>VOFD01001582.1_pt1 | contig 15618 bp, 23 predicted proteins | sample 5384101 | NCBI WGS metagenome assembly VOFD01 (sample SAMN12384723, study PRJNA508395) | human gut metagenome | isolation source: healthy gut C | host: Homo sapiens
TCCTGAACTGTGCCGAATCTCTTTTCGGGAATAGCCTCAAGATACTTTTTCTGCAATTCTTCAGGAATGCCGTTCATCATTTCGGTTTCGATAAAACCGGGTGCAACTGCGTTTACTCTGATTCCGTACTTTGCAAGTTCCTTTGCAAGCGTGTGTGTCATAGCGTTTACCGCACCCTTTGTTGCACTGTAAACCGACTGACCTTCAACTGCAAGAACAGAGCTTACGGAAGAAATGTTGATGATGATTCCGCTCTTTTTTGCGGAGCATTTTAAGCGATGCCTGTCTTGCACAATTGAAATATCCTTTGATATTAATGTCAAGACTTCTTTCAAGCGACTCGTCCTTAATCATCAAAAGGTAAGCGTCGTCAACCACACCTGCGTTGTTGACAAGCACATCAATTCCGCCGAAGTCCTGCTGAATACTGCGGAACATATCCTTTACTTCGTCAATATCTGCCGTGTTCGCCTTGTAGGCAACGGCTTTTCTGCCGAGTGATGTAATTTCGTCAACAGCCTTTTGAGCCATTTCTAAATTTGAATTGCAGTTCACGGCAATGTCATATCCAAGCTCTGCAAGCTTTAAAGCGCAAGCCTTGCCAATGCCCCTTGATGAACCTGTTACAAGAGCGGTTTTGCTCATATTTACCTCCGATTTTTACGCTTTCTTTAGGATTACGGCAGAGTATGTTCCGCCCGCACCCATTGAAAGAGCAAGTCCGTATTCGTAATTTTTCTCGCTGTCAGAAAGAAGCTCAGCCGCATATGCCGCTGTCATTGCGCTTGCTGCGGCTCTTGCATTGCCGATTTCCTGCGATACATCATAGCATGGCATAAGCGTCTTGATAATCTTCCTGTCGTCACAGCATACAAAGTCGATATTGTCTGCCTCAATGCCGGCATTCACACAAGCCTTTTCGATAACCTCAACAACAGCCTTGCTGTCAACCTCTGAATTGTCATAAGATACAGGGCGGTGAGCCTGTGCATAGCCCTTAATTTCTGCATACTTGCGTGCATTTCTGCCGTTTGCACTTTCTTCTGTTTCAAGAACGAGAGTTACAGAGCCCTCACCGAGCGGTTTTTCAAGCAATTCGGCCTTTGTATAGAGTTCAAGGTTTGTCTTTGTATTTTCATCGGTACCTGCGGCAAGCATAACGCTTTCGTTGCCGTCTGCAAGAATATCAGCGGCATAGCAAATACTCTGCAGTCCTGCCTGATTGCCGTTTGCAACAGTTGCGTTGTAGCCCTTGATACCTGAGAAAATGCTCAGATAACCGCCTGCGGCATTGTAAACCGTATTCGGGAATGAAAAAGCACTGCCCTTTTCGGTACCTCTTGTGATTGCCTTTTTCTGAAATCAACAATTTCGGTCATAGGGCCGTCAGCCGTGCCGATTACGATACCTGTTTTATATTCGTTGTCCTTGTCAATTTTTATGTCAGCGTCTGCAAGTGCGTCCATACCGCTCAAAAGCTGGAGCTGGCTGAAACGGTCAAGCTTTCTGTAAAATGCAACCTTGATTCCGTGTTTGTCATAATCTTCGGAGGTAAGATTGCAGTTAAGGCTGTGTTCGTCAGTCTTTGTGCCTGTAAGCTTTGAAATGCCCGTAATGTAAATTTTTTTCATTTTTACTGTTGTCGGGAATATCATGCTCGTTGTCCGAGAAAATGATGCTTGCGTTGTTGCCGCCGAATGCAAATGAGTTTGACATTGCATAGTGAACATCTTTTGTGTGGCTCTTGTTCGGAATAAAGTCAATGTTGCCCGCCTTTTCGGAAAGCACCTTCAAATCATCATCAGAGTAGCCGATTGTAGGCGGAACGAGGTTTTCTTTTATTGCTTTTACGGAAAATACAGCCTCAATTGAGCCGGCCGCACCGAGGCAATGACCTGTCATAGATTTTGTTGAGCTGACAGAAAGGTGGTCGTTGCCGTCAAAAAGTGTGTGGAGTGAAAGAAATTCAGCCTCGTCATTTTTGGCAGTACCCGTTCCGTGCGCGTTTATGTAGTCGATATCGTCAAAACTAAGAGCAGAGCTTTCAACAGCCCTTCTGATTGCACTCATCTGACCTTCACCGTCGGGACGGGGAGCGGTAATGTGGTAAGCGTCACTGCTTACACCCGAACCGAGAATTTCACAGTAAATCTTTGCACCTCGTTCAACAGCGTGTTCGTAGTTTTCGATTAGAAGAATTCCCGAACCCTCGCCGAGCGTGATACCTGTGCTGTGATTGAACGGGGAACAGGCGTTTTCGTCAAGCGCATGGAGAGCGTGGAAACCGCTGAATGCAAGTGAAGAAAAGCTGTCCGAACCGCCTGCGATGAACACATCACCCTTGCCCTCACGGATAAGGTCACAGGCATAGCCGATGCTCATTGTGCCTGCCGCACAAGCGTTGACGATGTTTGCGGTAATGCCCTCAAGTCCGAAATGAGCGGAAACATTGTTGGCAATTGCCGAAGCCCCCATTTTGAAAAATATCTTCTTTTTACCGCCGTCACCCTTGATTTCGTCTGTGTAATATTTGTCAATGCTTGCCGCACCGCCTACACAACTGCCAAGAATAACACCGATGTTTTTTTCGGATGCGTCAATGTTTGCATCTTCAAAAGCCTCGTTTGCGGCATGAATACAGAGAAGGGAAGAACGGTCATAGTTTTCGGGAGAAAGCTCTGACGATGCCTTGTCAACCTCTGCACCCTTGTGTGCATAACAGTTTGAGGTGTCAACCGACTTAACCTCATCAATGCCGGAGTGACCGAGTGTTACGGCATCCCAGCAATCCTTTACATTGTCACCGACACCGCAGATAAGTCCGAGTCCTGTGACAACACATCTTTTTGTCAGCCATATTAACCCTGCTTGCTTTCTACATATTCTGTAAGTGCTCTGATTGATTGGAAGTGCTCACGGTCTGCACCTGTCATATCAATACCGAAAAGTGTGTCGATGCCTGCAACGATTTCGATTGAGTCGATTGAGTCAAGACCGATTTCGTCACCGAAAAGTTCTGAATCGTATGTAAGAATGTTTTCGGGAATTCTAAGGTTTTCTACGAGCATTTCCTTAATCTGATCTGCAATAGCATTGTTCATTTTAATTACCTCACTTAAAATTTTGATTTTTTTGATTTTATTATAAATTTTCCGAAGAAAAATCTTCTTTGTAATAAACCTTGCCTTTGCCGTATTTTTCTTCAAGCTCAAGATAAAGCTTTTTGACCTGCTTTTCGGCTTCGGCACTTATTTCTTTTGCATATTTTGAGTAGCGAACATTTTCGGGACATTCGGATTTTATCGGATTGCCGATTAAAATTTTCTGCCTCTTTCCAAAAAGAATTTTATACTCACCCAAAGATGCAATCGGGATTATGTCAAGACCTTTTTTGCCGCAAGCAATGCCGCACCGGGCTTGAACGGGAGCATTTTGCCCTCTCTTGCAATTCCGCCCTCGGGGAAGATAAGCATTGAATATCCGTTTTCAACCGCACCCTCACTTTGCGCATACCAGTTTGTGTCCATGGTGTCAAAGTCAACGGGAATACTGCGGCAAATTCGGATAAACGAGCCTGTCCCGCTCTTGTCATACCAGCTTTTTTAACAAGCATATACGGCTTGTATCTGCTGAGTACAGAGCTTATCACAACTCCGTCAAAGTGGTGAGTGTGGTTGCATACAAACACAACAGGCTTGCCCTTGAGGCTCTTTTTAAGGCTCTTGTCCTTCCATTCAACCTTAGGGCGAATAAGAAGATGCACAAGACCTTTTACAAATTTTATGAATGCAAGCTGTCCTGCATTTTTATGATAATTGTACTCCATACTCTTTGCCCTCGTTTTTTTAAAATATTATATTTTTATTTAAAAAAAATTCAACGGTCAAATGAATTTTGCGTGTGTCTTATGCAACATTCTGTCGAATTTTGTGGCATAAAATATATGGGAATTATTATGGAAGATTTTTTTTTTACCTTTTTACAAATGTTGACGGCTGTTGTTTATGGTGATATAATCATAGAAAAGAATTTTGCCTTTGAATCAAGGTAAACAAAGGAGAAACCTATGAAAAAAGTAATTTTAACAGGTGACCGTCCTACGGGCAGACTTCATGTCGGTCACTATGCAGGTTCGCTCAAGGAGAGAGTAAAACTCCAGAATTCGGGCGAATATGATGATATATACCTTATGATTGCAGACGCTCAGGCTCTTACCGACAATGCCGAGCATCCCGAAAAGGTAAGACAGAATATTTTGCAGGTTGCGCTTGACTACCTTGCCTGCGGAATAGATCCGAACAAGTCAACAATTTTTGTTCAGTCAATGATTCCCGAGCTTACAGAGCTTACTTTCTATTATATGAACCTCGTAACCGTGTCCCGTGTTCAGCGTAACCCCACCGTTAAGGCAGAAATTCAGATGCGTAATTTTGAGGCAAGCATTCCTGTGGGATTTTTTCTGTTATCCAATCAGTCAGGCGGCTGATATCACGGCATTCCGTGCAACTGCCGTTCCTGTCGGCGAGGATCAGCTTCCGATGCTTGAACAATGCAAGGAGATTGTTCACAAGTTCAATTCCGTTTACGGCGAAACTCTTACGGAACCGCAGATTATTCTTCCGAGCAACAAGGCTTGTCTGCGACTGCCGGGTATTGACGGCAAGGCAAAGATGAGCAAATCCCTCGGCAACTGCATTTATCTTGCAGAAGAACCCGAGGATATCAAGAAAAAGGTTATGTCAATGTTTACCGACCCGAATCATCTTCGTGTTGAGGATCCCGGCAAGGTTGAGGGCAATCCCGTGTTTATCTATCTTGACGCATTCTGCCGTGACGAGCATTTTGCGGAATTTTGGAATGATTACAGCTGTCTTGACGAACTCAAGGCTCATTATCAGCGTGGCGGACTCGGTGATGTCAAGGTTAAGAAATTCCTTAACAATGTTATGCAGGAGGAGCTTCGTCCTATTCGTGAACGCAGAAAAGAATGGGAAAATCATCTTCCCGATGTTCTCAATATTCTCAAAGAGGGCAGTAAAGTTGCAAAGGAAACTGCCGCAAAAACACTTGAGGATGTCCGTCATTCTATGAGAATCGATTATTTTACAGACAATAATCTTCTTAAATAATTTAAAATTCAATATGTAAAATAAAGGTCGGAAGGACAGAAATCAAAAATTCTGTCTTTCCGATTTTTCTTATGAAAAAATTATTGCGAATCGACTCAAAATTGTTGAAAAAAATAATAATATTATGCTATTATTGCGTTGAAAACACCCCGTTTTAAGGAGAATACATTATGATTGACGCAAGAAAGCATACGCTTGATTCTGTTAAAAAGCTGACCGATTACAGCGATTTTAACCTTTATAAAATGGATATATGCTACGATTACAGCATTGATAAAATCATTGACAGAGGGATTTTTGATGATGAGTCGGCTCTCGGTGCAATTTTGCAGGAGGTTCTGCCCGATTATCCCGTCAATCTTAAAATGCCGAATTTCGGGTGCAGTGCCTTTACAATGAAAAATCCCGACAGCGTAATGATGGGGCGAAACTATGATTTTAAGAACGACACCTCGTCAATGCTTGTGTATTGTTCGCCAAAGAACGGCTACAGGTCGGTTGCGTTTGCGGCACTTGATAATGTAGGTGCAAACAACCCCGAGTTGAGTGATGAAACAAGGCTTGCAACCTTGCTCTCACCGTTTATCAGCCTTGACGGAATCAATGAAAAAGGGCGTGTCAATCGCAGTTCTCACACTTGACAGCAAGCCCGTCCGTCAGCAAAGCGGAAAGCCTGTTATTGCCACAACGCTTGCAATCCGTCTTATACTTGACAGAGCTGCGTCAACCGAAGAGGCGGTTACACTTTTTGAAAAATACGATATGTTCGCCTCAAGCGGAAGAGATTATCACTTTTATGTTACCGATTCAAACGGTGACGGTCGTGTTATTGAGTACGATTGCAACAGCAATGACCGAAGGCTTGTTGTTACAAAATCGCCTGCCGTTACAAACTTTTTTTGTGATGTACAAAAATTTTGTAAAGCCTTATCAGAAAAACGGTGTTTACGGTCACGGCAGAGAGCGGTATGATAAGATAATTAATGTTCTTGAAAAGAATAATAGTCACACAAAAGAAACAGCATGGGAGGCTCTTGTTTCGGCGTCACAAGCACCGAATCCGAACGATATAACAAGCAATACTCAATGGTCGATTGTTTATGACAACACAAACCTTACCGCTGATATTTCAATCCGCCGAGATTGGAACACGGTGACAAAATATTCGCTAAAAGAAAATAAAATTACGGAATAAAAAAACAGGGAAGAAACCGAAAAAAGTTTCTTCCCTTTTATAATGTCAGATTCAGTTTTTGCCGTGCAGCATAACATCCGCCGTAAAAATCCCGTTTTCGTGAGAAAATCTGCAATAACCGCCGTCTTTTTCGGCAATTCTGCGTACCGACTGCGTACCGATACCGTTACCGTTTCGCTTTGACGAACAGAAAAATCCGTCCTTTTCGGTAATCTCTCCGTTGAAAGCATTCTCTACGGAAATAAGCAATATCTTTTCGGAATGCGGACGGGCATACATTTTAATCTGCCGTTTATCTCTGTCAAGCTTCATGCTCGCCTCAAATGCATTTTCAAGCAAATTTGCGATTACAAGACAAATATCGGATTCCGAAACTGTCAACTTTTCGGGGATGTCAATTTTTAGTTTAAACGGAATACCATTGCTCTTGTATTTTGAATAATAATGTCCGATAATCGCATTAACAGCGTGGTTTTTACAGAGTACAAGCTCTGTGTCGGGAATATTCTGCGATGCTGACGAAAGGTATTTTTCAAGTTCTTCCCAGTTCTTTTGCTCGGCAAGAGCACTAAGTACGGCAAAGTGATGTCGCATATCATGCCGTGCCTGACGGGTTTCTTCAATAGCGACTTTTAATGCGTCATACTGTGCCCTCTGCATATTCAAAAATTGATTTTTCTGAGCAAGCTTGTTATTGCGGTTCAGACTTTTTGCAATAAAATACAGCAAAGCGTAGAAAATGAGCAACAGCACAAGAAGTGATACGCTTATAACAATGTAACCCTGCATAATTCTTCCTGTATGGAGAATGTTAGGATTCCATGGAATTATAAAAAAGTTGAGCAAGATGAATATTATCGGTAAAATCCAGAATACATACCATGTCTGGGCAATGTTTTCGTCATCGAGCAGTTCACTCACACCGTGTGTTGCAGGATACCATGCAAGAATTACAAACATCCAGCATAGAATATTGAACAGCACAGCCGATTTAATTTCAAACCACGGCGTTGTGTTCTGCGGAAATGTTATCGAATCAACCGCCCGTGTAATGCTCGCAATGCAGGCAAACACTCCGCATACCGCAAGTAACACACTCACCGATTTCCACATGGATGTTTTGAGTGAACAACAGTATGCTGCCGAAAGGGCAAGCACTATCGGTATTGCAAGCACAAACGATTTCAGATTGTATCTGTAACAAACAAAACCGCACAATATACAAAGGCACACAAGTGATAAAATCATCACAGGAAACAGCCTGAGCTTGGATAGTTTGAGATGTTTTTTATCGGAAAATATGCAAGAACAGTCCCCGGTATTATTGCACCGAGTTCAATCATCGGACAGAAAACATTTGTCAATGCAAATCCCTCCTGCCGAAAATATATTCGCCAAAGGTGCTTTTTGCGCTTTTTACAAGACTTCGACTTATGGAGATTCTTTCACCGTTGTCAAGAACAAATTCATTGCCGTTCATATCCCTGATGTGTTCAAGATTTACTATGATTCCTCGGTTGCACACAAAGAAATTATCTCCGTCATCAAACAGCATTACAAATTCGGCAAATGTACTGCGCACAGACTTTTCGGATTCGTCCGTACAATGAATATGTATGCAGTGCTTAAAATGCTCGGCATACAAAATATCGCAAAGCTTTATACGCAACAAGTCACTTGCAGAGGGTATTTCAATGTATTTTTCTTCAACGGAAATTTTCTGTGAAATCTCATCAAGCAACATATCAAGCTCGTCATCGCTGTACGGCTTCACAAGATAGTGCAATGCCCGAACCCTAAAACCTTCAAGTGCGTGGTCGGTTGATGTGGTTGTGAAAACAAGCAGACAATCTTTGTCAAACTTCCTCAGCTTTTGTGCCGCATCAATTCCGTTTTCCTTTTCCATATATATATCCATAAAAACAAGGTCAAATCTGTTCTGCATTGCATCATTCAAAAAATCCGTTCCGTTACCGTATCCGCAAATTTCAATATCATATGACCTTGAAAATGAGCTTTGAGAAAGTCTTTTGCAAAGTTCATTCCGCTCATTTTCGCAATCATCAACTATTGCAATCCTCATACCGTACCTCCTGCATAATTATCATTCTTATTGTATCACATAATATCTCAAATAGTGACTTTAATTTGCATTTCGTGCCAAAAATTTTCACTTTGTGCCAAATGTATGGACTAAATGACAATTATTTATTATAATTCAGCTTAAACAAAAAAATCATGGACGGATAGAAACATGGAGGAAATATTCTATGATTAACAAAAAGAAAACGGGGCTTTGCCTTGCTTTGGCGGCAACATTGATTGCCTCATCTGCACTTTGCGGATGTCAGCAGAGCGACAGCAGTACATCCGCAAAATTCAACAGCGATGTAAAGGATGCGTCAAAATATACGGCTGACGAAAACGCGCAGGTGTATAAGACTCTTGACTTTTCCGATGAACAGGAAAAGGAATTTGCAAAAAAGGCTTTATAACAGCACCCGACAAACTCGAAATCAAAACCGAGAACGGAACTGTTGCATGGAGTCAGTCGGCATATGATTTTATCAGAAACTCGTCAACTCCCGACAGTGCAAACCCAAGCCTTTGGAGAAACACGGAGCTTAACTCGCTTTACGGACTTTTTGAAGTTGTTGACGGTGTTTATCAGGTCAGAGGCTACGATGTTGCCAATGTAACCTTTGTAAAGAGCGACAATGGCTGGATTGTTTTTGACTGTACAACAAGCTCCGAAACTGCAAAGGCGGCGCTTGAACTGCTTGAATCTAAGTTCGGCAAGGCGCATATTGCCGCTGTTGTTGTAAGCCACGCCCACATTGACCACTACGGCGGTATCGGCGGACTTATTGACGAAAAGGATGTTGCCGATTCATCACTTCCGCTTGACGAACAGATTAAGTCCGGCAAAACGCTAATTATTGTTCCCGAAGGCTACGAAAAGGCTGTTATGGAAGAAAATGTTTTTGCAGGAAACGCAATGAAACGCAGAACCAACTTTCAGTACGGATCATTGCTTGATAAGGGCGGTAAGGGCAGTTTGTCGGTAGGTATCGGTCTTACCCCTTCAAGCGGCACAACAACATACATTTCACCGTCTTATGAGGTAAAGAAAGCTACCGAAACCATCAAGGTTGACGGTGTTGAAATGGTGTTCCAGCTTACTCCCAACACAGAATCGCCTGCCGAGATGAATACCTATATTCCAAAATACAAGGCGTTGTGGATGGCAGAAAACTGCTCCGGCACAATGCACAACCTCTATACGCTCCGTGGCGCAGAGGTTCGTGACGGCAATGCGTGGGCACAGTACATTATGGAGGCAAAGGAGCTTTTCGGAGATAAAGCCGAAGTAGTTTTCCAGGCTCACAACTGGCCTCATTGGGGCAACGATGTAATCAATGACTACATGGCAAACACAGCCTCTGTCTATAAGTACATATTCTCACAGACGCTTATGTACATCAATCAGGGCTATACTTCAACCGAAATTGCAAATATGATTGAACTTCCCGATGAACTCAACAAGATTTGGTACACCCGTCAATATTACGGAACTCTCAAGCACAATGTAAAGGCAGTTTATCAGAAGTATATGGGTTGGTATGACGAAAACCCCATTCATCTTGATGAGCTTGAACCGACAGAATATTCAAAGAAGCTTGTAGAGTATCTCGGCGACACAGACAAGGTTCTTGAAATGGCTAAAAAAGACTTTGACAAGGGAGAGTATCAGTGGGTTGCACAGATTACGAACACACTTGTATATGCAGATCCCGAAAATAAAGACGCCCGCTATCTTTGCGCAGACGCACTCGAACAGCTCGGCTATCAGGCTGAAAGCGGTGCATGGAGAAACGCTTATCTTACAGGTGCTTATGAGCTTCGTAACGGTAAAAAAATTATCCGAATTCCGAAGGTTCAGGTGCAACAGCTCTCGGTATGAGTACCGAAACAATGTTGGATTATCTCGGAATCTGTCTTGACGAAAAGAAGCTTGAAGATCAGAACCTTGTAATCAATCTTGAAGTGACCGATAAAAACGCAAAATATCTTCTTCGCATAAATCACGGTGTGCTTATCTATTCACAGGAAAAGTGGAGCGATAAGGCTGACGCAACAATCAAAACCAAGAGCGCGGGTATTCTCGGCATTGCACAGAACAATCAGAAACTTATGGACGCCGGCATTGAAAAGGTTGAGGGCAACAGTGACATCATCAAAACCCTTACATCAAGCGTTGCCGAATTCCCGCTGTATTTCAATATTATTGAACCCTAATTAAAGTATGAGGTGACTATGAAAGTATTTAATTGTATTTTCGGCATATTGTCGATAATCGGTGCAATTTATTGTATGTTCTATCCGGGACTTACCTTCCTTAATGCCGGTTGGATAGTGACAATTCTTCTCGGAGTGTGGGGAATATGCTCCGTGATTGACTACTTTGCAAAACGCAAAAAGGCAAAGGCTGAACAGAGTGAAGCGATAATGGGAACACTCGGTCTTGTTGTCGGCATTGCAGCGGCAGTAATTTCAATTCTTGCTATGTTTATGCCGAGCATAAGACTTATGTTTGATGTTATCATTCTCTGCATTTTCTCAGGTTGGCTTGTAGTGGACGGTATCTCGTCCGTTGCATGTCATTCAAGGTCAAAAAGCATCTTCCTCAGGTGCATGGCTTATTCCGCTTTTCTGCGGAATACTCGTCATAATCGGCGGTATCTACGGATTTTTCCACCTTATATTTGCCGCACAGACAATCGGATTTATGATTGGTGTCCTTTTGTCAATCTACGGTGTAAAGCTTATTCTTTCGGCATTTGAAAAGCCGAGCGTGTAAGATACTTATTTTGTTTTCTTCTCTTTTTAAGAAAAGTATGATAACCCCAAAATCCCGAACCTTCAGAGTATTGCATCTTTGAAGGTTCGGGGCTTTATGAGGAATCAAAAACAGAGGTGTCATTTTTCTGTTTGATGCATAAAATAACAGTGTAGAAATTTTCCGTTAAATTTTGTTGTTAAAATGCAAATTCAGTATTGACAAATGAATTTTATTATGATAGAATAATGCCTGTTGAGTGACATTGCTCAGTATTCGGCGACATAGCCAAGTGGTAAGGCACGAGTCTGCAAAACTCTGACGCCCCGGTTCAAATCCGGGTGTCGCCTCCAAAACGGAAAGCACTTCTTAACGGGAGTGCTTTCCGATTATAAAATGTGGGAGCATAGCTCAGCTGGGAGAGCGCATGCCTTACAAGCATGATGTCACAGGTTCGAGCCCCGTTGTTCCCACCATTATATGCGGATGTAGCTCATCTGGTAGAGCGCCACCTTGCCAAGGTGGAGGTAGCGGGTTCGAGCCCCGTCATCCGCTCCATTAAATCAGTACAGTTGATGTACTGGTTTTTTTATTTTACAGATTTTTTTTTGCCAAACAAGGGGCTGTTTTTTAACAGCCCCTTTGATTGTTGTGTAGTTAATTATAGTGTTCCGAATAATGATGTGCCTTTTCAAGAAGCATATCCTTAACCTTCATCAGCCTTGTACGACTGCTACGGTCATTTTCTTCAAGTTTCATCGAGATATACTTGATTGTTTCCCGATATCTCGGAATCATAACATGCTCAAGTGAATTAACACGGCGGCGTGTCTTTTCAATTTCTGCCGACATAAGCTCACAGCTTTTTTCAATTTCAGCAAGCCTTATCAGGTCGGGCAAAGTTCGTTGAGCGACATAACCGCATCATCAAGTTCAAACGAAGTAAACGCAAAACCGTAGGGAAAAAAATATCGCCCTCATTGCTTGTTCGTGTGCTTGATGAAAACTGCGGAATATCAACGCTCATAACATTTTTTGAAGAAAGCTCAAGGTCAATTCTCTGCTTCGGTGACATCAATGAGGCGTCCAGAGCCTCTTTTGACATAACCGCACTTGCGTTCACAAAGTGGTTGTTGCACTCTGTAAGCTCTCTTTCAATCTTCTCACGAAGCTCCTTGTTTTCTCTTACAAGGTCAAGAAATCGGCGCATCAGTTCGTCACGCTTGTCTTTTAACATTTTATGACCACGGGTAGCTGTTGCAAGCTGTTTTCTCAGCTTTGTCAACTGCATACGGGTGGGATTAACATTCATAACTGCCATTAGCAAACACCTTCAATGCGATTATTCTTTACCGTAAAACTCGTCAAGCATATCGTCCTTAATTCGTTTAAGTTCACTTCTGGGAAGAATATGCAAAAGCTTCCAGCCGATGTCAAGTGTTTCTTCAATTGAACGGTTTGCGTCATAACCCTGTGAAACATACTCACGCTCAAATGCCTCGGCAAATTCAGCGTACTTTTTATCCATATCGGTAAGAGCCGCCTCACCGAGAATTATCATAAGTTCTCTTGCGTCTTTACCTCTTGCATAAGCGGCAAAAAGCTGGTTCATGGTTGCGGCGTGGTCTTTACGGGTTCTGTCAGGGCCGATACCCTTGTCTTTAAGTCTTGAAAGTGACGGAAGAACATCAATCGGCGGAGTAATTCCCCTTTCTGTAAAGCTCACGGGATAGGATAATCTGACCTTCTGTAATGTAGCCTGTAAGGTCAGGAATCGGGTGAGTCTTGTCATCTTCGGGCATTGTAAGAATCGGAATAAGAGTGATTGAACCCTCTTTGCCTTTAAGTCTGCCGGCTCTTTCATACAATGTTGCAAGGTCTGTGTACATATAACCCGGATAGCCTCGTCTGCCCGGAACTTCTTTTCTTGCGGCAGAAACCTCACGGAGCGCATCGGCATAGTTTGTGATGTCGGTCATAATAACGAGAACGTGCATTCCTCTGTCAAATGCAAGATATTCAGCCGCCGTGAGTGCCATTTTAGGAGTTGCAATACGCTCAATGGCAGGATCGTTTGCAAGGTTTACAAACATTACGGTTATGTCAATGGCGCCTGTTTCTTTAAACGACTGAACAAAGTAGTCGGATTCTTCAAATGTAATACCCATTGCGGCAAATACAACGGCAAACTGCTCGTCCTTGCCTCTTACAGCCGCCTGTCTTGCAATCTGAGCGGCAAGCTGGGCATGGGGCAGACCCGATGCCGAGAAGATAGGCAGCTTCTGTCCTCTTACAAGTGTGTTAAGTCCGTCAATTGCTGAAATACCTGTCTGAATAAATTCCTGCGGATAGTTTCTTGCGGCAGGGTTCATAGGTGTTCCGTTGATGTCAAGTCTTTTTCGGGAATAAGAGCAGGACCGCCGTCAATCGGATTTCCAAGACCGTCAAATACTCGTGAAAGCATATCGGGAGATACGGGAAGTTCCATTGAACGACCTAAAAATCTTACCTTTGAATTTGCAAGGTTAATGCCTGCGGCTGATTCAAAAAGCTGAACAAGTGCGTTTGAGCCGTCAACCTCAAGAACCTTGCAACGGCGTGTTTCACCGTTCGGAAGTTCAATTTCGCCGAGTTCGTCATATGTTACGCCCTCAACATCACTTACCATCATAAGAGGACCTGCAACCTCTCGTATTGTGCGGTATTCCTTTGGCATCAGTCCTCACTCCTTTCAAGTACATCCTTAATTTCCGAATCAAGCAGAGCCTTGATTGACTCGAACTCGTCCCGAACCTTATCCTCGGGTACATATTTATATCTTCCTATGCGTTCACGAACAGGAAGGTTGACAAGCATTTCAATGTCTGCACCGTTTGCAAGAGCCTCTTTTGCTTTGTCATAGTAAGCAAGAATTGCACGCATCATAAGCACCTGCTTGCCGAGAGATGTGTATGTGTCTGTCGGGTCAAATGCGTTTTGGTGCAGATAATCCTCACGGATTGAACGGGAGGTTTCAAGCTTAAGTCTGTCGGGTGCGGAAAGTGCGTCCATACCGACAAGGTTTACAATTTCCTGAAGCTCGCTTTCTTCCTGTAATAATGTCATAAGTTTGCCACGAAGCTCCATAAAGTCGGGAGCGGCATTCTTTGAGAACCAATCTGCAAGTCGGTCTGTATAAAGCGAATAACTTGTCAGCCAGTTAATTGCAGGGAAGTGCCGTTTGTAAGCAAGGTTTGCGTCAAGTCCCCAGAATACCTTAACGATTCTGAGTGTTGCCTGTGATACAGGCTCTGAAATATCACCGCCCGGAGGTGATACAGCACCGATAACCGAGAGTGCGCCTTCCGTGTCCTCACTGCCGTTTACGATAACACGGCCTGCTCTCGCCAATCAGTCTTTGTTTACTTACACGAACAACGTCAAACATGTTCGCGTCACGCATCCCCGATGCAATAACAAGGGGGCCTGCAACTTTTTTTATTACGCCTGTACTCATGTGACGAATTACCTCGCTTTCCTATTCTTCCGAAAACAAAATGTCGGAACCGACTGCCTGTTCCACAGTCTTTTTAACCCCGGCAATACCTGCTCCCGTATTTCCTGACACTCCGGGAATCTGAATGATCGCCGGAAGCATTTTCTCACGGTATGCCTCAATTTCTTCCGTCAGCTGTGCCGCCACAGCCTCCGTCATGTAAATAATCCCGTAATGCTCTGCTGCCAGCGTTCTCAGCGTTTCTGCGGCCTCCTCACGGGTTCGGACAGGACAGATGGAAAGTCCCAGCGTTGCGAAACCGTAAATACTGTCATAATCGCCCATCACTGCAATCTTATACATACATCGCCCTTACCCTTTCCCGGATAGCCTCATCCGGAAAACCATTTGTTTTCCCGTAAGAATTATCCGAACTGTCTTTATTTCATTTTCTCTGGCAATCAGATAGGCTACCAGAGGGCCCGCAGAAAACGCATTGTATTTCTGCGGCTTAATCATTTCAATCATGCGGTTATCGCACCAACTTCAGGTTGTGGAACCAGTTGGATAAGAGAGGACATCAAATACATCCATGTCCACCTGCATCTCCCTGATGGTCTCCCAGATTTTTCCTGTTCCCTTGTGAGAATTGCATCCGCATTCAGTGGAACATCCACACCGCCCCAGCCATGTTCTGTCAGAAATTCAGACAGCTCTCATGGTCTTTGCAGGCAATGAGCTGCTCAATCGTAGATGAGGAAAACAGGGATACCTCCAGCACGGATTCGCGCAACCGCGTAGGTATACTTTGTATCAGACAATGATAACCCTCCTTCTATGGCGAATCTGCTTTTTTTATAAAAAATAACATCTCGTTGACCCGATCCTGAAGCTGATCTTTCTTCGCATCAAACAGTGCTTTCAGCGTACAGTTCTCTTCCACGCCTCCATAGACCAGGGATAAAACCATCCGGGATTT
>VOFD01001611.1_pt1 | contig 15618 bp, 14 predicted proteins | sample 5384101 | NCBI WGS metagenome assembly VOFD01 (sample SAMN12384723, study PRJNA508395) | human gut metagenome | isolation source: healthy gut C | host: Homo sapiens
GAATATATTCATAATTATATTAAAATATTCCCACTGTACTCTTATGAATACAAAGCTTGTATATCTCATCTTCCATATACTGGTGAGAACAGTCATTATAACAATAAATGTTGCGGCGCTTACAGAACCGCGCTTTTCATGTGTAAGGTCCCAAAATCCGTCAAACGGACTGACAATACAATGAAGGGAATATCTCAGCGTATTACCGAAATGACTAAGTTTTGACTTGAAAGATTCTTTAGTTATACTTTTCATTCCTCACTTACCTCCCTTCGGATTTTCTTGACCGTGTTCTTAACAAAAATGACAACAATTAATACTACAAGGAAGATAAAGACATATTTAACATTATCTTCTATCCTGTCTTTCCTGTACAGCTTATAAGCTTTTGAATAATTCTTATAATCAAGTTTAAGCTTGAAATACTCCATAGCCTTTTCAAACTTATCCTGTCTTAAGAGAGAACGTCCGATTCCTATATAAGCAAGGTCATAGTTACCATTAAGCTTAAGAACTTCTCTCCAATAATCGGCAGATATATCATATTCTCCGATTTTATAAGTATCAAGAGCCTTATTAATAAGTTCGCCATATTCAGTAAGCGTCATTACCGTCATTGAAGAAAGCTCTTTATCAAGTACAAGAAGTGAATCTCCAATAGCTTCAATGGCTATAGGATATTTGAAATTACCCTGCCTATATCCGATACCTCCGAATGCATAAAGCATATTACCCTGAAGTCATATCCGAATATACGTCCTCTTGTCATATCAAGACAGTAATAACAATCATTATCAAGAACTGTTACGTCCGAGAATTTGGACGGACCGTTATATCCTCCGCCTTCTCCCCATGCAACATCACCAACAGGGTCATAATATCCGTTTCTGATAAGAATATCAGTACCTTTGGCGTTAAGCTTTCTTACAGGGTCAGCCGACATTACGTTACTGTCGTCAAACGTACTGAGAGTTGCATATATAAAACCTTCTGAATCAAGCGCTATATTATTGTACTCTGTAGGAACGAAAGCATCCATCTGCTCTCTCTGTGCCTGCGTGGATATAAGCTTATATATGTACTTGATAAAATCAAACTGTACATCAGCCGCTCCGATATATCCTACAAATTCACCATCATTTTCAAATTCCATGAAACCTTTATTGATATTCTCAGCCTGAACAAATATACGCTTTGCAGCATCAACAACAAGTTTTTTTTGGAAGGAAAAGATAGTCTGCGCTAAGAGTTTCCTCATTCTCAGGTTTTGTTATAGTTCCGATAACATTCTGATTATCATCAGTAGAAACAATCCTCTGATTACCATAATCAGCAATATACCATTCATTATCATCAGTAACAAATACATCATACGGCTGGAGTATCTGCTCCATTTTTCCGTTATTATTAACTTCCGAAACAACCTTTATAAGAGTGAATTTGTCATTTTCATATGAAAACTGAACTATTCTGTTATTAAGGGTGTCACAGATATATATCTGATTATCCTTTACAAACAATCCCTCAGGACTGTTAAAGTTACCTATTCCGAAGTCATCTCCGAAAAGAACTGAGTTCATTGAATATGCATCAGGGGATTCTCTTTCAATTCCCCAATAGTCATATGTGTATGTATAAAACAAATCCTCTTCTGCAGATGCTTTCTTTGGCTGAATAAGGAGAGCTGCAAAGAACATCATCAGACAAACCGGAATTAAACCATAATTAATCTTCTTCATTGTCATCCTCCTTAATCCTTAATACCTGAACTTGCCATTGTTTCAATAACGTTTCCTTCACATGCCAGGAATATCGAAATAGGCACAATCATCATAAACAATGTAACTGCCGCACCAACACCCGCACGGGATACACCACCGAGTATGAGCTGCTGGAGTGCATATGGCAGCGTCTTAAGGTCTTCCGAATATATAAATGTCGCCGCTCTGTTATTCCATATTGCGATAACAGAGAAAATGATAAGCGTCAGCCATGCAGGCTTAACCATCGGCATAACAATTTTTATAAATATTCGTCCTTCTTTTGCACCGTCTATCTTGGCAGCTTCTATAAGTGCGTCAGGAATTCCTTCCATGAACTGCTTCATAAGGAATAATCCCATCGGTGTAGCAAATGCAGGAATAATGATTGACATATATGTATCAATCCATCCAAGCTTGGTCATAATCAGGTAGTTAGGTATCTGTGTTACATATACAGAGAACATAAGCGCTGTCTGTACAATTGTAAAGAAACCTTTGCTTCCCGGAAACTTATATTTTGATAATACATAAGCACCCATTGAACAGAATACTACGTTACCAAGCGTTCCTACTGCTGTCATAAATACCGAGTTAAATATGTATCTTGAAAACGGTACGAATGACTGTCCCATTATGTTAAACAAATCTGCAAAGTTATCCATTGTCGGATTCTTAACATAAAACTTAGGCGGGAATATATATATCTATCCAGCGGTTTAAATGCCGTACATATTGAATATACAAGTGGCAGTGCAAAGAAAGCGCCGAATAAAATTAACAGTATATAAATTCCAACATCTCCACCTACGGACCTGTTTGGTTTTCTCTTTTTAATTAACTTTTTTCTATTCTTTTTCATATCGGCATCTCCCCTTACGTTCCTACTTTTCTTAACAATGCGTGTACAGCCTTGTTACAGAGAATCATAACAACAAAAGAGTACAGTAGCAATTGCAGAAGCATATCCCATATCAAATCTGTACTGACCATAGTCAATGAGGTGGGATACTACCGTCTCAGCAGCGTAGTCTGTACTAGGGAAACCACAAAGTACCATTGTAACGTCGGCAACACCAAATGACTGCGTAATTGCCATTACAGCACCGAACAGAAGCATAGGCTTCATATTAGGAAGAGTTATATACCATAACTCCTGCCATCTGTTCTTAATACCATCAACATATCCGGCTTCAAACTGCGATTCGTCAATACCCTGCAATCCTGCTACGAACGACAGGAATCCGTTACCAAGACTCATCCACAGGACGACTATAATAATAACTCCCATCATATATTTTGTATCGGTAAGCCACAATACAGGGTCATCGATTATTCCGAACTGCATAAGCCATGCGTTGACATATCCGTATGAATCTCCCGAGAAAAGCAACGCCCAAACCATGTATACCTGACCCGAAATAGTCGGCGCATAGAATATAAGTACCATGATTGCCCTTAAAACTCTTGGCAGCTCATTGATAAACCACGCAAACAGGAACGACATGATATATCCTATCGGACCCGTAATAGCGGCCAACAGGAATGTATTCTTAACTGATATAAGGAATACATCATCTGCCAGAATTAGATTGATGTAGTTCGTGAGACCGATAAACCGTGCAGGCTCAAGAACATTGTAATAGGTAAAACTATAATATATTGACATACATACCGGTGCAATTGTGAAAAGTGTAAACAATGCCGCATATGGAAGCAAAAACAGATAACATATTTTGGATTGTTTCGCAACTTTCCAGCCATGCTTGAACTTGCGTTTCTGTATTGTCATATATTTAGCCATGACTGAACTCATTAACCTACCTCTCCTTTCATTAATTTATTAAATCCTATTAAGGTCAGTCTTCTTTTTTAACAGGAAGTCCGAATTCAATACGTTTCTTAGTAATCTCTTCATTAATTGTTCTTACATAATCAAGTATTGTCTCACGTGGGTCATCATTATCATTCATTACATTACGTATAGCGTTTGTAATATGTCTGGATGTATAATAACCGCCGGCAATCTCAGGAATACCGATTGCCCACTCCCACTGTTCTTTAAGAACATCTGCATCTTTCTTGCTCCATGATAACTGTTCAAAGGCCACTTTATTAGCAGTAGCATATCTTGCGGAAGCACCCATTACACTTTCAAGCTCACGTCCAAATCTAACCTGTGTTTCAGGTGAAACCCACCATTTAAGGAACTCCCATGCAAGGTCATACTTCTGTTCATCCTCATCCTTTGTAAGAATCATAGCACACTGTCCCCATGACTGAACTGATTTATCAACATATGTATTGCCATTATCGTCTTCACGCTCATAACCCGGAACAAGTGCAAAATTCCAAAGTCCTTTAATCTCAGGCGCAAAAAACTACTAATGTATTGTAGTTAGAGAAATCCTGTATACCGATAGGCATCTCACCTGACCTGAAACGGTTTACAAAGTCATAACTTGTAGGAACTTTATAATTGGTAAACAGCTTTGTAAAGTATTCAAATGCTTCAATAGCCTCTTCTGTATCAATAGCAACCGCCTGCTGGTCCGGTGTATACAGGCTTCCGCCTCTCTGGTACAGCTGACAGAAATAATTGGCAAGGTCAGGGTTAGCTGTATTACCAACCTTACGCTCCGTACTAGGAATACCAACCTGAAGGTTGTTATTAGTAATAGTAGGAAGTATTGATATAAGGTCATCCCATGTTTCAGGAACTTCTAATCCAAGCTCATCAAGAATATCCTGTCTGTAGAACAATACGTTAAAGTTCTGTGTCTCAGGAAGAGCATACATTCCTCCGTTAAACTGATATGATATGTACGAACTTTCATAATACTGCTTTTTCAAGAACATTAGTCTTCCACTCTTCCCAATCATCGAACTGGGTCAAATCATATGCTGCTTTTCGCAGAGCATAGTTGACAGGCTCAGTCTGTGCAACAGTAAGCGCAACGTCAGGACCGGTACCGGCAACTACCGCAGGAAGAAGCGTTGTAGCATCAATAAGTTTTACGTTGACGCCTATTCCATACTCAGGAACAAATGTATCGTCAATCATCGACTTAAGTATTGAGCTCTGATCTCTACCTGAAAGAATCCAGCAATCAATAAGTTCATTGGAATCTCCCTCATATATGTTGCCTAATGCTGTGTAATCAACTACAAAAGAAGCAATAAATACTCTGATTTCATGCATTGCGCTCTGAAGGAATGATTCCTTACATTCAGGTTTTTCAGCACCAACAGGAGTTATCTCAATATAATCTATATCAAGAGGCGCTTCACTAAGTGTATTGATTCCGGTTCCGATTGAACTTGTATTCTCCTTAAAGCTTCCAAGTGACTTCGGAATCTTATCCGGTCTCTTTACAAACTTTTCAAGCTGGTTAGCAACTGTAAGAATAGATGAAACCTGAGAACCCTTCTCACCTGAATATTCAACAAGTTCATCAACAAGCTTGTAAAGTCTCTTACATTCCATATCCATTCCTTCAATTACTTCAGGATATACCTTATCAATCTTGTAATCTCTGAACTCATCAGGTTCTGCACCTGTAAGAACGAGAATCTTACGATACATTGCATTAAGCCTGAATACGCTGTCGTTAAGGTCTGTAAGTATATCGCCAAGTTCTCCAAGCGTTACTTCAAGTCTTATTGTATGTGTTCCCGCTGTAAGGGCAAACTGATATGGATTGCCTTCTTCATCACCTAAAGTAAGCATCTGCCAATCGTTGTCAAACTGGAACGATATAATATTACATTCATCAAATGGACATTCTCCGTCAATCGAAACCGAACGGCTTGAAACAAAACCTCTGTTATAATTCTGACGTCCTTTTACGGAAAGAGTATATAATCCGTCTTTAGGAACATTAATATCCCATTCAATCCAATCTCCTGCAACCTTCCACTGTGAACCACCTATCTTATTCATAAGAATAAGTGTAGGACTGTACGGGTCTGTAATTGCAGAAGCTCTGTCATTATTAGGGTATAATGAAGGCGAAGATCTTCTTACAGACGCTTCACCCTGAACCACGATTGATTCAGTGTCACCCGAATTATCATATTTTGCTTTGTCAATAGAATTAATATAATCTGCATAAGAAGGTTCTTCTGCCTTATTGCATATCTGAACCTTTCTAATTATAAATGGTTCGTTAACACCTTCAAACTTCAGAGTGTTAACACCTTTCTCAAAATAAAACTTATACGGGTCTACGTGGTATCCCATATAATCCTTAACATATGAGCTTTTGCCATATTGGCTTTTCAACCTGTGTAGGTCTTATGTCATTACCACGATTATCTTTCTGAATCTCGCCATTATCAGCCCATACACGGCTGAATGTCACGGCATCGGCGCCATAGAATGGTATCTTTCCGTTAATATAAACGGCACGTTCGATATCTATACCTCTTGATTCTACCGGATAATACTCAACATAAATATTATACATACCGGCTTCAGGTATCTCTACATTCCATTCAATCGAACCGTCTTCAGAAGATTGAACTGCCTTATCCTCTCCATCAATGTTATCGACAACGGTTACTCCGTTGCTGTCCGATGTATAATCAAACACATCTACATCAATTACTTCATCAGGGCTGGAAACGCCTTCATGACTTTGAAGATATTTTGCATATGTATCGTCTCTGGCAATTCCTTCAACATCAGCCGTAAGGTCTACACCATCATACTTCTCAAGATAGCTGTCATTGCTGTTAACCAAAGACTTCCATATTACAATGATAATTACAAACACAATTATCACAAGAGGTATTTTAACAATTTTTTTGTTTAATACTTCTTTAAACTTTGACATGTCTGTCCATCGCTCCTTTCTCACGTTTTAAGTAATGTTCATTTTACCAACCGAAATCAATTACACAATCAGTTGTTATTGTAAAAATTGCATACTTTTTCGTAGTTTATTTTACCACTTTTTTGTTTATTTGTCTATACTTGAACAGACAACTAAATTATGAAATGCAAACTTATTATGAAATTTTCACATAAAATGCATAGCATTTTGTATTGTTTATAGTCAAATTTACACAAAAGTTACTATTTCACAGGCCTATAGCCGTTTTAGACAAAGATTCATTCACACAAACATGACGAGGCTTTGTCTAAAACAGCTAAACCATGAACAGCAGCCACAAAAACACATAAAATTATTATTCATTTACATATTGTACATTTTGCACATTTTTATTATTATATAGCTACTACATAAAAAACACACGGAGGAATGAACATATGCAGCAAATTCAAAAAAACCCTATTCTTTCAGGGTTCTATCCCGACCCTTCTATATGCAGGGCAGGAAACGACTATTACCTTGTAACATCAACATTCTGCTATTTTCCGGGAATTCCGGTGTTCCACAGTACAGACCTTGTTCACTGGAACCAGATTGGCAATGTTCTGGATAGAGAAAGCCAAATTCCGCTTGCCGGTACAGGCCTTGCCGGAGACGGTATATATGCGCCTACCATAAGATATCATGAAGGTGTATTTTATGTCATTACAACTAATGTACGCGGCGGCATCGGTAATTTCATCGTAACCGCAACAGACCCGGCCGGACCTTGGTCCGACCCTATACCGCTTCACAGCGAAGGAATAGACCCGTCGCTCTTTTTTTGATGACGACGGCAAATGCTATTACTGCGGCACAAAGGCCAGACGCGAAGGTTCAAGATATTTTGGCGATAATGAAATATATATTCAGGAACTTGACCTTAACACTATGACTCTCGTAGGAGAATCATGGCCTGCATGGCATGGTGCGTTAAGAAATGTCGAATGGCCCGAAGGTCCTCATATATATAAGAAAGACGGCTGGTATTACCTATTGATAAGCGAAGCAGGAACGGCACATATGCACTGCGTAACAGTTGCCAGAAGCAAAAGCCTCAACGAGCCGTTTACAGGCTATGCCGGCAACCCAATACTTACACACAGACATCTCGGTCTTAATTACCCTATTGTAAACGTTGGGCACCCTGATATAGTAGAAACACAGAACGGCGAATGGTGGATGGTTGCGCTTGCATCACGTCCTTACGGCGGAGGATACCACAGAAATCTGGGCCGTGAAACATTTTTTAGTTCCTATGACCTGGGAAAACGGATGGCCGTTAATCAATCCGGGAAAAGGTATAATAGAAGATACCTTTACGGCTCCAAACCTGCCTGAATGTGAAAAAAAATACCGGTCCCTGATTATGATGATTTTGATTATGATACACTTCCGCTGCACTATATGTATTTACGCAATCCTGATATGAACAAATACAGTCTTTCCGAAAGAAAAGGCTTCATCAGACTTTATTGTTCGCCGGAAGATATATGCTCAAATATTTCACCTACACTCATATGCCGAAGACAGACTGATATGAGCTACGAACTTGAAACACTCATTGAATATACACCTAATGAAGGTGAACAGGCAGGACTTGTGCTTCTTCAGAGCGACACTAATTATTATAGTTTTTATGTATCAAAACGCGACGGAAAAGATATTCTTGCTATTACCAAAAGTTATATGAATAACGGTGATGTAGTCAAAGAAGAAGTTGCATCTACAGAACTTACAAAGGGTTTCAAAGAAGGTATAACGCTTCATATAAAGCAGGATATTCAGAATTTAAGTTTTTCATATAAAATCGGAGACAGTGAATATATAGAGCTTGCAAGCGGTGCAAACGCAAGAATCTTATGTACAGACGCCGCAGGAGGATTTGTAGGAACCTGTCTTGGAATATACGCATCTTCAGAAGGAAAAGAATCTGATAATTACGCTGATTTTGATTACCTTATGTATAATTGTTAAAATCACGTCCACTATACCCGTCTCCTTCATATAGGAAAGGAAACTTTTAAAAGGCACTGTGCAAGTGAACACAGTGCCTTTTTGTTAAAAACACTAATATATATCATACTTTTTAACAACATCATCCATTTGACGTTCTAAACTTTCAAGCTCCTCGTCTATCTCCTGCATACGTTTTTATATTCGTTCACATATTCATTAGCGACATCTTCACTCTGCAACGAAATCATTTCTCTAAAATCAGTTACAGCCAATTCACCTTCTTTAATGCCGGCGTCAACTTTACTCAGCATCGAACGAAATACAGATTCATCATACTTTTCCGTAGATGATGAGCTGCCAATTGAATAAACAATATTAGTCCCATCATCAGCAACTTCGTCGAGAAGAGCCGATACTCCGTCCGAATTCCAAGGACATGCCGCTATGTACCACATTTCATCTTCAGACTCGTATGTAATAAGCTCATTCCCGTCAATCTCTCCATGATGAACAATTACCTTAATGCCTTCTTTTTTTTTAACCATGCGGAATACTTATTACGATAATCACCATCTTTAAAATATACTGCCGGCTGAAGTGTTATCTGGGCTTCCTCTGCTTTTTTCTTTTACCGCTGTAATCCATGAATGCATTGCAGCTTCATCATTGCCATAATCACGCATTTCATCCCGAACAAATGAATAGCAGAACGCCCAGCCCTCCGCCTTAAGCTTTTGCGCTTCCTTAACAGAAATCATTTCTTTACTTCCCGGTACACAATTATACGAAACGCCAACCATCGCCTTCATATCTTTGTATTCCTGCATAACACGGAATATCTTATCATATACTAAGGAAACAGGTTCAGTAGCTATAATCTGCAGTGTCCCTTCACCTATTTTCTCCTTCTCATATTCTTTATCAAGAGAAGAACGTTCCTGTTTTAACTCAATCTCCTGTTCATATAATGGAGAAAGTTCGAGCTCCATATTTTCATAAGCCAAGTCATGGTCACGTTTTTCCGCTCTGTACCGATTCCAAAACAAAAAGCAGAAAGAGCAACCGCAAGTATTACTATTGCCAGAAGTATTTTCTTTATCATAACTATACCTTTACAAAAAATATGTAGTAAAATGAATTATATTCTAGTATAAACTATTATTTAAGTAATTTCAAGCATCATTTCATATATTAACAGTTCAGCCTAACCTATATTGTAGGCGAATCATGCTTGCATTACAGGACTTTGTCTAAAACAATTAAACCGCGAAAAGTAATTTTTTGAATTATACTATACTGTATCTGGCATACAATTCTTTTCCTTACCGCTTCATTATCAGCTGCCTGTCTTGCTTCCTCAAATCTGCATCTTACCTTTGTCATCAGAGCATTTAATAAATTCCAGAACTTTACCCAAATCCGTATGAAACTTCACAAAGTCCTCATGACCAAGCTCTGCCGGTGATATAAGGTTGATTTTATAATCATTAATGTACGGCTTTATCGCATCATCATGCGGTGCGTACATGTCGGAAAGACTTCTTGGTCCGTCCCATGTGTGTCAGGATTTAAATATAGGACAAGCGTTATAACAGGTATAAGTCTGTCATCCTTTTCTGAATCCTGACAGAAATTCACCGCTGTCAACCTTTCTTTCTGCTTTTTCCCTGCCGCTCTTTTTATGAGTTTTGCATTTTTTCTGCACCTGCAACGCATATTCCATAGCGTCATAAAGCATTGTTCTTACCGGCATCGCATAATGCGCTTTATCCTGAACCTCAAGTCCCAAGCATAAGATATACCGCTTTCCCGTCAGTACGTACGTCAACGTATTTATAAATATCCCGGAAGCGTTCTATCTCTTGGAAATAATCTCAAACCCCTTCCTTTTGCATCTGTCCGCACAGAAAATAACCGTCTGATGTGAATCAATGGCATATAGTGTCTCCGGCTCAATGCCCTGCTGTCCGCCATAAATGCTATAATTAAATATATCTGCAAATATCTCGTTATTCCTAAGATAATTTTTTGAATGTAAATCCTTCTTTCCTATAATTATCCCTCCCCGGTACTGATATAATATTCAGTGACTGCAAAGGGAAGAAACCATCTTTATGCTGATATACTATTAATATCCATGAGGAATAAAATAACTTTGTATATTACATATATTATATATAATAACTCATCGGTTTTAAGATTACAATTTGCATAATAATTAAGCAATCTTGGATCAGGTTCGCCTTTCATTAAAACATTGGTCAAACTCATATCTCTTTCTGTTATAAACTTTTTAATTTCATCATCTGTAAGTTTTGAACGTTTATCCGGTCCGTAAAGAGTTCCATATCCTGTAATTGAAATTCCTTCTTTATCAGAGTCGGCAAGGTCATCTACAAATTCAGATAAAGTTGAGAAAGTTACTCTATAAGTAGTCTTGCCTTGAACTTCACTAACTGTTCCTTTAGTATTCAGCTTAACAAGCACATCCTTTGTAAGAGTCCATTTAGCAGTCAAAGTTATTTCCTTGCCGCTCATGTCTTCTTTAATATACTCAACCTTATTATCTTTATCATCATACCAACCTGCGAAAGTAAATGCCTTTTTATTTTTAACTTCTTTTACTTTTGTTCCGTATTCTCCCGAAGCAAGTTCAGTCATTTCCGGAATCGAGTATGATTTTTCTTCAGAATTACCGTATCTAGAATCCACATAGTTAACTACTACTGCGTCACATTCAGCCGTCTCTACACTTATATTTGTATCTGATTTAATATCAGTAACCGTATAAGTACCATTTACAGCTTTTAATTCTGTGCCGCCACGTACAACAGATACAACTTTATAGCCTCGGTCTGGAGTGATTTCAAAAGTTACACTTCCACCATAAGGAACTCCGTCTTTCTCATTATATCCAATCATTTTGGATTCCCAATGTTTAGATGAATCATCTTTAGCATCTTTAATACTTACTGTGCTGTTTTTCACTATACCGGTAACCGATACTGTCACATCACCGGTAATTTTACTGATTGAATATACTTTGTCAGCTTCTGCCTCATAACCAACACCATTTATAGATACAGTAGCAGTATCTTTTTAAACTATAGCCGGAATTAACCACAAGCTTAAATGTATAATTTTCTGTTCCATAATCTACTGAATCTGTATTTCCAAGATTATTGCCATTTTCACTTGCAAAAGAACAATTATCACCAACAAAAGTAATTGTCTGCTGTTTCATGCCGCTTGCTGTGATATTGATTGTAACATCGCCCTTTACAGAAGGAATAACATACGAACCGTTTCCTGTTGGAGACAACTCTACAGTTTTACCATCCATTTCATAGGTTACTTTTTGCAAACTCATAACCGTCATTCGGTATTACGTCAAACTCATATCTGCTTCCATATTCAACAGTAGATGCTCCCATATAAATTGTATATCCGTCAACGCTTGGATTAGCTATATTAACGCTGTAAGACTGCTTGCTTGTTTTTACACTTACAGAAGTGTTTGCAGTAATATTATTGAGTGTATATACTCCGCTTTCGTCAGGCATAATAACTACTCCATCTTTCAATACCTGCTTAACATTATAACCTTCAGAAGGTTTAACATTAAATGTAACCTTTGCATTATAAGATACATCAAAAACATTACCATCATTATTGTCTATATCATTAACTTTTATATCTGAGAACACATATCCGTCGCCATCTTGTAAATTAACTTGGTATGTAAGACTATCACCTTGTTCCACTACAATCTTCATATCCTGTTTGACGTTTGAATATGTATACACACCGTTATAACCTGTTATAGGTTTATCATTTTCATTAATGTTCTCTTGATCAGCAGGAATCACATATACTGCTTTTTGGATTTTTATATCCATCTTTTGGCACTACGTTAAAAGTAATATCTGAGCCATAATCAACAGTTTTAGTACCGTTCATGCTAAACATGTATGCGTCAGATTCATCTGGCGGCGTAATAGTACATTTCTTAACAGCAGCCTGAACAGTAATTGCAGCATCCTCTGTCAAAGCTTCTGTTGTATAACGGTTCTCTGTTCCATTAACCTGTTTTCCATTGACATAGACTTTAACATCATATCCTTCATCTGGAACAACTTTAAAGCTGTATACATCTCCGTAATATGGAGTTGCAACATCAATTGGGTTTCCCTCACTGTCTTGAATTGTATACCCTGTTCCGGCTGTAGCAGTTACTTTTACTGTCTTTCTAGCAACATTAATATTAACTGTAACATCACCCGTAACATTACTAAGCAACCAATAATTCTCAGATACACAATTCAACTTCGCATTAGACGTTGAAGCCTCATCTAATGTTGCCGTTGGATTATCATACCCTTCTGTCGGTATTGTATAAAAATAATATGAATCGCCATATCCTACTTTATTATCAGTAGATGATGGACTAAATGCATCAACTATTGGGTTTCCGTCGTCATTCTGAACATTTAAATTAACGTCAAATTTCTTAGGAACAGCATTTACACTTATATTGGCGTTCGCAGCAATGCTTGACAATGTATAAGTATATATACCATCATCTCCTGCTGTTCCACTAATATCTTGCTTTCCATTTTTTACCGAAAGTTCAGTTGCATTACTGTTTGTAAGTTTTACTTTAAATGTTACATTATCACCTGAACGTACTAACTCTTCACTATTTGAAATTGAATTACCATCCGCATCTAAAATTTCAAAATCAGCCGTATCTTCCGGATATGTTACTTTGTATTGTGGAATAAGCTCCACAGTAACATCTCCTTTTACTTTAAATTATAACGGTACAGTAATTTTATATTTTCCACTTGTTTCAGTAGACGAACTCACACAATTACTTATGTCACCATTTGTTCCATTATATGTATATTTTGCTTGTACTAAAGGTTTTTCACCCTTAATTTCTGCATATACAATATAATTACCATTTGTAAATCCATTCTCAGAACTAATTTTAATCGAACCATTTTGGGTGACCTCAAAAGGATAATCTTTAGATGTTAGAAAATATTCTTCCGCAATATACTCATCAAAGGCTGTAGCTTCATCTTCATCATACCAAGTAATTCCCTCACCAGCTACCAAAGTAATAGATTTAACATCTTTTCCCGCTGCATCTGCAACACTGGCAGGTAAGATTTGAACAGAGGTCACAAATAATGCTAATACACATATAGCAGCAATTATTTTATTCCATACTTTATTCACGCTATATCGCTCCTCTCAAATTATATTAATATCTTTCCTCTACATTGAAACTGCTTTACCAATTATCAGGTTCTCCGCCGACTTCTATTGCTGATCCGCCTGGTGCACCAGCTCCTCCTGGAACTATCTCACCAATAGCCGATGTCACAATAATATCTTCAAACTTGCAGATTTCAATTTCCAAAGCACTATATGCTTCTTTTTTCATTTTGTCACCTCCTATTTCCCTTTTTATACATTTTGTAAACATATTGCCCAGCTGCTTTAGCTGTTAACAGGACGTTGCAATTGCCATATACAATCATCACTGTTTATAACAAATAACGGGAATATTATATTACAAGCAAATTTTACATGTCAATATATATTTATAATTTCAATCATTTTATTTCTTTTTAATTTTTATATTCCTTGATATTCCTGATTTTTCAAACATTTTTTATATTCTGAATATTTATTTTTAGGCACCTTTATTAACGCTCTTGAATTAACCCCTAATAATGCCTTTTTACCAACTTTTTTAACGCTTTAGATTTGATTATAATATTTTTAAGTTTACTGCATCCTGCAAAGGCGTTCTTTCCTATTTTAACAACATTTTTGCCAATAGTTATTTTCTTTAATTTACTGCAGCCTTTATAGGCATTATCTGCAATCGCTGTTACTTTATAAACAGTTCCTTCTATATTAATAGTTGCCGGTATAACTACCTTCGATGCTTTTTATTATCAAATGACGAGCATATTACAGTCTGTTCATTTTCTGTAGAAGAAACAGTATATACCATACCCTTATATGTATATTGGTATCCCACACTAACAGACGGCTTATTTTCGTTTCCTATAGGCTGTACTAAAGGAATCTCTGTAGGCGACTGAGGCATAGGCGATGAAGTTGCCGTATATGTCGGTGGTTCAGCCGTTGGTGCCTGTGTAGGCTCCTGTGGTATAGGCGTTGCATCTTCTGCAGGTTCCTTTGTTGCAGAAGGCGTCTGGGTCGGTGCCTGTGTAGGCTGTTGCGTCGGCGTCTGAGTCGGTGACTGCGTTGGCTGTTGAGTAGGCGCCTTAGTTGGCGTCTGCGTCGGTTTCACATCCGCACTTGGGCTTGCGCTTGGAGCCGCGCTAGCGTCCGGCGCCTGGGTAGCATCCGGTTCACCTATATACTTTATTGCAATATTATTATTCTCTGCATATGCAGCCGCATAAGAATCTCTCCATGCATGTATTGTAAGATTAGAACAATCCTTAAATGCATTTTTTCCTATACTGACTACAGTTTCCGATAATGTGATGCTTTTCAAGGCCTGTACAGCCCGCAAATGCATTATTTCCTATACTCATTACACTTTCCGGTATCTCAATATCCACAAGTCCTATGCAGCCTGCAAATGCATAGTTTCCTATACTCATTATCTCTTCCGGTATTACTGTACTTACACACCCTGCTATAAGTGTATCTGAAGACTTTTGAATAATTGCATTGCAATCCCCTCTGCTGTCGAACACTTTATTTTCCAAATCCACATTAAGGCTCGCAAGGCCTGTGCAGCCTGAAAATACTGAACTTCCTATGCTTGTTACGTTTTTAGGTATCGTAATCTTTGAAAGACCTGTACAGCCTGAAAATGCATTATTTCCTATACTGGTAATGCTTTCAGGTATCACAACGTCCGTCATTTCACTGCATCCCGAAAAAGCGTTATTTCCTATTCCTGTTACTTTATATCCAAGATTTTCGGGAATAACCACACGGCCGGTACATTCACTACATCCGTT
>VOFD01001193.1_pt1 | contig 15616 bp, 21 predicted proteins | sample 5384101 | NCBI WGS metagenome assembly VOFD01 (sample SAMN12384723, study PRJNA508395) | human gut metagenome | isolation source: healthy gut C | host: Homo sapiens
GCGGGTGTCTGTGGAGCGATGTTGGAGAGGTAGAAGGTGCAGTCGTTCTCTTCCTGCGAACGGGAACGGTCGGCCGAAGGGCAGAGATGCCCGCGGTCGTATCCGCTCCCCTTGTAGAGGCGGTGGTGGCGGTGGGATATCCGGCTTTTACTACGGTGGGGTCGGGTACGAACCGGTCGCGGCGTTTGGCTTGGCCGGGGGCCGCATCCTCGCCCGTCAGGACGTAGGCCACCCACGAAGCCTGCCGGTACGCCGTATCGTACCGCAGCGTATATCTGCCCTCTGCGTTCCGGATGAGGATGTCGCCGCTGTCGAACAAGGGCAGTTCCAGCGGGCCGGTCATGCTTCGGGTTCCGGCTGCGGCCGTTTCCGTTGCAGGCTCCGGGCGGTATCTCTTTCGTTGCGGGCCTCTCGGTTCGACATGTCGCGGACGTCGGCGCGAAGGTACCGGGTATCCCCTGCGGAGTCCTGCGGGTGTGCCTCGTGGGTTATTGTAAGAGGGGGCTGCCGGGTATGGGGTTATGCAGGCAGTAGTCGTAATACAGCTTGCCTGCCACGGCGAGCAACAGGAAGAGTGCCGCACCTGCCAGGCGGTTGCGGCGCCGTTCCCTGTCTGTCGGTTCGTTCCTGCGTTTGTCCATTCGTTCCGGATGCTTGCTGCAAAGATAGTATCCGGGAGAGGAAAGCGGTTTCCGCCGCTCCCTGTTTTTCCTTTCTCCGGATAGCTCTGCCCTTGTGTCGCCGGTCGCCGATATCCGAAACGGAAACGCCGACAGTCTGCGGAAACGGGGTGCCGGTCAGGGGGGCTTCAGACCTCCGGTTTGTACTGTTACTTAATGTGGGGGTTCAGCCGTTCAGCAGTTTCGTCAAGTCTCCGACGGAAACATCCGTTCTGACGGAGACTTCTTCCAGTGTCATGCCCGTGGCGAGGAAACGTTCGATGACCGTTTTCATCTCTTCGCCGACTTCGATGATATGTCCGTCCGGGTCGTAGAAGCGGACGACGCGCTGTCCCCAGCCCTGTTCGGTGACCGTGCCCAGCCGGTCGATGCCGGGAAATCTTTCCAGTCTCTTCAGAAAACCGTCGAAGTCGGATTCCTCAAAACATATCTCCATATTGTTCGGCCGCTTCGCAATCCGCTCCTCCGGCAGGCCGACCAGCCAGCCGAACGCTTGCTGCAGTGCCAGACCGCACGTAAAAGGATACGTTGATGCCGTAATCCTGCCATACTTCCAAGCCGAACAACTCTTCGTAGAATTTCCTTGCGGCGGCGATATCCGCTACTGCAAGCACCGTGCAGATGGATGTCATAAGCGTGCGTTTTATCGACGGCTAAAGATACGAAATTCCCAGACAGGACGCCGTCCTGTCGGGGAATTTCGGTTGTGAAGAGGAGGTCAGCCTTCGGTCGCCGTGACCGGGATGGGAGAGAGTGACGCACTGTCCAGCGTAATGGGCGAATTCCCGTCCATTTCTCCGACATAGGGAAGGTGGCACCATGTCTGGTCGGTCAGCGTTTTTGTCACCGATTCGTCCGATTGGTCGTATAGGGCCCAGGAACCGATGGTGATATTCGTCAAGACCAATTCGCCCCGTTTGTTGGTGCAATCGCCCAGAAGCGCTGCGCTGTCGAAGTAACAGTCGCTTCCAGACATGTACGGGATACCGTGATTGGTGACTGTGATGCCGTCGGTTACGGCAGCCTTTATCGTTTTTTTGCCTGCGCCTTGGATGCCTCCTATGAGTCCGGCGATGGCGTAACTGCCGTGTACTTCGGCGTTCCGGATGGATACGTTGCTGATGGCCGCATCCTTGTCGCCGCTCCAGAATCCTATCATGCCGCCGATACGGTATGAGTAGCGGTAGGGTTCCTGAGGGAGCGTCTCCTCATACGGGGTGTATGAGCGCATTTATGACGTGTACGTTCTCGACGGTACCGTTCCACAGATAGCCGACCAGCGCGCCTTTCCATTTCCCGGCACCGGTGACGGTGATGTCGGAGAGGGTCAGGTTGCGGACGGTACACTCCCCTGCCGTAACCGATGATTCCGCAGGCACGCCCGTCAGAAGAGAGGTTCACGTTGGAAATAGTCCTTCCGTTACCTTCGATGGTGCCTTGGAACGGATGGAGGGGGGAGCGAGGTGTCGGTCATGTAATCGGCCTCCATCCCCATGGATATGAATTCGATACCGGTGAAGTCGAGGTTTTGGGCGAGGGCGATGGTCTTGCCTTCGAAGGTGTTGCCGGTATCTACCTGTGCCGCCAGCCAGTTCCATTGCTGGGGAGTGCTGACCGTATAGACATTGTCCACCTCTTCCACCTCGTCGGTCGGTGCCGTCGTTATGGTTTCGACCTTGAACGAATTGACCGTATTGCGTTCGAAGACGAGCCCTTCGCCGAGAAGCCCTTTGACGTATGAGATTTTCTGTCCGTCGGCCGTATAGACATCCACCGCAATTCCCGAGTAGGTACCGGCCGGCATGACGAAATAGAAGTCGGTCGGTGCGTCTGCCTCGAGCGCGACGTTGTCGCAGTTCAGCGTGATGCTCCGGTTGTTGTCGGAGCTGCCGTCCAGTTCGAAGACCGGTTCGCTGTCGTAGTCGTTGAAGCAGACTTTGCCGCTGCCGGCGAGATAGAGTTTCTGGTTCGGCAGGCTGGTATCTTTGCCGGCTGTGATGACGATTTTGTCCAGCACGATGCCGTCGCCCTGAAGTCTTGACGTCGAGGTAACTGCAGGCGTTCCGGAAAGCGTATTCGCGTCCGTCGGTCGAGACGGCTACGGCAATGTTGGCGTTGGTGGCGAAGGAGTTCTTTTTATAGGTCTGTACGGCCGGAAGTACCAAAGATAGTTCCGCTTCGTCCGTCATGCAGCAGTCGTTCGCGGTACGCGGATAGTAGGCGTAAAAAGTGTCGCTTTCCAGTTTGATGTCGGCGTCCAGCGTGAATATCCCTGCGGAGCAGTGCTCCTGTTCCCGGATGACATAGGTCATGTTGGCGTCGGGTTTTTCGGGAGTCATCACCCCTATCTGGTCGCCCAGCGACCAGATGATTTTCATGTTGCTGTCGAATTCCGAACGGGTGGTGGCGTCGCTGAAGACCGGTTCGATGGTCGCCCTGATTTGGTTTTCGCCCGGGCGGGAAGTTTCGTTTCGTTGTCTGCCTCTTTGGAACATGAGGCGGCGAGCAGAAAGGATGCCCGTCGCAACTGTCAATATCTTTCTCATGACTGTCGGATGGATGAGGTTAGTATTCGGTACCGATGTTCACATCTTCGTGGGAGCCCTGTACATTGTCCGGACTGCTGATAGCAATTCCCTGTTCGACCGCAACGGAGATAATCTGCATTACGGAGATTCGTAAGACATTCTTTCCAATTTTTTCATATTCGATTGAGTTTTGGTAATGTCGTAAGCGCTGTGTCGGCGGGACGATGCGGATGCGCAGCAGGTCTGTGTCGGGCGGATGTCCGGTCGGCGCGACAAATATACGTCTTTTACAATAATATATGCAATAATATTGTTAACGGTAATTTTGTCGGTAGATGGACAGAATGCGTATTTTACGTTCCGAACGGGACTGCTGTTTGCTTCGGGATTGTGCGGGCGCCAAACCCGGTCTTCGGCGGATATCCGTACACCGGTGTCTGACGTTTGCGAGCATGCTGTCTGGCGGCAGCGGATATGTCTGATAACCGATTTGGAGAGTCGGTCGGGAAGGATGATGTTTTCGGAACTGCCGGATGTGGCAATCAGTACTGGGGATGCTAATGCCATGTCTGCTGATGGATGGCTGTTTTTGTTCGTAAAAGATTGCTGAATCTGTTTTTTTATGCTTATATTGTGAACACACGTAAGTTTCACATTAATTGCCAGAACTGTTATGAATAGGTATTTTTTCAGGCAGGATTGTTCGCCGTCGCTGTTGCGGCATGTACATCCTGCGGCGGACGGGCATCCCAGGCAGAGAGGGATAAAACGGCCGCTTCGACAGCAGTCGAAACGAAATCCATGATTGAGCTGAAAGACTATGGCGCAGAGCCTGCGGTACTCGATATCGAAGCCTATACGCTTGGAAACGAAAATTTCCGAACGGCATTGTGGACGGGAACCAATCTTCAGGTGACGCTCATGACCATTCCGGTCGGCGGCGAGGTGGGGCTCGAATTGCATCCCGATATCGACCAGTTCCTGCGTATCGAAGAGGGTGAGGCCAAAGTGATGATGGGCGACAGCAAGGAAGACCTTGATTATGTACGGACGGCGAAAGCGGACCATGCGGTATTCGTACCGGCCGGCAAATGGCATAATCTGGTAAATATCGGCGATAAACCGCTGAAAGCTTTATTCGATTTATGCTCCGGTAGAGCACCCGTACGGTACGGTTCACAAGACCTACGACGACGCGATGGCGGCCGAACATCTTCATTGATAACGATAGAACTGCGGCGGACGACAGGCACAGTCTGTCTATCCTGCCGGAAACGTGCGTTTGGTTGCGTTTCTCCGGTCGGAATGTCGGTCGTGCTATATCAAGGAGCGAAGTTTGCCGAGACGGATGCGGTGGTTTTATGCCGCATCCATCCTCGTATTGATTCGGATATATAAGGGTATCCGGCCGGGTCGAGACCGAATTTATTTGTAATAGAATCCGGTTATTTCGTATCGGAATATATGTTGGTCCAAAGTATAGGGCGTACCGTTGAAGATGTCGTGGGGCAGTTCGCAGGTCGAGGAACCGACCGGTATCAGGAACGTACCCTGCTCCTGTATGGTAGAGGAGACCGGTTCCGAGTCGATGTCGTAGTAGTCGTCCCACAGGATGTAGCTGCATTCGATGGTGTTTTCGGTGGAAGCTATCCTGCGCGTACATGCGGCGTCGGAATAGAATCTGAGCGAGAAGCGTGATACGGCTTCGTTGTTCTTCAGGTATCCGTATTCTATTCCGACGTACTCTTCGTACATCTTGTAAAAGACCGGCGTCCTGTCGATGGATGTTATCTGCAGCGTCTTTTCCGCCGTTTTCGTCTCGCCGAGCCGGTTGGTAACGGTCAGAATGATTTTGTAAGTACCCCTGTCGGGAAATCTGAAATACCATCTGTCGGCGGTTTCGGAGAATCTGAGGGGACTTCTTCTGTGGTTCCCGTATCGACCATCTTCACGCTTTTCGTGTATTCCTGCCAGTCGGGGGAGTTGGTATCGAATTCGCATTTGACGACGTATTCCCGGGCAAGGTCGATGGTTTCGTTCTCCCTCGCATTGGTCCATATCCGGGGCTGCGTCTGCCAGAACTTTACTTTTGCCTCCCCGCATAATACCGACTCAACCAAGACGCCGTATTGCAGCGTGTATTCACCGTAGGGAATGGAATAGCTTTCGTTCGCTTTGCCGAGTGCTACGACCCTGCCGTTCGCGTCCGTTATTCGGATGTATTTCTGTTTATTCTCGTGGTAATACCAGAAATCGCCGGTCTGTTTTACGTAGTTTTGGAATACATACGGCGTGTCTTCCGAAAAAAAAATCCCGCACGGAGAGTTCGATATCGAAATCATCTTGCGAGTATATCCAGGGGATTGAGGGGTCTATATCCGGTTCCGGTTCCGGTTCCGGCTCCGGCTCCGGCTCGTCGAGGGGATACACGGCTTTGAACGCCTTGATGTCGTTTTCGCTGAAGCCGCTCCAGCCCGAATGCGATTCCTTGACCATAATTGATTTCGCATCATAATAATCAGTACCTTCAATTAGTACTCCATATTCCTCAGGGCTTTGGTCGCCTCCGTCATTTGGGTCTCTTAATGTATGGGTAAAGCCTATGGCATGACCGACAGCATGCAATATCATATATTTGGCTTGCTCCGTAGAAGGTTTAGGCAGATAAGAGCTCTGCGAATTGATTTTTATACTTCCCGGATAACCGTCGCTTGTGGGAGGAGTAACGAGCATGAGCGTATTGAAATCTTCGTAGCCATCCACCGTTTTGAAAGGTTCGGTGATGATGTCGATGATACTGTTCCCTCCAGCTCCTGACAAGACGATGCTGCATTGGGATTTTTCATTCCAGTACTGAATGGCGTCGAGGCAGTCTAACGAAAAAGTCTACATACGGAAAAGCAGAATTGATTTGTATCTTTTGATTGTCTTTGCTGACAGTCAGCCAATATTGATTAAAAATTCTGCCGGGTTTGAACTCGCGACTCGAATTCGTCGAGGTGTCTCTGGGTCAGTAATATGTCGCCTTCGACAATGTATCCGTTCGCGGCGGAACGTATATCGGATATATCGTACCCCATTTCTTTGATGAGATAGACGGCCCTTTCGTATTGTAACTGCTCCGGACTTTTGGTGGTATCGGGATTTCCCTGCCTTACACAGGCAGTTCCGATAGACAAGACACCGATTACGATGGAAAAAAGAAGACGTTTCATGGTTTTTTAAGTTACATGGTTTCAGAATTGCGTATGCAAGCCCGGTATATAGGTGTTGTTATAGGATGCAATGATGTATTCCGGCTGCATTTCGTAGAATCCTATCGATACGAAAGGGGGTGACTGGTAATTATGATAAGTATGAAAAACATTAGTTTCCTCATCGTATTCATAGCGCTCGAAGAAAAAAGTTTCTCATCTCTCTTCTTTGTACGATTTTTTCGATGAAAATATGGGCATAGAAAACGACAGGGTCTTCGCCCTTGTCGAATCTGTACTGAACTTTCGCTATGTAGGGCCGTTCTCCCTTATAGAAAATAGAGGTATCGTTTTCTTCCAATATTTCCCGTGTTTCCGCCTTTTTGAGTACGGACAGCGGTTGTCCGAACAGTTCGTACAGCGGTTCTTCGAACGTATCGTACCGGGGTTGTACTTCCACGGTGCATGCGGCGCTGCCGGAGTCGGCTGTTGCGGTGACGGTCGTGGTGCCGACGTGCCGGGCGGTGACGGTACCGTCGGCGTCCACCGCGGCATAGAAGTCGTCCGCGGCGCTCCACGCGACGGGCCTGTCGACCGTGATTCGTACCTGGTCGCCTACATAGAGCCGGACGGCCTGCCGGTCGAGTTTCGGTGCATCCTGCTGTTTGCACCCTGCCGTTCCGGCAGCGATGCCTGCCAGTACGGCGAATAAAAGCATACGTTTCATAAGCATGAGTAGTGAATGGTTTATATTTTATCAAAACACCTATCGTAAAGTTAATATTAATTTAGTTAATAACAAATATTATATAATGGATAATTGTGGAAAAGTCGGATATGCCGGGGAAAGTCTCCTCGCTGTCGACAGCTTCGGTTGCGGAGTGAGTCTTATGGCAGGGGGCGGCATGCGTATCGTGCCGTCAGGCGGCTTTTCGGGGTTTCGGGTGCAATCCCCGGTTTGGCCCCGGCAGGATTGTGAAACTCGTTCCAAACCGCTATATTTGTATCCGCGTCCCGCCGGCGTGCGATGCGGGTGCGGAACAGGAATACTTATACGACAAACATAAAAATCAAGACGTAAATGAAAAAACTCTTCCTTTCGGCGCTCGGTGCGCTGGCGCTGGGGCTGACTGCCTTTGCGGATGAGGGGATGTGGCTGCTGCCCTACCTCCAGAAAACGAATTACGCCGATATGAAGGCAGCCGGACTGAAACTGAAGGCTACCGATATCTACAATCCCGACGGGCCGTCGCTCAAGGATGCCATCATCATCTTCGGGCCCGGTTGTACGGGCGAAATCGTATCGCCCGACGGGCTTATCTTCACCAACCACCATTGCGGTTACAGCAGTATCCAGCAGCTCAGCACGACCGAGAACGACTATCTGGCCAACGGTTTCTGGGCAATGGACCGCTCCGAGGAGATACCCGTTCCCGGCCTCTCGGTACACTTCATCCGCAAGATTGAGGAGGTGACCGACCGCATGACCGAAGGGCTGGAGGGGCTGCCTTTCGAGGAGTATACCGCAAAGGTGAATGAACGGCGCGGCGAGCTGACCGAAGCCTACCGGGCGGAGTATCCCGGCAAGAAGATACTCGTGGAGAGCTTTTTCGGCGGGAACCAGTATTTCCTTTTCGTCATGGACGAGTACACCGACATCCGTTTCGTCGGTGCTCCGCCCAGTTCGATAGGCAAGTTCGGGGGCGATACCGACAACTGGATGTGGCCGCGTCACACGGGCGACTTCTCCGTATTCCGTGTCTATGCCGCTGCGGACGGGACGACGCCGGCCGACTATTCGCCTGAGAACGTGCCTTACCGGGCTCCCGTGCACCTGACCGTTTCGGCCAAGGGCTACAAAGACGGCGACTTCACCATGATAATGGGTTTCCCGGGAACGACGACGCGCTACATGACCACGTACGAAATCGACGAGATGCTCGACGTGGCCAACCCGAACCGCATCCTCATCCGCGGCGAACGCCAGAAGATACTGAAAGAGGATATGGAGGCGAGCGACCGGGTACGCATCCAATATTCGGACAAGTATGCCAACTCTTCCAACTATTGGAAAAATTCCATCGGCAAGAGCAAGGCCGTGCGCAAGCTCGGCATCCGCGACCGTCGACAGGAGCAGGAGGCGGCTTTCACGCGGTGGGTGCAGGCCGACCCGGCAAGGAGCGAATACCTGCGTGCTCTGCCGCTTATAGCCGCATCGAAAGAGGTCTCCGTACCGCTGGAGAGTGACAGGCAGGTGCTCCGCGAAGCCATCGTGAGCAGTGTCGAGGTGGCGTCGATAGCCGCCGTGCTCAGCCGTGCGCTTCCCGACCTGCTTTCGGCCGAGCCGCTCGCGGCTGAGGAGACCATTGCCGCGGTTTATAAGGACTACAACGAGCCGACCGACAGGAAAGTGGCCAAGCGCATGATAGAGGCTCACGATGGAGATGGTGTCGCCCGACAACATGCCCGAATTCATCACGACCGAGGTGGAGGGTCGTTTCGGCGGCGACGTGCAGGCTTATGTGGACTGGCTGTACGACAACTCGATTTACGCGAACAGGGAGAAGCTCGAAAGTTACCTGGCCGGCGGCGGGGAGCTCCCGGCGGACGACCCGGCCCTGATGGTGTTCAATACGACCGTCGCCAAACATAACGGCCTCGTGGAACAGCTTCCGGGGAGCCGGCGATGCAGTTCGCCGAAGGGCACAAACTCTATATCAAGGGACTGCTTGAGATGGATGCCGACGGCAAGCATTATCCCGACGCCAACTTCACCATCCGTCTCACCTACGGCAACGTGAAGTCGTACTCTCCCCCGCGGATGCCGTGGATTACGACTACTTCACCACGCTGACGGGCGTCATGGAGAAAGAGGATGAGCTCAATCCGACCGAATTTACCGTCCCCGAGAAAGTTGCTCAAGGAGCTCTACATCGAGCAGGACTACGGTCCCTATGCCGACCTTTCCGGGCTTACCCGTAAGGAGATACGGAACGGTGCGAAGGGGCATGTGAATACCTGCTTCATCTCCACGAATGACATTACCGGCGGTAACTCCGGCAGTCCGTGCTCAACGACCGTGGCCAGGCTCATCGGCCTCGCCTTCGACGGAAACTGGGATGCCATGAGCGGCGATGTGCTCTTCGAACCGGAACTCCAGCGCTGCATCAACGTGGACGTGCGTTACGTGCTGTTCGTGATAGACAAGTTCGCCGGGCGGGCCACCTGCTCGACGAAATGACGATAGAGTGGTAGCCGGGCATATGCCGGCTGGAAATACGGGGGCGGGTTCCGAAGGGGCTGCGCCCCCGTTTCGTTCCGTTCGTGCGGGAAGGTGGATGCGGCGAGTCGTACCGTGTCGGACGGAAAATTTTTCCGACCGTATCGGGTCGCGTACCTTTTCCCGGACAAAATATGTAACTTAGCGAACGCAAAAACATCGCTATTCCGGAGATGCTCGAAAGGTTGTCGATAGAGAATTACGCACTTATACAGCAGCTTGAGCTGGAACTTTCCCCGTCGCTGAATATCATCACGGGCGAAACGGGTGCCGGCAAGTCGATTCTGCTGGGGGCCCTCGGACTGATAATGGGGAATAGGGCCGATACGGCCGTGCTGAAGGATTCCGGGAGGAACTGCGTGATTGAGGGGCTGTTCGATATGGGCGGATACGGGCTCGAAACGTTTTTCGACGAGAACGAGCTCGATTACGAACGGCATACCGTTATCCGCCGCATCGTCACGCCCGCCGGCAAGAGCAGGGCTTACGTGAATGACCTGCCCGTACAGCCTTTGCCACGCTTCGGGAGCTTTGCGGCGCACCTGATATATATCCATTCCCAAAACCAGGGGTACTGGTGGCCGACGGGGAGTTCCGCATCCGTGTGCTGGACAGCCTGGCCGATAACCGCGGCTTGCGGGCCGAATACGGCAGGGCGTACCGTGCCCTGCGTGAACGGGAGCAGGAGTTGGCGCGTCTGCGCGAAGAGGTCGGGCGGAACCGCCGCGACGAGGAGTATATGCGGTTCCAGTGGCAGCAGATAGCTGCGTTGGGGCTGCATGAAGGAGAGCTGCAGGAGGCTGGAGGCTGAGCAGCGGGAGCTGTCCAATGCCGAGGGGATACTCGCTGCACTCTCCGAGGCGGGCGGCCTGATGGAGAACGACGAGACGGGGGTGCTTGCAGCCCTGAAGACCGCAGAGGCCGCACTGCAGCGCATCGGCGGGGTGTTGGAGGGAACCTCCGACTTGGCTGCCCGCATACATTCCGCCTACGTGGAACTGAAAGATGTAAGCGGAGAAGTCGCTTCACTGGCCGGACGCATAGAAGATAATCCTGCGCGGCTGGAGGCTGTGGACAATCGGATAGGGGCTGTTTCCGACCTGATGAGGCGTTACGGCGCCGCTTCGTCGGATGAGCTGCTGGCACTCGGGAACGACCTGGCCACCAGGCTTGAGGCCATCACCGATTCCGATGCGGAGATAGCGGAACTGGAGGCCGAGACCGGAGCGCTCAGGGTGACCGCCGAAGGACTTGCGGCTGCCGTGACGGCGAGCCGTACCGAGGCATCGGCCCTGTTCGACGAAGCCGTCGGCCGGGTACTTGCCCGTTTAGGAATGCCTTCGGCGCGGTTCGTGACGGAGATAACCCCTTCGGTGCACTCTCCCCTTCGGGCGCGGACAGTGTCCGGTTTCTGTTCAATGCCAACGGCGGCGAAGGACTCCAGAGTCTCGAACGCATTGCCTCCGGCGGGGAGACGTCACGCGTCATGCTGGCCCTGAAATCCATCGTGGCCCGGAGTACCAAACTTCCGACGATACTGTTCGACGAGATAGACACCGGCGTATCGGGAAAGATAGCCGATGCGATGGGGAGAATAATCGCCGAACTGGGCGACTCCATGCAGGTAGTCAATATCACGCACCTGCCGCAGGTGGCGTCGAAGGGGGAGACGCATTTTCTCGTTTACAAGGAGGCGTCGCCTTCGGGAAATGTTACCCGTATCCGCCTGCTCGACCGTGAGGCGCGTGTCGGCGAGATTGCCAAGATGTTGAGCGGCAGCGAGGTGACGGAAGCGGCCGTGGCGCAGGCGCGTGCCCTGTTGGGATACGGCGGCGAAAAATAGGCGGCGGATTTGTCCGTTTGCGGAAAAAACGTTATATTAGGTACGGCCATCGGAATAGGACGGCATGGAGTGCCGGAGAGTCCGCCGGTCGGCTACGGATACCGCGGGGTTTGCCGCGGAGGATCTCCGGGAGAGGGGATATGTTGTCGAACCTTTAAACCTTATCGTTATGGATTATTCGGTATTACTTCAGAAATACGCTCCGGTGGCTTCGGACAGCCTGGTGGAGTCGGTGGTGGCAAAGGCCAGGGCCGAGATGGACAGGAACCGCAACGAGGAGGTTTACAGGTTCTGTTTCAGTGCGCTCGACCTGACCACGCTCTCCGGGAGCGATTCGGTGCGGAGCGTAGCGGAATTTGTCAAGAAGGCGGTGGACGTACCGGTACGCTTTCCCGGGATGCCCAATGTGGCGACCGTCTGCGTCTATCCCTCCTTTGTGGACATTGCGGGTCTCGGCGTGGAGGGACGAACATCGGCGTGACGAGCGTAGCGGGCGGTTTCCCCGCGGCGCAGACCTACCTCGAAGTGAAGATGCTCGAAGTGGCGATGGCTGTCGAGAACGGCGCCGACGAAATCGATGTGGTGATGAATGCGGGAGAAATGGTGGAGGGCGAGTTCGACCGGCTGGCCAACGACCTCGAACTGCTCTGTCGGGAAGCCGGACAGGAAGTGACGTTCAAGGTCATCATCGAGTCGGGCATGCTCGAAACTCCGGAGGATGTCTATCGCGCCTCCATGCTGGCAATCCTTTCCGGTGCCGATTTCGTGAAGACTTCGACCGGCAAATCGGCTTACGGTGCCACGCCGAAGTCGGCCATGGTCATCTGCAATGCCATCAAGGATTACTATTTGCAGACCGGAATCAACGTCGGCATCGCTGGCGGGCGGTATCCGTACCGTGGACGATGCCGTGCTCTATTATACCATCGTGGAAAATATGCTCGGCCGCGAGTGGCTTACCCCGTCGCTGTTCCGTTTCGGGGCGAGTGCTCCGTTAGCCAACGCTTTGCTGTCGGCCGTAACGGGCGGTACACAGTCTTACTTCTGAACCTCCGTCTCTTCGGCAACCGTCCGGAGATAAGCGGTGCACGAGACAACCGTTGTATTTGCAAGGCAGGGCCGCCGAAAGTATCTTTCGGCGGCCCTGCCTTGCAAATGCTTTCACAAATGGGAGGCGATTCCCGGAATCGAATCTTATATTCATGCGTACTCAACCGACAGCCGGTCGGACGGCGCATAGCCAGGAAGACCGGGCCAAAGATTGCAGGATACACCGACATATCAGTCTGTGCCGCATGGCAATATGGATTCCGTTCTGTGAAAGCGGCCGACCGTTCGGTAAAGCGTGTTATAGGAAGAACAAGTATCGGGGGAAAAGCGGGAGGCTTCCTCCGCCTGCGCAACCTGTCACCCTTACGTGCGGTAACGTTGCAGGATTGACGCCGGTCATGCGGCCAATGCGATATACGGTCGAACCCGAAGTATAACGGGACCTTGAGTATTCAGCAATTTACTTTTTTCGATTATCTTGCCCAGGAAATAATCAATCTCGAGGGCCGTGTATAGATTGCCTTCGTATTCGTAAACTATCGGCTCTTTTCGTCTCTTCGTCGCGTATTTCTACTAATTCCGCCCCTTTTACCTCGACGAGTGCACCGGGACGGTTCGGTGCATAACCGACCCAGAACCGGATAGCATCGTAACTGTTGACAACCGTATCGACGCCCTTGTCGCTGTCCCATGCCGATTCGGGTACATCCGTATCCTTTTTGTACATCCTGCCTGTGTTGTTGTCGCGGTAGGAAATATACTTCGTGTTGGTGGGACGCACTTCGCGTGTCTCCACGGTTTTCTCGCCCGACAGAATGGCGTCGAACCATTGCTTCTTGATGATTAAAGTCAGAATCTTCATGATGGTTTCGGTTTGTTGGTGAAATTCGGAACTGTTGCGGACAAGGCATGGACGGAGGCGGTGACTGTCTCTTTCTTCCATATCACGGTCGATGCGCGCGGCGCTTTGCGATACCACACGGAATCGAATCGTTCTTCCTGCTCCGGCCGGTATCTTCCGTTCGGTCGTACATGCCGCTGCTCCGCGGAATTGCGGTTGCGGGCGATTCCGGAGACAGAACGGCAGAACGACCTGCCCTGTGGACGGGATTATTCGAGTTCCAGTTCGAGTTCCCGCCGAAGTTCGTCGAGCGCGGCGTTCTTGCTGCGCAGGTGGGCGAGCTTGTCTTCCGGCTTGACGGGGCGGACTGCGCTCCGGTCCTCTTTTACTTCGATGTCGAATACGACCGTTCCGTCGAGCCCCGAGATGTCACGCAGCAGGGAAATCAGCTCCTTTTGGTGCTGAATGATGTCGTCGCGCAGCAAATCGGTGGAGACGGTGGCGCGAATGGTGTTGCCCGTGACCTGCATGTTGGCGAATGCCGTGGCGAAACAGGGCCTGCGGCGGCCGAGGCTCTGCGATGAAAGTCTCTTTGGCCGCCGTGATTTTCTGCTGGCTGTCGGGATCGACTGCCTGTCTCGCCGCCGTTGCGGCCGGTTCTCCGGCCGCGGCTTTCTCTTTGGAAGTTCCTCCTTTCAGGATACTGTGGATGGATACGCCCGAAACCGACCTGCCAGCCGGTTTTGCGGCTTGAGCGGCAGCCGGTTCCGGAGTCGTCTGCGCAGCGGGCGTATGGCTATGGGGAGCATCGTTGCCTCCGGCCGGTGGCGCAAGGGGACGTTCCGTCTCTTTCGTCGGTTGCGGAATAGGGGTGTCTGCGTTGCCGCTCGCTCTGCCGGAGAGGCGGTATGCTGCGGTGCCGGTCGTGCGGGTTCGGATACCGGCTGTGTTGCAGCCGTCCCTTCGTGCGGCGGGACGGAGGAAGGATATTGCCTTGCAGCCGCCCCGACAGGAGACTGTCCGGCGCTGCCGGGTGTTTGTACCGAGCGCGGTGCGGTTCCTCCCGTGAGCGGAGGAAGCTGCGGTCCGTCAGGCTCTAAGGCTTTTTTTTTTGCCCCATGCCGCAGAGGCTTCATCAGTCCGAGCTCTACGTGCAGCCGGGTGTTCGTCGCGCTGCGAAGGGTGGCATCCACACCGTTTATCAGGGCTACCGCATCAAACAGGAATCCGATTTCCAGCCGGGCGCTCTGGGCCTTGTAGCGTTCCAGCAGCGTCCCCGTGGCTTCGAGCAGGGGAGCGGTCGCCGCGTCCTTGCACATCAGCAGGTCGCGCAGGTGCGCTGCCAGGCCGCCCGTGAAGGTCTGGGCCGAGAAACCTTTGCGCAGCACGTCGTCCAGCAGCAGCAGTGCTGACCGGTAGTCGCCTGCCGCGGCAAGGTCGGTGAGGTTGAAGTAGGTGTCGTAATCGAGAACGTTCAGCGTGCGGGCCACTTCGCGGAAGTCGAGCGATGTGCCGCAGAAGGCCACCGCCTTGTCGAACATGCTGAGCGCGTCGCGCATACCGCCGTCCGCTTTCGCCGCAATCAGGTTCAACGATTCGTCGTCGTAGGTGATACCCTCCTTTTCGGCGATGTATTTGAGGTACTCCACGCCGTCCTCCACGCGAATCCGGTTGAAATCGTAAATCTGACAGCGCGACAGGATGGTCGGGATTATCTTGTGCTTTTCGGTCGTGGCGAGGATGAAGACGGCGTGTGCCGGTGGTTCTTCGAGTGTCTTGAGGAAGGCGTTGAACGCCGCCTGAGACAGCATGTGCACCTCGTCGATGATATAGACGCTGTACCGTCCTATCTGAGGGGGGATACGTACTTGTTCGGTCAGCGTGCGGATGTCGTCCACCGAATTGTTCGAGGCGGCATCCAGGCTCATGGATGTTGAAACTGCGTCCCTCGTCGAAAGCGCGGCAAGATTCGCATTCGCCGCAGGCCTCGCTCCCCTGCGGGTTGAGGCAGTTGATGGTTTTGGCGAAGATGCGGGCGCAGGTGGTCTTGCCCACGCCCCGCGGGCCGCAGAACAGGTAGGCATGGGCGAGCTGTCCGCGTGCGATGGCATTCCGCAGCGTGGAGGTGATGTGCGACTGTCCGACCACCGATTCGAAAGTGGCAGGTCTGTATTTTCGGGCTGAAACGATGAAATTGTCC
>VOFD01002638.1_pt1 | contig 15608 bp, 29 predicted proteins | sample 5384101 | NCBI WGS metagenome assembly VOFD01 (sample SAMN12384723, study PRJNA508395) | human gut metagenome | isolation source: healthy gut C | host: Homo sapiens
ATAAAATTTCTTGATATTTATTTTGTTTTTGTTAGAATAATTCTGTCAATAATCTGCTTTTATTTGTATAGATTTTGGGATTTTAAATCGAATAATTTTCAGGGTTCTTTATTGTAAAAAATGTAAAGCAACTTATTCTAAATGGCAAAAAAAAAGTTTTGACGGCTCTTATATGAACAGACTAATGTGTGTGGAGTAACAATGATTTTACCGATTACAAATCGCTACAGTAACATAAATTTTTTCTGCCGGAGAGAAGGAAAATGATGAGAAAAAACTTCCCTACACCCATGATACAGTTCTGAAAAACAGCTTATCAAACCGCATGCGTATTGGATTTGACAAATTTACAAATGCTTTGACACTGTATCCGACAAAGGGATTGAAAGGAAGCAAAAACGCTAATTTTTATGAATTTCTGACTCTCGGCATGGTTCCTTATCTTGTAGGAAGCGGCATGCTAATGGCCGTTTTCAATGTTGCCAATAAACACTTTTTCCTAATGAAAAAGTGAAAGCTCAATCTCTCGGTAAAAAAATGGCACTGGGGGTATTATTCTACGGTATTATGAAGGAAATTTCAAAATCCTTTGTAACAAAACCTGTTAAAACTCTTACAGGAGTTGATACCGAACTTCCATATGCAAAAGTTATTTATGAATTGCCGGAAAATATAAATGACACAGATATTACAAGTATTGAGTATCATAAAGTTTTTGAGAGTGTAGAATTTCCTCGCTGGGATCTCTTGTATGGAGATGAAACAAAAAGGCGAAAAGAGAAATCAATATTACGACAGAGTTGCTAAAAAAGTTAGGAATGGGTACAAATCTTAAAGATTCAGACCAGGAAGTTAAGCCGCGCATAAAAGAAATTGTTGTAAAAACAAATCTTGCCAAAAATATTTCATCATATTTATGGGCCGCAGTAGGTGTAGGGTTAGCATTCCAGGAACCTTGGGATAAATTCTTCAATGCAAAAGGATTTAAAAATCTACAGAACAATTCTTTGAAAGTCTTGGTGATAGTGCCAGAGATTTCTTTAAAAGGTGATAAGAGCTGTCTTGGAAAATATTCCGGAAAAATTCTGCTTGGAACCGCTCTTTTATCATCCATTCTTGGTGTTGTAAATGTCATGTCAAGCTCTCATAAACCTTCAAAACTTGACAGTGCTGATATTATAGAAAAAGACAGAAAGTATGTGGTGAACTAGTATGAGAACAAATTTAATCCAAAACTACATACAGCAAATTAAAACCCACCCCGAAACAAGAGGAGCCTGAGGTAAAAGTTATTACTCCTAAAAAGGCTAAACCTAACTTTGATATTAACAGGGAACTTGCTAACAGAACCTTTATTAAACCTTTAAAAGGGCAGGGACATATTGTAAAAAGTAATATTTTTACAGCGCCGGCAATATTTTTAAAAGATATGATATATGATGCCAAAGCACTTCATGGAGCTGTAAAAGGCGATGCTAACGATCACCAGCTCGGTAAGCTGAATGATTTAGGCATGAAGTTAGGCGGTCTTGCTATTGCATCATATCTTTATGTTAAAAGACAACTCCTATGGCTAAAAGGTATGGAATTTGTAGGACTTGCTTCATTTTTTGCATCAATGGCGCTCTGGCCTAAGCTTGCAATACAGCTTCCTGCAAAACTGATTCATGGTGTTAATGTTATGCCGGAATACGAAGATAGCTTCGGGCGAAAGAAACCTTTTTATCAGGACCACCAATTTATTCCATGGGATTTGTATTCTGATAATGAAATTAATAAAATAGGTGATAGGCTTGGCGTTCCAAGAGATATTCCTAACCGCCGCGATTTCATTCAGGAAAAAATGAGAAAACTTGCACTCCAGAACAATACTCTCTGGATGTTAACCGCAGGTGTAGCCACCCCTGTTATGAGTGCTTTGATATGTAATAAGATGGAACCATATCTTTTAAAATGGCAGGATAACAGACGCCTTAAACAAAATGAGAAAATGATAAATAATTTCTCAGACGCAACTCAAAAGGCAAAATCAGACCGGATTCTTAACGCTCTTGATAATCTCATCGAATTACATAAAGATGAACCTATAACTGATGAGTTGTTGCATAAAATTACAAGAACAGCCGGATTAGGAATGGATCCTATTACTTCACAGGCAATGGAAGATGATTTGCGTACAATTCTGATTTCCGAAAATCCTAAATATGCTATTAACAGAAGTAACATTCCTTCAATTGCCGCTGATCTGCAAAAGAAAATGTTGAAAAGTAACGTAGACCAAGCTAAGCTCAATGCAATTATTCCTGATACAGAAGTTCTTATAAAACATTTTGATGAAAAAGGATTTTCAGGCAAAAATGTTGCAAAATTCAGTGCCGTTGAAGGTGAATTAAGTATCCAGGATGTAGTTGATTCTATTGATGATTTGATAAGAAAAAATATTGATAATTATAATAAGGCAGCTGAACCTAAAGGACTTCCCTCTTATAAATGACTTAGACAAAGAGCTTTTTGTTCAGAGAATTATACAGTGGATCTGTAGAAGATGGTTCTGTTGCTAAAGTTATATTTAAGTCCCCTTCTGCAGTTCTCGATATGGAAGCGCAGAATACGATCCGTAAGGTTGCTGACATAGTTACTGACCTTAATGCAAGAAGAAGCGTATTGAATAAGTATGTTTATACAAAATTTGCTTCAGCACCAGAAATGGGACTTCCTAATTACTGGAACGATTTGGCAAATGACCTTCCTGTAATTTTCAAATTTACTAACAAAGAACTTGCAGATACACGTCTTGATCGTGAAATGATGTATAAGGTATTCAGGGACAAGGTTGAAAAGGTAGCGTCAAATGATGACGAATATCGCAGAGTGCTTTCTGCCATAACCGCAAAAGTTGCACAACTTGACAGGGTTGCAGAAGGCGGAGAAATTCCTCCGAAATATCTTGAACATGTTGAAACAACATACAAGGGTGCGGCTCGTTCTTTTGAGGCCCTTAATATGAAATCCACAGCAGAAAAGCTTATAGGCAGAAACGGAGTACCTAACGGTTCCTTAATGGCTACCCAGGTTTCTTTTGTAAATAACAGGCTTATAGGTGTAAAAAACTCATTTGCAAGATTAATTAATACTCTTGATTTGTACAGAAGAGTTGCAACTCTTAAAAATCTGGATTCATTAAACGGTCTGAGCCTGGAAGTAAAAAGAAGAACTTGTTGAACATTGTAAAACCTTTACAATGCAAGGGCACTCATGTGATTTTGAAACAAAACTTGACTTTCTCAGAAATATTGAACCTAGTGACGAAATGGGTGAACTTAAAGTTAAAGACGGAAAAGTTATCAATCAAAAAATGGGTAAAAAATAAAAAGCTTACAAGAGTTGAAATTCCTAATGATGCGGAATTCTTTAAACGTGCAATGGGACTTGTGTACGAATGTCCATACAGTGATGATACAAGAAAAATTCTTGAAAGCAGCGGACTTATTAAGATGCTTGATGAACATAGACGCAATGTGGCATATGATATAGGCGACAGTGAATACTTTGCTAAAAAGTACCATGTTTTCCATGACAAGTTAACTCATGCAAGCTCAGAACGTAAATTCTGGCTTACAGGTATTGCTCCTGATGAATGGATGTCAAATGTTGGAAGAAGCGCATTTAATACTAAAAAATGGCTGAAAATATTTGGAACAGTTGGCGGAGTTCTCTTAGGCGTTACAATTCTTTCACAATTCTTCTTTGGAAGACTGAAAACACCGGAAAGGACACAGAAAAAGGTTAATAATATGATTCAAAATACAAATTTATTAGCTCAACATTTAAATACTATAAAAACAAAACCTGTATCAAATCCGGTTACAGCTAAACCTGATGCTGCGTCCAGCCAGCAGCAGGGTTCCAATTTGCTTTCAGCTTATCTCACAACTCTTGCTGCTATTAATAAGCCGGCAGTGAAGCCTGCTCAGACCCGGCAGACTGAATCTTCAGCTCCTGTATCTGAAACAAAAGAAGTTAAACATATTATTTATAAAAATGATTTCAGAACAATGCTCAAGAATAATGAAGCTAATATTCTGGCAATGATTCCAAGAACGTTTAATGCTAAAGACTTAAACGGCAACGGATATATTGATAACGGGGAAGAAAACGGAACCTTTAAATGCAATTGAACGCCTTGATGAGGTAAAAGAGGACGGGTTTAATACTCTGCATGTATTGCCTGTAAATACTCCAGGAAAAGTTAAGGCTATGGGTACAGCAGGGTCAGTATATTCTCCTCTTGACTTGCTGGAAATAGACCCTATGCTCGTTGATAAAAATGATCCTAGAAGTCCGAAAGAACAGTTTAAAGCATTCATTGATGAGTGTCATAAACGTGATATTAAAGTAATGCTTGATTTGCCGAGTTGTGCATCATATGAAATGTTTTTGAAGCATCCTGAATGGATGGCTATGGAACGTGACGGACTTGCTAAAACTCCTCAGGGATGGAATGATATTAGAATGTTCCAGCCTTGGGAAGACGAAGGAAAAAGAACTTTAAATCCTAAATTGCTTGAACTTCATAAGCAGTTTATAGATATGTGTATTGACTTAGGGTGTGGATGGTATCCGCGCGGATGTTGCAAGGGCAAAAACCGGTTGAGTTTTGGGATATTTTAATTCCTTATTTAAGAATGCGGGATCCTGAATTTGGATGGCTTGCCGAAACATATACTTATGAGGATGTTTTTCTCCTCAGGCAAATATGCCTTATGACAGACCTGAAGATTCTTTAAGAGCCGGTTTTGATATGATATACGGTCAATACCACATTTTCCATGAATGGCCGGATGCAACTACATTTATGAACTATGTGAAAGAAAATCTTGATATGTCATACCGTCTGGATCGGGTAAGTCTTTAATCGGGTCATTCGCAACCCATGACGATATTTCTCCGATGGTCCATGGCGGTGCTGATTATTGCAAAATGACAGTAGGTCTGCAGGCAGGGCTGCCAATGTTGAATATGTATCAGGTTGACGGATTTCAGACCGGGGATTATTACCTATATCCTTGGGCTGACAAATATAACCCGGCAACCCAGACAGATTCGCATGAAATGACTGTTCACCATGGAAAACTTGATTTGTTTAATCTTTCAAGAAGACCTGGCAGGGAATGATGAATCAATCAGAAACTTCTTGCGTGCAGCAAACAAATTAAGAGCTGAAAATCTTGATATAGTTGGTCCAAAAAAGGTACTTTTATTGAACTTGATAAAGAAGGCGATAAAAATGATCAGATTATAGCCTTCGCCCGTCATTATCAGGAAGAACCCTGCTATGGGTTGCCAATAAGAATATAGACAGGGCTGTAGCTTGTAAGATTAAAATTCCAACACTAAAAAACAAACAAACACTTCATAATATGCTTCCTTCATACGGTAAAGAAAGTATTTTCCAGGCTGTAGATAATGAATTACGTGTTGATATTGGACCGGCACGAGTTCATGTGTTTGAAATTGATACGCCAAATATTGAAAAATTATACATCCAAAGTTTATAAACAGCACTAATGGCAAACATTAAATAAACATTAGAAGGGGTACAGTATAAAAACTGTACTCTTTTTAATGAAATACTGTATTTAAACTATTACGTTTTTAAAAATTTTTTGTATAATCTTTTCTCTATGAAGAAATTAATAATACCTGTTATTTTATGTGCAGCACTTTGTGCAAATATTGGGCAACCGGCTGATGCCGGACTTTTTACGGCTTATAAGGTTAGAGTTGAGAAAAATCGTATTTATTCAGATGCTCAAAAGGAAATCAAAGAACTTTTTGACAGACAGACTGACATGACCAATAAATATGATTATGAAGGACTGTATCAAATATATTCTGATGATTTTATCAACAATGACGGATATGACAAAAAGTTTATTTCAAGCTTATAAAGGAAACATGGGAAACTTATCCTGATATAACTTATCAAACTAAGATTAAGATATAAAAGTTTATTCAGACTACGCAACCGTACAAACTGAAGAAACAGCATATGCTACTACTACAGAGGATTCAGAAGTAATATCAGCTCGCGGAGAGCTTCAGGCATATGCAAACTGTGTTTACCATCTTAAGAAAATAAATAACCGCTGGCTTATTTCCGGTGAAAATATTCTTGAGGAAAAATCTACTTTAAAATACGGAGATGCACGTTTTATAAAGATGGAATTGAGTGCGCCGTCATTTATTAATGCTGGTGAAGACTACACTTCTGAATTGAAGATTGACCTGCCAAAGGAAGATATTGTTATAGCTTCAATTAACAGAGAAAAGATTATTCAGCCTGCATCAAAATCGGAAGATGCTTTCAGAAGGCTTCCGGAAGACCAGATATTAGAAAGAATGTTTATCTCTAATAAAGATAATGTTAATGAGTATAACATTGCCTCAGTGGGAGTTACCAGAGCTGAACCGCTTGATAATACAAAGGTTCGGGTTTATATGAGCGGGCTGGCATTTGTTATGACAAGGGTAAATGTTGTTCCTGAAAATCATTTTATAAAATTAGAGGAAGATAATGCACAGAAATCTAAGTAAAATTATTTATCTGATAGTTTGTTTTGTATTTTTCTTATTTTCAGACTTGTACTTATCAAATCTTCTTGTCAGGGAAATTAACAGCGGACTTAATATAAATAACGGGGTTTTTGCCCTTAATTATATAAAAATACCGGTGCAGCATTTAGTATTCTGCGCGATTCAAGAGAGTTTTTAATAATTCTTTCCTGTGTTGCGATTGTACTTTTTATTCCTTTATGTGTTTAAACATATTAAATCAATTTCTATGAAGAGCATCTTTTTTTGTTTCTCTGCTAACCGCCGGTATTGCAGGAAATCTTCATGAGAGAATTGTATTTGGTTATGTGCGTGATTTCTTTGAACTGACTTTTGTAAATTTTCCTGTATTTAATATTTCTGATATATTTATTAATATTGGTGTGATTGCACTTATAATACTAATACTTTTAAAAAAGACCAAGTAAACTATGATTATAATTGCAGGAGAAAACGAAGAAAATATCAGACTTGACGCTTACCTTGCAGAGGTTATGCCTGAACTTTCTCGTTCTAAAATTCAGGGATTTATAAAAAACTCAGATATTTTGATTAACGGCAGTGCAAAAAGCCTTCTTACAGCTTAAAAGAAGGCGACAGAGTTGAGGTTAATATTCCTGAGGAAAAGAACCTTAAGATAGAACCAGAGAATATTCCGCTGGATATTGTTTATGAAGATGACAATATGCTTGTTGTTAATAAACCTTCCGGCATGCTTACACATCCTACAAATATGGAACGCACCAACACTCTGGTAAATGCTCTGCTGTATAAGTTCGGAGAAAACCTTTTTCAGATATAAACGGCGACTTTAGACGCGGAATTCTTCACCGGCTTGATAGAAATACCTCAGGGCTTTTGATGATAGCTAAAAAATAATAAATCACATGAATTTCTGGCTGAACAGATCAAAAACCATACTGTTGTGAAAAAAATACAGGGCAATTTTAAAAGGGTATCTTTCCAGAAGATGAGAAAATAATAAACCTCCCTGTCGGCAGAAATCCAAATCAGCCTCATAAAATGATGGTACGTGAAGATGGTAAAGAAAGTACCACTATCTTAAAAGTTACAAATCGTTTTAAAGAAGCTACTGCTGTTGAGCTTACTCTGATAACCGGAAGAACACACCAGATAAGAGTGCATACAAGTTTTCTAAACCACCCTGTGTATAACGACACCCTATACGGTGCTGGCAAAGGTAAAGTTTTTCTACTCAGGAGCAGGTATTACAATCATTCTTTCTAAGGTTTACAAAACCGTTTTCTGATGATATAATAGAGTTAGAAATCCAGCCGGATGAGAAATATAAGAAAGTACTAAATTATTTTGAAAGCAGGAAATAAATGAAAATACTCGCTCAGATTTTAGCATATTTTGGTATACTTGCAGTAATATATTTTGCAATTTTAAATTCGCATGATGTTGTAACATTACAGGTATGGGGACCAAAATTAATATCAGGGACTCAGGAAGTTTACCACTATACCAAAGATGTCAATATTGCTTTTTATACAATTGCAATTCTTGTAATCGGGCTTGCTGTCGGGGTTGGAATGTTTAGTCCTTTTTACTTTGCAATGGAAGAAAAATTAAAATATACAAACGCGAGCTTGAGCGTAATTCCGTTAAAAGTGATTCCAGCTCATCTCAGGTGAAAAGTTTTACAGGCAAAGTTCAGGTTTTAGAAAAAGCATTAAGAGATGCTTTGAACAGGTAATATATAAGGAGAAGAATTATGATGAAAATCAGTCACAGTGCACTTTTCGGGGGGGGGCAAGTAATCTAAGCTCCTTAAAACCCTTTACGGCTTTACTTTGGCCGAAGTCTTAATCACATTAGGTATCATCGGAATTGTAGCTGTTATGACGCTGCCTGCGCTTGTTAACAAGTATCAGGAAAAAAGTCATCGTGAATAAGTTAAAACGTACATATTCAGAAATTGTTAATGCTATGGACATGCGTAGAGCAGAGCTTGGCGGTTCTAATTATGAAGCCCTTTTTGAAAAAGATATGACTGCAGCAGAACAATTTGACGGCTTTATTAAAAAATTGCACGTTATAGAAAGGTGCTCTGCTTCAAATACCAAAGGCTGCGGCGGCGATTATAATATTAAGCCAACGAAGCGCTCTAATGACGGTTATGGAAATGTTAAATACTCTAAGGTAGCGGGTGAGCGTGCCGTTTTAAGCGATGGTACTCTGGTATGGTTTGGTAAAAAGAAATTCAGAGGGCGGTTGTATAACTACTAATACAAAAACAGAAGTTGACTCGAATGGGAATTATGTACTTGAGGATGGAAAACCTGTTACAAGCACTTATCAGACAGAGCAGTGTGCTGAAATCTTTTTGATGTCGATGGTGTGAAAGGTCATAATCAATACGGCTACGATTGTTATAGTTTTGGCGTCAAGAAAAATTTTGCTGACCAACATTCCGGTTACGGAGCAATGTTTGATACAATGAGGACAGGAAAACTGAATTACGAAAACTACTCCATTGAGGAAATCTAATAAAAAAGCCGGAAATTTATTCCGGCATTTTTATCCTATTCAGCTTTTTGCTTCTTTTTGCTGACTGATAAGGTTTTGAAGTTTTTTCTTTTATTTCATCACCTTTTTTTTTGCATATCAGATACAACATCATCAGCTTTTGATTGAATTTCTTTAACTGTTTCATCTGCGCGTCTTACAGCATCTTTTGTAGTTTCTGCAATAAGGGCGCGGGTTTCTTCACCTGATTTTGGGCAAGCAAAATTCCGGCGATAGCTCCGATTGCACCGCCTACTATAAAACCTGCTAAAAATTTAGTTGCTGACATAATTATTTCACTCCTTTTCTTTTTGATTTATTTTATCAGGCTATTTTTGAAAAATAATTACCAAAAATAGCTATTTTTTTACGAACATTTTGAACACTGTACTAAACCCCTTGATAATACCTCCTATGATAGATTCTGATATTACCTTGGTTTTGCCTAGTGTTTTTTCAACTGCACTTTTGAAACTGTCAACACCCTGGTCTGTACTTTTTTTACTATTGCATTTATTGAATGCAGCGTATCATTTAATTCCTTCAATGTAGGTTTGAGTTCCGTATTCAAAAAAGTATAGCTGTTTCGTTTACATTTTTGGCTAAAGCCGATAAGTCTATTAACAGTTTAACTAAAAAATCCTGCAACAACGATTAAAAAACAATACCTGTTGCCCAGGCAAGAAATGTTAAGCCGTTATTTAATGCTGCTTGTGATAAGTCCATTTATTTTTTCCTTTTTATCTCTTTTACGGTATCTATAAACTAATAATCAAAACTATCATCAGCGGCTTCAAGCTCTTTAGCTTTTAACAGTTTCTTTGATTTTATCATATTATTGAATTTTTCTGAATTGCCTTTCCAGCTTATATCTCATCAGGTCAACATTTTCAAGCGCCTGTTTTTAGCTTCTGCAATCGCAGGAGAATTTTTTTTCGTAGAGTTCGCACGCAGCTTCTTTAAGCTCACGTCTTGACTCTTCGCCCGGTTTTGGTGCAAAAAGCACTCCGGCAATAATACCGCCTACAACACCTGCAAGCAGTCCCATACCAAATGCAAATGATTTATTGTTACTCATAATCAACCTCGTCTTTCACTGTTGTATTAGATTATATCATATTTTTTCAAAATTACAAGCAAATTAGGGGCTGGAAGCCCGTCCCAGTAGTCTTTTGCTAAAACTGCATACTGGCAGAATGTAGCAAGTTTTTTATATTTGTTTTTCATTATCAGCAGAATTAAATATATCAGGATTGTTTTTGTAACTCTGCGCATAACCTCTTGATGTTTTTCTTTTTACGAAACTTATAAGAGAATTTACACTTGTTTGAAGGCAGGAAACACATTCCCTGGTCTGAGCCAGTGCGCATTTTATATCAGGTTTCAGCGCTGAAACTTTACTGTTTAACGAGCAGATCATTCTGTCGGCTTTCAATATACCGCTTATAAGGGTGCCTGCAATGATTAGCTCAGCTATAAAAATTATTGCAATAAATAAATACATTTTTATTTTCTTAACTTTTGTATTATCATTTGAAGTATAAAATAACTTGAAGAGAATTGGAATACGTCCAAAGGACTATTTATGATTAGACAGACACGCTTTTATTTATCATTACTAATTGCCGGTGCGGCATACTGGGGGAGTAAAGACTTTTACAAATCGTCCGGAACTTCTTTTGCAGGCAAGATGGTTTTGAAATTTTATCCGGAATTTCTCAGCCATTGCAGGAAATATATTAAAAAATAATGTGGTTACTGTGTCAGGAACTAACGGCAAGACAACGACTTCCGGTATAATTTCGCATATTTTTGAAACTTCAGGCAGCCGGGTTATCCATAATGTTAAGGGGGCTAATATGCTGACCGGCGTTGCAAATGTTTTTGCGCTTAATCTTGCCCCTTTTTAAAAGATTTGATTATGCTGTTATAGAATCCGATGAGGCTTATCTTAATAAATTATATGATTATCTCCCGTCCGATTATCTTGTAGTGACAAATCTTTTCAGGGATCAGCTTGACAGGTATGGAGAACTTGCCACAACTGCTGAATTTATTAAAAAAGCCATTGATAAAAATCCGGACCTGAAACTGATTTTTAAATGCAGATGATCCTATTGTTGCAACCTTTGACAGGACAAAGTCCGCTGTTTATTATGGCTTTGAAAAAGTAGAGTATGACTGTACATATGAACATTCATCAAAAGCACCGTCAGAAGTCTTTAACTGTCTATGCGGCGAACCACTGGTATATTCTAAAAGATTTTTTGCGCAGCAGGGACATTATTATTGTGCTAAATGCGGTTACAAACGTCATACCTGCGATTATTCTGCTGATGTAAAAGTTTATAATGACTATTCTGAGCTATGTGTAAGACATAATGGTAATATTTATGAGTTCACTGTAAAACTTGCCGGTCTGTATAATGCTTATAATGCACTTGCTGCAATTGCTCTTGCGTTTGAAAACGGATATTCACATGAGAAAATTCAAAATGCTTTGAATACTTACAAATCTATTTTCGGGCGGACAGAAAAACGCATAATAAACGGTCATCCGGCAGTAATCCAGCTTATTAAAAATCCGACAGGTGCAAGTGAAGTTCTTAAAACAGTTGATTTAAATTCCAATATTGTTATTGCAATAAATGACAACTATGCGGACGGACGTGATATTTCCTGGCTGTGGGACAGTGATTTTGAGCAGCTGCAAAATGCGAAAAAACAGGTTATTACATCCGGAATTAGGGCGAATGACATGGCTGCAAGACTGAAATATGCAGGAATTCCTCAGGAAAAAAATTAAGGTCGTGCCTTCTATTAAAGAGGCAATTGAACTTGCCTGTGCTTCTGAAGATAAAAGCGAACATGTTACAATATTGCCGTCATATACAGCATTATTGAAGATTAATAAGGAAAATTTCAAATAGAAAAGAGGTAGAAAAGATGCTTTTAGGCGTAAATAGAGATCACGTAGCAACATTAAGAAACGCGAGAGGCGGTGTGGAACCGGATCCTATTAAGGCGGCTGCTGTTTGTGAACATAATGGTGCAGCTTCAATTACGACTCATCTCAGAGAGGACAGACGCCATATTAAGGATAGAGATGTATATACTTTAACAAAAACTTTGACTACAAAATTAAATCTTGAAATGGCTATGGCTGATGATATTCAAAAAATCGCGCTTGAAATTAAGCCTTATTCTATATGCCTTGTTCCTGAAAAAAGACAGGAAATCACAACAGAAGGCGGACTTGACGTTACCGGACAGCTTGAAAAGGTTTCTGAATTTATAAAACCTCTTCTTGACGCAGGAATAATTGTCAGCCTTTTTATTGATCCAACAGAAATGAACTCAACAAACGGTGCACAGTACAAAACAGCTTATAAAAAAGCATTATCAGTATTGTCACAGGCTGTAGTTTTGAACGTAGCACTTGATGACTACGATTTGTCACAAGCTACTGAAACTGCTGCAGTAAAGCTACAGACGGTTCTTCAGCTTCATTGTACAACTTATTCAACAACCGTATGAATGTTGTTAAGACTGCTACAACAGGTACTGGCTGGACTGCTTCTAACAACAGTAATATTAAATTTGCTCAAAATAGCAACTATACATTGTTCTTCAATGATGGTATTGTATTTACATTCAAAAACAATGACGGTAACTGTACAGAAGGAAACTCAGGCGGTACAACTACTGAATCTAAATGCTACGGTGTAATCGATGTTAACGGTGATGGACGTTTCATATATTGTGCAATATAAGCTGCATATCCGCCGGTTGCAACAATAACTGCACGTTCCCCAAGTTCTTCCTCGCATTGGGAAACTAGTCCGTCAATCATGCAGGCGCAGCCTCTAATTACACCGGAAAGAATTGCATCAACAGTGTTATTGCCGATTGCAGAAGGAGATTTTGCCACTTCAATCCGCGGTAATTTTGAGGTGAATTTGTTTAATGTTTTTAGCTGAAGGCTTATACCAGGAGCAATAACCCCGCCGATAAATTCGCCATTTCCGTTTACAATATCAAATGATGTTGCCGTACCAAAGTCAATTACTATTACAGGGTGTTTATATAACACATAAGCTCCGGCAGCATTGGCAATTCTATCCGCTCAATTTCATGTAGATGCGGCATTGCAATTTTTACACCTGTATTTATCTTGGCTGATAGAAATAATGGTTTAATGTTAAAAACATTTTTAACAGCAGTTTGGAATTTCGTATTTAATTCCTCTACAACTGAAGAGATAATACATCCGTCAATAGAATAAGCTTTTAAATAACGATTTCAGAAGAACTTCATATTCTTCAAGCGATAAATCTTTGTCGGAAGCAAGTCTGAATTCCTCAACAAGTGCATTTTCATCAAATAAACCAAGTGTAATACTTGTATTTCCTATATCGGCAGTTAATAACATAAAAAAAATAGTCCCTTTTCAAGGACTATTTTATCTCAAAAAACTTTTTTTGCAAAACTAACTGTTAAATGCACAAGTGCCGTTATCAGTTTTTACAGGATTGTTCAATAAATTACCAATAATTGGTTCGCCTGATTTTAACCTCTGGTAGAATGAATTAAATTCTCCAAATGGCAATTTTGGTTTCTGTAATTTATCATTTTTTATGTCCGATTGCTTGTACGCTAAAATCACTCATAGACGACTCCTTATTTGGTTTTTATTAATACTCATATCTCATGTATATATATAAAGTATTTTATTTCCACATAAGTGCTCTATTTTATGTTTTTGTTACATAAGTTTACAATATTTGAAAAACTTTAGCCTGTTGGCTATTTTAAAAATTCTTTTCAAGATTAATTGCGGTTTTAGTTTTTGCTAAACCCGCCTGAGAGCTTTCTTTTTAGCAGCGGGGACATAAGTTTTCCGGTTTGTTCAAGTGCGTCAATTACCTCATCGAGGGTATTTTTGATTTGATGCCGGCAAGAGCGAGTTCGCTTGCTGTAACGGCGTGTATCGCAAGAAAAGGGTTGCGTTTAACACATGGAATTTCTACCAGTCCGCATACGGGATCACAGGTTAATCCCAGAAGGTTTTCATGGCAAGAGCTGTAGCATTGAAAATCTCATCTATTGAGCCTCCTCTCATCTGGGTCAGTGCTGCAGCACTCATTGCTGATGCAACTCCGCATTCTGCCTGGCAGCCGGCAACAGCTCCAGCAAGAGCTACCTTGTTTGATATTATCCTTCCTGTTTCTCCGGCAGTGATTAAAGCGTTTATCTGTTCTTCCTCTGTTAAGTTTAATTCCTCAGAAACCCGATTAATACTGAAGGAACTATTGCGCAAGATCCGGCTGTAGGGCAGGCAACGATTTTCCCCATCCTCAGGTTTTCTTCAATAGTTGCAAGAGCGTAAGAGGTAATCTTTTCAAAGGTTTTCCAAGAAGTGAATGGCTTTTTCGCAAATCTCTCCTGCAATCTTGCACAGTCATCGCCGCACATCCTGCTTATAGAAAGTTCTTTGCTTTTTAAGCCGGTATTGATTGCTTCTTTCATTGCATCAAGACTTTTCTTTACAGCTGCTCTGAATTCTTTTACCGGTATTTCTGCGTTATCAGCCCTCGTTTTGTGCTGCTTCCCATATGGTTTTGAGAAGAGTTAACACACTCATTATATAGTTCTTCAAATGTTGTAATATTGGTATTTTGTTTCATATCAGCTTTTCCAGTTTTTTAATATATCTAATCATATAAATGTTTTCAATAAGACCTAAAAAGTCAATAACTTTCTTATCAAGCTCTCCGTCAAGGCAGATGCACATAGAAGCTTCCTGCCCTTTGGCAAATCTGTCACAATGCAGAGAGGCTATATTTACCTGTATTGAATTCGTTACTCTCGCAATCATATTGGGCACATCTTTGTATACCAGAAGAAGTGTATTGTATTTCCCGGTAACTTTTACCGAGAAATCATTAATTTTTCTTATAACAATTTTCTGCCTGCACCAATTGAGTCGCCGGAGATTGTCATATTTGTATCTCCTTCAATTACGAAATCGACAGCATTTGGATGCCTGTTAAAATCTTCAAAATATTCAAATTTATATCCAAACTTTTTTGAAATATCCAGATCAAAGATATTTTGATACGGGTATCATCAACAGATAAACCTAAAAGCCCTGCCAGTAAGCCTTTATCAGTACCATGGCCTTTTTCCTGTTTTTGCATAGGAATTATAAAGCCTGAATGTGACTTTACGTGGGCATTCGTTATAAATATTTCGTGCAAGTAAGCCGAGCCTTACTGCACCTGCAGTGTGGAGCTTGATGGTCCGGCCATAACCGGCGAAATTATGTCTATTATTGATGACTGACGCATATTTAACCCTTAATTCATATATTAGCAACTCCTAAAATTATAACATTAATATTCATGATATTAAATTATGTTACGTTTATGTAAAAGTTTTATTAATATTTGACAATAATT
>VOFD01001787.1_pt1 | contig 15597 bp, 15 predicted proteins | sample 5384101 | NCBI WGS metagenome assembly VOFD01 (sample SAMN12384723, study PRJNA508395) | human gut metagenome | isolation source: healthy gut C | host: Homo sapiens
TTTCCGCTTCCTGTTCTGCTGATTTCCTTTACCTGTCGCCTCTTGCCGCTTTGCAAACCGTGCGGCTGAGCGCTTTCCGGAGGCACAGCATGAGGGAATGGCCATGGCTGCCAGCGGCGGGTACTAGCGGTACAGCCTGAATATGACTATGCGCCGCAATCCGATAGGCCGCAGCGACCATGAGTGTAATTTTCCAGCGTAGGCGCTCGCCATCTGAATATGACCAGATGATTGCCTGGCTGGATTTCGCCGCTTGCCAAAGTTTGCCGGTCAGTCGAATGGATCACGGGGCGGATATGGCCGGGCGCACTCGGCCAACATGAGCAGCCCTGCCAATGCAAAAGCGCATCTCGTGATGGAACGCGCGCGATCTGGCGGCACCCCCGCCACCTCCTCGGTAGAATCCCAATGTGAATCGTAAAACGCCTTGTTCGCCCAAGCGTTCCCAACAAAATCCACCGAGAGAAGCAGCCCGCAATGCCGATGTTGAAAGCGGGCGAGACCATGCGGCGGTATCGGTAATATCCACCCCGCGAAACTGCACTTTCAGATAGCGTTTACCCAAAGACCCGCCGCCTGCCCAGTGCACAGTAGCCAAAAAAACATGGATTAAAAACGAACGGCAATGCCCTTCGCCCTTGAGCGGCCTGCGGCAGGCTCCAGCGCCTTGCTGCGCTCTCCCCTTCCGCCCCTTCTAATCGGCGCCGCTTCCAGAGCGGAAGGCTGAGGAATAACGTTGTTGTCAAAATCGTCTGAACAACAGCGACAGAGCGGTAGCCGTTGTTCCAGCCGAACCCTCCCGTCAGGCACAGCAATGCGGGCCAGCTCGCCAACGAAAGCAATGCAGCCACCATATGGCGAGAGGAAATGCAGCGCCGCGATAATTGTTGAGCGCAGCATTCACCGCGCCTGCGCCCAGCCCAAAAACCGCCTACAGACACAGCAGCAAAACGAAATGGGAAGCGGAAAACCCAAAAACAGCGCCGCAGCAAGTCAAACACGTTGACAGCTGTAATCACCCTGCTCCAACCTTCTCATGAGCTGCGTCGGATAAAAGCGTTGAAACAATCGTCCCTCGGCGATAACTACCGTGACGATCCCAGCGTAAGAAATCGGGAACACCAAGCTTCCCCATACATCACAGGCCACGCGGCGCCGAGCAGGGAATCCGGCAGTCCAAGGTTAATAAAAAGCAATATAAATAATCGCAAAGCAGCAAAAGCAGACATTCCTTTCCTGTATTCCGCACCTGGCGGCCAGGCAACGATTTGGCATCGTCTATCATACCATTGATTTTATTTGTACAGCAAAAAAAAACGGGCCGCGTTACCCGGCCGTTCCACCAGCAGGGTAGAGAAGCCCGCAATCACCGTGTTTGAGAGCAAAATCCCTTCCGCAGTCAGGCGTATGCCATCCTCATCCTGGCTCGTCAGGCCATATTGCTCCATCCGGGCGCTTTCCCGCATGTAGCGGAATCCCACAGCCGTAACGCTGCCTGGCCAGTCAGATATTCTTCCGCATTCCAATATTTCAAGTTATGCCGGCTTTCAAACCCCGTGCCGGGCAAGTTGGAGATTTCATACTGCTGAAAGCCTGCCGCTTCGAGTTCCTCGCACGCCTGTTCATAGAGATCGCATACCGTATCCTCATTCGGCAAAACAAGAGAGGCCCGCCGCTGGGCGAACGGGGTCCCTCCTCGATTTTTAACAAATACGCACTGATGTGGCAAACTCCCGCCTGTGTGCAAAATCAATGGAGCGGCGCAGGCTCTCCGCCGTTTGGCCCGGTATGCCGAGCATTAAATCGAGCGAAAGGTTTTGGATACCAGCCGCCCCTGCAAGCCGGACGGATGCCGCCGCTTCCTTCACGCCAGCCCGGCGGCCCAGGGCCTTTCGCTCCTCATCCACGGCGGATTGCAGGCCCAGGGAGATCCGGCTGACGCCCGCCCCTGCCAACGCCTCAAACAAATGCCCATCCGCATCGGAAGGGTTGCACTCCACTGTGATCCCGCGCCGCGCAGCCCATAACAATCCCGCGCGGTTTGCACCAGCGCCGCAATACGGGCTCCACCCAGCAGGGAGGGTGTTCCGCCGCCAAGGTAGAGCGTGTCCGCCGCCCGCCCAATGCGCTCTGCCCATTGCTCCAAGGATTTTTGCAAAGCCTGGGTATATGTATCCATGCACGCCGCATCCGCGCGCATCGAATAAAAATCACAATAGGGGCACTTCCCACGGCAGAACGGAATGTGAAGATATAGCCCGATCGGGTTCGCCATAACCGCCTTCCTTTCTCCACAAACAGCGTTTGTATAACACCGTAATTCACGCAACGCGAAGAGCATCCAAACGTGCCGCAAAATGCGGGCCAAAAGGAATGACCCGCAAGCGGCTTTCCTCAAAAGAACCGTTACAAATTCATAATTTTGCGGCAGCCTGTTCCCCCCGCACTCTGTATTCCTTTGTCACAAGCATATCACATTGACTGCGAAAAGGGAATCCCTCCATTTCCATTTAGACAGAAAGCTGCATCGGCCAGGTGAGATATTCGTTATACGGCATTTTTTTCCACCGTGTAAAAGCCCGAGGGCGCTTTTAACAGCCATGGAATACGGTTGACCACCGTCGCGCAGGTGTGCTCCACCGTTGCCGGGTGCCGAACTGAACAGTCCACATTCGGCTCGCCGAAAATCTTCCAGTCGTTGAGGTCGCTCTCCTCCGGCGCATACACCTTGCCGACGCATTGGGTCACAATCGTCACGCCCTGCATCGTCTCCGTCGTCACCACGGCGGACATACCTGTGCAATCGCCCTTGGGGATGGTTCGACCGAGCGTTTTGGAATAGATATCGTCCCTGTGGAAGGTGGGAATGCATTTCTGCGATATGCTTCGGATCGTCCAACCCATTTTAGAGCAGAGCGCTTCGTTGGAATTCCAAACGTAAGCGGGCAGGCTGTCCGCGCTCGCAATTGTCTCCTCGAAATCCTCTTTGGTGAAACCCGCGCCATGCGCCTCGGCGAGCGCAAGCCCATAATCCTCCACGTTATAGCTCGTGATGCCCTCAACGCGCTCAATGTGGTGGCAGCCGCCGGCAAGCACGCTGATGAGGTTACACCAGAAGATATCCTGCATTCCAGTGCCCGCAAGCGTGCAGCCGTGGTGCTTTGCCAGCCGGTCCAACCGGTTTGTGATCTCCGGCGCGGTCGTCCAAGGGTAAAACGCCTCCTCACAGGTGGTGATCGCATTGATGCCACGCCGCGCGCATTTTTCAAAAAACGGCTCCATATCCGTCATAAAGCTGAACAGCGTCAGGATCGCCACTTCCGCGTCGCAGCTGTCAAGCACCTTGTCGGCATCATCGCTGATGACAACGCCGGTCCGGCGCCCAAGGCCCGCGAAATCGCCGATATCCATGCCCACAACCTCTGGATTCGTATCAATTGCGCCAACGATCTCCGCACCCTTCTCCGTCAAATAGCGGATCAGCACCTTCGCCATTTTTCCGCACCCATATTGAATCACGCGAATTTTTTCCGGGAATGCGCCCATTGCGCAGGAACTCATAGGAAACACTCCTTTTCACCCGGCGAGCCGGGTTTTCTTTGCGCACTCCTTCCAGCAGAAAAAGTGCCGCCGGGATTATTGTATCCGGCGGCTTTTTCAATATACCAGCGAATGGAAAACGGCTTAGACTTCGCAAAGCGCCCGTATGACCTCCCCGGCGAGCAAAAGGCCCGCGGCAGGCGGCACAAAAGAGACGCTGCCAGGCACCGCGCGCTTTTCCCTCTCCTCACCGCAGGGCGCGGGCGACAGAGGCTCCTCCCGGGAATAAACCACTCGCAGCGCTTTTACGCCCCTTTTTTTTTCAGCTCTCTGCGCATCACACGGCACAAAGGGGCACACCTGTGTTTCATAAAGATCGGCTACCTCAAACCGGGAGGGGTCGAGCTTGTTGCCCGTACCCATGCTCGCGATAATCGGGGTCTCCATCTCCCGCGCGCGGCAGGCAAGGTCAATTTTCGCGCTAACGGTGTCAATCGCGTCCACGATGTAGCTGTAGCGCACGCCCCAAAAACGCTGCGCATGCTCCGGCAGGTAAAATTCCGGGATTACATGCACGTTACAGTCCGGGTTGATATCCCGCACCCGCTCGCGGGCAACGTCAACCTTCCGCCTGCCCAATGTGGAGTGCAGGGCGTAGAGCTGGCGGTTGAGGTTCGTTATAGATATCGTATCATGGTCAACCAGCGTCAGCTCCCCAACTCCGGCGCGGGCAAGCGCCTCCACCGCAAAGGAGCCCACACCGCCCAGGCCAAACACGATTACATGGCTCTCTCAGCCGTTGAACGGCCGCCTCCCCAAAGGAGCATCCGCTCGCGCGAAAAGGCATCCGGCATATCCATCCTCCTCCAGGTTTCAATTATCGTTTTATTTTAGCATAAGATCCCGATCTTTCCAAATCTTTTGCAGTCCGTTGCAAATTTGTAAGAAAAATAGCTGCCCATGTGTAAAAAACGGCTTTTATAATTTAGAGCAGAGCATCAGTGCGCAAGGGTGCACATTGATGCACCCATATGCGCTGCTATACCGCGCAAATCTTTGAACTATATGGAGGAATTCTGATGGCAATCGTAACCGCCGAAAACCTAACAAAACACTATGGCGCCGGGACGAACCTGACCAAGGCGCTCGACGGCGTTTCCCTCACTATCGCAGAAGGGGAATTCGCCGCCATCGCAGGCGCATCCGGCAGCGGGAAATCCACCTTGCTGCATCTGCTTGGCGGTCTTGACCGGCCGACTTCCGGCAGAGTCCAAATCCGCGGCAAGGATTTATATGCAATGAAAGAGGAGGAATTGACCGTATTTCGCCGCCGGGAAATCGGCTTTGTTTTTCAAAACTACAATCTGGTGCCCGTGCTCAATGTGCTGGAAAACATTGTGCTTCCGGCTGAGCTGGATGGGAAAGATCCGGATAAAACTTATATCGCGCAAATCGTCGATGCGCTCGGTCTGACAGAAAAGCTTTCCAACATGCCGAACACCCTCTCCGGCGGCCAGCAGCAGCGCGTGGCGGTTGCCCGTGCCCTTGCATCCAAACCCGCGCTGATCCTGGCCGACGAGCCCACCGGCAACCTTGACAGCCGCACAGGGCATGAAGTGATTTCCCTCCTACTAGAAACCAGCCGCACATTCCATCAAACAATTGTCATGATTACGCACAATGAAGAAATCGCCCGCATGGCGGATCGGGTGATCCGCATGGAAGACGGACAGATTACAGAGGGGGATGCCGAATGAAAATTAGGCGAAAAGACGCGGCGGTCCGCCGTATCGCCGCGCGCTCAATGCATACAAACCGCACCCGAAATCTCTTTGCCGCGCTCGCCATCCTGCTCACCACCTTCATGATTTCTACCGTATTCAGCATCGGCCTGAGCTTCGCGGAAAATTACCAGGCCACGCAGGTGCGGCTCAACGGCACCACAGCCAGCATTTTCTTAAACAATCCCAGCGCCAGTCAGACGCAGCAAATCGCGGCCTCTGACCAGCTCGGGCTGTTGGCACCCAAATTTCCGTGGGGAGCACCACACAGAAAACCAGGGATGGAAAGCCTACGAACATCGCTCTTTTTATCCTACGATCAAACGGAATGGGAGCGGCATATCACGCCTGCTGTTGGAGAGATCCATGGCAACTATCCGGACGCATCGGATGAAATCATGCTCTCCACCCGGGCGCTTGAGCAATTGGGGATCGAATTGCCCAGAGAGGGCATGGCTGTTCCCCTCACTTATCTGCTTCATGGCAAAACCCGCTCTGACACCTTTCGTCTGAGCGGATGGTATACAGAATATAAAATTACCCAATCCGGCGGGGAGGCGTTGGTGAGCAGCTCCTTTTGCAACCAACATGCGCTTACGGCAGAGGGAAACGGCATACTGGCCGTTTCCTGCAAAGCCTCCCGGCAGGAAGCGGTTTTCGAAACACTCGAGCAAAATATTCCATTGCGAGAAGGTCAGTCCTTTCAAGCCTCTTTTAGTGCCGCGCAAGAAAGCGCCTCCGGCACCACAATCACAACTGCCGTGATTGTCATGCTCGCCCTTTTCATCGTCCTGAGCGGCTATTTGCTGATCTCCAACGTAATGTATATCTCCGTAGCCCGCGATATCCGCTTCTATGGGATGCTGAAAACAATCGGCGCATCTTCCCGGCAGATCAAACGGCTCGTGCGCCTGCAAGCACTAAGGCTCTCCCTCATTGGGATTCCGGCCGGGCTTCTCCTAGGGGCCGGAGCATCCTTCGGCATTGTCCCCTTTGCGCTGAATATGTTTGCAAGCTCTATGACCGGCATGGAAGCATCCTCCGGCGTGATTTCCTTTCATCCCCTGATCTTTATCGGCACCGCCTGTTTCTCCCTCCTGACCGTTTTCGTAAGCTGCCGCAAGCCTGCAAAGCTGGCCGCAAGCGTTTCCCCCATCGAGGCGCTGCGCCGCGCCGATCTATCCCCGACGAAAAAACAACAGCTTCGTAAAACCACGCACGGCGGCAAGGCGCGCCGTATGGCATTTTACAATGTATTCCGCGATAAAAAACGCGCCGCACTCGTGCTGGCCTCCTTATTCATGGGCACCGTCACGCTCTTAGGCGTAAACAGCTTTATCGGCAGCATGAAAGCAGAAAATTTCGTCAACCGCTACTTCCCCCATGACTTCACCTACCAAAGCACACCTCCGCTGGCCAATCAAAAATTTGACCAAGATTTCCTAGCCGCACTCTCGGGGCTAGACGGCGTCACCCACAGGGAGGTTGTGACGGCGGAGCCCTGCTCCATGCCCTTTGATACCGACATTTCGGGGGCCCTTGCCCGCAAGGATTACGACAACTGGCTGGCTGGGAAGGGTGAAAGCTATGATACCTTTTTGGCAAGCCTACAGAAGAAAGCAAGAGATGGAAAGTACGGCACCTGGGTATTCGCCATTGACGACTCCTATGTAGAAGATTATAACAAAACGCATGACCATGCAATCGACCTAAACGCTTTCCGGCGCGGGGAAATCATGATCCTTGGCTATGGGGAGGAGGCTGCCTTCCATGAAATGATCGGAAAAAGATTACGCTGACGGGCGACCGCTCAAACCAGCAAAAAAGGAAGCTGTTATCGGCGGCATATTCTCTTATCAGGATTGCTCTTTTGCCGCCACCTCCAAAACGCTCGGCGCTCCGGACGGCCTATTTGTCAGCAAGGCCTTCATGGAGCAGTTTAGCCCCAGCCCCATTGTCACCAACATCCAGCTGGATGTTGACCCGCAAATGGAGCCCCAGATTGCCAACCGGCTTTCAGCCCTCAACCAGACCCTGACGGACGATTCCTATCAATTCAGCCGGCGGTCGGAACGTGCGGAAACCTTTGCGTCCGACATGTCCTCCATGAATGTACTGGGCAGTGGGATTTCACTCTTACTACTGCTCATCGGCGTGCTCAATTTTATCAATGTGATGGTTACCGGGGTTTATTCCCGCCGACAGGAGCTCGCCGTGTTGGAAAGCATCGGCATGACCAAGCGTCAGATCTCCGGCATGCTTACATGGGAAGGCTTTTACTATGCCCTATTTACCGCCGGCTGTATGTTAACGCTGGGCAACGGCGTGCTCTACCTGATCTCAAAGGCAGTTGTGCAAATTGCGGATTACACCGTATTCTCCTACCCCTTCGGGCTGGTCGTGTGCCTGATTGCGGTGCTCTTTGCCGTCTGCCTCACCGTACCGGCTATCGTATTCCGCATGACGGCCAAGGAGAGCGTAACACAGCGGCTGCACCGGGCGGATTGATCCATGCCCCCAAATCCTTTGGATATTCAAAACAAAATGCTGCGGGCGGCATCTTCCCCGCAGCATTTTGTTTGTGGCCAAAGCCAAATAGGAGCCTGTGCCGCCTTTCTTTGCTCCGATCAGAATTGCGAATAATCCTTGCATACATCCGCCGCGCCCATGGCTTTGCCCCAAAAAGCGGTTGCGTTTTATCTACAATCATGCTATAGTGACCGGGATAATATAAATGGGGGTTCGACTATGTTCCGAAAGAAACGATTTGCGGCCGGGAAAAAGGCGGCGCTCTCTGTTTCCTACGATACGGCCAATCAAAAAATCAACGTTACCGTTCAAAACGGTTTTCGCGCCGTGCTCAACGGAGTGGATTTTCCACAGATCGTTGGGAAGGATGGAACGGTCCATCCGCCGCTGACAGCGCAGACCGTTCTGCTCTCCTTCCGGCTAACCGGCCCGGATGGGGTGGAGCGCGTCACAGGCGACTATCCTATTCGGATTCCCGGGTTGCACAGCGGAAAGCCCGCTCATCCAAAGCCCTCCGTTATTCCGGAGCTTGCCCAGTGGCACAGTGCAGATAACGGCTGGTTTATCCCTTCCGCGCACTCGTCCATCGTCTTACCCCCCGATGCGGGAGAGGCCCTCCGTGCCGTTGCGGCGGAATTTCAGCAGGATTACCGGGAGATCGCTGGCGCAGAGCTGCCCCTGCGTTATGACGATACGCCGCAGGAGAGCGACTTTTATCTGACGTTGGACGACACGGACGCATTTCTTGGCCGGGAGGGCTACTGCGCATCGTTCGGTGCGGCGGCCCGGCTCTCCTCTTCGCACCCGGACGGCGTCTATTGGGCCACGCGGACCGTGCTGCAAATTCTGCGGCAGGGTGGAGAAAAGCCGTGCCTGCCCCATGGTGAAATCCGAGACTACCCCAAATACCCAGTGCGTGGGTTCATGCTCGATATCGGCCGCAGGCCCTTTTCCCTCGAAACACTGCGCAATGTGGCGAAGAACATGGCCTGGTATAAAATGAACGACCTTCAGCTGCACCTCAACGATAATTACATTTGGCTGGAGGAATACAATTCTCGCGGCGAGGAGACGGACAGCTTCGAAGCCTATGAGGCCATGCGGCTCGAATCCAGCCTTCAAAACGGGCAGGGGGAAACGGCAACCGCCAAAGATTATGCTTACACCAAAATGGAATTTAAAGCGTTCATGGAGGAGTCTGCACAGCGCTACCACGTGCAGATCGTTCCGGAAATCGACGTGCCTGCGCACGCCCTATCCTTTGCAAAGGTGTTTCCGGAGCATATGGTAGCCGGAAAAACCTCTCCCCTGCAAAAGGGCCGCCCACTGACTGATCATTTGGACATCAGCCGCCCGGAAACAACCGAGTTTGTCAAGCGCATTTTTGATGATTATACAAGAGGGGAACACCCGGTTTTCGGGCCGGAGACAACGGTACATATCGGAGCGGACGAATTCCTTTCGGATTACGGCGCCTACCGCCGGTTTGTCAACGAACTCGTGCCGTATCTCAAAAAGACCAATCCTGTTCGGCTCTGGGGCGGATTGACCTGGATTAAGGACGATCCAGAAACCCAGATCCTACCCGAAGCGATCGAAAACGTGCAGATGAACCTCTGGTCCTGCGACTGGGCGGACGGCATGGAGATGTATCGGATGGGTTACCAGCTCATTAATACAATTGACCATTTGCTCTACATGGTGCCAAACGGAAGGGAAACAAGGGCAGCTATGCCGATCTGCTCAACAAGAGAACGGTTTATCAGAAATTTGATCCGCGAAAAGTCCGCCAGAAAAACAGAAAGTATCAAACGCTGCCCGCGGGGGATCCACAGATGCTCGGCGCGGCTTATGCCCTCTGGAACGACAACATTGATAAAAAGCCTCCGGTTTGACAGAAACAGATCTCTTCCTCCGCTTTTTTGACGCATTGCCGCTATTTGCCGAAAAAACCTGGGCCAACGGCTGTGAAAAGGGCAGTTCAAAAGCAATTGACCGGCTCGCGGAAAAAACCGCTTTCGCGCCCGGCTCCAATCCTCTGCGCTGCGTAAGCCCCACAAATGGCCTCATTGCCGACTACCGCTTTGACGCTGCACGGCCTCTGGAGGATGCTTCTGGCAACGGCCACGGCCTTGCTGCTCCCGTTCACGCGAAATGCGCCTCCGGCCTTGTGCTGTGCGGCGGCGAAAGTTTTGTGGAAACGCCGCTGCAATCGCTTGAAATGGGCGCCTTCCTGGAATGCCGTATCACCCTTGAGGAAATCAAGCCGGGCCAAATCCTGCTGGAATGCGATCCGCCTTACGGCACTCATGATATCCGGATCACCGCTTCCGGAAAGCTCGGCTTTACGCGGGAGGGCTACGAATACGAATTCCCATGCGAAGTGCCGGTGGGCCAGCCGCTCACCCTGCGCCTTGAAACAAGGCTACAGGAGACGGCGCTCTCCGTCAATGGCCAACCAGCCCGCCCGGCTACCGGTAAATTTATTCACAACGGTACCGTCCGGTGTGAAGGAATCAAAAACGCCTCCTTTCACCTGCCGGCCGCACGCATTGGCTCGCAATCAAATGCCGTGCGCGCAAAAATCGAGTGGATGCGCATTGGGAAGGTGCCGGGCAATCGAGGCAAAAAAGGATTGGCGTAACTCAGTTTTTTATATGTTATAGAACAGAGGCCTATGAATTCCCATAGGCCTCTAAAAGCGTTTGATATGTTCCCTCCCCAACAGCGAGCACTGAACCATGGCGCGGCTGGAAATCCAGGCTGTAATCTCGGCGGCGCATCTTTTTAAAATGGACCAGATCTTCTGTCTGCTGTAAAAAAAAATCTGCCATTTGTATATTCATCCATCATCATCACAAAGGTATCCGTTCCAACGATTCGATAGATAAAGTTCCCCTCCACATGCTTGCGGGAGAGAGAGACTTCATTTTCCTCCGGCTCCCGATATGGCCCTGTCAGACAATCCGCCACCGCATACCGGATGCATTTTTTCGCTTCATCCTTATAATATAGATAAAAACTCCGTCTTTCTCCACTATCGCCATCAATCCCATCCTGCCCGTTAGCAGGGCGAAACAACTCGGCAGGCGGCGTGGAGAGCGTTTTCAAATCTCTGGAATATGCATACCAGATAACCGTGTTCGGGTCGCCGCCCTGTGCGTTATGATGGCTCCAATAGATCAGGTATTCCCCTTTTTCCGGGTCGAAAGTTGCCTGCGGAGCCCACACCCGATCCGCGCTCTTCGTCTGAGGAAAGGGCCGAAGATCAATCACGGTTTCATCCGTCCAGTGGATAAGATCGTCCGACCGCCACGAAATCATGCTATGATTGCTGTTCCATCCATCTGCGCTCCTCATATCGGTTTCAAGAATGTAGTAAGCTCCATCTTGCCCTTGAAACAAATAAGGGTCCCGCACAGAACCGGTGCCCTTCGTTTGCGCAATGACAGGATGATTGCCATTGAGCGGCGTAAAATGATAGCCATCCTTGCTGACGGCGAAATGAATCCGTTCCTGCTCCGGTTCGTTCCCCGTAAAATAGCAAAACAGATAGCCTCCCTTCGATGAGGCCGCGGGAGTTGCAACCTCAAACACACCGTTTCGATGCAGCACTAGCAGGCAGCCGGCCGCCGCTGCAACAAGCAGCACACCAGCGCAGGCAGCAATTATTTTCCCTTTTTTCAAAACGCACCCTCCCAGCTATGTTTCAAAGAAAGCCGCCGGAGAGATACCGGCGGCTTTTCGCATTCGTTTTAGCCATTTCGGGCTTGGCTCATCACCAGGGTGACAACGCTTTTTGCCGGAAGCTTTACTTGCCCGCCTGAAACATAGGTTGCAACCGGAACCTGCTCCAGATTATGCGCGCTGTCTGTTAGATGCATTTCCACCGTTTCGTAACCTTGTGCATTCAGCGTAAGCGTTTGCTCCGCGCCGGAGCTGTTGACAAGCACTGTCACCAACCCCCCGTCCACATCGAAGGAAACGGCGTTGAGCTCCTTCCCCTTGAGCTCTGTTTCCACACGTACCGCTCCCGGCTTGATGAACTTTGTAAAATTGCCGTATTCATACAGCCGTTTGGTGATGGTATAGGTATGTTCCTCTAAATCCACATACATTAACCCATCCCGCCAATTATAACAGGATACCGCCAGCCAATAGCTCCAGTGCACCGCGTCGAGCACGGTCAGATCCGTACAGATCATATCCGCCATCACCACAGCGGAATCCATGCCCTCGTCGCGGCCGAGATCCTCCATCTCTGTCCACTCGGTGCAACTACGCTTGAGATTTGGATAGTTTTTGGCAAGCCAACGCGCCGTGCTTGCCTTTTCGCTAGCAGAGCTGTTGTAGGAATGGGCGTCGATCGTGGTAATCACCTTGCTGAGCGTTTCATCCTCCATGATTGCTTCAAACCATTTTTTGAATTTGCTCCCGCCCCACTGACCGGATTCAAAGAAGCTGAGTGCGACCTCATCCGTCAAGCCGCGTTTCTCCATCTCCGCATAAAACACCTTATAGAGCGCAACCATCTCGTCCGGCTCAAAATGACAGCCCTCCTGACCGCCCTGCCACGTCCATTGCGGCTCATTAATAGGGGAAACCGTTGTAACCGGCACGCCCTGCTTGCGAAAGTGCTCCACTGCGTCCAGCACATAGTCTGCAAAGGCCTGGTAGTTCTCCGGCGCAAGGTTCGTCACCTTTTTCTTCTGCTTATCGCTATGCGGCTTGCCGTTGATGGTCATGGAGTCCGGCGCGCTGTTGCAAAAAGAAAACAACCTCCTTCGCGCCCAGCTCCAGCGCCCGGTTCATGCACCAAAGCGCGTTTTCATCGAGGGTATAGTCGATCTCGCCGTTATCCCCGATAAAGCTCTGCCCGGAGCGCCACGGGTCATTGAATTCGCCGGCTTTTTCCCCTGTGCCGGTGCCCGCGCCCAGGTTATACCGGTAAACCTGTAGGCCGAGCCCGGATTTGCCATACAGCAGCTCCATCACCGCCTCGCGCACTGGCACGCCGTTTGCGTCCTTGTCCGTCCAGCCGCCCACATCCTGGCTCCACCATGCGCTGCTTATGCCGAAGCTCTCCAGCGTTTGATGGCGCGCTGCCGGGTCAATCGTCAGCTCAGCCGTGCCCGTGGGGGTGCAGGATGGAAGCGCGGCGGCCAAAAGCACCGCGGTCAGGCCGACGGCAAGAATTTGTTTTGCCAATTTCATATGGAAACCTCCCGATCCATTTTCACGGCTTATTTTAGCATAAAATTTCATCTTAGAAAACAAAAATCCTGAAAATTTATGCAAATCTTCAGGATTTTTATTCTGAATGACGGCCTAAAGATCCAATTCCGCACAAATGCGGGCCTCTCACCCCCCCGGCCGGTAATTTATTCAATCACCTTCGCTTCTCGCCCGGCTACCCTGAGCGCCTGGCTGTTTGTCAGCCGAATCTGTGGGTACAAGGCCAAAGGAACCTCGGGCTGCTCCCCCGCACCGCAGTGGACATGCAGTACGCAATTTACAAGCTGTAGCCCGGAACGCATGTTTGACGCTGCTATGATGCTCCCTGCGCTGACACCGACATATACGCCGCCTTCCTCTGTAAACTGTCGGAGCGGAGCAGCCAAACGCACGCGCCGAATGCGTTTCATCAGGTATTCCGGGCTTCCGCCGCAGAAATAGATTGCATCATAACAGCGCAGCTTTGCAAGCGGCATCGGCTCCTCTAATATACCATAATATTTTCAGCCCGGATTCCTGCGTTAAACAAATCCTCCATGCATTTCGCCAAAACGGCACGCGCCTCCTCACCGGCCGCCGTCGGCACCCAAAGCGCCTTGATCTGGGAAGGTTCTTTCCCAACAAGCTCTAAAAAGCCTCCTTTACGGCGAGATTTTCAAAGCCCGCCGAAGTCAGCAAACACTTTTTCATCCTGCGTTTCCCTCTCTATTCCGGCCAGTTCATTTGCTCCTGTGGGATTCCCTTTTTCCGGCATGCCTCGCACACCGCCTGTTTCTGTGCCAGATTCCCGATTTCGTATTGCAAAATTTCGTCGGTAAAAACGATAACTTTCCTATTTTCCCGCTTCATATCGGCAAACCAGCCCTTTAAAAGGCTTTTTTGCACCTGCGATGGCAAATCGCAGCGCTGTGAGACAAAGGTGATTGCCGTCCAGTAACGCGGGGGATCTTGCGTCTGCCATAGCTCCACGCCGCAAATTCCCACAAAATCGAGCACTGTGTCGTCTTTGAGGCTTTCCTTGATGAGCGCACCCTGAAACGCTCCGTCTCCGCCTCCGGCATCCTTAATTTCCCGCACGAGGAGGGCTTCGCCCCGCCTACACATCCCCCGAGCGACAGTTCATCCAGGGATAAATCCAACGCCTGGCTCAAAAGGCTTAGCTTCTCTGTTTCCGGATAGGCTGCCTCCTGCTCCCAGCGGGAAACCGCCTGCCTGCTCACGCCGCATTGCTCTGCAAGCGCCTCCTGCGAATAACCCCGCGCCCTGCGCGCAAGGCTAATTTTTTTGACCATACGCCATGTTGACCCCTCCCAAACAACAGCATACCACGGCCCCCGAGGGCCCTCCACCACTCGCAGATTGCGCTTTCGCAATTTCAGGTTGCCTAGTGACAAAAAAGCAGCCCCGCGTTAAAGTCAAACGCAGGGCTGCCCGATCCATACGGCTCGATAAAAACTTAATAATAACGCAGAAGCGCGACGACCTTGCCCAGAATGGCAACCTCTGTGACGATAATCGGCTCAAACGCATCGTTCTCCGGCTGAAGGCGAAAATGGCCGTTTTCCTTATAAAAGCGCTTTACCGTCGCCCGTCTTCCATCATCGCAACCACAATCTCACCATTGCGCGCCTCCGGCGTTTGCTCTACCACCACGATATCGCCGTCGTGAATGCCGGCATTCAGCATGCTTTCGCCGCGCACATGCAAGGCAAAGAGCGGTTTATCGCGGGATACATGCCCCGTGTAGGGGAGATAACCTTCGATTTGCTCCACCGCCAAGATCGGCTGACCGGCCGTGACCGTGCCGAGCAAGGGCACATGCGTCACATTCTCCGCCTGCCCGTTGATGCGGATGGAGCGCTTAAGCATTGGGTCACGCGTGATATAGCCCGCCGCCCGAGCGCATCAAGGTTTGCCTGCACGGAAGAGGTGGATTTGAGGCCCACAGCGGCGCCAATCTCCCTCACAGAGGGGGGACGCCATCCTGCGAACGCTCCATTAAATATTCGTAAATACGCTGCTGTGTATCGTTAATTCGGTCCATCGCAGTCTCCTCCAAGCTATCAAAAACAATTCCATCTGCCTGCTTTTCTTAAAGCACGGTTGTATTATAGCACATATTTTTTTAAAAAGCAAACATTTGTTTGCAATTTATTTTACTCAATGCACAATTTGTATAAAATGGGCTTTTAGAAGTTTGTTCATAAGAAAGCACAGGATTGTTCAAGGAAAATTCATAGCCGCGTAACAAAAAAATCAGAGACCACAGCTATAATAAAACTGTGCTCGACAGAGAAAGGAGCCGCACCGAGTATCGACTGAGCACATGCTCTACCCCTCCTCAAAGCAACCCCTCAATTTGGAAAAAACGGCTGGTGTTAACCGGCCGTTTTTTTCTGCCTTTTAGGCAAGGTTATCCCGGTGTGAAGCGCTCATTCGGCGGATTCGCGCCGTTTTTTTATTCAGAAAACATGATGCAGGTTACCCCGTCTGAACAGCAGCTTAGCGAATA
>VOFD01001013.1_pt1 | contig 15579 bp, 19 predicted proteins | sample 5384101 | NCBI WGS metagenome assembly VOFD01 (sample SAMN12384723, study PRJNA508395) | human gut metagenome | isolation source: healthy gut C | host: Homo sapiens
TTCGGCAGGAAACCGCGGAAAAAGTGAATAAATCCAGTGGGGGACAGCCGTATGTTTCAGCGGTTCCGGGAAGGAAAAGACAGCCCTCGAAACTCCCTTGCCTGTTTCGGCGGCGCCGGCCGCCTCCAATAGAAGGCGCCAGAGGCCGGCGGACAGCAACATGTTCCCCAATAACATTTTGTCAAAATGTCAAGGCAGCCTGAGAACCGCGCAAACGGACACGGGACGGGAACAAGACGAAATGCGCGAACCTCGCGCGCCAAAGGAATGCAGGATGAAATCCGAAAGCCGGTTTCCGCGACATTTTGCCGCACGCCACAGAACGCCGTGCGTCTGGAACCCGCTTCCACGTCAGCCCCGCAAAAATGGCTTGCAAAAGGACAAACGGGTTTGCACGCGGACGGACTCCATCAGGAGCAAGGAAATGCCTTCCGAAGCCCTGTTTTCCCGTCTTTCTGCACCCGCAGGGAGTACCTTGCGGCAAAAAAAAGTTTCGTCTTTGCGGAAAGCGGTTCATTTCTTTGCGGAAAGCGATTCTGTTTTTTACCGCGGAAAAACGCGACCGCCGGGACGGAGAAATGCTCCATACGAACAGTTTCTCCACCGTTTTTTAACAGTCCGGCTCTCTGTTTACGGCGGTTTGTCCTGTCATTGAAACACGGAAGCAAAAGAAGCCTTTCTTCCTGACAGGAAATTCCGTGCTTTAGTGACAATCCGATGGACAGGTGTTTGTCGTTGGTTCACCCCACTGGATTTCTACTGAGCCGAAAAAGTAGCCCACGCCAAAAGGAAAAGGACGAAATTCCACCTTTCTTCCGTCCCTTTTCGCTTTTCTTCCGGACAACCTCAAGCCCCCATCAGAAGCGCGGGTACCGAATCCGCCCCGGCCGCCGCTGGCGTACGCCCGGTCCACCGCGGCCCGGACCGCCGTCAGGCCTTCAGGCCCGTCGGCCAGCGTGTTGCGCCCGCCGAAAGATGTTGAAACTTATAGTGAAGTGCACCATCGCAAACTGTTGATGGTATTGATACATATCCGTGCGCTTTGTGTTGCCGAATGGGCGGCCGATGTTGCTCCGTTCGCGCAAAAAGATATCGCTACCACTACCGACACCGTGGCGACGCGCACAAGGCTCTGCGAGAGCTGCGCGTTCCAGATGGAGTTCGTCGGTGTTCATCGACTCGTCATCGTAATCCGCGGCGGCTGCTTTGGCCGATGTTGGTGGCCAAGCTCATGTTCCAAGGCATGTTCACCTGCACGTTTCCACCGTAGGAAAAGTTATACGTGTCCAAGTTGGCGTTCTCCTGCAGGTCGTTACGCAGGCATGCTGATAGTTGATGCTGTTCACTCCCACCTCCAGCAGGTCGTTGCGGAAGTTAAGTTCAGCCGCTCGCCGATGTTAGAGCTCTTCGTGGTGCTTTTCGGCACAAGGCGGCGATTTGTTCCGTCCCCGCGAACCGCCGCATGCCGTCGGAACTGATGTAGCCCCATCGTTCGCTGTAGTTGTAACTTGTGAAGGTAAACACGTTGAAATATTTCTTCTCGCCCATGGCCGTGTTGAACAGCACCCGTCCCGTGTTCCAGTTCCGTTGTTGATGTTCATCGGCATGGTGGTGCGCCGCCCGGAATCCTCGTCATAGAGCATGGCGGCCGTGCGCGATCATGTTCCAACGGGCGTTCACCATTGCAGGCCTGGGGACGTAGTTATTGTAGAAAAATGCTCATGTTCGCGGGTTACCCCGCGAGATGTTCAGCCGGATCCATCCGCGCTACAGAATGAGACATAGTTATTATAAACTGCAGAGTGCGCTCCCACGCGAACGCCGGCTCGCTGGCCAGCTCAGGTCGGCGCTCCGGTGCTAGTTCTTCCGAAGGGCGTCATGTTGTAGCGCCGCGTGTGGTCGTTCTCCGCATTGCCCAGCGCGTCCCGGCGCAGGGTAGTTCACGTCCATTATGCTGTTGCGAATAGCTTTCCGCACTGGCGTTGTGGCTCTTCGAGGGGTTCACCGTTGAGGGTGCATGTTTTGCTTTCATGCCCTCCGTCAGGTTTGCGGTTCACCATAATAGTTCACGTCAAACGAGCCAGCTGTTGCCGTTGCTGCGGCTCCAGCGCAGGTTGTCTGTTCAACCACGATGCTGTCCTTCACGTAGTTAAATGCCGCCCGGCGTTCGGCCATGCCCCATTCTTCGTTGAACGTCGTTGTTGCTCCATGAGTTGCTGTAGTTCTTCGAATAGGAAGTTCGGGCAGGCATGATGCGGGTGTGGTGGGCGCAGCCGTTGGGGTTCGCCGTACTCGACCGCGACTGGCTGCTGCTGTTGCCGAACGAGCTGCCGCCTGCCGACGTGAGGAACGTCTCTGTAGTTGGACGTGGTCAGCTGGTCGGTGTTCCGTATGATAGTAGCGCACGTTTCCGCCCATTCTCAGGCGTCCGTTCTCCCGCTTCCCGTTTTCCCACGCCACGTTGTTCAGGCCGCCCAGCCCGGTGACGCGGTAGCGGTCGGTGTTGGGTTCCCATGACACGGCCGTCAAGCGGAGCTCCGTGCCGTAAGCCCGTCGTTTCGAAATCCAACCTTTCTTCATTTCCGGTTTCACGGAGAGGTCGATGACGGTTTCCTCCTCGCCGTCGTCGATGCCGTCATGCGGGTGTAGTCGCTCTGGCGGTCGTAGGCCTTGATTTTCTCAATCATGTTGGTGGGCAGGTTCTTCATCGCCACGCGGGTGTCGTTGTCGAAGAATTCCTTACCGTCGATCATGATTTTCTTCACCTCCTTGCCGTTGATGGTGATGGTCCCGTCGTCCGACACCTCCGCGCCGGGCAGTTTCTTCACCAGCTCTTCGAGCGCCGAGCCTTCGGGCACGCGGTATGCGCCCGCGTTATACACAAAAAGTGTCGGCCTTCATCTCCACCTGCGCCTGGCGGGCCGTCACCTCGATGGCGTCGAGCACGGCGGCGTTCGTCTGCAGTTTGATGATGCCCATCGGCACGGTCGTCCTCGCGGACGTCACCTGCAGGTCCTTGAAATAAGGCTTGAACCCCACCGACGTGATGCGGAAAATATACTTGCCCGGCTTCACGCCCTTGATGGAGAATTTACCGTCGAGGTCGAACTTGCGCCGGTGACCAGCGTGCTGTCTGCCGGTTTTCAGTAACACCACCGAAGCCGAAAAGGCCGGCTCGTTGGTGTCCTCCTCAATCACTGTTCCACTCACTGTCACTGTCTTTGCCGCCAGCTTTGCTTTTCGCCAACCGCCCCGTTTGCGCCCACAGGCATGCGCCCCACAGGCACAGCACCAAAGGCCAATACGCATCTTTTCTTTCCTCATGATATCTTTATATTCTTGTTTATTTTGTTTAAAAAGCCACACGCAGTTAAGACGGGAGAAACCGCCTTTCCGGTTTAATACACCGTGCGTATTTTAACAAAAAATAAATCAGTTATGTCGCCAAACCGACTGCAAAATTAAATAATCCACCAAAAAAAAGAGAAACCTTCCTACATTATCTTGCAAAAAACTTATCTTTGCATTCAAATTATCACGGACGCAAAGATGGAACAACAAGACATCATCATCTCGCGCGACTTGTCCCAAAGCCTGGAACAGGCCCTTGACGGGCTGGCTTACGACAGGCTGTTCGTGCTGGCGGACGAGACCCACGCATGAAAATGCCTGGCCGCTCATTGCCGGGCGGACGGCCATGAAGCGGGGCGCAAATCGTCATCAGGGGCCACCGACGAGCACAAGGACCTGGACACGCTGGCCGACGTGTGGCGCGCGCATTGGGCACGGGGCTACATCGCGTCGCTCCTGGTCAACCTCGGCGGCGGCATGGTGACCGACCTGGGCGGCTTGCTGCATCGACCTTCAAAAGGGGAATAGCCTACATCAACATACCCACCACCCTGCTGGCCATGGTGGATGCCGCCGTGGGCGGAAAAGACGGCATCAACTTCGACGGACTGAAAAACGAAGTGGGCGTGTTCTCTCCGGCCGCCAGCGTGGTCATCGACACGGAATTCCTCAAAGACGCTCGACAGCAAGCAGAACCTGCGCTCGGGATATGCCGAGATGCTGAAGCACGGGCTCATCAGCACGACGGGCCGGTGGGCGGAACTCATCGGGTTCGACCTGGACAACGTGGACTTCCGCAAGCTGCAGGACATGGTGGCGCAGGCGGTAGCCGTCAAAGGGGACATCGTGGCACACGACCCCCACGAGCAAAGCATACGCAAAGCCCTGAACCTGGGACACACGGCGGCACGCCATCGAAAGCCTCGCACTGCAGGAAGGGCGCACCGTGCTCCACGGATATGCCGTGGCATGGGGGCTGGTGATGCAGCTCTACCTGAGCACCCTGCGCGAGGGCTTCCCCAAAGACAAGCTCCGGCAAACGACCAACTTCATCAAGGAGCACTACGGCACCTTTCGTGTTTGACTGCAAGGAATACGAGACGCTATACCAATTGAACACGGCCGGGCACGTGAACTTCACCCTGCTGGGCAACGTGGGCGACATCCGGACTCAACCGCACCGCGGACAAGGAGGAAATCTTCAACATGCTGGACTTCTACCGCGAAACGATGGGCTGCTAAACTGATTTTTAACCTAATAAACCCAAAACCAATGAAAAGAACATTAAGATTCTCGCCGCGGCCTGCCTCATGGGGCATCCCGGCACACGTAGACGCGCAGCGGCCCAAGACGGGCAACCCCGTGCTGCCCGAATTCCACGCCGACCCGGAAATACTCTACGCCGAACAGACGGACAAATACTACATCTACTCCACCACCGACGGAACGCCCGGATGGGGAGGATACTACTTCACCGTGTTCAGCTCCAAGGACCTCACCGACTGGCGCCACGAAGGCATCATGCTCGACCTGAACACCGACCAGGTGCGCTGGTCCGACGGCAACGCCTGGGCCCCCTGCATCATCGAGAAGAAAGTGGACGGCAAGTATAAATACTACTTCTATTACAGCGGCAACACGCCCGACAAGGGAAAGGCCATCGGCGTGGCCACGGCCGACCATCCCTGCGGGCCGTTCACCGACTCGGCCGCGCCCATCATCGACCGCCGGCCCGAAGGCCAGCCCCGCGGACAGCAAATCGACGTGGACGTGTTCGAGGATCCCGTGAGCGGCAAAACCTACCTCTATTGGGGCAACGGATACATGGCCGGGGCCGAATTGCAGGACGACATGATGGGCATCAAACCGGAGACGGAAACCCTCATGACCCCCGCAAGGGGGCACGCTGCAGGACTATGCCTACCGCGAAGCACCCTACGTGTTCTACCGCAAGGGGCTCTACGACTTCCTCTGGAGCGTGGACGACACGGGCTCGCCCAACTACCACGTGGCCTACGGCACCGCCAAGTCGCCCCTCGGCCCCATCGAAGTGGCCAAGGACCCGGTCATCCTCATCCAGCGCCCCGACCAGGAAATCTATGGCACGGCACACAACTCCGTGCTCCAGATTCCGGGAAAAGACAAGTGGTACATCGTCTACCACCGCATCAATAAGAACTACATCAAGCACCAGCCGGCGTGCACCGTGAAGTGTGCATCGACAAGATGGAGTTCAACGACGACGGCACCATCAAGCCCGTCGTTCCCACGCACGAAGGCGTGAAGCGGGTGAAGTGACGCCCGCACTGCCATAAGGAACTGTCCCGGGGTGCCGCCAGAAAGCATTCTTGTCCTGTTGCTTTCGGGGCTCCGGACAGTTTCTTAACCGGAAAAGACGGTCCTGCCAGTTTTTTCAAACGGCTGGCGAGCCTTGGCTTCCATAGTATTTTAGTTTTTTCTGACAGGGCCGTTCTTTTTCACTGCTCCCCTCCCCCGCAGGGGCCCCACCTAAACATTCCTCCACCTTCTTTTTCCCTGCATGCCGTTGCTGCCCGACCACGCCGGAAAGGCATCCCCCCTTCCGTCCTCAAGAAAAATCATCAAATCATTACATTTCCCGTAAAATTCTTGCACGCAAAAGAAACTTTTTTTCATAATATTGCACCCATCATTTCATATAATCTTCTAAACTTAAACCTAAACACCATGGGAAAAGAATGCAAAAAACTTATCCGACGGTTTGATATCCTTATTGTTGTGATTCTCATAAAGCACATTCTTTATTATTTTGACTTATTGCTTAACCGGATGCAGCAAAATTTGCAGTCCATAACAGAAAAGACAACCGTTATAAAGGAAAAAGAGCCAAATACCATAATACGTATATTTCTATCCATTAACTTATCACCGAACGACCTGCTCCGTCTATTTCTATTGTTTTAGTTACAACAGCCGGAGTTCTATCTTTTTATATATCACGTCAATCCAAAAGATCAACCAACTAAAACGCTTGGGAAGCCTGTATTTTGTGTTCTTTCTCGGGGATAACCGGTATCTATTGCTTTGTTCTGCTCGATTCGGAACATCTTTGTTTACGAAAATAGGAATTCCCCTTCGGACGGTTCTTCACCAACATGAGCGATTGGGGCGATTCTTGCTTTCACCTGTAACCGGGAATCTTTGCATTCATTTCCGTGCTGAATTCAAGCCTTCAGAGGCCAACAAATAGCCATGAAGCAGAATTCATTCGATGCCCTCTTTTCACAATTGTTCGCCCAGCATATTCAACTTTACAATAAAATAGAACGAAAAAGACATATTCCAATTTTATTTCAACGAGACTACCAGGGTATATTAAAGATGATCTATTAAAGATGAAATGCTCATCAACCACTATGGAAATCCTATAAGATAGGTTCAAGCATATGCGATCGCGCTCTTCCATGTATCCAGAAGAAAATCGCCGAAAACTACGAGAACCTAAAAGAATCCATTACGGTATTGTTCACCACGAGGTATCTTCATCCTTTATGAATACGAAAAATCCGGCATCCTGAACAGATCCACGGCCAAGAAGTATGTTCAACTCATCCAGGCACAAATGAACAACTACGAACTGTTTTTCAAGGACCTGAAAGCCAGCCTGAGCTTCTGAAAAGCAAGTGAAGATTCTGGAGGATGCCCATCTGGGCGACAAGCTCTTTATAGCCTCCGCCTCCTTGCCCTTCAAGCCCCGAAGTTGCTTCTGGGGGAACAACTCAACTTTTATGAAACAAATGCCTATCGCTCTCCCAAGATTTTCAACAGCTGAATCCTTCGGTTTGGCATAGATAGGGGTGATGATCTTATCCCCCCCCGACAATGTTCGTTACCGCTGAATCGGCAACAAAAAATCCTTGGGGATGAATTTGTATACGCTTCGGATTTGGCGGGCGTGAAGAAATGCGCTTTATTTTGGTATAAGCGAAACATCTACCCATAAAGACGCAGAAACATTATGAAAAATCATCTTCCCGGCCATCGCCGTCGCCATCGCACTCGTCGGGCCTGCGGCATGCGGCCACTCCCCAGGAACCTGCGGAGAAGCTTCCCGCAGAATTGGCGAGGACAACTCGCAAATACTTAAAGACACCATGGCAAGAAGGCCGTGCTCAAGAACGATCCTGCTTCCAAACCTCTATTTCGAAGACTATACTTTATAGCTGTAGAATAGAGACGAGAAAGACCTTTGAAGAGGTGAGGAGGAACCCCAGGCGACGATGCCTACACCCCTGTCGCCTTCAAGCCTGCGTGCCGACATGCCTTTCGCCATCTCCACCATCGGTGAAATTCAGAGCTGTGCGCACGGCAGGACATCCCCATGAAACTGGATTCCGTGAGAATATGGCTGAACTGGGTGTGCTGCACCCCGGCATGGAAGTGTTCAAGCTCGAATGGAACTGCAACGGACGGACCTTCACCCCTTCGTCTCTGCCGTGGTGCCACAGCAGCTTCGTGTATGAAACCATCGGATGGTATCTTATGAATCAAAAAGACCGGAACGACGACGAAAACCCGGACCTCGCGCATAACGGACGGCGAATATGAACTTGACCACCTCCCACTCAAAAGCAACGAGAAACGCCTTCGTGTACAATGCCTGTCCTACGACATCGTGTGCGCTTCCCGTTTTGTGGGCGGCATCACTATGAGGGAAGGCAGATGCAGGCAAACTTCCAGACCATAATGGGATGGAACGGGACCGTGCCGTGCGCCCCTCGAGCGAACCGGACAAGGACCATTGATGTGTTCGCTTATGGATACGAGGTGCTCTCCATGGTATGCCGAGTCCCCGATTGACCGACAGACAATGGATACACCCTTTCCGGACAATACGGAGCAACCGGCAGCAAACCCACAGCATCGAACTGCCGCAGTGACAAGGCCCAGTCAAGCTCGCAATGTCCGCGGCATCGGGCCATGGACAACCCCGGCCAAGCCAGCAAAAAGAAGTAGCGCTGCCGCGACCGGAAAGTGGAACGCGCTCGTCCGTTCCATACAGAAACCGACAACCCCTGTCCTCTACCGCTTCGCATTCAAAGTCTCATCGACCATCGACCGACAAATACATTTATTCTAGAAACGGACAACCGGCATCGGCAACCTTGGAGGCACTAAAGCCGCAACAAGACGGCGTAAGCATAGACGGCGAGGTTGGCGGGCTGCGGAACGCAGAAAAGTACTCTGCGCAAAGTGCTCGAGAGTACTCCACATGTCTCCGTCAGCCAAGCGCCTGCCGTTGCCTTGGCCGACCACCCTTAGCGGCCTACCTCTGCTGCATTTCCCCACCGCGGAAAAGCACCGCCAAGCCACCCCCAACAACCGTCCGCCGGCCTCCCCTCCTCCTGCCGCGCCCCGACGTCAGGCATGCCTCGGAACGGCACTGTAAACATTACTGCCATATCTATATTAATTCCAGCAAACGCCGGAAAAGGATCTTACGTGCCCATTCATTTCAATTGCGTTGCGAGCCGTTCCTCCGCAGGGGCTGCGTCAACAAGAAAATTTGGTTTCGGGTTCACACCGTAACTTTTCCCCGATTTCTGACACGCATATTGCGGCAAAAACGCGTCGACCATGAAACACGGAAACGCCCCAGACACCGGACGGCAGGCGCCACGCAGCCTTTCAGCACGGTCTGGACATCGCCTCCGACCGCTACACTGCTTGGGAGAACAGCCTCGCCATTCTGGGCGTCCGCAAACTGCATGCGGCACGCCGCCTCACCACTCGACATCACCGTGCTGCTCCTCATCCGCCTGGACTTCACCAACGAACAACCGCACGGATGCTCCATCCCGCCTTCGTCCTCCGCCTGCAGCCGCTGGCGGCTGAAGCAGAAGCTCGGACTGCCTCCGGCGCCGACCTGCGGGACATCGTGATGAGCTGGAGGCTGCGCAAGGCGACCGCAGGCCGCCAGCGGATCCGTTTTCCCCGCTTTGCAGGCCTGCAAATTGTTAATTCAACAATCTTCGCGGAAACAATCTACGTGCCACTCATCCACAGCGTGGACAAATTACGCGAGGCCGGTCCTTGAAATTGTCAACAAGAAAATTTGGCGGAAGCCTTTGATTATCCGTAACTTTTGCCTAAGAGAGTTTGAACATCATACGTCACACTGAAAACAATAAACCGAACATGGCAGTTTTGTTTTTCCTTTATATTTCGCAACCTGGCCCGGGCGCGCGCTCGTAGCGTCTCCGGCCACTTGGGCGCAACCGGCATGCTCCTGCGCCGTCGCGCATGCCGACGGGCACAACGGCCTTTTCTGGCTGGGGACGCACAAAAAGCCCCATTCCATCGGCACCTCCGCCGCGGCGCTATCCGGTTGTCCCCCGATGAAATGGGCAAAAATGCCGGAAGGCCTGCCGCCCGGCTGCGACTGGTATCCGAAGGAAAGCAAACGCCAACATTCACCCCTTTAAAAGCAACAACATGAGAACCAAAAACAAACGAACCCTCTTCCTGGCCACCTATCTGTCTCTGCCTGCTGCTCGACCCTCGTCATCCTAACTGGCTCCTGGGCCGCGACGTCGAACTGTATGCGCGACTTCTGGTGCCACTGCCCATGTCGTGGGCTGCTTCTGCAAGGAGGCCCGCCACTTCATCCTTCTTCCTCCTGTCTGACGTCATCCTGGACTTCCTGCAGAAGACCTTTGTCCTGGCGGTCTTTGGGAAGACACCTACAACACGGTCGTCACCATGATTCTCTCTTTTCCGCCTTCTTCATCCTTTTGCAGACGTCTGTCCGCTTCGGGCGTCAACGTGTATGGCAGCATTGCCGTCGTTCGCCTGAACTTCCTGTTCCTTCTGCTTGCTCCCTTACCTGCTCACGGTTCCAGTTGGTACAACTTCGCCACCTCCACTCTTACTTCATCGCCACCTATTCCTACCTACGCCATCGGCCTCTTTCCCTGACGTCGGCCTTCTGGCTGCGTCTCCGGTGGCTGAAGGCCGGCCTGTTTCGGCGTGCTTTGCCTCTACTTCTTCGCCAGCGGCGCTGTTCGTCGCCCCTGCCATCCGCGACAAACTCGTGTTCGGCACCTTCACGGGGCGGACGGAAGAAGAAAAGTGTCGCTCACCCTGAACCCCGGACGGGGAAAAAGACGGACATCAAAGACGCGTTCCACGCTACCACGTGTGCATGGTGTCGCATGCGCTGAACCAACTCCCGACAAAAGAAGTTCGAAGGGCTGGCCGGCATGTTCAGCGGACGCCCGGTGGAGTTCTCCATTCTGGCCGCCGAAAGCTTCATGGGACTGGAGGAAAAAATTCCTCCCCGCTACCGCACCCCGCATGTCCAGTTGCCGCTCTATACCGTCGACTGGAAAACCCTGCGCGCTTCGCCGCTCCATGCCGAACATGGATACGAATACATCTGCATCTTCAAAACGACACATTCTCTATAAGGGAAAGGCCGACCCCACCGACAGGGCGGCACGATTCCTGCAAAAAAGAACTACAGCCATGAGAATAAGAACATTGACCATCGCCGCCTTTGCCCTGCTCCTCGCCGCCTGCCGGAAGGAAGCAGGAGAGCCCGCCTCGTTCCTGAGATCCGTCTACGACTACAGCATCGAGCTGGACCAGGAAGGCAACCTGAACGACGCCATCTATCAGTATCAAATGGTGGCCACCAACTGCAACTTCAATGCCGAGGACAGCCTCGCTTATTGGTGGAAAGCCATGTGCGGACAAGGGGAAATCTGGATCCAGAAGAATTTCCTGGACTATGCGCGAAACGACTTCGAAACCGTGCTGGAATATGCCCGGGAGCAACAGCTCGATACGGCGGAGTTCGTCGCCTGCCGCAAGCGACCGACATTGCCCTCTGGCAACGGGCAGGTATGAAGAGGCCTACGGCTACAACCGCCGCGCCCTGCAGCTTGCCCGCGAGAAAGCCTATCCCGCGGAGATGACCCGCGGACTGGCCGTGGAAGAGCTCCTGGCCCGCTCGGGCCACCGCTGGGCACAGGGGCCAGCCCCCGCCGACTCGCTCCGCGCAAGGCTGGAAAGCCTGGCCGCGGACACCACCGTCCGGCAGCGTGAAAGGGTCATGGCGCTCCGCCTGCTGGCGCTGCAGGACCACAGCCGGCTGCCCGACTACCTGGAAGCAGCAGGACGAATTCTGGAACACCTGGCTACCAGCGCTTCACGGACGCGGCCGAACGCGAGAAGAAGGGACTCATCGCCGAACGTGACGCCATGGACAAAAGGCAGAAGGACTGGCTGTTCGTCGGCTTCACCTTTTTCGCACTCCTGCTCGGCGCTTCCCTCTACGCCATCGCCATCTATCGCCGCCGCCACGAGGTGGAACGCATCCGGCTCATCCTCGACCAGACGATGCAGACCATCGAAATCCTGGAGCAACAGCAGGAAGACACCCAAACCCTGCAGCGCCAAATCCAGGAAAGGAGAAGCGGCTGGCCGAACTGGCGCAACGCGAACAGAAGCTGCGCGAAATGGAAGGTTTCCTCAAAGGAAACGAGCAGGCTCAATGGCCTGAACCGGCAGATGGTGGAGATAGAACGCCTGCGCGAACAACTCGAACAGAAACAAATGGAATGGAAGGAGACCGAAACGAAAATCCGGCGCAACCATCTCTACGACATGGCCATCGGAAAGCTGCTCCCCCACGCCGGACAACCCGCATCCCACGGACAAGGCGGCCTTCGAGAACCTGCTGGCAACGGCGGAGCCCAGGAGGCCTTCCTGCGGGAAATGGACCACTGCTTCAACCGCTTCGCCTCCGGACTGATGGAACTGCGACCTGACACAGGAAGACACCGTCTTCTGCTGCCTCTTCCACCCTGACATCCGCCCCACGGACATCGCCTGCATCACCGCCACCAGCCGCAGCAACGCATCAAGAAACGGATTCGCATCGAGGAAAAACTGAGCCAGAAGAAACGCCAGGAATGAAGATAAAAAGAGACCGAAAAAGAGTTGTAACAAGATTGAATCGCTTATCTTTAACGAACCGCTATGAGACTGAAACATTGCCTTTTGGGCCTGATTGCACTACAGGCGTTCCTGCCGTCGGCCGCACAGGATGCCGCCACCAAACTCCCTCTATCGCAAGGTGGAGGCCTTCGGACAGGTACGCCGCAGGAAAGGTGTACCTGCATCTCGACAACGTGCTACTTCCTCGGCGGCACGATTTGGTATAAGGGTTACGTGACGCAGGGCGACAAAGGGGACGCTCACCACACTAAAGCAGAATCCTCTACATTGGACTTGCTCACACCCGACGGTTATCTCGTGGAGCAGCAGCAACTCAAGATGCCCAATGGAATGACACTGCGGCATGTTCGTTTTGGAAGACTCGCTTTTATGCCGGATACTACGAACTGCGGGCCTATACCCGGTGGATGCTCAACTTCGGACAATGTGAATATCCGCACATTACAGAAACCGAGGCAACTTTTTATAGCAAAAGATGGCCAAAGAGTTTTTTCCGGCACTTCGAGAAACTCTACCCCCGGCACCAACGGACGGGTGGCCTTCGAAGCCAACACGGCAGAGGGGCAGCACATCGACGTGGAGCTCTCCATCCGGGACAGCAAGGGCCGGGAAGTGGCACGCTCCAAGGTGTTCCACCGCGGAAGGGGCACATTCGGCCTGCCCGCCATTCCCGCCGGAGAGAAATACAAGGCCGTGTTCCAATATCAAGGCTACGACTACACCGTGCCGCTCCCCGAACCGGCCAAGGAGGGATGCGCCATGCAGGTGGACAACACGGGCGAGGCGCTCCGCATCGCCGTGCAGGCTGCCGGGCTCGCCACGCCCACGCCGGCCCTGGGACTGCAAGTCATGTCGGGCGGCGTGTCGAAAGGATTCTATGACATCCGGCCCGACGGAGCGGGAAAAGCCGTGGTCGAAGTGCCCCTGTCACAGCTCCCCACGGGCGTGAACCAAATCACCTTGTTCGACGGGAAAGGGCGGATCTACGCCGACCGCCTGGTGTTCGTCAACCACCACGACTACGACCAGCCGCAGATGGACATCAGCGGCATAAAGCCACAATACGAGCCCTTCGAGCCCATCGCCCTGCAACTGCAGCTCAAGGACCCGCAGGCCACCGCCCCCAACGTGTCGCTGGCCGTGCGCGACCATGCCACGGACGAGCTCACGTATGACAACGGCAACATCCTCACCGAAATGCTGCTGGGCAGCGAACTGAAGGGATTCGTGGAAGACCCCGGTTTCTACTTCGAGCAGGACGACAGCCTCCGCACCCAATCCCTCGACCTGCCCAGACCATTGCCGGGTGCGTCAACCGGGCCGAGGACCCTAATCCCGACTTCCAGAAACCCAGCAACCTGCGCAGGAGGTGAACGTATGGGCCATGTTCGTGCAGGACGGACAGACGCTGGAACTGCAACAGCCACCGAGAACGGCACCTTCTACATGCAGACGCCCAGGGGGAGACAGGCCGTTCTACCACACGTCAAGGGACAAGGAATATCGCTACATGCAAAGGGAGCAAGACGAAAAAGGTTGGAAGAACATGACCAACAAACTGGGATTACTCTATGTGGCCGACATGGGAATGCACAGAGAATTCTACCGGCAGACGCGCTTGGGCGGGAAACCGCTGCAAACCAAGGCTGCCGAACAGTTCACAGCCCCAAGAAATCGCCTCGGATTGGTTCACAGTGGACATCCCCACCCCCCATGGCTGGCGGGGCCAAGACGCAAGACAAATACCGGAAAGCAACTTCTTGGACAAATTCTATATTTACACCGACTACTCACCCCTGCGAGCAAGCAAGCAGCTGGAAGTATGAACAAGACAACCAGCCGGAATTTATCGTGGACTACCGACTCAAGCCTCAATGAAGAATACATACCCCTGCCTGTCGCGACCGACGCTACCTGTGGTGGCTACGCCAAGTTCGTGACGACTTCTTACCAATCCTGACCACAGCCGCATGCCCGCTGCCCTCGGAATCAAAGGACAACCGCCGCACCTGCTCTGATGCCCGACGTGAAGTTCGACAAGGAGTGGGAACGCCACCGTCTCCTCTTTTCAACAACAGCAGCAGACCGCCATCAGCATCGAGGCCGAGGGCACAGCACGCGGAAAGCGGGAAACCCATACAATTCAAAAACACAACACCATGAAAAACGAAATGGATTTATTCGTTATCCTCCTGGCAACCGGACTGGCTGGTTGCCAGGACGCGCCCTTGAACCGGCGCTGGAACAGGCCGGCGACAATCGGAAAGAACTGGAAGCCGTGTTGGAACACTATGTGACGAACCGCTGAAGGAGCAGGCCGCCCGCTTCCCTGATTGAACACACATGGATGCACAATATGCTCTCGGCGGGGAAGCCGTGGAGCAACAATACGGCAACTGCATGGACAACAGCCTCTTCAGGCACCGTAACGGTGACCGGGTGTGTTCTGGATCATGAATACGACACCCTGCTGCAACGCATTGACCGAACTGTCGCTGTGCCAGCAACAGAAACTGCCTGACACGCAGACCACGGCCGGCTTCCTGACCGAACAACCGACAGCGCCTTCACCCTGTGGCAGCAGAACTGGACCCGGCAATACAAAGCTTCGACACCTTCTGCCGCTACGCTGCCCTACCGCGTCGGGGCACGAACGGACCGGCAACTGGCGACGGACCTCGTCACCCCCGTCGGCATCAGGGCCGAATATCGGACCGCCGCCCCTTAACACCACCTACGCCTACGGCATCGCTAACAACATCCTGGGCAGCATGCGGTCGGAAATCTACCATCTGCCGCACCTTTGCCCGACCTGGTTGCTCGAGGCGCCGGGTCTACGGCCGTCGGCCTCCTGTAGGAATATACCCACCTGTGCGTGACCTTGCTGTGGCCCACGGTCTGGCGGCCACGGTGGACTTTTAACCCTGCAATAACTTGAGCATGAGTGGTGTGTTCTTCCTGACGACCACACGGCCATCCCCTTCAACCCGGGGAATGGCTGGCGACCACTTCATGAAGTGGAAAGAAGATTGCTGCCCGCTGTGTTCCGCACCACGTATGAGAAACGTGCTCCGAATCGCTGTGCATGTGCAAACCAAGGGCGGGAAGCGACTCCTGAGGTCACGCCCTGCTCATCGACGTGACACGGAATACACCCAGACGGCCGACATTGAAGTGTCTTCACGGGCTCAAGCCACACAGCCGCTATGCCTATCTGGCCGTAG
>VOFD01002794.1_pt1 | contig 15578 bp, 17 predicted proteins | sample 5384101 | NCBI WGS metagenome assembly VOFD01 (sample SAMN12384723, study PRJNA508395) | human gut metagenome | isolation source: healthy gut C | host: Homo sapiens
CACGCTTCGCTTCCGCCGAAAGGGAAGAAACATCCGCTGCGTATTTTTCGGGAAGCTTGGCAAGGTCGGATGTGTTGCGCGGCAGCATTATGCCGAAACAGCGGTAGATTTCCATAACAAGCGCGGAACAGTCCCGTGCGTCGAGCATTCCGCCCCAACCGTAAATTTCTCCGCGCGTTTTGTCCGCAAGCCGAATCACATTGCTGTATGTAAACGGCAGATATCCGATATGAACATCCCTTGAAATCGGAACAAGAGCTTCAATGAATTTCAGACTCCCGTCCGCCGCGCGGGAGGGAACGTTCACAATGTAGTTATCATATGACATTCTTCCGCGAACGGATTTGACCGTTCCGGGCTTTTCCGCAAGCGAAAGCCGCATTCCCATCGTTAATTCAAGCTCCGAAACCAACGGCTCGTACGGATCGCGGCAAAGACGGAAACTGCTGCCCGTTACAACAAGAAAATCGTTTTCGGGCGCAAGCAGAGCTTGCCATTGTTCAAAGCTGCTGCACAGCGCAACGCTGTCGGAGTTTATCCAACCGACATAAAAATATGCTGCAACGAAAAGAAATTTACCGTCGGCACTTTCATGCAGCACGGCGAGAGGCTCGTTTTGCAGAACAACGGATTCCTGAAGAGTGTCACCGAAGCGGTCGTTGGGCTTTGAAGTTACGCGCGGCGCAAACGGAACGGAGCGAAGGTCGCTGCGCTGCACACAAAAACCGAAGCGTACATCCGAATGGCCCTGAACGGCATCCAATGCACGGTTGTTCAGAATTTCATTCCGCTGCTGAGCGGAAAGCGGCGTTTGCCCGACATAGCCGTTTGCGGAGGGCAGATTTCCCTGTGCGATAAGAGCCTTCAGCCGTTTGGCTGAAATTCCGTTTTTAAACGAAGCAAGGTCAAACAACCCTGCCGATTCGCCCGGGAATTGCAAAAATGCAGCGTTCATTACGGAAATCTGCTCCGCTGTCAGAACGGTTTCACTGTCAGTATCATGATTCGGCGCATCCGTAATTGCGGGAGCGGTACACGTCGGGAATTCGGAAACCGCCTCAGTCGGGACGGGTGCCGGCGTGATTTGCGGAGTGTTTTTCGGCAGGGGAGTTTCCTGCGCACCGCCGCTCGTGCATCCGCAGACAAGGCTGCATACCGCAGCGATAAAAACAATGATTCTGCTGAAAAAAATATTCATTCGGTTCATATAATTCTCCGTTCCTGTGCAGAGTTTGCCTCGCGCAGTTATTTTTTGCGTGAAAGCAGTTGCTGAAGCTTTTCAACAAAAGCCTCTGTGCAATCGTAGTTAAGAGAATAATAAATGCGTTTTCCGCTCGTGTCAAGCTTTATCATACACTCACAATCAGTACGTTATGTTATGTTATTATGATAAAACAGAGAGGCAGCAAAAAGCATGAAGAAGAGAAACCGTGTGATATGGTTATAATGCCCAAAACATTCACGAAGGAGAGCCCTGCATGAAGAATACCACAGACGCTCATTCTCATCAACGTGATTTTGTGTGCTGAGTGTAACCAATCATTGAAGCCGGAACAGTTTTTGACTTTTTTGCGGCATAATTGCAGTTGCGGAAAAATCGTGATATAATACACGGGTTGTATTGCGAGGTAGCGGGCTTGAATTTCGTTTTTTTCGGCAAAACCGATGAGGGACGCGAACTGCGGAGGCTGTTTTTGTTCAGCTTTGCCGTGGCTTTTCTTGTCATAACCGTTTGCAGCCGCTCTTCCTTCCTCTATCCCATCAACGATTGGGTGGATTCCCAGTGCTTTTTCACGACAGGGCGCGCAATGTTCAACGGTTCGGTGCTTTATCGCGATATTTATGAGCAAAAAGGTCCGCTGCTTTATTTTGTTCACGGGCTTGCGGGGCTTGTTTCGAAAACGAATTTTATCGGTGTTTATCTGGTTGAAATAATATGTGCGGGGTTTTTCCTGTACTTTGCGGCAAGGTTCATGCGGCTTTGGGTCGGGGAAAAACAGGTTTATTTTCTTCTTCCCGCTGCCGCTGCGCTTATTTATTCCTGCACGGCATTCAAATACGGCGACAGTGCGGAGGAACTTTGCCTGCCGCTTTTGATGCACAGCCTTTTTCTTACCGTTCGGGCGGTCAAAGCGGATGTGCCGCTCACTGCCGCACAAAAATTTGCGCTCGGCTGCGCAGGAGGCTGCGTCCTTTGGATAAAGTTCACAATGCTCGGCTTCTATATCGGGCTTGCGCTGATGTTTTTCATAGATGCGGCACGGCGGCACAGGCTTCACGGTCACGGGATTTTGCGCGTGGCGGGAAGCTTTTTGACCGCATTTCTCGGCGTTGCCGCGGTCAGTCTGCCGGTGTTTGCGTATTTTGCGTTCAACGGTGCACTTCGGGATTGTTGGCTGGCATATTTCTACAACAACATATTTGTCTATTCAACGGAAGGTTTTTCAAAGACAGGAATTTTAAAAACTCTTTGGAAGCTGCTTTTTAACATCGGCAAAGCTTTTGTGACGAATCCGCAGGTTTTGATTTTTGCTCCGCTCGGCATGATTTGGGACAGGCGCAGCCCCGAAAACGCATATATGCTTTCCTGTTTTCTGTTCACGGCCTTTTTCGTTTATATAGGCGGGCGCGCCTATCCGTATTATGCATTTATTCTGACGGTCTTTTCAATATACGGCTTTGCAATGCTGCCCGATGTTTTGAAAAAAATGCGCAAAGTCCGCAAAAAACGCGGTTTATCCGCACAGCGTGAAAAAAAGGTGGCTCTTTCCGATTTTGCAAAAACAAAGCGGGGGTTCCGCTGCGCCGTTGGGTTCTTCCTTGTGTTCTGCACGGCTTTTGCACTGCTTGCAACTCCTAACAGATATCTGATGTCATATAAAAAAGAAGAGCTCCCGCAGTATAAATTTGCCGAAAAAATAAAGCAATCCGGGATTGAAGATCCGACCTTGCTGAACTACGGCTTTTTGGACGGCGGTTTTTACACCGCAAGCGGAATTCTGCCGAACTGCAAATTTTTCTGCACGCTGAATATTCCGCTCACGGAGATGAACCGCGAACAGCGCGAGGCGGTGCGGATGGGCAAAGTCGATTTTGTTGTTACAAGGGATAAAACACTTTCCACATATAACTACCGGCTTATAAGCAAGGAGAAGTTCTACCTTGAAGGAAAGGTTCGGGTGTATTATCTGTATGAGCTTATACCGCCGGACGAGCGGCACACTCCGCCGCAGCTTGCACCCGTGCCGACATACGGAAAACACTGAGAGAAGAACCTGATTTTAGCGCTTCGGTGAATTTTCTTCGGTCAACTCGTTGACAGTCCTTTGCGGACGTGCTATAATTACAGTCAGCGACATAAAATTCGGAGGATTTGCGATATGAAGCACATCAACACCATTAAGACCCGCGATCTTTGCGAGAGTGCCAAGAACGGCGGCTGCGGCGAATGCCAGACTTCCTGTCAGTCTGCCTGCAAGACCAGCTGCGGCATTGCAAACCAGGCTTGCGAAAACAAAGACAAATAAGCTTTACGGGTTAAAAAGCGATGATGCCCGATTTATCGGGAGCGTTGCTTTGTTCAAAGTTTCTTAAACCGAGGTGCCGCCCTTTCGGGGCGGCATTTTTGACATTACAATAAGCTTGCATAAATGCAGCACTGAAGGTAAGTCTCCTATGATTCATCAATATAAACTCGGCGGTTACAACATTGTTTTGGACGTTTGCTCAGGCGCGGTCCATGTCGTTGACGATATCGCCTATGACCTTATCGCGGGATACGAATCAAAAACCCGCGGCGAACTTATTTCGGAAATTGCCGAAAAATACTGCGGCACCGAATGCGGAAGCACGGCCGATGCCGTGACGATTTCCGATATTTATGAATGCTATGACCAAATAACCGAGCTTAAAAATTCGGGCAAGCTCTTCGTTGAGGATACGTTTGAACCGATGGCGGGTGCGCTGAAAGCCGCAACATCCGGCGTTGTTAAGGCTTTGTGTCTGCATATTGCGCATACCTGCAATCTCAATTGCTCCTATTGCTTTGCAAGCCAAGGGAAATACCACGGCGAACGCGCATTGATGAGCTTTGATGTCGGTAAACGCGCGCTGGATTTTTTGGTTGAAAACTCCGGTTCGCGCCGCAACCTTGAGGTTGACTTTTTCGGCGGTGAGCCGCTGATGAATTTTGATGTCGTAAAGCAGCTTGTTGAATACGCACGCAGCATTGAAAAGCAGGCGGGCAAGAACTTTCGTTTTACGCTCACGACCAACGGAATGCTTATTGACGATGATGTTATCGATTTTGCAAATCGGGAGATGAGCAACGTTGTTCTGAGCCTTGACGGACGGAAGGAAGTTCACGACAGGTATCGCGTGGACTATGCGGGCAAGGGCAGCTGGGAAACCATCGTTCCGAAGTTCCAAAAGCTTGTTGAAGCGCGCAAGGGCAAGGGGTATTATATGCGCGGCACGTTTACTCACGCAAACCCCGATTTTCTGGAGGACATAAAGGTGATGCTCGATCTCGGTTTTTCCGAATTGAGCATGGAACCCGTTGTGACAGGTGCGGGCGACCCCGCTGCGCTTACCGAACAGGATAAGCCGACAGTGTTCGAACAATACGAACAACTTGCCGAACTTATGCTCAAGCGCGATGACGAGGGCAAACCGTTCACGTTCTATCACTATATGATCGACCTTGCGGGCGGCCCGTGCATATATAAGCGCATATCGGGCTGCGGTTCCGGCACGGAATACATGGCGGTCACTCCGTGGGGCGATCTGTATCCCTGCCATCAATTTGTCGGGGATGATAAATTCCTGCTCGGAAACATTTGGACGGGCGTTACAAACACCGCCGTGCGCGATGAATTCGCCGCCTGCAATGTTTATGCGCGCAAGGAGTGCCGCGACTGCTGGGCAAGGCTCTATTGCTCCGGCGGCTGTGCCGCAAATGCGTATCATTCCACGGGTTCCGTTCGCGGCATTTATGAATACGGCTGCGACCTGTTCCGCAAAAGGATGGAATGCGCGCTGATGGTTGCCGTTGCACGCGAGATCAAGGCAGCGGAATCCGATGAAGCAAATGCACCCGCGTGATTTTGTCCGCGTGGTGTCTGCTTAAAACGCTTTATCAATGAAAACACCGATATGCGATTTTGTAAATAATTACGCAAAGAGCGATGCCGCACGGCTGCATATGCCCGGACATAAGGGTGTTTCTGTTCTTGGCTGCGAAAGTCTTGATATAACCGAAATTACGGGTGCGGACGAGCTTTTTGCACCTGACGGCATAATTGCGGAGAGCGAAAGAAATGCAAGCCGCCTGTTCGGAGCCGATACATTCTATTCGGCGGGCGGGTCAACGCTTTGCATACAGGTAATGCTGTATCTGCTTGCGGCCGATTTTTGCGAACGGCGGAACGGCGAAACGTGTCGGTTCGATTCACCCGATGAACCGAATGCTTCGCCGCTCATTCTTGCCGGCAGAAATGCGCACAAGGCGTTTGTGAATGCCGCTGCGCTGCTCGGCATTCAGCCCGTATGGCTCCGCCCTGCGGCCGGAGGGACATATCACAGCTGCCCCATCACTCCGGCCGATGTTCGCGCTGCGCTTGCGGCCTGCCCGCGCCGTCCTGCGGCGGTCTATGTCACAAGCCCGGATTATCTCGGAAACGTTCTTGATATTGCAGGTATTGCCCGCGAATGCCATACTGCCGGTGTTCCGCTTGCGGTGGATAATGCGCACGGCGCATACCTTCGATTTTTGCCGAAAGGCGGAGCCGAGCAGCGCGATTTTTCGGCATTTCCGCTGCATCCGACGGAAGCCGGTGCGGATATTTGCTGCGATTCGGCGCATAAAACTTTGCCCGTGCTGACGGGCGGCGCATACCTGCATATTTCCCGAAATGCGCCGAAAGGCATGACGGAAAAAGCAAAAGCGGCCTTTTCGGTGTTTGGGTCAAGCAGCCCATCGTATTTAATTCTGCAGTCCCTTGATGCATTTAACGCATCGGCGGAGAAATTTTGCGCCGAGCTTGCGGGTTTTCTTCAACAGGCTGCGGGGCTTAAAGCGAAACTGACTTTACACGGTTTCAATGTGTTTGAATCCGAACCGCTGAAACTCACGCTTCGCCCGAAACCGTTTGGCTATACCGGTGCGGATTTGGCTCATATGCTGGAAAATGACGGCGTATTTTCGGAGTTTTTTGACGATGATTTTATAGTCTTTATGCTGTCGCCGCTGCTTCCCGCCGTGCATTTCGAAAGGTTGAGCAACGCACTTTTGAATATTCCGAAAAAGCCGAAAATTGTATCGGAACCGCCGAAAATTCCGTTTCCGCCCGCCGCGGTTTCCCCGCGCGAAGCTCTGCTGAGCCCGTCCGAGCTGCTGCCTGCGGAGGATTGCCTCGGCAGAATCTGCTCAATTTCCACCGTCGGCTGCCCTCCCGCAATTCCTCCGGTCATGCCGGGTGAGGTTATAACGCGCGAGGTTTTGGAGTGTTTCAAATACTACGGCGTCGGAACATGCCGCGTCGTCCGATAAGCGTTATTTCTCGGGAAATAAATTGTCTCGGGAAAAGGTTTTCGGCAAAAGGCGGCTTTTCGGCGGCATTTCCCGGGAAATATTGAAACTATTCGTATTCGTGCGGTTGCATGATTAAAACTCGGCTGATATAATTAGTAACATGAACGCAACAGAACTTGTACACAGCATTATAAACGGCCGCATCGGGGCAGGCGCGTTCTGCATCGATGCAACGGCGGGCCGCGGACGTGACACGGCATATTTATGCGAACTTGTCGGTCCCTGCGGGCGCGTCATTGCTTTTGACATCCAGCAGGAAGCAGTGGACAGCACAAACGCTCTGCTTGCCGCACGCGGATTGCGGGCGGAGGTGCACCTTGATTCCCATTCGAATATGGCGAATTATGCCGAACCGGAGACGGTGGACTGCATTGTTTTCAACCTTGGCTGGCTGCCCGGGGGCGACCACAGAATTTTTACCCATGCGGACACGAGTTTTGCCGCAATTTCGGCGGGGCTTGAACTGCTGAAAAAGGGCGGATTGATGTGTGTAACCATCTACCACGGAGGGGCGACGGGATTCGAGGAACGGGACACGCTGCTTGAACTGCTTCGCGAAATCGACAGCGGCAGGTTTCAGGTTATTTCAACTTTTTTTCACAATTGGAAAAAGGAACCCCCGATTCCGATTTTTATTTATAAATACACGGACAGCGAGCGGGATTGATGCAGAACGGAAAAATGCAGAACGGAAAATTTGAATTGATAACGACCTGCGGCAATGCGCGAAGGGGCAGGATGCACACGGCTCACGGCGAAATTGAAACTCCCGTTTTCATGAACGTCGGCACTGCGGCTGCAATTCGCGGCGGAGCGGGAACGGATGATCTGCGCCGAATCGGTTGTCAGGTGGAGCTCTCCAACACATATCACCTGCATATTCGTCCGGGAGATGAGCTTATACGCAAGCTCGGCGGTCTGCACAAATTCATGAATTGGGATGCACCGATTTTGACGGACAGCGGCGGTTTTCAGGTTTTTTCGCTTGCACACAGGCGAAAAATCCGTGAGGAAGGCGTGAGCTTTGTTTCATATATCGATGGGAAGAAGATTTTCATGGGTCCGGAGGAATCCATGCGTATCAATCAACCTTGCGTCAACGATCGCAATGGCATTTGACGAATGCATTCAGAATCCTGCACCGCGGGGATACGTTGAAAATTCAATTAAACGCACCACGCGCTGGCTCCATCGCTGTCGTGCCGAATTGGACAGGCTCAATGCGCTTGAGGACACGCTCAACCCGAATCAACTGCTGTTTGCAATCAATCAAGGCGGAACATATTCGGATCTTCGCATTCGTCACATGCGGCAGATCGCGCAGGTTCCCGCTGCGGGTTATGCGATAGGCGGACTTGCCGTCGGCGAAACTGCCGATGAAATGTACGATATAATTGAGGCAGTTGAACCCTATATGCCAAAAGACAAGCCGCGCTATTTAATGGGTGTCGGCACGCCGCTGAACATCCTTGAGGCTGTTTATCGCGGGGTGGATTTTTTTGACTGCGTGCTGCCGCTGCGCAATGCACAGCACGGCAATGTTTTCACTTGGAGCGGCAAAATGCGGCTGCTCGCCGAAAAATACAAACTTGATTCCCGGCCGATAGCGGAGAGCTGCGGTTGTCCCGCATGCAAAAGTTACTCCCGCGCATATATACGTCACTTGCTGAAGGCTGACGAACGGCTCGGTATGCGGCTCTGTGTGCTGCACAATTTGTGGTTCTACAACGAGCTGACAGCAAACATGAGGAGCAGCATCGAAAACGGCGGATTTGAGGAGTTCTATCATAAATACCGCAGCATACTCGGACAATTTGCGGAGGATTAAACGGAACGAATAAGTGCGTATTGAACCGCTTGATGTGCGTTTGAGCGGCGGACATATGTGCTTTGCGGTTTTAGCCGTTTCACGGCAGCGATATCATTCCGCAAAAGCTGATATAAAAATTAAAGAAAGGAAGCTTTCGCTGCGGCGGAAGATATGGTCATAAAAATGAAACTTGCAGAAGCATTGCAGGAAAGAGCGGATTTAAATCGCCGCATTGAACAATTGAATTCAAGGCTGTACAGAAATTCAAAGGTTCAGCAGGGAAGAAACCCCGAAGAGGATCCCGCAGAGCTGATTTCGGAGCTGGACGGCTGCATTGCGCGGCTGGAGTACCTGATCGCAAAGATAAATATATGCAATTGTACCACAAAAACTCCCGATGGGAAAAGCATTACCGAGCTTATTGCAAAGCGTGATTGCCTGAAAATAAAAATCGATGCTTATCGCGATCTTGCAGGCAATGCAAGCAGCTTGTGCGACCGCGTGACCCGCTCCGAAATTGTGATTTTGAGCACCGTGGACGTTCGCGCGCTTCAAAAGCAGATCGATGCAATGTCCCGTGAGCTGCGCTGCACCGATAATATGATTCAGCAGCTTAATTGGCTTACGGAAATTGACTGAAAAATTTAGGTATATGTAGCTTTCGGGGCGAATGCAAAACTCCGCAGCTGAGTTAAAAGCTGCAACAAGTTGAACCGTCGGGCAGGTTTTTATTATCGTTCGGCCCCGATTGTTACGCTTGCAAAACTCATTGAGCATTTTTACCACCGTGCATTGACCGAAAGCGAGGGCGGGAACGGGGCATCAACGTATTTACTGCATTATAAAGAAGGTGAAAATATGACAGCAGAGCAGCTTTGGAGCAAATTTGCCGAGAAAAATGGCATCAAACATAATGAATACGAGGCGTGGCAATTCGGCGGCGCACCGGACAAGCTTGCCGAACTTGTGCTGCGCGGCATAAAAACGGGCACGGCTTCCGCCGAGGAGCTTTACAAAATCGATAATGAGCCGATTCCGACGGAGGGAGAATACAGCATCATACTGAACTCCCGAGATGAGGCGGTCTGCGTTATCAGAACAACAAAGGTCTACATTGTTCCGTTTTGTGACGTAAGTGCGCATCATGCTTTCTGCGAGGGCGAGGGCGACAAAAGCCTTGCCTATTGGCGCAAGGTTCACGAGGATTTCTTCCGGGACGAATATGCTGCCTGCGGACTTGAATTTTCTCAGGACATTCCCGTTGTTTGCGAGGAGTTTGAGCTGCTTATGAAAGCGGAGGAGTGTTGAGAACGATATGTGCAAATCAAAACTCAAACCCCTGCGGGTCAGTCGATTCGCAGGGGTTTAATGCCGAAATGTTCAGCGGCGCTTATATGCAGTCGTAAGTTAATTGCGGCTGTTTTTCTTTTTTGTGTTGAAGGAATCAGCTGTGCGGCGACCGTGGCGGCAAACATGATTCCGCAGCCGAGAATTTCACGCGGGGTCATACGCTGATTGAGCAATAAAAAACCTGCAATTACCGAAAAAACAGATTCAAGGCACATAATCAGGGAAGCGATCGCGGGGTCTATGCCGCGCTGCCCGATAACTTGCAGGGTATAAGCTATTCCGCAGCTCAGAATGCCCGCATAGAGCAGCGGCCCTGCGGCATTCAGTATTGCAGCAAATGAGGGAGTTTCAAAAACAACATGCCGATACCGCTGAACACGGCCGCAACAGCAAATTGAATGCAGCTCAGAGCGATACAGTTCACCTGCGGGGAGTAAATCGAAACAAGGATTATCTGCACAGCGAAAAACACTGCGCATCAAGGTACGCAAGATCGGACAACTCAATATTGAACGCTCCGCGTGCAGGGTCAACACTCAAAAAATACAATCCGACAGCTGATACGACGGCGCAGAGCCAAATCAGCGGATGTGTCTTTTTTTGAAAAACAATCCCACAACAGGAACAAGCATTATATAAACGGAGGTTATGAACCCGGCTTTGCCGACGGAGTCGCCGTTTGTAATGCCCAATTGCTGCAAATTTGAGGCAATGCAGAGCATGATGCCCAAAAGAATGCCGCCGACAAGCAGCTTTTTTGAACTGCTTTTTTCATGAGCTGCCGGGGCTGAATCAATCGCCGAGCTGTTTGCTGCTTTTTTTGCTTCAAATCGGCCGAATATCGGAATGAACGGCAAAAGCACCGCCGAACCGATTAAGAAGCGAACAAAATTAAAGGTGAACGGCTCAATATGCGCCGAGGCATCACTTTGCGCAACAAAAGTTATGCCCCAGATGAGAGCCGAAATAAACAAAAGTATTCCGCAACTAAGTTTTTTCATATGAGGTAAGTGTTTTGATTAATTAATCGCTTTACTGCAAAAAAAGCTTGGTTTGTTTATAAACATCGCCGCTTCCGAGCGTCAGAACGATGTCTCCGGCAGCAGCATTGTGCAGCAGGTAATCGTTAATCTGCTCAAAAGTCGGCATGTATTCGGCGTTGTTCGTTTGGGCATTGATGCCCGCAACCATGTCGCGCGCGTGAACAGAGCCGTCGTCCTTCTCCCTGCCGGGGTAAATATCGGGCACAAGCACTTTGTCCGCGCCCCTGAAACAGTCAACGTTTTCGGTGAAGAGCGTTCTTGCGCGGGTGAAGCTGTTGCATTGGAAAACAACAAAAAGCTTTTTGTGCGGAGTGCGCAGTGCGCAGTCCATTGCGGCGCGAATTTCGGCGGGATGATGCGCATAATCATGGAAAACACGAACGCCGTTTCGTTCGCCGTAGTATTCGAAGCGGCGCTGCACCGAACGGAATCGGGCAAGTGCGGTTATGACCGTTTGAATATCCGTGCCGTGTTCAAGTGCAACGGCGGATGCTGCAATTGCATCGAGCATATTGTGCTGTCCGGGAACATTAAGCGTGACTCTTCCGAGTCTTTCCCCGCGGTGCATAAGGTCGAAGGAAGCGCAGCCGAGTTCATCATAATGCACATCCGCAGGGTAATAATCCGGCGAATTGGTGAGGTCAAGTCCGTATGTTGTTTTTCTGCCGCCGAATTCGCCGAGCAGTTGCCGCACATGCGAATCGTCGGTGCAGCCGACAAACAAACCGTCGGCGGGCATTCTTGCAACAAATTTGCGGAACGCATTGACGATGTTATCCATTGTCTTGAAATAGTCAAGATGATCGTTGTCGATATTGTTGATAAGCACAACCGTTGGATGCAGCGTCAAAAAGCTTTCAACGTATTCACATGCTTCGGTAACAAAAAGGTCGTGGGAACCCAAGCGAATGCCGCCGTGCAGAAAATCAACCATGCCGCCGACATGAACGGTCGCATCAAGTCCGCCGTTTTCGGCAATGAGTGCAAGCATGGAGGTGATTGTTGTTTTGCCGTGGCAGCCGGCAATTCCGATGACTTCGCGATAGCTTCGGCTGATAATTCCGAGAGCAACGGAACGCTCGATTTCCGGAATGCCGAGTTCGCGCGCACGGACGCGTTCCGGGTTGTCGGGTTTTATTGCGGCTGAATATATAACAGTGCCGCAGCCTTCAACGTTTTTCGGATCATGTCCGATGAAAACGGGAATGCCGAGTTCCTCAAGCCGCTTTGTGAAGGGGGATGTTGTGCTGTCCGACCCCTGAACTTCGAATCCACGCCCGCGCAGAATCTGTGCAAGCCCGTTCATCGAACAGCCGCCGATGCCGATGAAATGAACCTTGCCGCGAATTGCGGCGTTGCTGCCGTTATTATCCATTAAAAAATCCTTTTCAATCTGTTTAATTTTTTGCAGCTCCGAAAGCCGGATTCGGAACGCGTTCGACCTTTTTTGCGTGTTCGCATACAAGGGGCTTTGACAAAAGCGACTTGTATCCCGCAGAATTCGGCATATTCTATTATACTCTGCACGGCGGTTTTTTGCAACAGAAAACGTTCGGCGGTTTATCCGTGCAAAGTGAACCGCTCTGAACGGCAGCATCCGCGTCTTCAACCGCAATCGGTGTGAATTCGTATCCGAGCAGGTCAAGAAAACGCAGGATGTCGCTTGTTTTAACGACCAGGGACGCAGTGTTTATGTTTGGATGAATCAGTATGCGTTCCTCATTGAGCAGGTCTCTGTCGATTGCAACGTGGACGCAGTGCGCTGTGTCGTTAAGAAGTCCCGTGACCGTCACGGAACCTTGGGTGAGTCCGAGTATGTTTTCGAGCTGTTCCGCCGTTGTGAAACTCAGCCTTGCAACGCCGAGCTGTTTGCTGACCGATGCGGTTCGGAATTTTTGCTGCTGCCGAGCATAACAAGAAAAATGCCGTGCCCTGCCTGTTTGTGAGAAACAGATTTTTGCAGTGGCTTGCACCGGTGCCTTCGCCGATCGCGGCACATGCTTCCATGGTTGCGGCAGCGGGATGTTCAATGCGGGTATATTCAATACCCATTCTGTCCAATGCGGCGTAAATGGGCAGCTCTTTTTCGTTCATCATTTTCTGTCATTTCCTTCTTTTTATTGTTTTGCCGCCCATGCGGGAACGGGTTGTTTTATTTATGGTACGGTTCGTTGTTCATGATTTTGAAGGCACGGTAGATTTGCTCAAGCAGCATGATCCGAAAAATCTGGTGCGAAAACGTCAGCTTTGAAAAGCTGAGCCTGAAGTCGGCACGATGCAGCACGCTGTCATTCAGCCCGTTTGAGCCGCCGATTACGAAAACAAGCCGGCTTCTGCCGTTCAACATATAATAGGAAAGTTTATCCGCAAGCTCAGGTGATGAAAGCTGTTTTCCCGCAATATCAAGCGCAATAACCGTGTCCTCTCGTGAGATTTTTTTCAAGGATGCGGCTGCATTCCGCTGCCTTGACCTGCTCAAGTTCCGCCGGGCTTAATCCCTCCGGCGCGCGTTCGTCCGCAAGTTCGGTAATCTCAACTTCCGCAAACCTTCCGAGGCGTTTGCGAAACTCGTTCACGGCGTCCGTATAAAATTTTTCTTTCAGTCTGCCAACGCAGATAATTCTGATTTTCATAATAAAACCTTTTTGAACCGATACGCCGGATTCGGAAGTCCGTTCGGCTCCGACGGTTCGGCGGCGTGTATAAATCAAACTTCAAAAACTCCGGTGACTCCGTCGCGCTTTGCAACAACAAGCTGCATATCGGATATTCCCGCCGCTTCAAGCGCTTGCGTAACGGTTGAGAAGGCCGTCTCTTCGGTGTTGTTTTCCTGACTCAAATGCCCGAGTACGGCTCGACGAACCCCGGTTGAATACAGGCGGACAAGCGCTGCACCGCAGTCCGCATTGGAGAGATGCCCGTTATCGGACAGAATGCGTTTTTTAAGCACATAAGGGTAAGGGCCGGTTTTCAGCATTTGAACATCGTGGTTCGATTCAATGAAAACAAGCTGTGCTCCCGCAGCCTGATTCAGCATGGATTCGTGAACGCAGCCGATATCGGTCATGTACGCAAGCTTGCTTCCACGGCTGATGAATATGAAGCCGACGGACTCCTTTGCGTCATGCGGCGTTTTGAAAGGAAGAATATTGATGTCTCCGATATAGAAATCTTCATCTGTGCGAAAAACACGCACGTTCCTGAAATCCACCTGCTTCACGATGGGATTCATTGCCTCCCATGTGCCGGCATTGGCATAAACGGGCATATCGTACTTGCGTGAAAGTATTCCGACGGCGCGGGTGTGGTCAATATGGTCGTGTGTAACAAGAATGCCGTCAATACAGGTGGGATTGATGCCCGCGGAAGCCAACGCTCCGCAAACGGCTTTGCCGGTCAGCCCCGCATCAACAAGCAGGGTCGCCTTCTCCGTTTGAATAACGGAACAATTTCCCGATGAACCGCTGAAAAGCGGAATAAAGCGCATAGTTTTGTCTCCAAAAAGTTTCTGAACCGAAAAGTTGAGCAAATCTGCAAAGTTGAACCGCATTTGATTCGGCTTTTCGGATGCATGGCGGTAAAGCGAGCATTGCCGCCGAACGCATGTTAATTTTACAATTGCGGGCGGCAAATGTCAACCGTATAAGCCGTATATCGGCGTGTTTTCGTGAAACCTGGACCACCTATGCAGTTGAGCTCACCGCAGGTGAACACACCATCACCTGGACCTACCAGAAGGACAGCTCCGTTGATAAGGAAGGCGACTATGCAAACGTTGACAATGTATACGTCGGCGCACCCGTAGTTCCCACCTCCATCGAAGTTGAAAACGTAACAGTTCCCGCAGGCCGCAGGGCAACTGTTCCTACACCGTTCTCCCCTCAGAAGCGTTCAACAAGAACGTTACCTTCAGCACCGCAAACACCGCGATCGCAACCGTTAACGAAAACGGCGTTGTTGTCGGCGTTGCGGAAGGCACCACCACCGTTACCGTAACCTCCGTTGCAGATCCCACCGTTTCCGGTTCCGCAACCGTTACCGTAACCGAGGCTCTGCCCACTGTAAACCTTGAAGGCTACATCGCTTTCGATCCCGAAGGCACTTCCGGCATCTGGGGCGGTTTTGCCGACTATGATCCCAGCGTTATCGAAAACTTCGGCACAATGGGCTCCACCTTCGGCGGCGTCTGTACGATGCATTCGAGTATAAGATTCCCGTAAGTTGTTAACAACACCGTTACCATCCAGGTACCCGCAGGTACTTATGACTGGTGCATTACGAACCCGACTCCCGGCGACCGTATCTGGATCGCTTCCAGCCAGGGTAATGTAGGCGGCCGTGCAGACGATTACACCTTCGAAGCAGGCAACACCTACAACTTCACCGTATACCTCCTTGGTCAGAACGATGCAACCGATGTTGAAATCATCGGCGGCGGCACCCCCAGCACCCCCGTACCTCCCACCCAGAACCCCGTAACTCCCGAACCCGGCACAACAACCGGTTGGGGCTTCGAAACCGATCCCTTCGCTGAAGGCTGGACCATCCGCGATGACGACGGCGACGGCTACAACTGGGAATGGATGGATGCAAGCGCTTCCGACTACAACGTATACGAAGGCACCCACTGCATGGCATCCGCTTCCTATCAGAACAGCGCATTCGGCGGCGGCACTGCACTGACTCCCGACAACTGGCTCATCAGCCCGGCATTCACCGCAGGCAGCACCGTTACCTTCTGGTATGCAGGTCAGGATCCCAGCTATGCGGCTGAACCCTTCGG
>VOFD01000765.1_pt1 | contig 15577 bp, 14 predicted proteins | sample 5384101 | NCBI WGS metagenome assembly VOFD01 (sample SAMN12384723, study PRJNA508395) | human gut metagenome | isolation source: healthy gut C | host: Homo sapiens
GTGAACGTCTGCGTTTCGAAAGAACTCTTCTTTTGTAGCCATGTTTTTTCATGCAAACATTATACCACAGTTCTGCCCGCAAGTCATTCTTTTTTTAGCCGCGGCCCGAATTATTCTCTTTTATTTCAAAGCAACGAATCTGCATCTGATTTTTCGGCAGAATTTGCAGCAAAATCATGTTTTTATGTAAATTTTGATGTTTTTTACCGACTGTATCGATTATATCCTTTACGGAATTGCTTCCTTTGTGTTATAATCCGATTGTCAATATTTTCAGCCGACGGCTGAACGGAGGTCAAAAAATGGCAAAACAAAAGAACATACCAAAAGAAGCGAAGTCGAGAAGCAGTACACCTGGGCACTCGAAGATATTTTTGCGACCGATGAACTTTGGGAAAAGGCACTTGACGAATGCCGCACATTCCCCGAAAAAATCGAAGCTTTCCGCGGCCGGCTTGCGGAAAGCGCAGACATGCTTTACAGCTATCTCACCTTCTGCGATGAGCTTGATGTTAAAATCACCCGCGTTGCAGAATACATCATGCGAAAATCCGATGAAGACACCGGCAACAGCTACTATAACGGTCTTAAGGGCAGGTTCATGAGCGTCTACATCAATATTGCGGGCGCATCAAGTTTCGACACTCCCGAAATTCTTGCAATTCCCGATGAGAAGCTCGCTGCTTTCATGAACGAAAAGCCCGAGCTTAGACTCTATGAGCGCAAACTTACAAAAATCCGCAGCAAGAAAGACCATATTCTTTCCGATGCCGAAGAAAAGCTGCTTGCTGCCGCAGGAGAAATGGCAAATGCACCCGAAGAAATCGCATCGGCGTTCCGCAATGCGGACATCCGTTTCCCGAGCATTTACGATGCCGACGGCAACGAGCTGGAAGTTACACAGGGTTCATATGTTCCCCTGCTTGAAAATCCCGACCGGAACGTCCGCAAGGCTGCATTCGAATCCCTGCACGGCACATTCGAAAGCTTCAAGAACACTTCCGCAGCGTTCCTCGACGGGCAGATAAAGCAGCTCATCTTCTATGCAAAGGCACGCAGGTACAACAGCACGCTTGAAGCAGCACTTGCCGAAACGGAAGTTCCCGTTTCCGTTTACCGCAACCTTATCGATGCAGTGAACGCAAACCTTGAGTATCTCCACAAATACATTGCTTTGCGTAAAAAGCTCACCGGTTCGGAAGAGCTTCATATGTACGATCTCTACACCCCGATCATCAGCGATGCCGATAAGGAGATTCCTTACGAGAAAGCAAAGGAAATCATCATCGAAGCTTTGCAGCCCCTCGGAGAGGATTATATCAAGGTTCTGACCGAAGGCTTCAACAACCGCTGGATCGACGTCTACGAAAACGAGGGCAAGCGCGGCGGCGCATACTCTGCCGGCGGCGATCCTCATCCCTATGTTCTTTTGAACCAAAAGGATACCCTCGACAGCATGTTCACCATTGCGCACGAAATGGGCCACTCCCTTCACACCTATTATTCGATGAAGAATCAGCCCACGGCATATGCGAACTATGTCATCTTTGTTGCGGAAGTCGCTTCCACCTGCAACGAGGTTCTGCTCGTTAAGCATCTGCTTGCAAACACGACCGACAAAAAAGAACGTGCATACCTTATCAACCACTTCCTTGAACAGTTCCGCGGAACAGTGTACCGTCAGACGATGTTTTCGGAGTTCGAGCTTTGGATGAACGAACATGCCGAAAAGGGCGAAACTCTCACTGCCGACATGATGAGTGATGCATATTATGAGCTGAACAAGAAGTATTTCGGTGACGGAATGACCGTTGACAGGCTCATTTCCGTTGAGTGGGCAAGGATCCCGCATTTCTTCTACAACTTCTATGTGTTCCAGTATGCAACCGGTTTCTCCGCCGCGGTTGCAATTGCGAACCGCATTCTGACCGAAGGCAAACCCGCCGTTGAAGATTACATCAAGTTCCTCAGCGCGGGAAGCAGCATGGATCCCATCTCCGTCCTGAAGATTGCGGGCGTTGATATGACCACGGCACAGCCCGTGAACGATGCGCTTAAGCTTTTCAACGAGCTTATCGATGAAATGGCTGCCCTTGCCGAATAAGCAAAGCACCGCAAAAAAATTTCAACACCCACACCGAAGCCGAAACGGAAATCAGCCGATTCGGCTTCATTTTTTCTTGTCTGCATTTTAATTTTGCGCTGCGGATTCGGCACGGGTTCACTCTTTCGGTATTTGCGCATTCATGTTCAATTCTTCAATATTTGCGGGGCATTGCAGGCGCTTCCCGCACATCTTTCCGCACGGCGAAAAAAAAAATTAAAATAGTTATACAAATTTTCTCGGATCTGTGTTATTATATAGGGGGAGAATTCGCAATGTGCGGACGGCAACAGTGCGCTCTTCCGCGAATTAACGGTATTATGCATCAAAAAATTCATAATACGGAGGAAATAATGCATTTTAACGATATAATAAATGCTGTGTTGAACGGTCTTGCGGAGTTCCGCTTTCAGGACTTTATCGACATAGTCATAATAACCGTAATTATATATAAAATTATCTGCTGGACGATCAACACCCGCGCCTATCAATTATTGAAGGGGCTTGCCGTTCTTTTGGTTGTTATGCTTTTGAGCGCGCTGTTCAACCTCTACACCGTGAATTACCTTTTAAACACGCTGCTTGTTTCCGGTATTGTTGTTATGGTTGTGCCTTTTCAGCCGGAGCTGCGCCGCGCGCTTGCACATATCGGAAGATTCAAATTTAACCTTCCCGGACGTGAAGTTGAAAATTCAAATGTCATCGTTAAAGAAATGACAAATGCGATGATCAACCTTTCCAAGCGCAAAGTCGGTGCGTTGGTCGTTATTGAACGTGAAACCAAACTCGACGAATATTTTCCGACGGGAACGATAGTCGATGCCCAAATCACAAGCGCATTGCTTGAGAACATTTTCGAGCCGAAGACGCCACTGCATGACGGAGCCGTTATTATCCGCGACGGAAGGATTTATTACGCTGCATGTGTTCTTCCGCTTTTCAGCGACCCGAATGTTTCAAAGGAATTGGGCACGCGCCACAGGGCTGCTCTCGGCGTTTCAAACGTGTCCGACAGCCTGACGGTTGTTGTGTCCGAAGAAACGGGCGTTATCTCCTATGCCGAAGGCGGCAAGCTCGTGCGCTATGTTGATAAAAAACCCTGGCAGAGCTTCTTGAAGGTGTTTTTGCGGCACCCGAACAGGAGAAAACTTTTGCATCGCTTTTCAAGAGGTTAACAAAAGATGAAACAAAGCAAAAAAATAAACAGCCGACTAACGTTGACATTGCCGCGGCAGACGAAAGAGCAAGCGCCGCGGATACCGATGCCGCAGAAAAGAAAACGAAATGGTTTCGCCGTCCGCTTGTACGCAAGCTCGGATATCTTTTCATTTCCCTGCTTATTGCCACAACGCTCTGGGGTTATGTTTTGATGAGCGAAAACCCGGACAGGATGAAACATGTTTCCGATGTTCCGCTGAAATTCGAAGGCGGAAGCGAAGCAGACCTCCGCTCACGCGGCTTCGTTGTTCTCGGTGAAAGTCAGAACCTGCTTCCCGACGTTACCGTAACGGTCAAAACAAAACTGAACGACCTTCCGAGCTTCGGCAATTCCGCCGCCGGCGGCGAGATCGTGTCCGCTTCAGTCAGCCTTCAGGGCATAAACGCACCCGGCGAATACGAATGCGATGTCATAGCTTCCACCACCATCGGCACGGTTTATTCGGTTGAACCGCGAACGGTCAAAATCACCGTTGACGAGCTTGTTACACGTACCATCCCCATCACATGCGCCGTGACGGGCGACTTGCCCGCCGGTTATTGGAACGGAGATGTTCAGCTTGCGGCAACAAGCATCGACATCACGGGGCCGCGCAGTTCTATCAGTAATATTGTCCGCGCAAATTGTGTGCTCAATCTTGACGGACGCACCGAAAGCGTGAACGAAGCGTTTGAGCTGACTCTCATTGATTCAAGCGGGCAAATTGCGGCGGCTTCCTCCATTGTCGGCACGCTCCCGTCCGTTATCGTTCGCATGGATATCAAACCCCAATACGATATCGTTTTGCAGACGCTCATTGAAACCACCGGCAGGGACGATAACTACGAAGCAAGCTACACGGTCAAACCTTCCGTGCTCAGCATCGTTGCTTCTCAGGACGTTATCGACAAAATCAAGCTTGCGCTTGAATCCGTTGACAGAACGACTATTTACGTTGATCCGATTGATATAAGCGATATGCAGCCCGGTGAAACGCGTTTGTTCGAGAGAAGCGTTCTCGGACTGCCCTCCAACATCCAGCTGCTTACGGAAAACAATTTCACGGTTTCCGTTCAGCTTGAAGAGGCAACGATCAGCCGCACTTTCAGCGATATCGAACTCAGCCGCATCGTCGGCGAAGATCATACCCGCTTTATTTACAACTACGACAGCCGCAGCTGCAGCGTTATCATCAGCGGCAAATCCGGCTTTGTCAACAGCCTTTCGGCGGAGGATCTTCTTCTCACGCTCAACGTCAGCGGCTGCAGCGAAGGAACGCACACACTCGTTCCGACACTTGAGCTTGCAAACCATTCGGATCTGCTTTCGGATGCAAAAATACAATGTGATGTCGGCACAATTATCTGTGTGATTTCAAAAGCGCCGGGTGCCTGATCCGTTGTTTGCCGCTCAAAACCGGCAAAGTATCCCAACGCAGCCTAACACAACCAAACACAACCAAATTAATTCGGAAAGTTCCGAAAGCTTAATCGGAACTTTCTCGGATAAGAACAAGAATAGGAAAAATTTTTATGCGACTTGCTGCAACAAACCTCAGCCTGCCTTTCAATGCGGACGAATCCGCACTCATGATGCTGCTTGCATCCGAACTCCGCGTCAAACAGGAGGATATTCAATCACTGCGCATCACAAGGCACTCCCTTGATGCAAGGGATAAAGCCGACATCAGGAGCATCTACTCCGTAAGCTTTGAACTTTCCACCGAAAACGCCAAGCGCGTTGCCCTTTTAGGTCTTAAAAACGTCGGAAAGCTTCCCGAACGTTCCGAGCGCGAACCGGAGCAGGGTACTGTTCCGCAGGATGCGCCCGCTGTTGTTGTCGGACTCGGCCCTGCCGGTCTTTTTTGCAGCGCATGAACTTGCCAAACGCGGTTACAAGGTCATTGTTATCGAACGAGGGAAACCCATTGCGGAGCGCAAAGCGGATGTTGAAACGTTCTTTTCCCAAGGGCTGCTGAACACAAACAGCAATGTCATGTTCGGCGAAGGCGGCGCAGGCACTTTTCGGACGGCAAACTCACAACCCGAATCAAGGACCCGCGTGCGGAGGATGTTATCGACACGCTTGTTAAATTCGGGGCGGACGGCAATATCGCCGTTGAAGCCAAGCCGCATATCGGCACCGATGTGCTTTCGCATGTTGTTGCCGACATGCGAAACGCTCTTCAGAGCATGGGGGTTGAAATACGCTTCAACTCCTGCATGACGGATTTTGACACACGCGACGGACGCATTGTTTCGGTAACTGTTAACGGGAAAGAAAAGCTGCCGTGCTGCGCTGCCGTGCTTGCAATCGGACAGGCGGCACGCGACACATACCGCCTTCTCGTTTCAAAAGGAATCGAGCTTGTTCCGAAACCTTTTGCCGTGGGCGTTCGCATTGAGCATCCGCAGGATTTCATCAATCGTTCACAATTCGGACGGTTTGCGGGACATCCCCGTCTCGGCGCAGCCGAATACAGATTAACGGGCAAGAGCGGCAGCCGCGGCGTGTACACCTTCTGCATGTGCCCCGGCGGCGTTGTTGTTGCATCCTCCTCTGCCGAAAATCAGGTTGTTACAAACGGCATGAGCTATCATTCCCGCAGCGGACGCAATGCGAATTCCGCCGTTATCGTGCAGGTTAATCCCTCCGATTTTGCAAGCGCAGACCCGCTCAGCGGCATTATTTTCCAAGAAAAGCTTGAAAACGCTGCCTTCCGCCTCGGCGGCGGAGATTATTCCGCGCCCGCAATGCGCGTGGGGGACTTTTTGAACAGGAAAAAACCCGAACATTTCGGTTCCGTTGCGCCGACTTACAGGCCGAATGCAGTTCCGAGAGATATTCGCAAATGCATGCCTCCGGCTATTTCAAACGGCATAGAGGACGGAATCCGCACATTTGCACGGCAGATACATAATTTTGATATGTATGATGCCGTACTGACCGCAATCGAGAGCCGTTCAAGCTCCCCTGTTCGCATTGCAAGGGATGAGAACGGCGAAGCAACCCGGCTTAAGGGTCTTTACCCTGTCGGCGAAGGTGCGGGCTATGCCGGCGGAATCGTGAGCGCGGCGGTTGACGGAATGCGTGCCGCCGAACGCATTATTTCCCGTTTTAAACCCATGCGCGGCTGAAACGGCGGGTAAATTGTCCTCCGAAACAAATACGGCAGTGCATCTTTCAATAAAAGCATGGATAAACATATGAAAAAATATCTTATAATTATCGGCAATTTCGGCTCCGGCAAAACAGAGCTTGCTCTCAACATTGCATTTGAAGCCGCCGAAACAAAAAAAGTCACTTTTGTTGACCTTGATATCGTGAATCCGTATTTTCGCTCCACAGAACGGAAAGCGGAGCTTGAAGCTGCAGGCATCCGCTTGCTGTCGCCCAGCTTCACCAATCTCGGCGTTGAGGTTCCGAGCCTTCCCGCCGAAATCTTTTCCGCATTCTCGGATAACAGCGACCTTGTTATTTTCGATGTCGGAGGTGACGACACCGGGGCAATTGCACTCGGCCAGTACCACCGTTTCTTCAGCAAAATCGACCGCAGTGCCATTGAGGTTCTGTATGTTGTGAACGCAAGGCGTCCCTTCTCCGCCGAACTCGAATCCAACCTTGACATGATCGAGAAGGTCACGGGCGCGGGGCGAATCGAAATCGATGCACTGGTCAACAACACAAACCTTTCGCAGGAAACGAGTGTTCAGGAACCGCTGGACGGCTATAAAATGCTTCGCAGCATATCCGAACGGCTCAATTTGCCCGTTCGTTTCACAGTCGGCGTTGAGCCCGTGATTTCGGAATTTGCACAGTATGCAAAGGAGCACGAACTTGATGAAACCTTTATCGGCACGATTCGGCCGATAAAGCGATACATGCACCGCGATTGGGACAGTTACACAAAATCCGGTCTGTAATGCAATAAAGCATAAATCGGTTTCGCACCGCCCGCAAAGTCTCACGCCCGCAAAACGGCACAGCCGGTTTTATTTGCCATGAATTGCAGCGACAGCCGCCCGGAATCCGTGGGTAAACAAAACAACACCCTTTCCTGCCCTGCTTTGAATGTTGCATTTACGGGTCATCGTGCGGATTCCCTTCCGTGGGGATTCAACGAAAGCTCCGACGAATGTCTTAAGCTCAAAGCCGGTCTTTTGCGCGCAATTCGCTGCGCATATACCGAGGGAAAGCGCTGCTTTCTGAGCGGAATGGCTTCCGGAGTGGATATCTATGCCGCCGAGGCGGTGCTTCAATTGCGCGAAACACTGCCCGGTATCGCATTGGTCTGCGTTTTTCCCTGCCCGTCCCGCGATTCAAGGTCGGCCGCAATTGCCGCCGCTGCCGATTCGGTTATCGTTCTCAGTTCCGAATACTGCGCCGGCTGCATGAAGCGGCGCAACCGCTTTCTTGTTGAAAATGCATCAATGCTCATTGCGGTCTACGACGGGCGGCGAACCGGCGGAACTTTTCAAACTGTCGGCATGGCGGCACGGCGCGGACTGCGAACCGTCATTTTGAATCCGACAGCAAAAAAGGTTTGACAGCAGCCTGACAAACCTTTGTCAGGTCTCCGAGCAGGGCTTGATTCAGAGCTTGATTCATATGAACATTACCGTTCCGGCAACGGCACGCTGCACGGACAATTGTTTTTAACACCCTGAACAATCTGCCGGTTTGCGGAAGCAAACCTTAAGCGGACTTAATTCGGCTTTTTTCGAAAAAGACCGAATCCGGGTTTCCTCAGGAGTACACAATGCCTTTATTAACAGTACATAATTTAAAAAAATCTTTTGTTACCCGAGTTCTTTTTGAAAACGTATCCTTTGAAGTCGAATCCGGGGATCATATCGGCTTTGTCGGCGTCAACGGCTGCGGCAAATCCACGCTTTTCCGCATTCTTCTCGGCGAAGAGCAGGCCGATGAAGGCACTGTCAACATTCCGGGCGGAACAAAAATCGGCAGCATGAATCAAAATGTTTCTGCCGAAGTCTGTTCCCTGTTCGACTATGTTCTTCAGGTTTTTCGGAGCTTTCCGCAATTGAGGCTGAAACCGACAGGATTAATTCCGAAATTGCCGCCGCAGGCGGCGATGTTGACCCGAAGCTTATCGAAAGGCAGCATGCGCTGAACGAAAAATACTGGGCGGACGGCGGCTCAACCTATCGCGCGCGCACCCGCTCCACTCTGCTCGGACTCGGGTTCACCGAAGATGAGCTTTCGCGAAGCATAAACTCTTTCAGCGGAGGACAGCGCAACAAGGCTCAGCTTGCAAAGCTGCTTCTTTCCGATGCAAACCTTTTGCTTTTGGATGAGCCTACCAATCACCTTGATATATCCGCTATCGAATGGCTTGAAAACTTTTTGAGCGCATACCGCGGTTCGTTCATAGTTATTTCTCACGATAGGTATTTTCTTGACAAGGTCACGAACCGAACCATGGAGCTTAAGGATCGCAGACTTTTTATTTCCAAGGGAAATTATTCGCGGCATCTCGAACTGCGAAGCACGGCGCGTGAACTTGAAATGCGGCAGTATCTGCGTACAAAAAAAGAAATCAAGCGCATCGAAGGCATCGTTGAACAGCAGCGGCGTTGGGGACAGGAGCGAAATTTTATTACCGCCGCATCAAAACAGAAGCAGGCGGACAGGCTAAAAGCAACCCTTGTTGAGCCCGAACGCGACAGTGCCTCCATACATTTTCATTTTGAGGCGAAGGAAGTCGGCGGCAACGATGTTCTTGCTGCAAAAAGCTTGCAAAGTCATTTGACGGCAAGCTCGTTTTCCGCAATGTTGACATGCTGATAAAAAAGGCGAGAAAGTGTTTTTGCTCGGCGATAACGGCTGCGGAAAAACAACGCTGCTGAATATTCTTGCGGGACGCATGCGCCCGACCGAAGGCAGTTATTACCTTGGTTCTCATGTTGAAGAAGCGTATTACGAACAGACAATGACTTCGCTCGATCCGGAAGCAACCGTTCTGCGCGAAGTTTGGGACAGATATTATACGACAATTTCGCATAAAGATATATGCAACGCGCTTGCGGCATTCCTGTTTCGCGGCGATGAAATTGAAAAACAGATAAAACTGCTCTCCGGCGGCGAAGCTGCGCGTGTTCAGCTGCTTAAACTCATGCTGACGAAGGCGAACCTTTTGCTGCTTGACGAGCCGACAAACCATCTTGACATTGCCTCACGCGAAGCACTTGAAGCCGCACTCGAAGGCTACAACGGCACTATGCTCATCGTGACGCACGACCGTTATCTTGTGAATCGGCTTGCCGACCGCATTCTGCATATGACGCCGAACGGACTTCAGGAATACATCGGCGGGTATGACGACTATATTGCAGCCGTTAACGAAAGCCGCGCACAGGCGGACGAGCAAAAGCGCACTCAATCCCGCAATGCGCTGGATTACCGCGAACGCAAACAGCAGCAGAGCATTCTCAACCGCGCAAAGGGAGAAGCCGCACGCTGCGAGGCTGCCGTTTCAAAGGCCGAGGCGGAACTTGACGAAATTAATGAAGAGCTTGCAAAGCCCTATATCGCTTCAGATTACAAAAAGGCTTGCGAACTTTCTGAAAAAGCTGCAGAAAAAAGGCAGCAGATTGATGAACTTTATAAGAAGTGGGAAGCGGCAGAAGAACGTCTTGCCGAACTGACTTCAGCTGACGACTGAAGCTTGCCGCCCGCTTGTTAAAAAAATAGACAACCGAAATTTGCACGACATTCGGAGCAGTCGATGACGCGCACGATCTTCATCGTTTTTGCGCAGCTCGGGTTTTCGCATAATACGACCGAACAATTCCGGCACACAGCGTTTTTTGCTGCGGCGGCGAAATGTTCATTTCTGCGAACCCTTCGCGTGATGCTTGCTCGGACGGTTATTTCTGCATCCTGCTTTGCCGTGCACCGAAAGGAGAAAAAATTTGGCAAGAAAATCCACAGCACCCCAACTGAAAATCATTCCGCTCGGCGGACTGGGCGAAATCGGAAAAAACATGACCGTACTTGAATACAACGAGGACATTATCGTTATCGACTGCGGGCTTGCGTTTCCCGACGAAGAAATGCCGGAATCGACATGGTCATTCCCGATATGAGTTACCTTGAGCAGAATGCCGAACGCCTTCGCGCATTCATCATCATCACACGGGCACGAGGATCATATCGGCGCAATATCCTATGCATTGGAAAAATTTAAAGTACCCGTTTTCGGAACCAAATTCACCCTTGCGCTGATTGAACACAAGCTGCACGAACATCATGTTGAGGATACATGTCTTGAATGCATCAATGCGGGCGACGTTATTGAAATCGGATGCTTCAAAATCGAATTTATAAAGGTCAGTCACTCCATTGCGGGTGCGGTCGCTCTTGCGGTCACAACCCCCGTCGGCATCATCGTTCATACGGGCGACTTCAAGGTTGACTACACTCCCATCGACAACGAGCCTATCGATATCAACAGCTTTGCGCGTTACGGCACAAAGGGCGTTCTCGCGCTTTTGATGGACAGCACCAATGCTGAACTTTCGGGAGTTACGCCTTCCGAAAAAGAACTCGGCAAAACCTTTGAAAAAGTGTTTACCGAAGCGGAGGGGCGAATCATCGTTGCATCCTTTGCATCCAATGTTTACCGTATTCAACAGGTCGTTGATACCGCCGTGCGGCACAACAGAGTCATCTGTTTCCAAGGGCGTTCAATGGTCATGATAACGAAAATCGCAAAGGATCTCGGATATCTCGAACTGCCTGAGGACAGCGTTGTGGAGCTTGAAAAGCTCAAGAACTACGAGAACAACCGTGTCTGCGTTCTTACCACGGGCAGCCAGGGAGAATCCATGAGCGGGCTTTTCCGCATGGCAAACGCAAATCACAAGCTGATAATCGGCAAAGGCGACACAGTCATTATCTCCGCCTCGGCAATTCCCGGCAACGAAAAAAGCGTCGGACGGGTCATCAACCAACTTTTCCAGCGCGGCGCAAATGTTGTTTACGACAGGCTTGCGGATGTTCATGTTTCCGGTCACGCAAGGCGGGAGGAGCTTAAACTTATGTTCCGTCTTTTAAAGCCGAAATATTTTATTCCCGTTCACGGAGAAACGCGTCATCTCTACCGCAACGCACAGCTTGCCGAAGAAATGGGAATTGACCCTTCACATATTTTCATGATGGACAACGGCAATGTGCTTGAACTCGGCAAACGCAGCGCAAAACTAAACGGCACAGTTCCCTCGGGCGCGATCCTTATCGACGGTCTCGGCGTCGGAGACATCGGCGCGGCCGTTCTGCGCGAACGTCGGCTGCTGTCTCAGGACGGATTGTTTTCCATTATCGTTCCCGTGCAAAAATCCACCGGAGAGCTGCTCGGCATTCCGGAAATCATCACACGCGGGTTTGTTTACATCAAAGATTCCGATGAGCTCATTGCCGAAGCAAAGGAGTTCGCGTTCGACCTTGCATCAAAGCTTGCCGAAAAGCAATCCCGCAAGAGCGACTGGACGGGATTCAAGGCATCCATGAAGAGCGGGATGAAGAGTTTTTTGCTCAGCAAAACAAAACGCACACCCATCATTCTGCCGATCGTTGTTGAAATCGACTGCTGAACAATGTTAAGCCCGTCATCAATTGAAAGGAGGAATCATGAACAACGAAGCCTTAAAGCAAAAAACGAACGAACTTGCAGAGCTTCTGCGCAATTCCGACGAACATCGGATTTATCTCGATGCCAAAACACGCGCTTACGGAAACGAAAGCACGCGCCGTTTGCTGGATGAATACCGTATACTGCAAACCCGTGTTCAGGCGGGAACGCTTGCCGGTGCGGATTGCCGCGAGGAAATGACGAAGCTTCAAAAAATGGGTGAGCTGCTTCAGCTCGACTTTGCAGCGTCCGAATACCTGTTCGCCCAGTATGCACTGAATAACGTTCTCGGCGATATATACAGGCAACTTGCCGCCGCCGTTGATGCAGACCTTAGCATTCTTGAAGACTGATATGCACCGCATTTTTGAATGCTGCCCGATATTCGGGCATAAATAAAGAATCCCGCGCCGCGCCCAAACCGTGCGCGGCGCACCGAATAACGCACAATGCATTCGTTTTTGTAAACTTTTTGCGGACAGAATTTGCGTTGTGCGTCTGTTTGGTGTATAATTACTTACGGAAGCATTCGAAAACGGACCATCACATGCCGCAGCCGATGTTTCAAAGAAGTTTTATGCAGGGTTTATGCAAAAAAGCTTTCAGCAGGATTATAAGATTATTCGGAGGAATTCCTTACCATGATGTTTTTTAACAGAAATACGGGGCAAAAATCCCTGCCCAATTTTGCCCCCGACAGCGGCGGTGCATCCGGATGGCGCGGACGCAGACAGTCCCGCACGGATGAAACTCGGGATTTTAATATATACGATGGTTACGAAGATGAACCCGCCGAAAATGTCAACCGAAGGAAACGCTCCGAGACCTTCTGGAAAATCTGGAAAATCGTCCGCGTTCCTTTTATCATTGCGGCAAGCCTGTTCATCACTTACATGCTGCTTTCGACCGTCGGCAAAAAAATCTATAACAAATACCTCATGCCCGTTGACCCGAACGACTCCACGCCGATTATTGTTACAATCCCGCAGGGCAGCGGTGCATCCACGGTTGCAAAGATTCTTTACGAGGCCGGAGGCGAGGATTCACCCGGTTTGATTCCGCACAAAGCCGTTTTCAAGATTTACGTTGACTTTATCGGTAAATCCAGCCGCTTGCAGGCGGGGACATATGTCCTTTCCCGCAACATGAGCATTCCTGACATTGTGGATACGATTTGCCGCGGTATGCCGCCGCGAAAAATCATTAAGTTGCAGATTCCCGAGGGACTGACGATCGAAGCAATGGCCGACAAGCTTGTTGCGGACGGAATACTGAAAAGCCCGGACAAATTCCTCTCCCTCTGCGTGACCGGTGAGATGTTTGTTAAGGAGCACCCGTTCATCAAAGATATTCCCGCCGATGAAACCGGTGAGCGGCCTTACAGACTCGAAGGATTCCTTTTCCCGGATACCTATGATATTTACGAGGATGCCTCGGAGGAAACAATCATTGACAAGATGCTTGACCGATTTGAGCAAATATTCGGTGAAGTTTACACAGCACGCGCCAAGGAACTGGGCATGAGTATGTACGATGTTGTTACCCTTGCATCAGTCATTGAGAAAGAGGCACGTGTTTCGGATGACTTCTATCGCGTTTCGGCCGTTTTCAGCAACAGGACTAAGGCAAACATGAACCTTGACTCGGATGCAACGCTTGAATACGTTCTTAAAACGGGTTCGCTTCATCTGACCGAAGAGCAGCTTGCAACACCGTCCGGCTACAACACACACACAAATTCCGGGCTTCCAATAGGGCCCGTTTCCAATCCCGGCGATACTGCAATCAAGGCTGCGCTCTATCCCAACTCGGAATACATTGCGGATAATTACCTTTATTTCTGCCTTATGGATCCCGACAGCGGCGCGCTGATATTTGCAAAAACGCTTGCGGAACACAATCGCAACGTTGCAAGATACAGCCCGCTCTGGTAACGAATGCAAAATGCTTCGGGTACCCGTTCGGTCAGCGGTTTGAACGCCGTGAAATGCGGCTGCTCATGCAGCGAACCCCGACCGATTAAAAAGCCCGTTCGGACCCCAGTTTCACTGCGGCTCCGAACGGGCAAATTTCTGCAAATCATCAATAAGCATCCGGCAAACACACGAATATGAACAGCAAAGAACTATTTAATGGATTTTCGGCGGAAACTTTCCGTTTTCTGCTTGAAATCGGATTTAACAACAATGCAGATTGGTTCGAAGCGAACCGCAAGCGCTATGAGCAATTCGTCCGCGATCCCATGCGGCGGCTTGCCGCTGCGCTGATGCCGACGGCTCTTGATATCGACGGCAATTTTAATCCGAGCATCAATGCTTCCGTTTCGCGCATTCGCCGTGACACCCGCTTCACAAAGGACAAGTCCCCCTATCGAGACCACATGTGGATCGGGTTCAGATATCCGCGCACGCGCATAAGCGAAGGCTGCACGCTCTGGTTTGAAATCACGCCGCACCGATACGATTACGGCTGCGGGTTTTATTCATCAACCCCGGCATTCATGGCAGCATATCGAAAAAAGATACTTGCCGCTCCGATGAAATTTCTCGAGCTTGCACATTCGCTTGAAGCGCGCGGATTTATTTACAGCTGCGAAAGCTACAGACGCGACAGATTCCCCGATGCACCCGCTGAGCTGAAACCCTATCTGAACGTTAAGACTTTTGCGTGGATGAAGACAATTCCCGGGGTCGGCGCGCTTATCGCGCCGTCGAACATCCTTGATGTGCTGACGGACGAGTTTTCCGCACTCACGCCGATGTATCGCTTTCTCCGCTCCGTGATAAGTGAAAACGTATGATTAATTTCATTGTTATTTTTATACTTCAACAAACTGAACAACAGGTGAAATATGGCTGATAAACAAAGAAAAATTGAACTCCTTGCCCCGGCGGGCAACTGGGAACGTTTCGTGACCGCAATTCAATTCGGCGCGGACGCCGTGTATCTCGGAACAACCGCATTCTCGCTGCGCAACCTTGCGGATAATTTTACGCTTGAACAGGTTGCGGAGGCCGTTAGATATGCGCACGAACGCAGTGTGAAGGTTTACGTCACCGTGAATGCGTTTATGCGTGATGAAGATTTGGAAAATCTGCCCGAAACGATTGCAGCACTTGATGCAGCAGGCGCGGATGCACTCATCATCAACGACCCGTCCGTTATCCGAATTGCAAAACGTGTTGCACCGAACCTCCCGCTTCATCTGAGCACGCAGGCAAACACCCTCAATTCCGAAGCTGCGCTGTTCTGGCATGAACAGGGCATTGAACGCATTGTGTTGGCGCGCGAACTGACGCTTTCACAAATTGCACAAATGCGCCGCAAACTGCAATGTGCGTGAGCTACTCCGGAAGATGTCTTTTCAGCAATTATATCGACGGGCGCGACAGCAACCGCGGCGAATGCGTTCAGCCCTGCCGCTGGTCATATGAAATCCGCGAACGCGAAAGGGCGGCGAATATTTCACCGTTGTTGCGGACAGGAAAGGGAGTTTTATTCTTAATTCACGCGATATGTGCATGGCGGAGCATTTAAGCGAAGTTATCGATTCAGGCATTATCAGCCTCAAAATCGAAGGCAGGATGAAATCCATTCTTTACGTTGCAACTGTCGTGAACGC
>VOFD01001258.1_pt1 | contig 15577 bp, 21 predicted proteins | sample 5384101 | NCBI WGS metagenome assembly VOFD01 (sample SAMN12384723, study PRJNA508395) | human gut metagenome | isolation source: healthy gut C | host: Homo sapiens
GAATGTCTGGAAATGCTGATAGGCAAGGACGGTCGTCGGCACAAGGACCGCCACCTGTTTATTATCGGCTACGGCTTTGAACGCTGCACGGATTGCTACTTCTGTCTTTCCAAACCCACATCTCCGCACACCAAGCGATCCATCGGACGGTCGCTTTCCATATCGGCCTTCACCTCCATCGTTGCCTTACTTTGGTCGGGCGTATCTTCATAGATAAAGGAGGCTTCCAGTTCACGCTGCAAGAAGCTGTCGGGGCTGTAAGAGAAACCCTTTTCCTGACGGCGCTGCGAATATAGTTTAATGAGGTCGCGGGCAATATCTTTAATTTTCGCCTTCGTACGGTCTTTCAGTTTCTCCCAGGCACCGGTACCCAGTTTGTTCAGTCGCGGAGCTTCTCCGTCCTTACCTTTATATTTGGAAACTTTATGAAGGGAATGAATGGAAACGAACACGACATCCTCATTCTGAAAGACAAGTTTCAGCACTTCCTGCGTAGTATCTCCATTCGGAATGCGTACCAAACCGGAGAAACGACCGATACCATGATCCGTGTGAACCACATAATCACCCGGAGTAAACTGATTCAATTCTTTGAGGGACAGAGCGACCTTACCCGAACGGGCCTTGTCACTTTTCAAGTTGTACTTATGGAAACGGTCGAACAGCTGATGATCCGTAAAAATACACAGATGCAGCGTATGATCCACAAAGCCTTCATGTATCGTACGTACTACAGGAGTAAACTGAATCTTATCTCCCCGGTCTTCAAAAATGGCTCTGATACGGTCGGTCTGCTTGGTACTGTCGCTACAGATATAAAGTGAATATCCCTGTTCAAGGTAGTCCTGAAAGAACCGGCCACCAGATCAAAGTTCTTATGAAAAAAATAGGTTGTACGGAAGTATGGAAAGAGATCTTTGCATCCGGCGTACCGGTCGGCTTATTCCCAAATTCCATCCGGCGGAAATCAAGAGCACGTACCGTAAATTCACTACCGTCAATCAGCTTGCCTTCCAGCGTAATACCTCCATTTTTTCGGCTTCCTGCACGGCAATAGCCTGTGGCGTCAAAGCCTCATCGTGCACTACCTGGATACGCTCGCGCAACCAAAGAAAGTCACGCATCGCCAAAACGGTTTCTTTAGGAATGAAATCAAGAAAAGAAGTTGTCACATCTCCCGTCACTGCCAGGTCAGGGACTATAGCCCTCCCTCTTTCCTCTCACGGGACAACTGCGACTCTACTTCAAATGTACGGATACTCTCTACTTCGTCTCCGAAAAGTCAATACGATAAGGATATTCCGAAGCAAACGAAAAGACGTCAATGATACTACCCCGAACGGCATATTGTCCCGGCTCGTACACATAATCCACATATTCGAAACCGTAGCTATGCAGCACGTCTGTGATAAAGGTCGTGTCCAGCTTCTCTCCCACATTCAGTTTCAAGGTCTTATCGCTCAACTCCTTGCGGGATACCACTTTCTCTGCCAGCGCATCCGGATAAGTAACGATGCACAAGCCTTCTTCTCCTTTCTGCAACCGGCTCAGTACTTCTGTACGCAGAATCTCGTTGGCCGCATCCTTTTGTCCGTACTTGATGGAACGGCGGAATGAAGACGGAAGAAAAAAAAACACTTTCTCTGTTCCCAGCACTTGTGTCAGGTCATGATAAAAATAGCCCGCCTCTTCCAGGTCTCCCAGTACAAAGACAAACGGACACACATCTTGTTTCACCAATACAGAAGAGAAAAGAGAAGCGGAAGAAGCACATAAGCCCCCGCAAAAATAGTTTGAACGGACGCATCCTTCAGCAGTCGTTCCATGACTGCCGTATTAGGGATGAGCGGCATATTGTTGTTGCAACTCAGTTATTGTCATAGCTATAAAATTTCACCGCAAAAGTACGAAAAAGAACCGGGATTGATATAGTCACACCGAAGTTTTCTTCTTCAAGATTGTTTCAAGCCTTGAAACTATGGGTTTCAAAGGGTGAAACTAAAAGGTTCAAGGCATGAAACCAATAGGGTCACACCGGGGGAACAAATGCCAACACGGTAAATGATCCTTAGTCCCTTTATAACTAAAGGAAAAGCACTACATTTGTCTTAAAAATAGACTTCTATGCAATTATCAGATAGCATCGTTATTATCCCGACCTATAATGAACGGGAGAACATAGAAAATATTATCCGTGCCGTTTTCGGCTTAGACAAAGTATTCCATATACTGGTTATAGAAGACGGATCTCCGGACGGCACTGCAAGCATTGTGAAAAACTTTGCAACAGGAATTCCCCGAACGCCTCTTTATGATCGAGCGCAAAGGGAAGTTAGGATTGGAACTGCTTACATCGCAGGATTCAAGTGGGCGTTGGAGCACGCATACGAATACATCTTTGAGATGGATGCCGATTTCAGCCATAATCCGAATGATCTGCCCCGTTTGTATGCGGCTTGTGCAAAAAAGAAGGAGGAGACGTATCTGTCGGCTCCCGTTATGTAAGCGGCGTGAATGTAGTCAACTGGCCGATGGGACGGTGCTGATGTCTTATTTTTGCCTCCAAGTATGTCCGCTTCATTACCGGATTCCTGGTGCATGATACGACTGCCGGATTTGTAAATGCTACCGCCGTCAGGTGCTGGAAACAATCGATCTGGATCATGTTCGCTTCAAAGGCTACGCTTTTCAGATCGAGATGAAGTTCACTGCTTACAAATGCGGATTCAAGATCATAGAAGTCCCCGTCATCTTCATTAACCGTGAGTTGGGAACCTCCAAGATGAACAGCAGTATCTTTTGGAGAAGCCATATTCGGAGTGATCAAGTTAAAAATAAATAGTTGGTTCCATAAATTCCCGCAAAAGAAATGAAACGTATACTGATAAAAACGCCGTAATTGTCAACGAAGGGAAGAAAAGTTCCGGGATCTGTTGTTATTGAAGGTGAGAAGATTGCTGAGATCTTAGTTGACGGACAAGAGGCTGCCATGCCTTGTGACGAAACGATTGACGCATCCGGCTGTTATCTTGCCGGGGGCTATTGACGAGCACGTACATTTCCGCGATCCGGGGCTGACTCATAAAGCAGATATCACAACGGAAAGCCATGCCGCGGCAGCCGGAGGAGTTACCTCGATTATGGATATGCCGAACACAAATCCTCAGACCACAACTTTGGAGGCACTGAATGACAAACTGGCTTTGCTGGCGGAAAAATCATCTGTCAACTTCTCCTGTTATTTCGGGAGCGACTAACAATAATTATCCGTTATTCAGTCAGCTGGACAAAAACCGGGTATGTGGAGTGAAGTTATTTATGGGTTCCAGTACGGGAAATATGCTGGTAGACCGGATGGCAAGTCTGCGCAACATCTTTGGAGGTACGGATTTACTGATTGCAGCACACTGTGAAGATCAGGGAATCATCAAAGAGAATACGGATAAATATAAAAAAGAATATGGTGACGATGTATTTTGGCACTTCATCCGGTCATCCGCTCGGAAGAGGCTTGCTACCGTTCTTCCGCTTTGGCGGTACAATTGGCACGCGAGACCAATGCGCGTCTGCATATTATGCATATTTCTACTGCCAAAGAACTGAGTTTATTCTCAAAAGCACCTTTGGCAGAGAAGCGTATTACCGCCGAAGCGTGTGTGTCTCATCTAATTTTTACCGAAGAAGATTATCAGACCTTAGGAGCGCGCATCAAATGTAATCCTGCCATCAAAACGGCAGAAGACCGGAAGGCTTTGCAGGAGGCAGTCAACAGCGGTCTGATCGACGCTATTGCGACCGACCATGCCCGCACTCCTTGAGCGAAAAAGAAGGAGGCGCATTAAAGTCATGTCCGGCATGCCGACCATACAATTCTCTTTGGTCAGTATGCTCGAATTGGCAGACAAAGGTGCTTTCAGCATCGAAAAGGTAGTAGAGAAGATGTCCCATGCCCCTGCACAAATGTACGAGATACGCAATCGCGGATTTATCCGGAAAGGATATCAAGCGGATCTGGTTCTGGTTCGCCCCGACAGTGAGTGGACTGTTACCACAGACTGCATCCTGAGCAAATGTAAATGGAGCCCGCTGGAAGGTCATACTTTCCACTGGAAGGTAGAAAAAACATTTGTGAACGGTCATCTGTTATATAACAACGGAACCATTGACGAGAATTATCGTGGACAGGAGTTAAGATTCAGATAAACAGCAACTCGTCACTTATAAACATATGATTTTATCTTATAAGATACATAACGTCGCCCCTACATCAATTGATTTACTTTTTCCATGCATGGGGATTCCAACCTCGTTTCGCAGCGATCGCCAACATTCACGGTTGCGATGTCTGTCGTGCCTCGTGGCTGACTACTTTTCCGGAAGAAGACCGCAACAAGGCTTCCGAAGCTATGCAACTGTTTAAGGAAGCCAACCGGATGCTGGATTTACTTGACAAGGATTATGAAGTGAGAACTATCTTCAAACTTTGCAAAGCAAACTCGGACGGAGATAACCTGGTGATTGAAAAAGAAACCGATCAATTCCTAGTTTTCCCTTTGCTCCGCCAGCAGACGCCTAAACGGGACGGAAGTCCGTTCTTTTGTCTGAGTGACTTTATCCGTCCTCTTTCTTCCGGCATTCCGGATACAATAGGTGCCTTTGCTTCTTGCATAGATGCAGATATGGAAGGCCTGTACGAGCAAGATCCCTACAAGCATTTACTCGTCCAGACTCTTTCCGACCGTCTGGCAGAAGCTGCTACGGAAAAGATGCACGAATATGTACGCAAAGAAGCGTGGGGATACGCCAAAGATGAAATTCTGTCAATGCCCGATCTGTTGGTCGAGAAATATCAAGGGATTCGCCCTGCCGTAGGCTACCCGTCCCTGCCCGATCAATCCATCAATTTCCTGTTGGACGAACTGCTGGATATGAAACAGATAGGAATCACGCTGACCGAGAATGGTGCCATGTACCCTCATGCTTCGGTCTGCGGACTGATGTTTGCCCATCCGGCTGCCGAATACTTCTCTGTCGGAAAGATAGGAGAAGACCAGCTCGAAGACTATGCCCGCCGTCGGGGAAAAAAGTACGGAGGAAATGCGAAAATTCCTGGCTGCCAATCTGCAATAACTTTCGTTTACTTGTGATTTTCTCCTTTTCGCACGACTAACTAACCAGAAAAGTAACCCATTTAATTCATGAGAGAACGAACAACAGAGGCAACCAACCCTATTGAACAGGAGTTCTTATCGGTCATCCGCGAATATGAACGGGTGATCTACAAGGTATGTTACTTATATACCAATCCTAACGCCCCGCTCAATGACCTCTATCAGGATGTGATACTCAACCTCTGGAAAGCCTATCCCAAGTTCAGAAGAGAATGCAAAATGTCCACATGGATTTACCGCATCGCCCTGAACACGTGTATCAGCTTTTTTCCGCAAAAGAAAAAGAATGTACCGGAAATCGTTACCCTCACCCGCGAAGCGGACTGGATAATAGAGGAACATGACCCGATCCACGAAATGCTGAGGCAACTTTATCAAATGATCAATCAACTGGGACAACTCGACAAATCAATTATCCTGCTTTATCTTGAAGATAAAAGTTACGAAGATATTGCGGAGATCACCGGACTGACGGTGACAAATGTGGCTACCAAACTGAGCCGTATCAAAGACAAACTAAAAAAATGAAAAAGGAGTAATCATATATGGAACTGGAAGAACTGAAAAATCATGGAATGCCCTGGATGAGCACTTAAAAAGATAAGGAGCTGATCAAAGAGGAAGAACTTGGCAAACTGATAGGACATGCAGACAAAGGTATCCATGCCATTGCCCGGCTGAATATCAAACTCATCCTGATTTCTTTGCCGGTATTGGTCTTATTCCTGCTGGAAGTCCTGTTGCACGGCAGACTGAATCCGATCTATATCATTATCATTCTATCGTGGATTCCGCACTATACTGGGACATCACCACCACCCGTTTTCTACAACAGACGAAAGTGGACGAAATGCCTCTGATAGAAGTGATCAGCCGTGTCAACCGTATCCATCGGTGGATGATCCGGGAACGTCTGATTGCCACTGCTTTCCTCCTTATACTGGCGGTACTCTCATTTATTTATTGGCAGATATGGCAATATGGGATAGCCATCATTCTATTTTTTATCCTGCTTTGGGGAGCTGGCCTGGGGCTGATCTTGTGGATTTATCGCAAGAAATTCCTGAACCGTATTCAGGAAATCAAGAAGAACCTGGACGAACTTAAAATCATAGACAGTTGACCAGAGTCAGCTGCTTCGCCTATTTCAACTAAAAATTTAATATCCGTGCTGTTATGTTGCAACGCCTATTTATATTTTTACTTATTTTCCTTATTCTACCGGACATTTATCTGTATCTCAGATTTATCGTTCATCTGACGGCAAAACGCTGGCTGAGAATCCTCTACTGGCTGCCTGCTTTCCTGCTATCCGCAGGATTACTTTATCTGGTTTACTTCTCCAATAACGCCTTTGCCGAACGCCATACACAGGCTATTGGATGGTTTTCCATCTTTTTCTTCCTGTTTACGGCTCCTAAACTATTGCTGTCTCTCTGCACGATTATCGGGGTACCTTTCCACAAATGGCTACGGTGGCCCCGAACTCCCTTTATCTGTACCGGACTGACATTAGCCGTGATTTCTATCGTAATGATCATCTACGGGTCTTTTATCGGACGCACGCAGTTTGACGTCAAAGAGGTAACTTATTCCTCGCCCAAGCTTCCATCGGCTTTCGATGGATACCGTATTGTTCAGCTGTCGGATATTCACATCGGAAGTTGGCAGGGAAATGCTTCCGCTATTCAGAAGTTAGTAAAACTGGTGAATGAGCAACAGGCCGATCTTATCGTCTTTACCGGTGATCTGGTTAATCATCGTGCAGTCGAACTGAATGATTTTCAAGATATACTGGCCGGACTGAAAGCCAAAGATGGAGTCTACTCCATTTTAGGGAATCATGATTACGGTCCTTATTTCCACTGGAAAAGCAAAGATGAGCAAGATGATAATCTGAACGATCTTCTGCAAAGACAAGCCGCTATGGGCTGGAAGTTATTGAATAATTCTCATACGATTCTGATTCAGGGCAGCGACAGTATCGCCCTTATTGGAGTTGAAAACGAAGGAGAACCGCCTTTCTCCCAATATGCTGATCTCCCCGAAGCGATGCGGGGAACCGAAGGAATGTTCCAGATACTTTTAAGCCATAACCCTACCCACTGGAGACGGAAGTACTTCCACAAACATACATCGATTTAATGCTGGCAGGGCATACCCACGCCATGCAGTTAAAATTGGTAATCATTCTCCTTCCTCTTACATCTATCCCGAATGGAGCGGGATGTATCTGGAAGGAACACGTGGTTTGTACGTAAATGAAGGCATCGGCTATGTCGGACTTCCTTTCCGCTTCGGTGCATGGCCGGAAATAACGGTGCTTACCCTACGACAGTAAGCACGCTTTTTCCATTGATCTTCTTATGTACCTGCACCTGAACTGAAATACGTTCACTCATTTCCTGTACATGGGAAATGACTCCGATTTTCCGTCCCTGCATCTGTAGCTGCTCCAAAGCTTCCATGGCTGTTCTCAGACTGTCAGCATCCAACGAGCCGAATCCTTCGTCGATAAACAGGGATTCTACTTTCAGATTATTGCTCGAAAGCGAAGATAAGCCCAATGCAAGTGCCAGTGAAATCAGGAAAGATTCACCTCCCGAAAGCGAATATACCGTACGTATCTCATCACACATATCGCAATCAATCACCTGAAGCGCCAGTGTATCGGGGACTTGCTGTAACTTATACCGCTTGGAAAGATAAGCCAAATGTTTGTTGGCATGGAGCAATAACAGATTTAAAGTATAACTTTGGGCTATGACTTTAAATTTCGCACCGTCGGCACTACCAATCAATTTATTCAATTTAGCCCAACGTACGGCAACTGCCTGCTTTTCGGTAAGCTCCTTGGTTATCTGCTCAAAGATTGTTTTTTATTCTTTGCCTGCTGCAACAGACGTGCCTCCGCAATCGACAGCGCACGTTCCGTATTAAGATTATCTTCCTGTTGTTTCGCTATAGTCTGAGGAAGCTGATCCGGAAGTTCGATACCTTTCTGTTGCTCCCTGAAGTTCTTCAATGACAACGGACAATTGTTTCATTTCTCCCTGCAGACCGGAAAGATGATTTTGTACTCCCTCCACTTGTTTACGAGCCTTTTCCAACGCCTCATTCAATTCTTTTTTCTCTTCGGGCAACAGCAGCCTCAGCTTCGTCCGCACTCTTCCCTTTTAATAACAAAGAACGTTCCTGTCGGAGTGCATCCAACGCTTTAGCGATCACTTCGAATCTTTGTTGCTCATCAATAGCTGCTTTCTGTAAAATAGCCGACTGTTCTTTAGCGGCTGATACCTTTTGCGCAGCCAAACGACACTGCGAGACATTCTCACGCAGAGCATCACAGTATGTCCGCAATTTCTTTATTTTCTCATCGTTCTGCTGCCATTCCGCATACAGATGCTGATAAGCTGAAATACGTTCCGCCAACTCATTTAACCGATTCTGTATCTGATCTTCTCTCCAGCCGGCAATCCTTCTTGTTGCAAAACGGACAACTGTTCTTTTATCTGTACCTCAGTTGCTCTTTGATGGGTTAAGTCTCGTTGCAGGGCAATGCTGCGATTATTTATCTGCTGATAAGCAGACACTGCGGTATTATATTCCTGTTCCATATTCCGGTAAAGAGTATCCACTACCTCTTGTTCCCGATGATAAGGATGTGTCGTACTTCCACAAACCGGACAAGCCTCCCCTTCCTGCAACTGCTGACGCAATGCTTTCACATCCTTTCCTACCGCCATACGGGCATTTTCATAAAGCCGCTGCAAGGCTTTTAACTACAGTATCCTGCTCTGCCAACTGCTGTGTACAAACAGTCACTTCCTTTTCCAGTTTCTCTATATCCTGCTTCGACTTCGATTGTTCTTCAGTCAATTTCTTTATATTCTGCAAGCGCGTCAGTTCTTTTTGAATCTTACCCTGCTCATCTACCAAAGAAGGATAACCGAAAGAATTTAACCGGCCAAGGCGTTCTTCATTCACTTTTGTCCATGTTTCCAATGTATCCTTTTCCTCGTTAAGGATGACTTCAATCTGTTCCAGCTGCAGTGACTCCACATCTGTACGATTCAACAGACGACTCAAAGAATGATAGGAGATCCGTAACTGCTCTATCGCAGATGCAGATTTCTTCTCCTGATCCGCCACCTGCTGACGGGCAGCCTGCAAAATTTGTTGAGACTGTATATACCCCGCCTGCTGCGACTGTATTTGTACATCTAGCTGACGTGCCTTTTTCAAATCCGGCTGTATCGCTTCCCACTGCGCTTTAAAATGAATCAGTCCTTCTTCCTGAACAACCAAAGCATCCTGTAGATTCTTTTTTGTTTATTCAGTTCCTCCTGCTCTTCCTGCTGCTTTTTTCACCCAAAGAGCTTCCTGCATTTTCAATGAACGGACCACATTCAATTGCGCATTCAGTTCTGCCAGCAATTTAATCCCTGCCGCACGTTTCTCAACCAACTGTTCTTTCTCATTCTGCAAGGTTAAAAGTTCTTCCTCCGGCAACAACTCAATCACACTCATCTTACTTTGAATCATCGTCACCTCTTCTTGTGCAGCCTTATTCCGGGCAAAAATCTCCTGAGAGATGCGGGAATAAACACCTGTTCCCGTCAACTTCTCCAGTAGTTCCGCTTTCGCCGCCCCTCTGGATTTCAGAAAAGTTGCAAAGTCGTTTTGTGCCAGCAATACGGTACGGGTAAATTGCTCATACGTCAAACCGACCAACTCTACCAACTGTGCCAGCAATTCTTTCTTCGTTCCCTGAAATTTTTTTCCGTATCCAAATCTTTCACCTCCAGCACTTGAGGCTGTAAAGAACCGCTCGCCTTATTCCTTGTCCGTCTGACCGACCACCGGGAACGATATCGATGTCCGTCCACTCCTTTGAAAATCGACCTCCGCATATCCGTCACTCGTCCCCCGACGAAGCCGATTTCTCACATCCGACTGATTGATCTGGTTATCTCCCACATCTGCCAGATTGATACTCTCCACCGAAGCCGCAAACGAGGAGCCTTGTCATATAATGCCAGACACAGAGCATCCAACAAAGTCGACTTTCCGCTCCTGTAGCACCGGAAATTGCAAATATACCAGCCGAAGATAACGGTTCCATCGTAAAATCTATTTCAACACTGCCTTCTATCGAAGTCAGATTCTTCAATCTTATTGCTATAATTTTCATTCTCCCTCCTCCTCTTCTTTACGAGTTGCGGAAATATATGCTTCCTGGAATAAATCAGTCAGGTCGGCAGGCATTTCCGCCTGATAAACCTTTTCGAATGCAGATTGCGCAATCTGCAACGGAGACATTTCCTGCAATCCCTTTTTCCAGCCATCAACCTCCTTTTCCACTCTTTCTTCCTGACGATAAGCAGAAACGATACGTGCCAGACGATATTTCTTACCAGCCAATGCCTCTTCTATTTCCTGACGAAGCATAGGTTCCGGTTCTTCAAGCAAAACCTTGACTTCCAGATAAGGAGCTTCTCCATCCACCTCCGGTAAATCTCTTAATATTTCTATTATTTTTCCGGTGAAGCAGCCTCTCCACCCGGCACACTGATAAGAGGTATGGATTGTGGACACTCTATCCTTCTGATATCAACCGCACAGCCTTCATCTAAAATCACCATCACCACCCCGTGATGATAATGCTTCTCGGCAAAAAGACATAGGAATCGGACTTCCGGCATATCTTACATTCTCCCTGCCGGATACCCGCTGTGCTTTATGGATATGTCCTAAAGCCGTATACGCTATCTTTTCCGAAAAAGTATCGGGTGATACACATTCCAAACCACCAATCACTGTCCGTTCGCTATAATCCTTCTCGGCAATCTCTGATCCGGTAGCCTGTAAATGACCGACAGCGAGAATAGCCTGATTCGTTTTCCGGCGTGCCCACAACCTTTGTAAAAAGTCGCGCGTAAAGTTCGCGAACTCCTTCCATATATGGGTTCCCTTCTGTCTCCACTACCGGATAATCTCCCTGCCGCAAAAAAGGAACAGCCATACAAAGTACTTCTACTTCCCCTTCTCTATTCTTCAATTCTATTGTCAAATGATCATAGTCAATCTCTCCGCCCTCCAATTTGCGCACTACCCTCTGACTTCCGTCCGCATCGCCTGCAACAAAGGCAGAGGAGCTTCCAAACGCGCCGCAGAGTCATGATTACCGGCAACAATCACAATTTGCAGTTTCGGATTCTCCGCAGTCACCCGATAAATAAACTCATAATATATGCGCTGAGACGCAGCAGAAGGATTGGAAACATCAAACACGTCTCCGGCTATAACCAATGCATCAATCTCGTTTTGTCGGATTTCTTCGGCCAGCCAATCAAGAAAAGCCTTATGTTCTTCCGCGCGGTCGTAACCAAAAAATGTCTGTCCTAAATGCCAATCGGCAGTATGTAGTATACGTATCATATCATTATCTGTCTATAACAGAAGACAAAAAATAACATAATCGCAAAGATTATGTTGTATCCTACTGCTTTTTTTACCAATAATCATGTATCTTTGCATATATATAAAAATAAACTCCCCATGAAGATACTATATTATATTTATCAAATTTGTATTGCTTTACCTATCCTATTGGTATTGACTATTCTTACAGCGATTGTCACCATTGTAGGCTCTTTACTAGGAGGAGCTCATTTCTGGGGATACTATCCGGGCAAAAATATGGTCACAACTCATCTGTCTTTTTCTGTTGATTCCTGTAAAGATTCACGGTCGTGAAAAATTACACGGGAAGACCTCTTATATCTTTGTGCCGAATCATCAGGGATCCTTCGATATTTTTCTTATTTATGGATTCATCGGAAGAAATTTCAAGTGGATGATGAAAAAAAGCCTGCGTAAGATACCATTTGTAGGAAAAGCATGTGAAAGTGCAGGACACATTTTTGTAGACCGGTCCGGTCCCAAAAAGTACTGGAGACCATTCGGCAAGCAAAAGATTCGCTGAAAGACGGGGTATCCTTAGTCGTTTTTCCCGAAGGAGCACGTACTTTCACCGGACACATGGGATATTTCAAAAAGGGGCGTTTCAATTGGCAGATGACTTGCAGCTGGCAGTTGTTCCCGTTACAATCGACGGTTCTTTTGAAATCCTGCCACGTACAGGCAAATGGATACATCGCCATCGCATGATTCTGACCATTCATGACCCTATTCCTCCTAAAGGAAAAGGTATGGAAAACATAAAAGCTACTATGGCAGAGGCTTATGCTGCTGTTGAGAGTGCACTTCCTGAAAAGCATAAAGGAATGATCACAAACGAAGACCAGGATCGGTAAGAATGAAATGCGGGATACCACGCACCCCCGCATACCTAACCAGTCTTTATGCATTAATCTATTAAATCAAAAAAGTCTATATATTATGTAGAAATCTTATTGTCTGGTTAGACATCATTTGCAATTCCTGGAATGTCAAAGCAAATCCTCTTCTTATTTCTTCTTCTAATCGCTCTAAAGAGAAGTACTCTGCTTTTATTCCATTGATTTTGCCTCTAAAATAATTATTGTATTGTTCATGCAATGTATCTGGAGTAACTAAACCTCCAAAACCATATTCCCCACTACAATAACCGGTTTTTCGTTGTAATACCCCTTCATAGGCTATACCCCTTGCGCCAATGATAAGCCCAGCCTCATTTACAGCTTCACTTATCTCCTCGTCAGAAAAGATATATCTCACCTGATACTCTTGTATTGTATCTAATAGAATACTTACTCTCAATTTTGCACGGGGACAATCAATCCCGACTGCAATAGAAGAATTATATTCAATAGATTGCTGTTTGTCACCTTCCCAAGTGCCAATAGCAACTGTATGATGACTATTCATTATATAAAAAGTTAAGGTCTAGTTCCTTATTTACTCTATTACTAGTTCTCCGTATACGTATCCGCCTCCGGCGACTTTAAATTTAGTTTATAAACGCCCGAGCCCATCCTTCTATAGAGAAAGAAGTTGTTTGTCCAGGAGCCGTTACCTGACAGACTTCCTGTACTTGTCCATCCACTAGTATTTTCACTTCGCCCAAAGGAACTGTGAAAATGATTTCTACAATATTATCATCTGTAGAAACAGACGCACTAATAGGTATTACAGGAATAGAACGACTTGTCGTAGTCGGAACTTCTCCTTTTTAACACAAGAGGCAGTTTTCTCTCTACCCGTTCTGTACTCTCAATAGCGATCATATTCCCTGCAATAAATAATGCAGCTAGAAAAGATAAAAATAAAAACGTACTTTCATAATTATATTGCTTTTTGTTTCGCCAAAAGTACGGTATGTATTCGAAAAAACAAAAATCAACCCGGACAAATTACAAGAGGTTAATGAAAAGTAACAACCTATTAATCAACATATTATTAATTATCAATTTAACATTTACCCGGACAATCCATTTTTATTTCTCAGAATTCCTTCAAAAAGGTCCAAATCATCTTGCGGAGAAATGCCTAATCGACCTTTAAGCCTGCCTTTGCCCTCGTTACAGAATCAGAAGTAGTATGAAAGATACAACTTAGCTCTTCGTGACTCAAACCAAATTTAAGAAAACAGCAAATCTCAAGATCATGTTTAGTAAGAGTTGGAGCTCTTTCCAATAAACGACTAACATAATTCCAATAAATCAAATCAAACAGACTAAATAACTTCTGACGCTCTTCATTAGAAAGTTTTTCCTCTTAAGGTCCCCTCTTTTTATTGCCAATAGAAGCCGAAATGCATGTATAAATGAGCCTGAAGATATGCCAACATTTAATTCACCCCCAGTTCTTTCAGATGTTCCGACAAAGTTTTTATTCTGCATGGTTAAAAAGAACAATCTTTCCATTGAGTTCTCCTACTTTAGTACGATTTTCTTCTAACATCAGATTTTCCTTTAACACCTGATCTTTTGATATTTGAATATCCTCTATTTCCTGCTGGTATCGTTCTATTTCTTCTTCATTCTCTTGAATCTGTAATTCAATCTCGGCTATTTTCTTTTTTGTTATTCCGATTTTTATAATAATAATAACACATACATGCAACAACAAATAAAAAGCAATCGTACCCCACAGAATAAAGTTCGTATATCGTACTTTCATTTGCAAATTATCATTCCGTAGTTTTTCATTCTCATATTTTTTCTGTAAACTTGCTATTAACTCTCGTGAGTTAAGCTCCTCCATAGCATTAGTTATGGAATCTGCTAATTCATGATAAACTATTGCCTCTTCAAAATTATCAATGTCTTTTTCCAAGAAATATAAACAATCGTATGCACTAATCTGCGTATATGCTTTAGAAGAGTTCGCACTCATTATTAAATATTTTCTAGCATTTTCTGTCTGCCCCATTTGCATATATAAATATCCTAAAGACAAACATTCCATATATTTCTTTTCTTCATCTGTTTCTTTTTTCATAAGCAGCTAAGAAATAACGTTCTGCTTCTGATAAATTTTCATAGAGCGATACAATATACCTAATTCATGCAATATTGTAATTTCAGATAAATAATTCTTCTGTACTGCTATTTCTAATGCGTTATTATAATATAAGGAACAGCTATCCCATTCAGACTTAAACAAATAAACTCTAGCAATATTCAAACTAGCACTAATAACCGAAAGAGAATCCTTTAACTGCTTATATGTAGTAAGTGCTTCCCTAAAATTCGTCAAAGCATCATCGTACAAGTCCTGTTTTCGATTTATCATACCAACCTCTTCTGCTATCAATGCCAACATTTTATGATCCTTAGTTCTCTCATAAACATCTTTTGCCGCAAGAAAAGATTTCAAGGCTTCTTCCTCCTTATCCAATTCAAGCATAACTCTTCCATGATAAAATAGAGCCTTTGCATACATTATTGGGGAGGTCTGAGTTTTGTATAGTAATTCAGAGCTAATGCAATCAACGAATCCGAACTAAACTTCATATAGTTCTTATCCATTGCCTGCGTCATCAGAAGAGCATAAGTCGCTTGTGACTCACCCCACAATTTTTCAGGATCATGAATACCTTTTAATAGGTTTAGAGCACTATCCGGACATAGATCCATACACTTTTCCACTTTTGAAAAAGTCATGTTGAGAGCGTCCGTATCTCTATGACAGGAAACTGCCAAAAAGAAAGAATAAAGAAAAAGCAATACGAATAGAAAAGGACGTTTTCATCTTATCTTGAGTTTTATGCAAAAATACGCAAAAACTCAAGATTTATTTCTTCGAACCTACATTTTTGTTGCATCCGTTGATGCTCTTCTATCAATTGCATGTTCCGCACCATCTTATTACTCTTAAAGAATAGGGAGCATCCTTTATTATATCATCTATTTGTGGAGTCATAATAGGATATGGCAAAGAGCTGCAAAGCATTATAA
>VOFD01002273.1_pt1 | contig 15574 bp, 27 predicted proteins | sample 5384101 | NCBI WGS metagenome assembly VOFD01 (sample SAMN12384723, study PRJNA508395) | human gut metagenome | isolation source: healthy gut C | host: Homo sapiens
CATTATACCACAGCTTCCCCGAAAAAGTCTTCCCTGAAAATTTTAAAATTTCTCCCTTGGGTGAAAGCACAGGACATTCGGGAGGAAACTTCTGAATTTTATGGGACGGCCTGTTCCTTCATGCGATAATACTGCCACTTCCAGCGTATGTCCTCCAGAGCCTGCAGATCTGAGGGAAGGGTGGCGGTGTAAGAGCCGTCTGGGAGCTGGTAGCCGTATATGGAGGAGACAGGGAGCTGCGTTCTCAGGTCATTCAGAAGATCCACGTAGCCGTCATACCCTTGGAACCCGGCCAGCTGGCAGGTAAGCGCTCCCAGGTAGTGGCTGCTGATGGTTTCCGGCAGGTTCAGCACCTGGGCCTGGGCCAGAAGGTCGTGGTCTTGCCGGTAAGCGGCATTGCCCCCCAGATGAGGTAGGGTACGGTGTAGGGCTGCAGGGTGTCCGCCACAGTGTCTGTGGAGCCGTAGGTTGGATCCAGCTCCCGGTAGGCCAGGTAGTTGCCGCCCAGGTTTGGCTGATGGTCTCCGAAAAACACCAGAAGATAGGATTCATCCAGGCTGTCCAGGTACTGAGTCAGACGCTCCAGCATATTGGCGCTGTCCTGCAAGCCCCTTAAAGTAGACGGACAAATAGGTGCTGGCCGCATCGCTGAGGGAGACGGTGGTTTCAGGCGGATCCGGCACAAAGCCGTACTTTCCGGCGGTGTAGGCCTGGTGGTTTTGGATGGTGACAGCGTAAGTGAAGAGGGGCGTATCCCCCTGCCGCTCCTCCAGGGACTGCTCCAGCACCCGGAGAAAGGCTTCATCGGAAACCCATTCCCCCAGGTAGTCCGAGGGGTCAAATGCATCCTGGAATACCTGATCTGAAATACCCAAATAGGTGTAGACACTTTCCCGGTTGTAGAACCAGTTTTGCCCTGGGTGCATAAAAAGGTGCGGTAACCGGCTTCGTTCAGCATACGGGGGATGGAATCCGTGTTGCGGTGCACGGTGCGGAAGGCAGAGGTGGTGCCAGTTCCGATGCGGTTGGTCATCATGCCAGTAAGCACGTCGAACTCTGTGTTGGCGGTCCCGGCGCCGGTGTTGGATACGATCAGGTGGCCGGAGAGAGTGCTCTCCGCCAGCCGGTTGTAGGCGGCAATGGGGTTTTCCTCTTCGGTGTAGGTAAACGCAGACGCATTGGGCAGGTCGGTAAAGGCTTCACACATCACCATCAGGATATTGGGGGCAGTGTCCGGGGAGACCGGTTCCTTCCGAAAGCGGGTTTCATACGTGGCGGCCTCCTGGGAACTGTAGCCAGGGGGAGTGTCTATGGGGTAGAGATTGAAGTTGTGCAGGAAGCAATAGGGGAATCCAAAGGCATGGTAGACTGCTGGAACGTTGGCACGGTTGGGCCCCTTCATTTTTTTCGTAGAGCTCCTGATCTGGGTATATATAGATCATGGTCACCACGAAGGCCGCAGCTACCCCCAGAGCAGCCAGTAGCCGGAGGGGCAAACGGGGCCTGGAGCTTTTGAGCCTTATCCCCATGAAGGCCAGAAGCAGGCACAGCCCCAAAAGAAGGGCCAGTTTGCCCCAATGCATGTCCAGCTGATAGTTCCCCGCTGCTTCTATGCCCTCCGTCAGGAGCAGGATATCTCCGGGAACAAAGGGATCTCCCCGGGCTTCCACTTTGACGAGATTTACGTAGCTTAAGAGCCCCCAAACCAGGGTGGTGAAGCTGACACTGTACCAGGCATTTCCCAGGAGAAAGTACACGAGCAGCGCCATGGCAGCCACAGGCCACAGGTTGAGGACAAAGAGCACCGGCTCTGCCCGGAACGACTCCAGGGTGGAAAGCAGGGAGCCCTGTTCCAGGGCGAGGGTGGTCATAGCCGCCAGGAGGATGCCCAGCAGTAGGACCAATGCGGTACCGGCAGGGGACATGATATGGGACTTTCTTTTTTTTTCATAGGGGACCTTCTTCCACCTTAAAATATAGGGGATTACCCCCGCACGTGCCAGTTGGAGGGATAAACAGTTCTGTGTATTTATCTACTGCGTATTTGTCTGTCATGCCGGCGATGTAGTCGCAAACGGTCCCGCTCCATCCCTCAAAGGTGAGCTGGGGTTGGAAGGTATCCGGCATGGCCTGGGGATGGCAGATGTAGTACGCATACAGCTGCTGTACAATGACCTTGGCTTTGGACTCCTCTCCTTTGCCACGGGATTCCGATAGACCCGCTGGAACATAAAAGGACCGCAGTTCTCTCATGGCCCCTGCCACCTCCGGGTCCATAGACAGCTCGCCGGTGCGGATTGTGTGGGAAATGGTGTTGGTGACCAAGGTGTTGATCCGATCCTTGTGGGTTTCGCCTAAAAACATGGGCAATGGGGCGTGGAATGTCGTCATTGGTCAGAATGCCTCCCCGCATGGCGTCGTCAATGTCGTGGTTGATATAGGCATTTGATCCGACTTTCGGACAATTTGCCCCTCTAGGGTCTCAGGGACGTATTCTCCCGTGTGGCCCAGAATTCCCAGGCGGACTTCGTGACTCAAATTCAGCCCCTGGCCATCTTTTTCCAGAATGTCCACCACCCGCAAGAGACTGCTCGTTGTGCCGGAATGGCTTGCCCAGGACCTGGCTGAGGGCATCTTCACCGGCATGGCCGAAGGGGGTGTGCCCCAGGTCGTGTCCCAGAGCAATGGCTTCGGTTAGATCCTCGTTCAGATTCAGGGCCCGGGTGATGGTTCGGGCAATGCGGGCCACCTCAGGGTGTGGGTCATACGGGTCGGTAGTGGTCTCCCTCGGGGCAGAGAAAGACCTGGGTTTTGTGCATCAGGCGGCGGAAGGCTTTGCTGTGGACGATGCGGTCCGTATCCCGCTGGTAGCAGGTGCGGACGTCATCCTCCCGCTCCGGTTCCGGAACAGGGCGCCCCGGGACCGGTCAGAAAAAGGCTGCCCGGGGGTCCTAAACGCTGGTGTTCCGCCTGCTCCAAGGCTTGCCGGATTGTCATAACCATTCCTCCCATGAAATGATGTACAGTGGCTTCTGCGGGTATCGCGCTTAGGCCGGGGCGGTCAGGCAGTGGACGGTGACAGGAAACGCCTCGTTGCCTGGCATATGGCCGTGGACAATTTTTCCTGGCTAAAGCCCAGACTGCAGGTATAGGGACAGGGCGGGGAGGTTTCGGCCAGTACCTCCACGGTCAGGGGCTTTGGTCCCATCTGGGCCAGGGCTGCTCGGGCCAGAGCCCTGCCAATGCCCCTGGCGGTGGCAGGCAGGGTCCACATAAAGCCAAGCCAGTTCTTCCGGCGTGAAGGCCACAAAGCCCACAACCTCCGGTTTCAAAGCAACCAAAATGGTGTAATCAAACAGCCCCTCCCGCTGGGCTGCCACAGACAGGGGGAGAAACGCGCCGTCCAGGCCTGCCAGATGCAGCTCCATGGGCCGCGCAGCGTCGTGGACCGCGGCAATCCGGGGCCAGTCGGCCTGCGTATAAGGGCGAATTTCCATGAATATTGTAACCTCCTTCAAGAAAAATTTCAAGGTGCGGCAGAGACTTCTGTCAAGGGAAGGCCCGGTATTCCTGACCGGTGATGAGGGCCTCCAGCGTGGCGCCGGACATGTCCCGGAGACGCTCAAAAAGGGAGAGGTCCGGGCCTCCGGCAGGAGGACCTCCAGCTCCACGTCGGCGCCAAATTGCGTGTCTCGGATCAGGCCCCCAAAGGCGGCCACCTCCAGCTTCATTCGTTCGTACCAGCTATAGGAACCGGCAGATACAGGGAGGTCCATACCCGCTTCATGGACTTCCCGGCTGCGTCCACGGCAATTTCGCTCCCTTGGCATAGGCCCGGACCAGCCCGCCGGCCCCCAGGAGAACGCCTCCGAAGTACCGGGTGACCACGCAGGTTACATGGAACAGGTTTTCACGCTGTAGCACCTGCAGGGTGGGCATGCCGGCGGTGCCGCCAGGCTCGCCGTCATCGGAAAAACGCACCGGCCCATCTTTGATGATATAGGCCCAGACGTTGTGGGTGGCGTCATAGTGGAGCTTGCGCATTTCCTCTATGTGGGCCAGAGCCTCGGCTTCCGATTCCGTGGGCCAGATGTGGCCGATAAAGCGGGATTTTTTTCTCAATAAACTCCGCCTGACCAAAGGCGGTGGGAACCAGATATTCCTCCATGGGTCAGATCTCCCGTATGACGAATTTTTTCAGCTGTCCGTAAACGATGGGGCCACAGATGGCCTCTACCTGGATTCCCTCCGGGGCGTACTCCACCGCGAGAACCTGGGCGTCCCGATGTAGACGGTCCAGAATGCCCCCCTGGGCATAGGGAAGGAGGAGGAAGCACCGGTGCTGGCCCCGGTTTAGATTGTCTGCCACCAGGCGGAGCAGGGCTTCCAGTCCGCTCCCCTTCTTGGCAGAGACTGCCACTCGGTTTTGCCCCACGGGCAGGTCCTCCGCCATCACCAAATCCGCCTTGTTAAAGCACTGGATCACCGGAACACCGGGCTTTGCCAGCTGCTCCACCAGCTGCTCCACCACGGCAATGTGGGCTTCCTGTTCGGGTCTGACGCGTCAATGACATGAATCAGAAGATCTGCATAGGACAGCTCTTCCAGAGTGGCCCGGAAGGCCTCCACCAGGTGGTGGGGCAGCTTGGAAATGAAGCCTACGGTGTCCGACAGGATGACTTGTAAGGTGTCGTTTACCTCCAGCTGCCGGGTGGTGGTGTCCAGGGTGTCAAAAGAGCCGGTTGTTGGCGGGGATACCCGCTCCGGTCAGGGCGTTGAGCAGCGTGGATTTTCCCGCGTTGGTGTAGCCCACCAGAGCCACCACCGGGACGGAATTTTTGATCCGTTGGCGGCGCTGCATGGCCCGGACCTGGCGGACCTGGGCCAGCTCCTCCTCCAGCTTGGCAATCCGGGCGCGGATGTGGCGGCGGTCCGTCTCCAGCTGGGTCTCGCCGGGGCCCCGGGTGCCGATGCCGCCGCCCTGCCGGGACAAGCTGATTCCCATGCCGGACAGGCGAGGCAGAAGATACTTGTACTGAGCCAGCTCCACCTGCAGCCGGCCTTCTGCGGTCTTGGCCCGCTGGGCAAAAATGTCCAAAATCAAGGCGCTTCGGTCCAGGACCGCGACTCCCAGAAGCTCCTCCAGCACCCGGATTTGGGAGGGAGACAGAGGGTTGTCAAAAATGGCCATGCCCGCTTCTGTGGCCTGGATCAGCTGGCGGATCTCCTCGGCCTTGCCGGCGCCAATCAAGGTGCGGGCGTCCGGAGTGTGGCGGTTTTGCAGGATCTTGGCGGTGCAGAGGCCACCTGCCGTCTCCAGCAGAGCCTCCAGCTCCTCCAAACTGGCCTCTGAGGCGGTCTCCTCCTTGGAAAAACAGTCGGCGTTCAGCCCCACCAGGACCGCCCGCTCGATGGTGTGTTCTTGCGGCATATCATCACCTGATTTCAAAAAATGTTGGTTCATATAGTAGATAATTCCATATGACCCCATGTTCCATTCGGAAGAATAGAAAAAAAGTCCGCACCACTTTCGCGGTGCGGACTCAGGGATCTTACTTTCAGGCCAAATCTCTTGTTGAAGCGATCGACGCGTCCGCCGGTATCCACCAGCTTCTGCTTGCCGGTGAAGAAAGGATGGCACTTGGAGCAGATTTCAACCTTGATGTCCTTCTTTTGTGGAACCGGTTGTGAAAACGTTGCCACAGGCACAGCGGATCGTAGTCTGTTCGTACTTGGGATGGATACCTTCCTTCATGTCGTTTCACCTCTTTCTGCTCTGGGGTCCAAGGGCGCATTGCACCCGTCAATTCAATCGCCCGACCATAATACCACATCCAGGCCTTAAATGCAAGAGTTTTTTTGACTTTTTCCGGAATTCTTATGCTCCCAGTACCGTCTTACGCACGTCTCCCACCATGTACAGGCTGCCAAAGGCCAACACCAATCCCTGGGGACCAGCTTGGCGGAGGGCCTCCTCTACACCGTGGGAAACGGAAGCGCAGGCTGTGACTGGCTTTCCGAGGGAAGTTAAAATCTTCTTCAACTCCTCCGCCGGCATGGCACGGGGTTGTCCGGCGTTACGGCGACAAACCGGGTGACCAGGGGAGCCATGGTTTTCGTACATGTGGGTGTAATCCTTGTCGGCCATGACGCCGGTGAGCGCTGTGATGTTCCGCCCGGCCAGGTAATCCCGGACATGTTGGGCCAGGGCTTCCAGGCACTGGGGATTGTGACCACCGTCTACAATTACATCGGGGTTTCTCCGCAGCAGCTCAAACCGCCCGGGCCATACCACATCCCGGAGACCGTCCCGAATATTCTCTTCAGAAATGCTCCAGCCACGGCGGATCAGGCAGTCCACCGCTGTCAGCACCACGGCGGCATTGCGCAGTTGATGGGCCCCCAGGAGTGGGATTTCAGGGCTTTCCGGGAACCAAAGTCGAACACCTGTCCCGCAAAGCTGTGAGACCGGGAGACCAGGGCGCTGAAGTCCGCTTTGCAGAGCTCGACGCCCCGAGCCTTACAGGCTTCCTCGAACACGGCTTCCACCGACGGACTGCCCCGGTACAGGACAGCGGAGCAGCCAGGCTTGATGATCCCGGCCTTGGCCTGTGCAATCTCTTCCAGCGTGTTGCCCAAAAATTCCGTATGGTCCAGGCCCAGGTTGCAAATCACCGCCACCTCCGGCGGGTCAATTACGTTGGTGGAGTCCAGTTCCCCTCCCATGCCCACCTCCAGAACCACGATGTCGCACCGGTGCCGGGCAAAGTACTCCATGGCAATGGCCGTCACCAGCTCAAACTCTGTGGGATGGTCCGTCATGGCCTCGGCGTGGGGCTTGACGAACTCTGTGATTTCGGCCAGCTCTTCATCTGCAATGTCCGCCCCATTTATGTTCATCCGCTCGTTAAACCGGAAGAGGAAGGGGGGTGTACAGGCCGGTGCAGTAGCCTGCCTTGCGAAGGATGGTGGCGGTCATGGCCGCCGTAGAGCCCTTGCCGTTGGTTCCGGCGATGTGGACAAACTTCAACTTCTTTTCCGGATTTCCCATGCGGCGAAGTAGCTCCTGGGTCCGGGAGAGGCCGGGGATGGACCCCCTCCAGCAGACAGAATGGATGTAGGTTAAGGCTTCTGTGATATTCATGGCAATTTCTCCTTGTTAAAATGGTCCCCGCCTCTGCGGGCAGGGACCATGCACGTTGTTTACGAGCGGGATTTTGCAGCTTTTGGCCGCCAGAGGCCCAGCCGCTGGAAGATTCCCGTGCGGAACAGGACGAAAATGATCAGGGTATCCAGCACCAGCTCCAAACCGGCCTCGATGCAGCGGTAGGCAATCAGGGGGCCCATGGCCTTCTTGGAATAGCCCAGGAAGATGAGCCAGTAGCTCTGCCACAGGACGCTGCCCAGTACCTTGCCTGGCAGCAGAGTCACTGCCACACGCCAGAAGTCCCAGGGCTTCTCCATGCGGTACAGCACTGGGCGCAGGAGACCTGCAAACAGGCCCAGGAGCATGGGGGACACCGTCAGCACCGGGTCCCAGCCGTAGCCGGAGAAGAGGCAGCCTACGGTGTCGCTCACCGCGCCCACCATCAAGCCGGCGATGGGGCCAAAGAAGTAGCCTGCCAAAGCAATGGGCACTGCCTCAATGGAGAACCGGCTGATGGCCGAGGGCATCACCGTGGTGAACCGTGCGAAGACCACGCTCAGGGCACACAGCAGGGCGCTGGTCGCCACAACCCGGGTGGCCATTCTTCCTCTGGTTGTGGGCTGGATTTCCTTGGTCGTTGCGTTTTTGGACATAAAAAGTCCTCCTTTCGAAAATGGAGGAGGTTCCAGGGAATATGCGGTTTGTCCGGCTGTCATGCCCCCGTGGACGCAGGTTTACCAGCGTTTTTGGACCAAACGGCAGAGGCGGGTCACGGCCTGCCGCGGTCGGGCATCCGGCTCAGGCGGTTGCGGAAGTTCATCGCGGGGCCACAGCCCCTTCGCCCGCTGGCAACCTCCCATCCGAACGGTACTTAACGCGAAATTTCCTACTCCCTGCGACGCTGGACAATGTTTATTGTAACAGGTTCTTTGGAAAATGCAACAGGAATTTTCTACTTTTTTTCACGCCAGTTGCAGTGTTTCGGTAGGGGGCGGGGACCACTCTGCGAGCCCTCCGCCCCCAAAGCGTGTGCCGTTCTCTGGAGGGACTTTGCAGCTACATTTCTTTTATCATATCTATTTTTTACCAGTTGATACGCTTGCTGTTTGGACTTTACTTCTGCTGCTTCTTTCGAAGCCCTTCTAAAAATTGGACTGCCTCATGTACAGTGGTAAAGGTGATATCTCTACTGTGCTGCAAAAGCCAGCAATTTCGATCATCAGTGTCTTCTAATTCGGGAATCCCTTTATCCTTCAATGCTTTAATGGTTTGCTCTCCCCGCAGGATTGCCGCTTGGTAGTTCTGCGCAATTTGCGCTATGCTTTCTTTTTGCCCTTTCGTATAAATTGGAACATGCTTCCGCAGTCGCTCAAGTATGGCGGCTTTCTCCTGCTTTTCATGAACCTGTTGACAAACATTTTCATAGTGAAGCAGGAACCAATACTCCAGACACCCTGATGTCATCAGTAGTCGGACAGGAATTCCTTTCCTTCCCCCACGCAACTTTCGCAGTCGGGAGATGGTAGCCCAACGTGCGTTCCATTTATCCCAATCCTGGTCCTCTACATCAAAAAATAGCCAGATTTCATCTATCGTCTCAACCTGGTTTTTGAAAACTGGATCTTTCTTTAATCTGGCCTCCGCATCTTGGAACAAATGGGTTGTACCAGGATTCTTTGGATACCTAAACGTTGCTACATCTTTTAAATTCGTTCTTTAGAAAGTCGATGTAGGCTTGCTCAGTCAAGCCCTCACATTCAACAAAAAAGTAAAACTTCTTATCAAAGAGTAGGCGTGGCACTTACTCCGCCCCTCTATTTCAAGGTCTGGGATGGCACCATATTTTCCGACCAAATAGTTTTTGAGTACATTTTCGCCGTGGGCGTTGAAAATTCAGTAATGCTGTATAGAACCGAGGCGCTATTCTTGCTGTCTTTGTCCACAAAATATACCTGGTCCTTGCGAATCAATGTGCAATTCAGCAGAGTGGTATTGTGAGTTGTAAAAATAAGTTGTGCATGATTTGGATTGCACGATGGAGCCTGGAATTTATTTACGAGGAATTCCATCAACATGGGATGCATCTTCTGCTCCAATTCATCCACCAGCAGGACGCCGCCTGTTTGCAGTACTCGCCCACAGCTGGAGCCAACGCCATAAGTCTTATGGTTCCCTCAGACTCGTCGGCCAATTGCAGCGGATATTCTTGTTCTTCTCCAGTGTAGTCCACTCCCTTGTGAAAAGAGGTCACTTGAACCTCCCCATACGAAGCTCGACTTCTGCCTCATTGGGCGCAGCTGCAAGCGCCTGCATAAACTGTGAGACCGCATGGCGCAACCCCTCTGGCATATCCGCGGGTAGCTGATCCTGGCTATTCAGTTCCTGACTCTTCAAGTCAAACTGCATTCTCTGAATGCCAAGATCGGCATTTTCGGCATAATTAGAAATGGCCCGAAGCATATTAGGGTCTTCCCAATACTCTAAAAGCTGCTGGGGATGTCAGAATAATCCTGGGAAAAGCATATATACTCCCGAAACCATCGCATAGCTGCAATGCAGGACTTTTCATTCATGGTGCATGCCACAGAAAAAACAACTGATTTGGGGCAACTGTTTCAGCAATTAGCTCTCGCTTTTTTCTTTTCCGCATTTTCGCGGAACATAAAGTTCTGGCGGCTCCGCTGAAACACAAGCGCTTTTTGCCCATGGGGCGCATGGTAGAGATATTCCTCTATCACTTCTGTCCGGGTAGCGGAAAAGCCGTAAATATATTTCACACCCTCCAAGACGTAAATAAACTCAAAAGCCGTGGGCTCAGTCCTGGAGTAATCATTCAGCAGAAACGGACGAACCGGTATAGGGGCCTTGGCGTGCTGGGTTCGTTGTGCATTGCGGATGAACTGTACAGCCAGCCAAAATGCCCGGATCACGTTGCTTTTGCCCCCACCATTTTTTCCGTAAATAGCGGCGGTCGGAAGCAGTTTCATTGTTTTATATGGGATGAGACAGTTCTTAAAGGTGCCCAGGCCGGTGGCTTCCATGGAGAGCGTATTTTCATCCCGGAATGAACGGTAATTGGAAAACTTGAATTCGATGAGCATGTTTATCCCTCCTGATGCCTAGTATACACTGCGTTTCTGAGAAATACAAGGGGAAAAATGAAAAATTTAACTTTTTTACCGAAATTCATCAGAGCTTCCAGGCCCTTTTGCGCAGGATTTTTTTGCAAAAGGGATTTACAATTTCTTCCTTTTCGTGTAAAATAACTGCGACAGAGTAGGACCCTCTGCGTGAAGTGCTGCCAAAATGGGAGTTGTCTGGCAGACGAAGGAGTTTCTCCGCGATAGAAGGTCCGCACCCGCTGTTGCATATGGGTGGAAAACCTCCTTTATGTAGCAACGATGCTCAGTTGGGCATTGGGAAGGCTGCGAAGCTGGCCGTCCTCCCACTGGCGCACATGCTGGCAAACTTTGCTCCCCCCGGGCCTTGTCCTGTGGGGAGCTTTTTCATTTGCTGCGCGCCATGAGACAGCAGCAGTTGCTGCCGACCCGGCCCCATCAAAATTTAGGAGGTCAAACCGATGAAACAAACCAAATCTACCGCATTGTATCAGACCCCATTCTCCAAAGCCTATTGGCGCGACGCCGCCATGGAGCTGAAGGACATCCGAATCCTGGTGTTTGCCGCCCTGATGATTGCCCTGCGGGTGGCGCTCAAGAGCCTGGGTATCCCCATTGCCGCCGATTTAAAAATCAACATCGCCTTTTTTCATCAACGCGCTGGGAGCCATGGTCTTTGGCCCTGTGGTGGCTATACTGGCAGCAGCCGTATCCGACACCCTGGGCTGTCTGCTCTTCCCCCACCGGGGTATATTTTTTTCCCCTTTATTTTTATTGAGATTGCCGGCTCTCTGGTTTTTGCGCTGTTTCTGTACCGGACCCGGGTCACCGCTACCCGGGTGATTCTCTCCCGGTTTTGTGTGGACTTTTTTTGTGAACATTGTGCTGAATGCTCCCATTATGGCGTGGTATTACCAGGTGGTGCTCAATAAGTCCTATGCATTTTTCCAGCTGCCCCGGATTCTCAAGAATCTGGCGCTGTTCCCCTGGAGTCTGTGCTTCTGATTCTGTTCCTGATGGTGATGATCCCTCTGGCCTACCGGATGCACCTCGTCTATGATGCCGGGGACCAGCTGCACCTGAAAAAAGCGGCAAGCCATTCTGTTGGGCGTTTTGTTCCTCTTTGCCGCCGGCTGTGTGGCGGGATATTTTGTCTACGATTACAACAACAACGACCAGGCGTCCCGGTTGAGCACCGAGGAGAAGGTGGAGGTCAACACCGCCCTCACAGAGGACGCCCGGGCCCAGGGCCTCATTGAAAGCGACCAAATCATTGTCCTGAAAAAGGTCTTCAAACAGCTTCGGGGGGGACACCACGGTGGAATTTCAGGTCTACGAGACCTCCCCGGACACCGACCTGGTCAAAGCCTCCGGATACCGCACTGCCGATGTCAAGGGGACAGCACCTGACCCTGACCGCCACCGGCTCCGCCGTTCTGGTGCAGGACCAGGCCGGGGAGATCACCGGCTTGACGGTGACGCCTGAAAAAGACTGACTGGCGTGCAGCGATGGCATGGCCTGGGCCAAACCTTGAAATAGCGGGAGAAATCACGGAACGCTGGGATTTCTCCCGCTGAATTGTTTGGCGGAATTGGATTGGATTCATCCTTGTGTTTGGCTGGAGGATGTAGTAAAATAACAAGGAAGTAACTGTGAATTTATTTTTACGGGTGGGTTCCATGCGCATAACAAAAAAAGAAATCCGGCAGATGGTTCCGGAGGAGGACTATGAGAGGGGCCTTGCTTATTATGAGCAGGACCGGGTGATCAGCTACCGGGAGGAAGTGACAAAGGATCTTGCAAAGCTTACCTGTAGGTCCGGGGGGGACGAAGCTGTATACAGTCAATGCCTCTTTTTTCCGACCGGGGCTTATCGGCGCTGTGTACCTGCCCCCGCTTTGCAGACCGGCACTGCTGCAAGCATCTGGTGGCGGCGCTTTTGACCATGGTTTCCTACCAGCCGGAGACCAACCGCAGCGATGGGAGGGTGAGCCGGATCCTGAAGGCCTACCGGGACCGCTCCAGGTCCGGTGTGGACGCCACCCGTCAGGCCCGGCTGGTTCCCCAGATTTTTCCGTCGGAAATGAGTCGGGGCTACCCTACGCTCACCTTCAGGTGGGCTTTGACAGGCTGTATGTGGTTAAGAATGTGAAGACTTTTTTAGAGTATGTCAGCAAAGAAGAAGAGGTGACCTATGGCAAGGGATTGACCCTGTGCCATGCCATGGCGCAGTTTGATGAGCAGTCTCAGGCGCTTATCGCCCTGCTGATGAATGAATTTCGCACCTTCCGCTCCTTTGAGCCAGGTTATGGAATATATGACAACTACAGCTATGGCGGTTATTTGGGAAACAAGGGCGGGATTCAACTTACAGGCGAGCCGTTCGACCGCTTTTTTCAGATGTATCTGCATCAGGACCTGGGAAGCACCCGGTGGAATCCATCAATCGTGCTGGAGGATGGGAACCCGCCTGTTGCCATGCAGCTCCAGAAGGAAAAGAATGTGGCCAACCTGACGGTGGAACTCCCGAGAGGGACCAGCTTTTTGGAAATGCCCGAGCCCTGTATGCCTTTTACGACCGGAAACTGCTCCGATGCAGCCGGGATTTTCAGGAGCGGGTTTATCCCATGCTGTCTGTAGGTTCCGGTAAGATGCAAATTGCCTTTTCTGACCTGCCGGATTTTTGCAGCTGTGTGCTGCCGGAGGTGAGGATCTGATTGCTGTAGAGGACCCAAGCGGACTTCTGGAGGCCTATTCCCCCGATGATTGTACCCCTTGCTATTACTTCGACGTGGACAATGGGCGGCTACAGGCAGAGCTGAAGTTCCGCTATGGAGAGCAGGAAGTACCTTACGGCCTCCCGGCCTCCCGGGATCTGACGGTGAAGCGCAATGGGCGGCAGGGGCAGGCCGCCCAGGATCCCCTGCGGCGGTACTTTCAGGAGGACAGCAATGGCGTATTTGTCATGGAGAAAGAGGAGGCCATGTATGACTTTCTCACGGATGTGCTGGATACCTTCCACAGCTATGGAGAGGTATACGTCTCCCAGCGCTTGGGGGACAAGCAGATCCGGCCCTCCAGCCCCACGGTGGGGATCTCCGTCTCTGACGGTTTGCTCAGTCTGGACCTGGACACCGGGGAGTTTCCCCGGAGGAGCTGGAGGGCCTGTACCGTAGCCTGCTCCGGAAGCAGAAATATCACCGGCTGAAGGATGGCCGCTTCCTGAAGCTGGACGGCTCTCCCTATGAAACCCTGGCGGAAATGGCTCATATGACCCTTTTACCGGCAAAGGATCTGGTCCAGGGTCATGTGACGGTGCCTGCGTACCGGGGGCTGTACCTGGATGCACTCTTGGGAAAAACGAGGGGCTCCAGGTGAACCGGGACCGGCAGTTCCGCTCCATGGTCCGGAACTTCAAGTCTGTGGCGGAGAGCGACTATCAGGTTCCGGCCCATTTGGAGCCAGTGCTCCGCCCCTACCAAAAGGTGGGCTTTCAATGGCTCAAGACCCTGGAGAGCTGCCACTTTGGCGGCATTTTGGCAGACGAAATGGGACTCGGAAAGACGGTGCAGATCATTGCCTATCTGTCTACGGTGCCCTTTCGGGAAACGGGTATGCCCAGCCTGGTGGTATGCCCCACCTCACTGATTTTAAACTGGGGAGACGAGTTGGCCCGGTTCGCCCCCAGCCCGGTCCGCTCTTATCATGGGACCGGCGGCGGAGCGCAAAGAGCAGATGGAAACATGTGGGGATTGGGATCTTTGGGTGACCTCATATGATCTTTTTAAAGCGGGACATCAAGCTGTATGAAGGCCGAACCTTCTACGCCTGTGTGTTGGATGAGGGGCAGAATATCAAAAATCAGGCAACCTTGGCCTCCAAGGCAGTCAAAACCATTGCCTGCAGCCAGCGCTTTGTGCTCACAGGCACGCCCATTGAGAACCGCCTCAGCGAGCTGTGGAACCTGTTTGATTTCCTCATGCCCGGTTATCTGTTTTCCCACGCCGCCTTTGTAGAGAAGCTGGAGCGGCCCATCGCTCAGAGCAAGGACCCCCAGGCTGGGCAGCAGCTCAGCCGCCTGGTCCAGCCTTTTTTTGCTCCGGCGACTGAAGCAGGCGGTGCTAAAGAGCTGCCCCCAAAATGGAGCATGTCCGAAGGGTCCAGATTTCTGAGGAGGAGCGCAAGACCTATTACGCTGTGGCCAGTGCAGCCAAGACGGCCTGCACCGGGGAGGCGGGAATAAGCTGCAAATCTTGGCGGCCCTGACCCAGCTGCGGCAGGTTTGCTGTGACCCCAATCTGTGTTTTTCCAACTACCAGGGGCCGTCCAGCAAACTGGAGGCCTGCTTGGAGCTGTGTGCCGGTATGGTGGAGAACGGCCACCAGATTCTCCTGTTCTCCCAGTTTACCTCTATGCTGAGCCGGATTCGGGAACGCCTGAACCAGCTGGGCATTTCCAGCTATACGCTCCAGGGGGACACCCCTAAGGAGAAGCGGGCTCAGCTGGTGAAGGCCTTTCAGGCCGGCGGCGCGCAGGTGTTTTTGATCTCCCTGAAGGCTGGAGGCACCGGCCTCAACCTGACGGCGGCGGATGTGGTGATTCACTATGACCCTTGGTGGAACCTGGCTGCTCAGAACCAGGCTACGGACCGGGCCCACCGTATGGGCCAGCAGGCCAGCGTGCATGTGTATAAGCTCATTGCCAAGGACACCATTGAAGAGAAAATCCTGGAGCTCCAGGAGAAAAATCCGCCCTTATGGAGACCGTTACAGGAGGAGATGGCGAGAGCCTCCTCTCCATGTCCCGGGAGGAGCTGCTGTCGCTGCTGAATTAATGGAACCTGGTCAAAGCGCAAGGGCCTGTTGCAAAATGTGTTTTCGTACTGCTCCCCGTCCAGTAGACCACGAAATCATAAACAAAGAACTCACAGCACTGCGGTGCTGTGGCAACTGCAGATTTTAGTTGGCAGCTGCAGCCGCCAACTAAAATCCGGTTTTACGTGCGCCCGGTGCGCGCACGTCAGACGGTCTCACGATTGCAGTATGGGCCTGGTCCTTGTAAAATTGACCTATCAGAAGGTGTGAGGGAGACATATCGTAACGTATTTCGGAGCGTACTGTGTGAGCTCACCTTGATTTTGAAGGGCTGGGGTTGATTGACGGAAAGCTTATTGCCACAGATGGAACACGGAATGTGGCACATGCCCTAAAAAAAGGCGCATGTACGACATCAATAACAGGCCGAAATATCCAGCGACAACCGGGCTATCCATATTTTCTCCGAAGGAAAGCTGGAAATGTAGATGCA
>VOFD01001077.1_pt1 | contig 15573 bp, 19 predicted proteins | sample 5384101 | NCBI WGS metagenome assembly VOFD01 (sample SAMN12384723, study PRJNA508395) | human gut metagenome | isolation source: healthy gut C | host: Homo sapiens
CGGTTATGTCCTCATCGTTAAGGTAGATGTGCCCCCGTTGGCTTTTATAAGGCCGGTAGTCATATAAAGGACGTGGTCTTGCCCGCGCCGTTAGGGGCCTAACAAACCTACAATCTCTCCTTGATGTACATTGAACGAGACATCGTTTACAACGGTCCGCTTGCCGTACCGTTTTATCAAACCTTCGGTGCGAAGCACCATTTTTGAAGCAGTATTATCCATGCATGCCAATATTTCAAAGCAAAAATACTAAATTAGCTCTTAATGAAGAAAGAAATAACCTTATCGGGGACAAATACACAAAAGTTTCTTACCTTTGTAAAAATATTTTGCCTGTATTTTGTGCAGCCAACAATGTGCATATACCGGCAAGAAATGAAATTATAATGTTTCTACACAAATTCCTGACAGCTTTCGGCCGCTATTTGCAGCTAATGGGACGCACATTCTCGCGGCCGGAGAAAATGCGTATGTTCTTCAAGCAATATAGAAAGGAAATGGAACAGCTGGGAGTGAACTCCATAGCCATCGTCCTGCTGATTTCCTTCTTTATAGGCGCTGTAATCTGCATTCAGATAAAGCTGAACGTGCAAAGTCCCTGGATGCCTCATTGGACATCGGGATACGTTACGCGCGAGATTATGCTGCTTGAATTTTCATCGAGCATAATGTGTTTGATTCTGTCGGGAAAAGTTGGTTCGAACATTGCGTCGGAAATAGGAACCATGAGAGTGACGCAACAGATAGACGCATTGGATATAATGGGCGTCAATTCCGCCTCGTTCCTTATCCTGCCCAAAATAATGGGGCTTGTAACGATAATGCCGTTCCTTGTTATTTTCAGCACTGTGTCGGGCATAATAGGTGCATACGCAACTGCATACATAGGTCATATCATATCGGCCGAAGATCTTACCGCCGGAATGCAGCACCAGTTCACACAATGGTTCGTATGGATGGGAATAATCAAATCACTGTTCTTTGCGTTCATCATTGCGAGCGTATCCTCTTATTACGGCTACACAGTGGAAGGCGGCTCGCTGAACGTAGGAAAAGCAAAAGTACCAACGCCGTAGTGTCGAGTTCTATGCTGATACTTTTCTCCGATTTATTCCTCACACAGTTACTCTCCTGATATGATAGAACTCAAATCCATAAGCAAATCCTTCGAAGACAAAGAAGTGCTCAAGGACATAAGCACGGTTTTCGAAAAAGGCAAAACAAACCTTATCATCGGGCAAAGCGGCTCGGGCAAAAACCGTACTGATGAAATGTATCGTCGGCCTACTGACTCCTACGAGCGGGCAAATCCTATACGACGACAGAAATTTCATAGACATGTCAAAACGCGAACGTACTGCCCTGCGCCGCGAAATGGGGATGATATTCCAAAAGCGCCGCCCTGTTCGACTCGATGTCGGTGGTAGACAACGTAAGGTTTCCGTTGGACATGTTTTCAAACGAGTCATACAAAGAAAGGCAACGCAAGGCGCTAAGCTGTCTCGAGCGTGTCAACCTGCTCGAAGCCGAAAACAAAATGCCGGGCGAGATAAGCGGGGGTATGCAAAAGCGCGTGGCCATAGCGCGCGCCATTTCGATGAACCCGCGCTACCTGTTCTGCGACGAGCCAAACTCGGGACTCGACCCGAAAACGTCGCTCGTCATTGACGACCTGATACACGGCATTACGAAAGACTACAACATAACGACCATTATCAATACGCACGACATGAACTCCGTTATGGACATAGGCGAAAACATCATTTTCCTTTACAATGGCCGCAAAAAGAATGGCAGGGTACGAAAGACGACGTAATGACATCTGAAAACAAGCAACTGAACAACTTCATTTTTGCTTCCGACCTGTTCCGTAAAGTTAAGAGCGCCGAGATGAAGGAAATGAAGTAACACGTGCGTAAAAACGACAGTAACACACGGGCAAACACCATTCCCAATAAACCAAGCATTAACATCACGTTTAAGCATGTAATACCCCGCAACGCCACATCATATTGTTATTTCAACACGGTTACCTTCAGGGTCGGCTATTACACTCTCATAATACCCGTCACCGGTAAACCTTTGGCTCACCCAATACGGCATATCCGTCGCTTCGCAACTGTTCTGTTAACCGGTCCACCCTTTCTTTTGTACCTGCGGATATGGCAAAATGAGCCAGTCCGGTTAATTTGTCACACGCAGGACTATTCTCCAGGCTCGGCATCGACATTAATTCTATGCGTGTTACGGAATCAGCAAAAGGTGAGTGCAGAGACAAACGGATACAAATGTTTCCAAATTTGACTATGCCGAACCGAATCGCGCATTATAAAAACAAAAATAAAATCCGCTTGTTTTTTATTCCGCATTTGTCTGTTTGTTTAACCCCGGTTTTCTGGTGCGAAAAAATATGTCTGACATATTTTAAAATATCTCAGACATATTTCGAAATATGTGCCTTGTATTTTTCTTTTCTCCCAAGGAGGCATAATAAGTTGTGTTTCAGTTTTCACTCCGGGACACTAAAAGCCGCATTTTCACACCCTCTTTACGGACATGTTTTTCATAGATTGTACCAACGATAGTTTACATCACGCAACAAATTTTCTTTTTTTTCATCACAACGCAAAAACAAAATCCGACCTTTCTTTATTCATCCATTAATTTAACCTATATTTGCACATATTCGTATTAACCATTATTTGTTATGAAAAAGAAAACCGCAACACTTGAGATACTTTATATTCCTGCTTGCTATAGCCGCACCATTGAACGCCGAAAAAGTAGACGTAAGCCAAGCAAAAAAAATATTGCGCGCAATTTCCTATACAACAAATCCGTAAGCAGGCTATACAAGAAAGCCATTACAAACGATTTGCGACTTACACACACGGAATACTACGGGAACACACCGCTATACTATGTGTTCGACATACAAAGTGGCGGCTTCATAATTACATCGGCCGACACGCGTGCCAACGATATACTGGCTTATGTGGACAAGGGTTCTTACATAACCGAATCGTTGCCCGACAACATGCGCTGGTGGCTTGGAGAGTACGCCCGTGAAATAAAGGCCGTATGCGCATTGCCGGAAGAGGACGTAAAAAAGCAACGTATAACCAAAGCCGCAAAGGCTGAAATAACACCGTTACTTAAAACGGAATGGGCACAAAATACGCCATATAATAAATTCTGCCATTATACTACCGGCACAATTAACGCAGAAGCGCCTACAGGTTGCGGTGCCGTAGCAATGGCCCAGATTATGTATTACCACAAATGGCCGGAAAAAGGAGTTGGTTCGAACAGCTACAATTATACAATTAATATAAACGGACAGCAAGTAAGACAACACCAAGAAAGTAACTTTGGCGAGCATACCTATAACTGGAATGAAATGCTTGCTGACTATTCTAACGGATACACGGAAGAGCAGGCCGACGCAGTGGCACAGCTCATGCACGATTGCGGAGTGGCTATAAACTCGCTTTTCATGCCCGTTGAAACCGGTTCATCAAACGGGAACATAAGATTTGCAATGTCCGACTTCTTCAGATACAGCGTTTTTTTGCAAGTCCTGCATACAGGGACGCTATGGGAGACGCAGAATGGGAAGAGCTTATATACAACGACCTTTCGTCCGGACTGCCGGTATTTTATTCGGGAACATTACGTAACGGCGCTGGGCATGCCTTTGTCTGCGACGGATACAAAAAGACGGGCTTTACCATATCAACTGGGGTTGGTCGGGAACGGGAACGGATACTACAACATCAGCGGAAGCGACGCTCTACGCCCCTACAATTCAGGAACCGACAGCTACATGGAAATCGACGGATACAAATACAACCTAATATATCGTAACCGGCATAAAGCCAATAAAGGAAGCTGAGGGTGCCGTATCACAAGGACCTTTGACGTTGTCGCCCGGCTCAGCCACACACAACGATGAAATAACCATTACAGGAAACATACTGAACACCTTAAGCAATTATGACGTATCCTTCGCCATTGAGGTGCAAGACGTTGCCTCAGGCGAAACTAAGTTGTCGGCATGACTGATTACGGAATTTATCCAGGCGAGGTAGAAAACAAATTAAGTTTCCACGCTGCCGACATTCCGCAGGACGGCACTTTCGAGGTGCGTCCCGTTTATCAGTTGGTTGGCGGGCAAAGCGGCTGGCACAGGATAAACACCAACGACGGCAGAGGAAATGTATTCGAATTAACGATAACAGGCGGGTTGCCGGCTTTGTACGTAACCGAACAAATGACATTCGATTATGGAGGACTGACAGCCATAGGAAACATCAAGTTGAACGTCAAATTAAAGGCTGTGGAAAACAGCGAACAAACAGAACTACGCGCTTACTTTAAGGACAAAGAAACAGGCGACATAGCCGGAACGCTCATTGCAACCGTTCCGGCAATGCAGAAAGATGAGGAAACTATCATTTCGATGACAACCCTAACTAACGACTCGCATTTGCAACCCGGAGACTACAAATTAGAACTATATTTGTACGAAAACGGAGAAACTGTCAAACTTCCCAATACGGCTAACACCATAATACATAACGCACAAGTACTTCCCAATGACGTTTATGATGATATTGTAGGTATAAACGAGGCAGCTACAGACGTGCAATTTGTTGACGTTTACTCTACAGACGGTATAATCATACGCCGTAAAGTTGCAAACAGCAAAGCGCTGGACAACCTTCAAAAGGTATTTATATCGTAAACGGAAAAAAGGTCATAAAGAAATAAGAATGCTTTTCGCATTATAAAAGCCTGGCGGGTGATACAATTTCCTGCCGGGCTTTTTATTTTAATGCTTTCAGGTATTCCTCCACTTTGCATTCTTAAAGTTGCACAATTTACTTAAGGTCACATGTCGTAATTTGTCTGCACTATCTCAGACTGTTTTCATGCCGGTTTTCATGTGCCGAAAAACATGTCTGAGATATTTTAAAATAGGTCAGACATATTTTGAAATATGTGCCTTGTATTTTTTCTTTTCTCCCAAAGGGGGCATAATAAATTGTGTTTCAGTTTTCATTTCAAGACCTTAAAAACCGTGTTTCTTTGACCTATATTCCAACGCAAAAAGCGCGTTTTTCTCACTCCGGAAAAAGCGACACCATCCATCTTCATAACTTTCCATACAGGCATAAAAAAATTGCAGACCTCCGTGTTTACTGCACTTGGTCTGCAAATCTTATCTTTTATACGCCACGGTAATTATCTCAACCGCCAGGACTCTCCTACTTTAACAACAGGAACGGCTACTTCTTCGGACGTGCTGTCTCCGTAATTTAAAATCAGCATTACGAGCGAGTATGTTTCACTTTTGTTGGTCTTTGCGTCAACTACATTCACGCTTATTATGCCGCCATTCTCCTCTTTCTCCTTTGCCATGAATTGATTGTTATATGCCGCCAACACAACATCCTCCGGCTTCGAATGTTTCTCTACTTTCTTTTCGTCGCCCACGACACGACAAGTGCGAGCGATAAAAGGGCCAGCCAAAACTTACACTTTTTCATTCGCATTATTTTTTGACGGATGTAGACATTTATGGGAGTGCCGCACAAATTCCAGTTCTCGCGTATCCTGTTTTCCAAGAATCTGCGGTATGGCTCTTTTACATACTGCGGTAAGTTTGCAAAAAGGCAAACGAAGGAACCCCTTGTGTTCGGCAACTGCGTGCAATACTTTATTTTAATGTACTTTCCTTTTAATGCAGGCGGAGGCGTCTCGGCTATGATTGGCAGCATGACATCGTTCAGCTTTTGCCGTAGAAACACGCGAACGGCGATTTATGAAAACGTCCTTTGCTGTTTCGAGTACCTTGAATATGCGTTGTTTTGTAAGCGCTGAAGCAAAGATTATCGGGAAATCGGTAAACGGGGGACATTCTCTCGCGTATAGCGTCCTCGAAATGCTTTTTGTACCTCGCGCGACTTGTCTTCTACCAAATCCCACTTATTCACTACCACGACCAGGCCGGTGCTGTTCTTTTGTATTACCTGGAATATATTCATATCCTGTGTTCCTATACCTTGGGTAGCGTCTATCATCAAAATCGAGACATCGGCTTGCTCTATGGCTCTAATGGAACGCAAAACACTGTAATATTCCAAATCTTCCGTTATCTTGTTCTTTTTGCGAATGCCGGCCGTATCCACAAGGTAGAAATCGAAGCCGAACTTGTTATAGCGGGTAGAAACAGCGTCGCGCGTTGTGCCTGCTATATTTGTTACAATGTTACGGTCTTCGCCTATAAACGCATTTATTATACTGCTTTTTGCCTCACATTCGGACGACCCACTACGGCAAAGCGAGGAATGTCATCTTCAGCTTCCTCTGCGTCGTTGTTACCTAACGTATTTAAAATAACATCCAGCAGGTCCCCCGTTCCGCTTCCTGTTGCCGCGCTAATGGAATGCGGTTCTCCCAAGCCGAACCTGTAGAACTCGGCCGACAAATAGTCTTTGTTGTTGTCATCAACCTTGTTTGCCACCAATATGACAGGAGTTTTTGCCCGGCGAAGGATGTTTGCAACCTCCATGTCCAAATCTGTTATACCGTTGTTGACATCTACGACAAATAATATTACGTCCGATTCGGCCGTAGCTATCTCTACTTGCTTTCGTATCTCGTGTTCAAAAAACATCATCTGAGTTTACAACCCATCCTCCAGTGTCAACAATGGAAAACTCTTTGCCATTCCACACGACTTTACCGTACTGACGGTCGCGCGTAGTTCCGGCCTCTTCGCTTACAATAGCGTGTCGGGTTTCCGTAAGCCTATTGAATAATGTTGATTTACCTACGTTGGGGCGGCCAACTATTGCTACAAGGTTTCCCATATAAATAATATCTTTCGGTTACTAAAAATCAATATAACTAATTCGGGTCATAGCCGAACATCTTTAATTTTTTGTCGGAATTTCTCCAGTCGGAATCAACTTTTACGAACGTTTTCAGAAAAACTTTCTTATTAAAGAAACGCTCTATGTCCCGTCTTGCTTCCATTCCTACCTTTCTCAACGCGATACCTCTATGGCCTATTATTATGCCTTTCTGGCTTTCGCGCTCAACGTATATAGTAGCACTGATATGTATTATTTTTTTTCTTCTTCATGAAATTCATTTACCACGACTTCGGTTGAGTACGGTATTTCCTTTGTCGTAATACAACAATATCTTTTTCACGAAGTATTTCAGAAACTATAAATCTTGAAGGCTTGTCTGTAAGCTGGTCTTTATCGAAATAGTTAGGCGATTCGGGCAACAGTTCTATTATCCGCTCCAAAACTTTATCGGTATTGAATTTTGCCTTTGCCGAAACGGGGGAATATTTCCGCTTTAGGTAAACGCTCGTGCCACTGCTCTACCAGTGAGATTAAATTCTCTTGGTTCGTAAGATCTATTTTATTAATCAGCACAAGGATTGGAATGTTCAGCTTTTCTACCTTTTCTATGAAATCGCTGTTTTTCGAACTGTCTTCTATCGTGTCGGTAACGTACAACAACACATCGGCATCTTCTAATGCAGACAGGGAGAAAGCCAGCATTGCTTCCTGCAACTTATAATTTGGTTTCAACACTCCGGGAGTATCCGAAAATACAATCTGGTAATCATCCGAGGAAAGTATTCCCAATATCCTGTGGCGTGTGGTCTGCGCTTTAAAAGTTGCAATGGAAATCCTGTCTCCTACAAAAAAGGTTCATAAGCGAGGACTTGCCTACGTTTGGATTTCCTACTAAATTAACAAAACCGGCTTTGTGCATAAACTAATAACTGTATTTTAGCAGAGCTGCGTTTTAATATGCCAGCAAAAGCTGCGCTGATGTTACCAAAACCCCCTCGTTATTCTCAAACTATTGAGGTTTTACCGAGGGGGTCTTATTATTTGCGAACAACATCGAAAGTTTTTCCGACAAGTTATCGCACCAACGATGTTATTTTATACGTCACTTTACTTGGCAGGCTGATAATCGTAAGCCCACTTCAAATATGAAGCGCCCCATACGAATCCTGCTCCGAAAGCAGTAAATATAAGGTTGTCGCCTTTCTTCAACTGCTTTTCATAGTCCCACAAAGCCAGCGGAAGCGTTGCTGCCGAAGTATTGCCATAGCGCTGTATGTTCAGCATAACCTTGTCCATAGAAAGGTCGAGCCTCTTTGCTACAGCTTCGATTATCCTTACATTTGCCTGGTGAGGAATAATCCATGCTATGTTATCTTTGTCCAAGTTGTTTCGTTTGGCTATCAATTCGCATGAATCACTCATGTGAGTAACGGCAAACTTGAATACGGTACGGCCTTCCTGGTGCAGGTAGTGCATGTGATGGTCGATTGTGAAGTACGACGGAGGACATACCGAGCCACCGGCTTTCATGCAAAGGAAAGGAAGCCCCTTGCCGTCCGTGCGGAGGTAAGAATCCATAAGGCCGTAATCTTCTTCTGTGGGCTCGAGAAGCACAGCCCCGGCGCCGTCACCGAATATGGGGCATGTTGCGCGGTCGGTATAGTCTACCATCGACGACATCTTGTCAGCTCCCACTACTACGACTTTCTTATAACGGCCACTTTGAATCATACTTGCTCCAATGTCCATTGAATACAGGAAGCCGCAGCAAGCTGCCGAGAAGTCAAAGGCAAAGGCATTTACAAGTCCCAAACGCCCTAAAACAATAGACGCCGTAGACGGGAAATGATAATCGGGAGTCGTGGTGGAGACAATGATACAATCTATCTCTGCCGGGTCGGTGTTGGTGCGTTCCAGTAACTGTTCTACGGCCTTGCGCGCCATATAGCTGGTGCCCAGGCCTTCTTCATTCAGGATTCTGCGTTCCTTGACACCGATTCGTGTCATTATCCACTCATCGTTCGTGTCGACCATGCGCGACAACTCATCGTTTGTCAGCACATATTCGGGAACATAGCCGCCTACTCCTGTAATTGCAGCATTAATTTTTCCCATCGTCATTTAAAATCAAGCGTTTGCTTCTTTTTTCTATAGCGAGCTTTCCGCGATAGTAACCGCACTCAGGGCATACTGTGTGATATACATGCCATGCGCCGCAATTCCGGGCATACGGCCAATGTCGGGGCTACGGCCTTATCATGAGTTCTACGCTTGAGTGTGCGTGCTCGATTGTCTTCTTTTAGGATGTGCCATTTCTGTTATTTTTAATTTATTGTTTCATCTATTCTACTCGCCGAATGTTCGTTGAGTTTTTTCTATCATTGTCTTGTTACAAAGCCCCTCGGGGTGGCAATGCACTATCGGTATGTTGAGCGAAATTGTCTCGAAAATGCGTTCCGACATGTCGCAATCGCCTGTAATCAATACAGCAGGCTTGCCTTCGTCCCGTTCTTCGTCGTTCAGTTGCCTGCCTGCACATACTCTCCACGCCATCAGCCAAGTCAACTTCAAAGTCCATCATATCGAGACAGCGTGTGCAGGGAATTTTTACCGTGCCCTTAATATTCAACGTTACAGAGTAAACATTTGCTTCAGCAAGTTTAGACGATTTTATGGAAACTTCTATATTTCCTCCCGCAATTTCAGACGAGTCGAAACTTTCGAAGAAACTATCATCCAAATGCAGGACTTCATTTTGTCCGTTGCTTTCGGCCAAAGCCTTTATGTTTATAATGCAGCGGTTCATATTCACGGCATTGCTCTGTTTTTCTTTGTTGCGAATCCGGTAAATCGGGCGGACCTGTTCCCTGTTTTTGCTTCCACAAGGCCGTCCGCAACCAAAGTCGGCTGCAAATTTACTGCTTTTTAGCCGAATAATAAAGAACAAAGCCTAAAAAAAAATGCGCTCCGTCTTTAACCAGAGCCGGTTGTTAGGACACACCATGTTAATGGCCGTCAATTATAAGCTTGCATGGGCAAGCTCTCCGTGCAGCTTTGCCCGAAGTCTTAAAATGTTAAAACTTGAACACCGTTTTTACCCCTCTCGGAGAAAAAGAAAAATATGTCCGAGGAATTTTAAAATATGTCCGATGTATTTCGAAATATGTGCCTTGTTTTTCAGCCCCTCCAAACCCGCATGAATACTAAGGTTTCTGCCTTGTGTTAAATGCAGACAAAAACGGCCGTCGGTTTTTACACACTCCGTGATACTTGCAAAAAACACGCCGCAGTGGAGAAACAGCCTGCATTTTGAACAGACCGATACATAAAAACAAGGGAAGCACACTTGTCGTGCGCTTCCCTTAACCTATAAATACGAGCCGATACCCGGACTTGAACCGAGGACCTACGCATTACGAATGCGTCGCTCTACCAACTGAGCTATATCGGCTTAAAAACGGTGCAAAATTAAAGTTTTCTATCCAATTAGAGAAAGTTTTCACAACTTTTTTCTTCGCTTTTACCGTAAAAAGCGGAGCGCGGTTAACGCAATCGTCTGAACCAGACACATATATTTCAATCAACGTTGCTGCCCGTCTGTACTTTTTATCCGAATGTCCGTGAGCTTTTCCTCCGCCACGACGCTTGCGGAAGTTTCTGCTTTTTTTCTGCGAACGTGCATGAGCATTATCCTTCTTGGCGCCTTTTGCACCATGATTAACGCGCACTGGGTGTTCGTTAATCCTCTGCATACCTGCCGGCAAAGGATATTCTTCAAGTTTCTTGCCTATGAATTTTTTCTATATTACGGAAACTTGGTTCGTCCTTCGCATTGACAAGTGTAAGCGCCTCCTCCTCTGCCTGCACGCGCCGTGCGGCCTATACGGTGTATATAATCTTCTTCGTCGTGAGGGACGTCGTAATTTATTACCATAGATATATCGTCTATGTCTATTCCTCGCGAAATAATATCCGTAGCTACCAAAACAGAAATATGGTTATTCCTAAATGCAACCATAGTCTTCTCTCTTTGCGCCTGCTCCAAATCGGAATGCATCTCGGCCACATTAAGGTTAAGCGACTTTAATGAAGAAGCCAGTTCTTTTACCTTTTTCTTTGAGGACACAAAAATTATTACTCTCTCGAGCGACGGATTTTCTTTAAACAAGCCTCTTATTACAGCCGTCTTTGCGATTCGGCGCAATGACAGACTTTCTGGTTTATGGCCTCAACCGGTTTGAGATTGCTATCTTAACCTCAACGGGGTCGTGCAATATTGTGCGGGCCAACAGCCTTATTTTATCAGGCATGGTAGCAGAAAACATGATGTTCTGGCACGTTGGGGGCAAAAGTTTCGCTATCTTAATAATGTCATCATAAAACCCATGTCAAGCATGCGGTCGGCCTCGTCGAGCACAAAAAAAAGATACCTGCGAAAAAATCCGGGTTCTCGAGTTGTATGTGCGAAATCAACCGCCCAGGCGTAGCTATTATAACATCTGCCCCAAGTTGCAGGCTTTTGCGTTCCTGTTCATAACGGACACCATCGTTACCTCCATAAACTGCTACCGAAGATACGGGAACGAAATATGAAAAGCCTTCCATGGCCTGGTTCTATCTGCTGCGCGAGTTCCCGCGTAGGTGACATTATTATACAATTAATGGAATCTTTCGGATGGTTTCCCACATACAGGTTATTTATAATAGGAAGCAAATAAGCTGCGGTCTTACCCGTTCCGGTTTGTGCGATACCCATGACATCATGCCCCTCAATATCAAAGGGATTGTCTTTTCCTGAATAGGCGTACATTTGGAAAAAGCGCATGGCGTCTAAGGCATCAAGCACTTTATCATCTAAATCTAAATCGTAAAAATCCATATAAAAAAATTATCGCGTAAAAGGTTATTTGGGAGCCTTGCGGTAAAGCGCAAGAGCAATAAACGAGAATATTACATTTGGAATCCATGCAGACAACAACGGAGGCCAACCTGCATTTATCGCAAAAAGTGGATGAAATTGTTTCAAACAAGATATACGAAAAGCTCAACGCCAGGCCAATCCCTAAAGAAAGTCCCATTCCACCTTTTCGTTTCTGACAAGAAAGTGACACGCCGATTATTGTCAATATGAATGCCGCAAACGGTGCCGCTATGCGTTTGTGGAATTCCACTTCAAACATACTTAAGTTAGCAGCACCGCGCATATTCTGTTTTTTATGAAGTCCAACAGTTCGGGAGATGTCAGCGTTTCCTGCTGGTTGCGCGAATACATGAAATCGGAAGGTTCCATCATTATAAGCGAGTCTATTTTATCGCCGTGATAAATCTTCTCGCGCATACCGTGAAGCTCTCTTACCTCGTAATTCGTTATTTTCCACAAATAGCGTTTTTGAGCCAGCGTATCATACTGTATAACTGCAGCCGTCAAATGCGAAACCAGTTTCTTGTCCTTGAATTTATCGAGCGAGAAATTATACCCCGTCTTTGTATCGTTGTCAAAATGTTGTATAAAAGCCACCACACCTGTATCTACCTGCAACTGGACATTCTCTGCTGTGGTGACTTTCTTCTTGTGTATATATTGCTGGTCGAACCGTAAACGTTCTACATTACCGTGCGGTATCACGAAAGCTCCCAAAGCAAAAAGACAGCAAGGCTATTATCGTTGCCGAAATCATATATGGGCGAAGCAATCTTTTAAAACTCATTCCCGTAGAACGCATTGCGATAATCTCGGAATTGTCCGCAAGCTTGGTTGTAAAGAAAATTACGGAAATAAACACGAACAAGGCGCTGAAAAGGTTTGCCAGATAAGGAATGAAATTCATGTAATAATCAAAAACAATCTCGCTCCATTTGGCATTCGAGGACGTAAACTTATCTATCTTTTCGTTAAAGTCAAATATCGTAGATATAGCCATAATCAAGGCTATCGAAAAGAAATACGTCCCCAGGAATTTCTTTATTATATAACGGTCTATTCGCCCGATGAACGGCATGCGTCCTTTCTCAGCGTGGCTTTTACGCTTGAATATTTTAGCCAGGAACGAAAACGGCCGGACTACAACATTTTTAGTTGCACCAACTTTCATAACCGACGCATTATGGTGTCAATAACCGACGATTTCAATCCGTGTAATCGTCTTGTAATATATGCTCCCGTGCCGACGTTACCAATTGCAGATAAAAGCCAAATTATGCATTGAAGCTATTTGCAAAGCCAAAAGTTCCTTTACTTTAAATAAATGGTGCAGATATGCTTTTTGAGTAGAACTTGCTTGCGAAGCAATCGCTTTCCTCGTCTATTGGTGAAAAATCATATTCCCATTTCTGATTCCGCATGTTCATAATACCACGTGATGTAAAAAGCATGGCGTTCCGCCCGTTTCGCGTGGGCATAACGCAATCAAACATATCAACTCCCCTTTCTATGGCCTCAAGTATATTTGCCGGCGTTCCGACACCCATTAAATATCTCGGACGATTAAGCGGTAGTACGCTATTGACTACTTCTATCATCCTATACATTACATCTACAGGCTCACCAACTGCAAGCCCGCCGATAGCATATCCGTCAGCATTGTACTGTATTACATTTTCCGCACTTTCGCGCCTCAAATCTTCATATACACAGCCTTGCACAATAGGGAAAAGTGATTGCTCGTAACCATAATACGGTTGAGTCGATTCGTATCTACGGTAGCAACGTTCGAGCCACCTTAAAGTTATGTCTAAACTTTTACGCGCATATTGGTAATCTGCCGTTCCCGGAGTACACTCGTCAAAAGCCATCATTATATCCGCCCCTATAGCGCGTTCTATATCTATTACCCTTTCGGGGGTGAACAAGTGTTTGCTGCCGTCTATATGTGAGCGGAACTCACAGCCTTCTTCATTAAGCTTACGGATTCCCCGAGAAAGTGAAAACACCTGAAAACCTCCGCTGTCAGTCAATATAGGATGATTCCATGAACTGAATTTATGCAATCCGCCTGCCTTAATGAGAATATCGGTTCCTGGCCGTAAATACAAATGATATGTATTTCCTAAAATTATTTGTGCATTTACCGTATCTAACAAATCACGAGTCAAAACACCCTTTACCGTTGCCTGCGTGCCAACGGCATAAAAATGGGTGTCTTTATGCAACCATGCGCAGTAGTTATAACTCCGGCACGTGCATTCGACTTAGCATCATTATGTTTTTACTTCAAACGTCATTTCTTGTGCCTGTTATACTTCTACGCTTGCTTTGTTTTGATTTTTTCCTCGTCGTCAATAGTATAATTTACCGGATTGTCCACTTTCTCGTCCAGCAAGGCAAACCCAGTACATCCTTAACATTTTCAACATAATGGAAAGTCAACCCTTTCAAATATATTTCAGGTATTTCTTCTATATCTTTTTTATTGTCCTTACTTATTGCTATGTCGGTTATTCCTGCTCTTTTGGCGGCCAAAATCTTTTCTTTAATGCCACCGACAGGCAACACTTTTCCTCTTAAAGTTATTTCGCCTGTCATAGCAACATTCGGACGAACTTTTTCTTTGTGTTAAAGCCGAGGCTATTGATGTGGCAATTGTTATTCCGGCTGAAGGGCCGTCTTTAGGCGTAGCTCCTTCGGGCACATGAATATGAATATTCCAATGGTCGAATATCCTATAATCTATATCAAGTAGTTCCACATGAGCTTTAATATATTCAAGAGCCAGCACTGCAGATTCCTTCATTACGTCGCCGAGGTTACCGGTGAGCGTAAGTTTAGAACCTTTCCCTTTGCTAAGGCTTGTTTCTATAAAAAGTATTTCACCACCAACAGAAGTCCATGCAAGACCCGTTACTACACCGGCATATTTATTGCCTTGGTATTTGTCTCGCAGATATGGTGGTTTTCCCAGCAAGGCTTCTATATCTTTCGGGCTGAATCAATTTATCAGTAAAATCGGGTTGAATTTTTGCCACTATCCTGTACGCAATCTTACGAAATATCTTATTTATTTGCAACTCCAACTCACGAACACCACTCTCGCGTGTGTAACGTTCTATAAGCATTTCGAGAGACTTTTTGCTAAAGCGGATGTCATATTCTTTACCTATCCCGGTATTTTTCATCTCTTTGGTATAAGATGACGGCGGGCAATTTCTATTTTTTTTCTTCAGTTAAGTATCCACTAACTTCTATGAGCTCCATTCTGTCCAACAACGCAGGAGGAATAGTAGTTAGCGTATTGGCCGTAGCGATGAACATTACTTTCGACAAATCATAATCCACATCAAGAAAATTATCATGGAAAGCATTGTTTTGCTCGGGTCAAGCACTTCAAGAAGCGCCGAACTCGGGTCTCCATTATAATTATTTGTTGTTATCTTGTCAATTTCATCTAATATGAAAAACCGGATTATTAGTTCCCGCCTTTATTACTCCTTTTATTATTCTCCCAGGCATTGCCCCAATATAAGTACGCCTATGAGCGCGTATCTCGGCTTCATCATGGAGTCCGCCCAATGAGATTCTGACATATTTTCTTTTCAAAGCGGAAGCTATGCTTTTACCCAAAGACGTTTTACCTACTCCGGGAGGGCCGTACAAGCAAATTATAGGTGATTTCAAATCCTTGCGCAAAGTAAGAACTGCAAGATGTTCAAGTATTCTCTCTTTTACCTTTTTCCAGCCCATAATGGTCGCGGT
>VOFD01001419.1_pt1 | contig 15572 bp, 23 predicted proteins | sample 5384101 | NCBI WGS metagenome assembly VOFD01 (sample SAMN12384723, study PRJNA508395) | human gut metagenome | isolation source: healthy gut C | host: Homo sapiens
CGGATACGAGCGGCGCGGATTCGCCCAGATATACCGGCACGAGCTGAGGGATTTCGGCAAGCCATACGATAAGCTGATCGCCACGACCACGTTCAAGCCGCTCACCCCGAAGATTTCCGAGGAGTACGCGACCATCAAGCGGCAGCACCAGCAGGAGCTCATCGACAGATTCCTGGCGGGGGATGATGAACTATGATGGTGATCATCATCGGATCCAATAGGGCCGAGATGTGCAGGGTCCCCGTTAAGGACCTAAACCGGCATTTCTACATGACCCGCGGGCAACTCTACAAGGTTTATCCGGACGGGCTCACCCGCATGAGGATCATCGACGCGGACGGCCGCGAGAGGGAGAGCGAGGAGGTCATCGTGTACTCCGAGAACTCCATCATCCCCTATCATTGCCGCCACGTCAGCTATGACAAGGACCGCATCCTGGCGGAGATCGACGAACACAAGCTGATGGGGGCCCAGAAAGCGATCTGGCCGTACCGGGTGTATTTCACCCAGGCCAAGAGCATTTGGAGGGAGCTGGCCCCCGTTTTCCCGATGCTGGTGGCCGGCGTCGTGCTGCTCTATGCGTTCCTGTGAGGTGATGATATGCGGATAGGTTTCACACTGCCCCCGCGCCTGGGCGCAGATACGATCAGGAAGAAGGGAAAGAGGCGCGAGAAAAAAGAAAAGGTTGTCAAGCTCCACACGCTGGACTACGATGCCCAGGCCGAGGAGTACATACTGACGGAATCCCGCACGACGTTCCCGGAGCTCCCTCGCGGCGCGGTCCACATCACCGGGCGGAAGAATGAGTATTTTTGGGACCGCGCGCCGCACCCGGAGCGCGACGGCGGCATCACTGCCGCGGATCTGTGCCTATACATGCTCAACAACAGCATCAACGACGCCCTGGCCTACAAATGGGACCCGTCTCAGATGGACATGAAGAAGGTCTTGATCTACGGCATCGCCGGCATCGTGCTCGTCTGTGTGGTCTACGCCATGATGTGATGTGTCTATCCTAATCAGGTTAAATATGGACTAAGTCTATCCTTTTTGTATGGGGGATAAGCTAGACGACATAATCGACTCGTCAGTCGCCGCGATAGTCGGCATCGTCCTCCTATGCGCTGCGGTGATCCCGATAGCTGTCGATTTCATCGGCGACCTGACGGGCGAGGCGGCCCAGTACGCCCCGCTGCTCGGCGTTGTCGTCATCATGTGCATCCTCGGCCTGGTGATCGGCGTTATCCGGTTTTTCCAGAGCAACAAAAGATGACAAGGGGGTGAAAAAATAGGCATCAATATCCAGAAGTGGATAGGCGGCGTAATCGCCGCAGTCGTTTGCATCATTGTAGTCGTAACTGTGGCGATTCCAATTATTTCGACCAACCAGGTTGAATCCACGGTTGAAAATTACGAGGCGCTGAACGCGATGATTAACATCGTCCCGCTGCTCATTGTTGTGGGGATCATCGTGGCGGTAGTTGGCGCATTCCTCTACAACAGCAAGAGATGAGCCCCCGGATTCCGGCTTTTCAACAAACGGGGCCGACGGCCCCATTCCCATATCAATGAACGGAGAGGCAGATCATGAGGTTCGCGAGCGGTATGCTGGGGGTGTGCATCAGCGTGCTCGCCATCGTCGGCATGGTGCTCGCGGGCAGCGTCCTGTCGGTATCGGAGTATGAGCGCACCACGACCGGGTACGAGTACATCACCGACATCACCGGACTTTTCGATACCTCGCAAGAACCGACCTATCTGGACTACAACCCGGCCCGGAACTGGACTGGATACTACACGGATGACCCTGGACAGACCGACGGCATATCATTCGACAGATCTCCGAATGCCAACAGCTACCCCATCAATCAGCTCCCCACGGTCGTATCCACGACATCCAAGGACCTGACCACCCTGGACCTGACGCAGCTGTCCCTCCGACATCCACCCAGCCCCAGGGCAATCGCTGGGCTGTAAAGCTCAACTCAGACGAGACGATAGGCCCATATGCGGCATCCGACGAGATCAACATGCCTTACGTCGCCTCGCTGTCCAGCCTGATCTCGGCCATAGATGAGTCGTCCGAGGCGGATGGCCTGATTATAGACCTCGCAGCCGGCAGCGCCGAGTATGGCGTAATTCTGACGACATCCGACAGCTGGACATACTCCGAGGAGGTCACAAGTCTCGGAGGGGTCACCAGATGGCACCTCTATACGCTCAACTATTACCCGGAGACGCAGGCTTATGACAAGGTGGAGATCAACCTGTCATCCGGTGAGGCCACGCTATACCGCGGTACGGCCACCACCAACACCAGCGTGGATTTCCTCCAAATTGTTTACAGCAACCCGACCTATGACCGCGACGGATCGCTGGCGCAGTCCGTCGACGTGTCGGTAATCGACCAGCCTCCGGCGAAGTACCTGGACCCGTCCGAGGGTGTGACACTATCCGCCACCCAGGTGAGCTGGACCAACCAGTACACAAACGCAGCCATCGACATCATGCTGAGGGTCCCCAACGTCGGCACGACCTATAACATGGAGTTCGTCCTGGACCTCAACAGCGGGGACGATGTGACCGTGGGCGTATCGGTGGACGCCTCCGGCAACGTGGGCGTATCCATCACCCACGGCGAGAGCACGGCATCGGTCCAAGCCGGGAAGTGGCGGAACTTCATCCTGTCATTGGACACGCGGCAGGGCGATTATTCGCTGATCCCCGTGACCGATTTCGTATCATTCTACCAGTACACGGCGCTCACGGACGCATCGTATGATCTCAAGCTCGACCTCAAGAACCGCACCATCAGCGGCATGACCATCACCAGTTCCGGCGCGTCCCTGAGCATGGGCATCGTCCAGACCTCCGTATTCCTGGACACCTATGACGTCGTGATGGTGGACCCGTCGCTGGATCCGGCGATGTACTTCACCGACCTCGCCGACATGAGGCTCAATTTCTATTCGTTCGCGCTGTACGGCGATTCGATCGAGATCAACAGCGAGACCTATGAGGTCAACGACAACGCCCAGATCCAGGTCCCAGTACCCGACGGGAAGGGCGGGACCATCCAGACCTGGACGACCCTGACCAACATCTACATCACATTCGAGCAGGATCATACCTACCTAACGTTCGTCAACGACGGCCTGACGGTGGACCTGGGAGAGACCACGGACACCACGATATCGTTCGATGGCGTATGGTATTTCTCCGCGGCGATCTGGGAGGGCTATCAGACCACGGAGACCGTTATGGACTGGTCCCCCGGCGATTTCTTCCTGGACGGCAACGGCGCCATCATAGCATTCCTGGGGCTGCTGGCTGTCGGGACCATCGTAGGGGCCAGGTTCGTCCGCGGAGGCATGGAGGCCCTGGATTACATCGTGGTCGCATTCGCGGGCCTGTGCGGCCTGGTGCTGCTGGTGGTCCGATGATCTCCGCGGAGGATTTCCAGCGGATCGTCGCGGACACGTTCCTGGGCGGCGACGTCTACCTGGCGGGCATCCCTGATCTACGCCGTCATCGTCGCGCTGATCCTGGCCATCGTCAGCCGGTACAGCATGATGGCCGCGCTGGTGGCCGTCCTGCCGGTCACGCTGATCTGCTCCATGATGGGGATCCTCAGCACGGACGTGATGGTGCTGATCCTCATCGTCGCCATCCTGGGGATGGCGCTGTACCCAAGGTGGGCATGTCGTGGGACCCCCTCAAGGGCCGCGACCAGTGGGGAGGCGCAGGGAATGAGGACGCCGCTGATCGCCCTGACGGTCCTGGCCATCATCATCTCCGGCTCCGTCCTCGTCGCCGATGACGCCGACGGTGCCCTGGGGACGTACACGGGAGGATCCAGCGTTGACCTCCAATCATCTACGACCTACATCCTTCAGTTCGACGCCGACGGAGGCAGCGGGGCACCGAGTGCGCTGGAGACCACGGCGGCAGCATCCAGCTGTCGCTTCATCATTCCCGACCAGGTCCCGACCCGCTCCAACTCCACGTTCTTGGGATGGGCGACCACCACGGAGAACGAGACACCGGAAAGCTGGTATCAGCCGGGCGACTACATCACGCTGTACGAGGACAGCCCCACCCGGACGCTCTATGCTCAATGGTCCTATACGCCGACGACCAACTACATCGTGTACTACAACGCCAACGGAGGCAGCGGAGGGCCCGGCACCGTCTCGTCCGGGCTAGTGAGCTCCCAGTACTACACCGTGGAGATCCCCGACCAGATACCCACCCGTACCGGGTTCGAGTTCATGGGGTGGGCTAGGAGCAGCACCGCGACCTCCGCCACCTATCAGCCCGGCGACACCTTCCGCATGGTGCCCACCGGCAGCAGCACCGTGACGACGACGCTCTACGCCGTATGGAGCAGCGAACCGGATCGTTTCATCCTCCAGTTCAACGCCAACGGAGGTAGCGGAGCGCCGGCCACCATGAGGGCGGGCGACGATAAGGACTATCACAATTTCACGATACCCTACACGGAGCCGACACGCTCCGGCTGGACGTTCGAGGGCTGGGCGGAGAGCAGCGGCGCGTCGCATGCCCAATACGACCCCGGCGATACCTACACGGCAGACCCCGGAACCAACACGCTCTACGCGATATGGTCACAGAATCTCAACGACTTCACACTGATCTTCACGGCCAACGCCGGGAGCGATTCGGTCACGGGGATGCCTCAGACCATGACGGCGCAGTCCGCTCAGGCAACCTATACGTTCACGATCCCCAGCTCGATACCGCAGCGCGAGGATTACGAGTTTGTCGAGTGGCGCGACAGCCTCAGCCAGTTCGACTATACGGCCTACGACCCCGGCGACGACATCACCGTCAACGTCGGCGGTTCGCAGCTCTACGCTATCTGGGATCGCACCGCCCCGATCTATGAGTACAGCATCAGCTACAACGGGAACGGGGCCCCGGGCGGACAGATCAGTGCGACCCATTACGGCCCAACGGAGGACACCAGCCATATACTGACTGTTACCTCAAGCGTCCCCACCTGGGTCGGCTACGACTTCATAGGATGGAACACGGCGGCCAACGGCTCCGGAACCGATTACGAGGCGGGCGACGAGATAACGCTGACCTCGGCCAACACCAGCATCACCCTCTACGCCCAATGGGCGGAGATCGAGGAGTTCACGCTGACATTCGACGACAACGGAGGCGGCGGAGGGCCAGGGATCCTCAGATATCAGTCGTCCAGCGACACATCGCACGACTTCACGATCCCCCAGACGGTGCCCACCCGTACCGATTACACATTCCTGGGTTGGGGGCGCTCGGAGCAGGACGATACTCCGGAGGCGTGGTATCATCCAGGGGACACGTACACATGCACCCAGCAGAACCCCCACGGAACGCTCTACGCCCAATGGTCCTATACGCCTCCGACCACCTATATCATCTACTTCAACGCCAACGCCGGGAGCGATTCGGTCACTGGGATGCCTTCGACGATCAACAGCGGCGTCCTGAGCGTACAGTATTACACCGTCGAGATCCCCCGACGATGTCCCCGTGCGTACCGGATTCCAGTTCCTCGGATGGGCGGACACCTCCGCCGCGTCCACCGGCACATGGCAGCCAGGCGACTCGTTCCGCCTGGTCCCTGATGGCGATTCGACAGTCACAAAGACACTGTACGCCATTTGGACCAGCTCATCCGACCGCTTCATCCTCCAATTCAACGCCAACGGGGGCAGCGGAGCCCCGTCGGCGCTGACCGCAGCGGATGACGGAGACATGCATACGTTCACGATCCCCATGGATGAGCCGACACGCCCCGGCTGGACGTTCGACGGGTGGGATGAGATCAGCACCGCCCAGCACGGCAGCTATCAGCCCGGTCAGACGTATAGCGCGCATCCGGGCACGACGACACTCTACGCGATATGGTCGGAGGATCTCAACGACTTCACACTGATCTTCACGGCCAACGCCGGGAGCGACGAGGTCACCGGGATGCCCGAGACCATGACGGCGCAGTCCGCTCAAGCCACATACACGTTCACCATCCCCGACTCGATACCCCAGCGTGAGGGCTATTATTTCCAGGAGTGGAGGGACAGCCTCAGCCAGTTCGACTATACGGCCTACGACCCCGGCGACGACATCACCGTCAATGTCGGCACGACACAGCTCTACGCTATCTGGGGCACCACGCCGTCCGGAGGATCCCCCAGACCGTACAGATCTCCGGACCGGGCACCGTGGCCGTCGGGGACACCGGGACGATATACGCGACGGTCCTCCCGTCCACCGCCGGCAACCGTGCGGCCACATGGTCCGTTACCTCCGGCTCCGACCTCATAGAGTACACGACGACGGAGACCTACAACGGCGGCAGGCTGGACTTCACCGCCAAGGGCACCGGCACCGTGACCATCCTGGCCATGTCCTCGGAGGACAGCAGCGTCAGGGCGGTCTACACCCTGACGATCATGGCCGAGAGGGAGACGACCACGGACACCGTCCAGATAAACGGCATCGTCCAGGCCATCGCCGACCAGCTGTTTGGCGGCAACACGGCCATAGCCGGCGTCATCGTGTTCACGGTGACAATCCTGGCGATCTTCCTGCTGATCCGCGAACCGCTGCCGGTGCTGCTGATCATGATGCCCGTAGCCCTCATCTACCGGCTGCTGGACATCCTGACGACCGATGTGACGATCCTCCTGATCATCGTATCCGTGGTTGGCCTGGCCCTCATAGCCCGCAACATGTGGAGGATCGACGTGCTGGGCGGGGGAACTGATAACAACTTCAGCTATCGGATGATCATCTTCGCGATAGCCATCCTGGTGCTGCTGCCGACGTTCATCTCGATCTACGCAGATGACGGGGACGGGGATGGCATCGACGCCAACGTCGAGGATCTGCTGGACGACTATCACCAGTTCACCGGATCCTCCGCAGCGTCGGAATCCGTCTGGGCGCTGACCGGCATATACACCCCGTACTATGGCGGCGGATCCTACGGCTACACTGACGACGGGTGGCTGTACGGGTCCGTCGTGGGGACCAACGGACGCACCTACTCGCCATATCAATACTCCGAGGGGTCACAGTCCTACACCGTCCAGCGCGGCGATGACGGCCTGTATCGGTATGTGGTGGCCGACGGCGAGACGACCGCGGACGGGCATGTAAACGGGGACCTCTACACGGCCGTGTCCTTCGACGTCAACGAGAAATCCGACATCTTCTTCACGAGCTCCGGCAAGATAGAGGAGGACGGCCGCTTTTACTATGAGTACAGCGGCTATCGGTACGCATTCCAGCCGCTCGCGGACTACACCGCCCGCAACGCCGACGGGGAACAGGTGCCGGTGACAGCCAACACCACCAGCCTGAGCCTGATATGGTACGAGTATTACGGGTCCTCCGGAATCTCCGGGCAGCTCATCCTATCAGGATCCGACTCCGGCGTAGCCTACCTGACCGCGCAGCAGATCATATACGCGTTTAACAACACGACATCGACGGCAACGTTCGCGATGACGTTCAACGGTGTGGACATGAACATCCACATCCGCATCGACCCCTACCAGCTGGCCCTGGGCAAGCTCGATAGAGGAGTGCTATAACCAGGGCTATTGGTCGATAATGGTGTCCTCGATCAGCACCGACGTGGACAGCATCAACACGACAGAGTTCGCGTTCAACATCTGGAGCATATTCGAGACGCTGATCGACCTGTTCACGTTCGACACGGCCGACTACGGTATCTCCGGGACCATGGGGACCATAGCGAGCCTGGTCATGGTCGTCCCGCTCTACGCGGCGCTGATCAGCATCGGTATGTCGTTCTATCCGGCCCTGATTCTGGCCGGGATACTGGCGGCGGTGCAGGCCCTGGCCAGCCTATGGCCATTCTGAGGTGATAAAATGCAGAGCAATGGATTCATCGGGATCGTGATAGGTGTCATCGTCTCGATCATCGTCATAACCGCGGTGGCCATCCCGATCTTCAGCGGCATCCAGTTAGGCAATTTGACAACTGTGGACCTAGAGGGGGAAAGATACAGTCAAATCGAAGACCCCGTTACGATTACGGTTGTTAATAACGACTCGTCTGGAATTACCTTAAAAATTGATGACAAAGAGCAATTATACACTGATGCTCAACCTATAACAGACATAGTAGGATATCTCAACATCCGCGTCATGGGATCATTAGAGTCGGGTTTAAGCATACAGATTGGAGTCACAACGACATCATCAACGGCATATCCCATACTTAAAGAGGAATCTGAATCAGCGACAATTGGCTCGAACTACATTGGATCAAAACTAGGTAATTTTGACCTTGCCGGGCCGGTATATATCAAGGATGATTCTGGCGGATATGTCCTTTTCACGGGAGAGACGGCAGACATACCTGTAAGCATGACTTTCATAGGATTGGCTGGCGCCACATACGGCGCCGCATGTACTTTTGAAAACGGCGTAATAGTCCAGGTTAGAAACAAAATAGGCGATGACATTTCAAGCCTTGTCAATACAGAACCATTTGATGTCGAGGATGGTTTTGTTAAGGCAATTCTTCCTACGACTATTCAGACTTCGGTATTTGATATCACTGCCTTGATAGTACCACAAGAAGATGGTGAAATCTCCAACATCGAAGCTGCTATTAACTCAATTTTGGACATCATACCCATACTAATGATCGCCGGGCTGATCATCGGCGTCGCCGGGACGTTCCTATACAGGAGGCTATCCTGATTTTTCACGCTCAAACTTAAGGAGGTAAAGGAATGGAGATCAACAGCTTCGTCAAGGGCGTCATCGGCGCCGTGGTGCTGATCGTCGTGGTGGTCGCCGTGGCCATCCCGATCATCAGCGGCCTGGACAATGCCAGCGGCGAGAACGCCGGCGAGACCGCACGCTACGACGCGGGCGGCTCCCACCTGATCGCAGCGGGGGCCGACGGCGTCACCGTCGACGGCGTCACGGTGGCCAACCCGTCGGCACGACGTACATCGTCATCGCCGACACCCTGAATGTCAGCATGAGCACCGCCGGAGCCCTCACGCTCACGACGGTATCCGGAACCACATACGCAACCACCACCATGGCCTCGGGCAGCAGCCTGTCCCTGGCCAACGGCACGGCATCCTATACCGCGAGCAGCGGCGGGGACGCGACCGTCTACACCTACACCAAGGCTTTCGTCTACGACGCGAACGGCGCCTGGGGCGCCTACTCCGGCGCGACGATCAAGGCGCTCGGATCCACCACCGTGACCGCGTTCGCCGCATCCGGCACCCAGATGGGATTCGCGGACGTCCGCGGCGGCACGATGACCGACGCCACGGCCTACACCATAAGCAGCAGCACCGCCACCGCCCAGACCATCACCGCGGTCACGTCCGGATACGTCGAGAACGAGGACGGCACCGTGTCCTACACCGCGCCCATGACCCTGACCTACTCCGGCGGGACCATCAGCGCCACGACCGTGCTGGCCCCCGTGTCCTACGGCATCGAGAACCAGGAGGCGATCAACTCGATGATCGCCGTCGTCCCCGATCCTGATGATCGTGGGCATCGTCCTCGCAGTGGTCGCCTACTTCATCGCGAGGTCCCGCTGATGATGCTCCGGGCGGGGACCTCCCGCTCGGTAAAACCATTTTGGAAAATTATTGGAATTCCGTTGGAATCCGATTGAAACCGCTGGAATGGATTGGAAATCTCGCACGAAACCCCACACCTTTTCATGCACGCGGGACGTCCGAGTTACTTGACTTGAAATCAAGTGCTGTACTTGAAGTACACCAACCCTTAATCGATGAAAAAATGACGGCTAATCCGGAAAAACCGCCTCACTATTGTCAAGATTCGGGCTTATTGAAAGAAAAAAAGTGCCACTACGCATAATCTGGTATCATGTGAAATGGAAATCAATCGAGTTGAGCAGATGCGTACCCGACTGCTCCCCACACCAGCGACAACACAGTCTATCGAATTGTGGCCGCGATCGAACTCTATCGAGAAATCCCCGTCGAGATTCAGGGGAATGCCTACGCCGTCGAGCTCGGCTGTCATGACACCAGGACGATCAGCATCAAACTCGATTGTAAAGCGGGTTTGCAATCCATCCGTATAGACCAAATCTAGGTCATAGTCCTTCACGTTCAGATTTTCGCGGTAGACGGTATATGCGAATAATCCGAACACGATTATCCCGGCCATGATCAGAACGAGCGATCTCTCTTGGTTTGCCACTCCATCAAATCACCTCGATCATTCTCCGGATGGGTTGTTTGGAGGGTAGGCACCCCCCCCTGTTTTACCTTTTTCAGTATTCTGCTGCCTGATGTATTGCCGCAATGCGGCGGCAACGAAATCGCCCCGATTGCGATATTCGCCCGATTCGACAGCACGATCGATTTCCTCGATCATAGCCTTTGGAACCGAACGGATAACACGGGGTTCCTTTCCATGATATACGATTGTATACGGCTGGCTAAAATGTGTGTGGTCATGAATTGTATACATACGTAGTTATTTTATACTTGGATACGAATGTATACGTATGAAGTCCGAATCATTGCCGATAACGACTAGAGTGACGAGCTCAGAATACGCCGTCATTCAGACAGAGATCAGGCGCGGCAAGGCCATGAGTACGTCTGATTTTCTGAGGCAGGCCGTCCGCGAAAAGATCGCCAAGATAGAGTCGAGCTGATTGCCATGCCGTCCGAGCCATCGACACCGGAGGAGGCGATTGCCGCCATGTGCTCCGAAATGGAGCGCACGACGGTGCGCGCCCCGCGCACGATAAGATTCTACCGGGAGGAGTTGGCCACCGTGGTGAAGGTCCTCCGGAGGGCGGACGTCATACGATGCCGCAGGAGATCGACGTCGAAGACGTCAGATGGCTGCTGGACGAGTACATCAGGATGAGGCTGACCGTGGCCACACGCCGCGGGTATATCTCGGCGCTCCGGACGTGGACCAGATGGTACGGCAACGATGTCATCGCCAGCATGGAAATCAGATGGCCCGCGGACATGCGCCCGAACGTGGACTGGCTGACGGAGGAGCAGGCCAGGGCGCTACTCGCGCTGCCGAAGAATCCGGGGCAGGATCTCGTCGTACATTGCGAGCTCTGCCTGGGGATGCGGCGCATCGAGGTGCTGAGGCTGACGCCGGAGTCGTTCCGGCTCGATGGGGGATTCGTGGAGATTCTGGGCAAGGGGCCGCAGGGCGGAAAGCCCCGCAGCATGCCATTCCACCGTGACACCGCGCGGATCTTCCGCGCATACATGGACTACCGCGATGCGGTGATCGCATTGGCGAGGGTGCAGGATCCGAATGTGGAGATCCCCCCACACGCTGATGATCTGGATCCGCGGGAGCAAGGTGTCATCGTACACGCTCAAGGGCAGCGGCATCGACGCGATGCTGCTGCCGCTCGCCGAGGCCATCGGCGCACACATGGGGAACCACACGCTCCGGAGGACCTTCGGCCGCATGATGTACCGCTCCGGGGTGGAGCTGGCGACAATCTCGCGAATGATGGGGCATGAGACCACGGCGCAGACACTGAAGTACATCGGAGTGGACTTGGACGACATGAACGCCGCAATGCGGCAATTCAAACTATGAAAAAAAGGGACGGCAGTGGGTACGACGGATTTCGGGAGCCAGTCAGTAGTAAAGGAGGAATGAACAGATGGATACACAAAATGACAGCGGTATATATGTGGAGACACGCCTGAGAACGTATGAGGAGCATGAAGGTGGGCCCGCCCGGATGCGGGAACCACTGAATCCGCTTTTTCTGATCTCAGCGAGTGGGTCGAGAGATTCCGCCGGCTGAACGGCGGCCGCGAGGGTGCGGCCTGAAACCTTTTTTTTTTTGTCTCCGAGGGCACGACATGAGCGCGGGCGCTATCGAGCTGAGGGGTCCGAATCCCCCCCGCCCGCGAATGTGTCAAAGAGACACAGACAGACAGACGCACATCGCACCAGGATATCAATGCGGATAACCCCCAGGTCTTTAAATAGTTTATTTAAAGAAACGGACAAAACGGGCGACGCTCGCGCCCCGCCTCCGCTGGCGGGTTGCAGCGTTCTCCCGACGTGTCCGGACCTGAGACGACGGCGAGGCATTAGCTGAGGGCTATGTCGGGGCAGACGTGGAGCGCAGCGGAACGGCTGGCCCGACAGAAACCTGCCAGGAATGCGTGTGTCTGTGTCTGTGTCTCTTTGAGGGAGACGAGGACAATGGGACGCAAAATGATCTCGATCTACAACGTCTGTGAGATGATGATCGAGAGCCGCCACTGGCGCGCGGATCTCAGCATGGTATCGGCAGACGATAGGCCGCAGGATAGAGTGACCTATCAGCAGTTCGAGGATTTTCTGATAGGCCGCGAGGTCACGACATCCCCGCGGAGATGCCGCGAGATCTGGAAGTACCTCCGGACGAAAAAGCTGGGGGTGGCGATCAATCAGTCCGATACCATGCTGATTGATCTCCGGGCGATCATCGAATTTGTGGACAACCGGGGGGAACGTCCAGCTATGAGCGAGCTCCCTCTGTGGCTGGGGATCTGCCGCGATTGCGGCGCGGTCCGTGTCAAGGTCACACCCTACCTGGACGATCCCAGCCGCACCCATGTTGTCTATTATTGCACCGCCCGCCGTCATGTCGTGGACGGCGTGGACAGATGCGACAGCTACAGACCTAGGAATCAAACCAAGGGGCGAGCGCCGACCGAAAACAGTACTCGCCCCGCCCCATGAGCGAACAAAGGAGCGTAACAGAGAATGACGAACGAGTATAAGAGGAACACCAGGAGGGAGGCCGCCCGCCGCGGCTGGACTTACTGGATAGACATCAGGACATGCGACATGACACTAACGGAGGTTATGAGAGAGATCGGCCGCATCCAGGCCGAGAACCCCGACCAGGAGATCTTCATGGACGGGGACCTGTACGCAATCATCGGACGCCCCAGGGAGGCCGAGGCATGAGCGAGCCGGAGCTGGGGATCACCGTTTTTGGAGGGGGGCAGGTGATCTATCTGATAGTACGTGAGCCACACGGGACCACTATGATAGGACTGCTGCCGCACGATGCCCGCGAGATGGCCCAGCGCATAAGCGCATGCTGTGACGAGGCGGAGGCATTGGAATGAATGTCGATGACCTCCGGAGCAGGGTCGAGCAGCTGATGAGGCTCCCGGTGAGACAGCGCAGGGACATCATCATACGGACGCGGCGCGGCCAGGTCAAGATCCTGACCGCCGGCATGGGCTGGGTCCTGGCCATGGACCAGGGCGACACCATGCTGAGGTCGGGATGGGGCCGGAAGGTCCGTATCGATGGCCGTTGGCGCGACAGCGGCCACATAGTTATCGAGCTGGGAGAGGAGCCTGTGCCCGGAGCCCTTTCGATCAGGGGATTCATAGCGCTGCCCCTGGCGGATGTGGTGGATGTCATCCAGTCGGAGGCGGCAGCATGACGACCAGGACCGTCCAGGTCGAGGAGTATCTAAGGGATCATCCTGCATCATCGGAGCGGGAGATCAGCCGCGGGCTGGGAGGTGTGGAGGTCGCCAGCGCCCTGTACTCCTGTACCGCGACAACATCATCAGGTCGCTCCACCACCCCTGGGCGCGGTGCTACTACTACGCCCACATCCTGACGCCGAGGGACCCGGATCATTACGGCGACTCGGACGCAGACATGTATCTGTCCCGCTACGAGAGGGAGAGCGACAGGAGGCGGCCGCGATGTCAGTCAACGACGGCCTGACCGTTTTGGAGATGCTGATCACCGGCAGCATCATCGACCGTGACGGAGCGACGGAGGCCGAGATCATCGACGACGTCCGGGTGTCGTCGGGAGCGGAGGCGTGGGAGATCTCCGCCGCGCTCCGCGGCCTCTACCGGAGGCATGTGATCGAACGCAAGACTGACAGGTATTATGTCCCTGAGTGGTGCCGATGGCGACCTGGGCGACGGAGGCAGACGAATGAGATACACAGGGTACAGCATCGTGGGGATCCGACGAACCTGGAGACTCGGATCATCTGAGGAAGGACGACGGCGCCATGGACGACTACCTGGCGCTGGATCCGGAGGCGGCGGACACCCTCAGCGGCACGCTGATCATGTCCAATGCTCAGCGCAAGAGGATGCGTATCAGCTCCAGGGGCGACGGCATCGCCGCAAGATTCCGGAGGCGGAAGGGGCGATTATCACAATTGTATAATCACAACTGTGCCGAAAAACGGGGCGGATTTCGCCGATTTTTGCCGTGATTTTCCTCACGGATGCCTGGAATCCGCCCCCAAACCCCTCCATTCTGCCCCGTTCCGCACCGTCATCCGGACGCATAGGGCGAGACATCTGGCACTGCCTCCGCCGCACGACGGCCCCGTAACTAAATGAATTAATTATTTCGAGGATAATCTTTTAATCGAATTATCCTGTTTAGGATAACATGGAGTTCCTGACGCTGCTGATGTTCCTCCTCGCGGTCGGCCTGTTCATTCTAGCGTCGTGGGCGGGTCGGAAAATCTCGGAGCTGAGGTATCTCGCGCTGATCGTCGGGGTCTTCTCCATGGTCACGACGCTCCGCGATACCACCCTGGGCGACGCCGTGACCTACCTGGTCATCCTGGATGTGTTCATGATAATGTTCGCCGTGACCTGGATGATATTCCCGGAGGGGGGCGCGACCGATGGCCAAGGAGAAAACGGCCAACGATCTCCGGAAGGAGCCCAACATCTTGATGCGCGGCGCTCCGGAGCTCCCGGTGAACACGGCCATCGACCAGCTCACCCAACTGTCCGGGGACCGCTTGGAGATCTCCACGCGGTCCAGTCCGATGCTGGCGCGCGCCGCATCGGTCGGATACATCTACTCGCACACGTTCGGATCCGGCTACGTCCAGGGACGGATAGAGCAGGTAGAGAGGCTGGCAGTCTCCAACGGAGGAGAGGGCCGCAAGGACATGATCGAGGCGGTCCGCGCCGGCGGCCGCATGCCCGACGCCTACTATCAGGAGGCCGCGGCAGCCGGGAGTTCAGGGGGATGTGGGAGGTGGACGAGTGACCGTTTACGCCCATAACAACCATCTCGATGCTGACTTGGAGGTCGTCGGGTCCTATGTCCAGTCGGGCCAGGACCGCCTGATCTACGCCGACGCCCTGCCGGCATTCGCGAGGATCCTCAAGGACCGCATCAAGCACAACTTGCAAAATGTGATTGTGATCACCGGAGGGACCGGCTCCCGGAAAATCGACGCTGGCCATCAATCTCTGTATCGAGGTGGGCCGTGCGCTGGGGAGAGGTGGCAGCTCGCCCCAATTACATCTATTCGACCGACGACCTCCGGGCCAAACTGAGGCAGCCCGCTGCCTGTTCGTCCATCAATCTGTTCGACGAGGGCAGCGTATCGCTCAACTCCAACAACTCGCAGCGCGCGGAGGATAAGATGATGGTCGTATTGTTCGATACGATGCGGTCCCTGGGCTGGACGTCAGTTATCTGCATCCCTCATATCGACTCACTCAACAAGCG
>VOFD01001969.1_pt1 | contig 15572 bp, 27 predicted proteins | sample 5384101 | NCBI WGS metagenome assembly VOFD01 (sample SAMN12384723, study PRJNA508395) | human gut metagenome | isolation source: healthy gut C | host: Homo sapiens
TGTCTACATCCCATGTGCTGTACGCAGGACTCATGATCCCTTCAGGTGCCACTTTTTGTATGTATAGGACCCTTCGTCAATGGGAAATCCGATAACCAGTTTCCCATACTCTACGACTTTGTAGTCGCTTTGATCTGCTGAGGCAAGACTTTTCTTAAAACGGTCACTTTGTAAAACAATGCCATCATGCATTGTCATCGACAGAACAGGATAATTGCCTTTCCCACAGCGAACTACCTTTGCCGGAGTAATAAGATCACCTAATATTGTGTATTTTTTTCATTTCAGCATGTCTCTCAATTCTATTAGCTCTGCTGCGATTTGTTTTTCCAAGGTGTCGAGTTTATCCATGATCTCCCTCGGAAGACGGATACTCCACCGCCACGTACTCCGTCTTCTTGTACTTATTTATGGACAGATCATAACCGTTCTCCACGATCTCTTCCTTCGGCACAAGGAAGCTCTGCTCTGTCCGCTTCCGGTCTGCTTCCTGTTCCAGGTGATGAAACCGCTCCACAATGTCCGGAATGTCGTTCTCTGCAACAGGGGAGCGCTTGTCATCTAAGGTAAATCCATCGGCCTTCATATCATAGAACCACACCTGGTCGGTACCGCCTGCACCGGTTTTGGTAAACACCAAAACGGCAGTGGAAACGCCTGCGTAGGGTTTGAATACGCCGGAGGGCATGGAGATAACGGCTCGCAGCTGATGACGCTCCACCAGCTCCTTACGGATGGCTTTGTGGGCGGAGGAGGAACCAAACAGGACGCCGTCCGGAACAATACATGCACATCGTCCTCCTTTTTTGAGCATGCGGAGGAACAGGGCAAGGAACAGCAGCTCCGTTTTCTTCGTATTGGTAATGGCCTTCAAATTGTCGTGGATGCTCTCTGCATCCACAGTGCCCTTGAAGGGCGGGTTGGCGAGGCATATGGTGAACTGCTCACAGATTCCATTTTGTTTGGATACGCTGTCCTTATAGTCAATTTCTGGATTACTGATGGAATGGAGCATCAAATTCATGGCGGAGATGCGAAGCATGGTCCGGTCCGTATCAAATCCCGTGAAGGCTGGGCCGGAGAAATGTGCCCATTGCTCGGCGGTCATGGTATCTTCATAGTGCTCGCGAATGTATTCTGACGATGAAACCAGGAAGCCGGCCGTACCGCATGCGGGATCACAAATAATATCATCTGGCGTTGGCTGCAGCAAATTCACCATCATTTCCCGGATATGCTTTGGGGTACGGAATTGTCCGTTTTGGCCTGCTGTGGCCAATTTGCCCAACATATATTCATAGAGGTCTCCCTGCATATCCAGGTCTGCAATGTCATGCTCATACAGATCCTCCAAGCCGGTAATGATTTTCTGGAGCACCTGGGGTGTGGGAATCAAGAACATGGCGTCGCCCATATACCGGGCGAACGCTGTGTTGGACCCGGCTCCTTTTTCTGGTTCATCCGGGATTTCGATCAGTTCTCCCTGCGCTGTAAAAATCTGGAAGGCGTCCATATTTCATGTGTTTGATTGCTGGAAAGACCCGCTCAGACATGATCGTGTAAATCTGCCGGGGATCGTGATTTTTGAACTTACTCCAGCGCATGGCTTGCCCGGCAGGGGATTGTGGGAAAAATTTTATCCATTTTTTCATTGGACATATTCTCGAAGGCTTCCTGTTTCCAACTCCTTCTCGTCCAGGGACCGGATAAACATCAAATATGTGAGTTGCTCAATCACCGTCAGGGGGTTGGTAATTCCACCGGCCCAAATGTCTGTCCAGATTTTGTCGATCTTGTTTTTAATCATGCCTGTGACCATAGAAGACCTCCAATTTTAGCTTCTCCACCTCGTTCTCTTTCGAGGCAGCCGTCATATATTCCAAATTGTACTATATTGCCTGTCAAAAATCAACGTCTTATGTAGATTTATGAGAAAGTGGCCTGCCCCCCGGGAGCAAAGCCTTTGTCTGTCCTGGGGCAGGCCGCCGAGGGATTCCCGTTACAGGTTATACAGCCTCGTGTATTTTTCCGTCAAGTAGTCCGTATAGTATTTTGCATCAAACTTCCCGCAGGCCATTTCAAACAGGGTGCCGGGGCTGTAGAGGCGAGCGTGGCGGTGGATGTGGTTGTGGAGCCAAGCTTTGACCTTGGAGAGGTCGCCTTTGGCCACATCCTCCCAGATGCTTCCCATCTCGGCTTCCATGGCTGCCAGCATTTGGGGACCGTAAGCGCTGCCCAGGGCGTAGGAGGGGAAGTAGCCGATGCTGCCGCCGGACCAGTGGGAATCCTGTAGGCAGCCCATGCGGTTGTTGGGGACCTCCACGCCCAGGTACTCCCCGGTACAGCTGGTTCCATGCTTCCGGTACATCCCGGACAGCCAGGGTTCCGGCGATAAGCCGCTTTTCCAGTTCGTACCGGACCATAATGTGCATGCAGTATGTCAGCTCATCTGCCTCGGTCCGGATGAGGGAGGACTGGCCTTGTTGACTGCCTTCCAGAACATATGGGCATCCACGCCCTCCAGCTGCCGGGGGAATAGCTGGACCAGCTTCGGGAATATGTAAGTGAGGAAGGGCTCGGAGCGGCCGATGATGTTTTCAAAAACCGACTTTGGCTCTCGTGAATTCCCATGGAGGCCCCGCCTGCCAGGAAGGTGTGGTTGTACCGGTCCTCGCAGCCCATTTCGTAGATGGCATGGCCACCCTCATGGATGACGGAGTAAAGGGAGAAGACCGGCTCCTGCTCGTAGTAATGGGTGGTGATACGGACGTCCTTGTTGTGAAAGCCCGAAGTAAAGGGGTGCTCCGATTCGGCGATGGCGCAATAATTCCGGTCGATGCCCAGGACGGACATGATGTAATCAGACAGCTGGTGCTGCTGCTCCATGGGATAGAGCTGGTGCAGGAAGCTATCATCAATGGGCTCCGCAGCTGTGACCTTGGCCAGGAGGGGAACCAGGACTTCCCGGAGCTGCGCAAAGAAACGGTCCAGGGTTTCGACAGTGAGCCCTTCCTCATATTCGTTCAGCAGAGCGTCGTAGGGTGGCAGACTGGGATTGTAATATCCGGCAAATTTTTTGATTAAACCCTACAATTTTTTCTCCAGATATGGGGGCAAAAAGCGCGAAGTCATCGGTATTTTTGGCTTGCTCCCAAACCGCCTGGGCGTCGTTGAGAAGCACGTCATATTCGATGTACTCCTGGGGCGGAATTTTGGAAATCTGGTTGTAAGACTTTCGGAACAGCTCAACCTTTCGCCGGTCCACTGGGTCCAGCTCCTGAAGATGGGCCTCCAAATAAGACAGGAGGGCTTCGTTTTCCGGGTCGGCATTTAGCGCATACACGGTCTCACTGAGCATGGCCATGGTCTGCCCCCCGCCCCTGGGCGGAGCCCTTCGGCGCGGCTGTGGCGGCATCCAGGAATAGAACTCCCATAGCATGGTGATAGGCGGACAGCTTGCTTTCCACAGCCCGCAAAGCCTCCAACGCGGCTGAAACGCTGGTATATTTCATAATAATCCCCTTTCAAACAGCAATTTTCTATAGAATATCACATCTGCCCCCTTTCGTCAATTGCGGGGAGTGAAGAGACAGGGCAGGTATGTGTCAAGTAGACGAAACCCCGGTTGCACTTTTATGTCGGAATGTGCTATCATGATTGGAGCTTGTATTTTACAGAAACTGGAGGATCTGTCCATGAAGACGATGCGGTCCATTGGGGCGTTTCTGCGCTCTGCGTGGCAGTTTGTTTTTTGCTTTCGGAAGGTATTTCTGGCAATTCCGGTGATTGTCACGGCCATTGTTCTGGCGTGCCGGAATGCTTCGGTTCTGCCGGAGCGCGTGGGCTTGTTTTTGTCCACGGAAGGGACCTTTTCGCTGCTGGTGAGCAGGCAGCAGGCTGTGTTTGGCCCTCTTCTGGTGACTGGCCTCAGCCTCATTTTCATGGCTGCTTCCAGGAAGGTGTTCTATCCCTGGCTCATTTCGGTGATCACGTTGGTTCTGCCGTTTTTGATCCAGCTTCTGAATCAATTTGGCTTTTAGTTGCTTTGGAGGTACTCCATGAAAGAAAATAAGAAATCCGGAACTGGTTTAACATTGAGTACCGCCATATCCAGAATAAAAAGCTGGTGGTGACGGTGTCTGTGCTGCTGCGGCTGTCTGTGGTGGGGACGCTGGTGGCCCAGGCGTTCAATGGCAATTTTGAAAATGTTTACACCTGCATTTTGGCCCTGATTCTCTTTACCATTCCCTCTCTCATTGAACGGCGGCTCCACATTGATCTGCCGGACACCCTGGAGATTATCATACTTTTTCTTTATTTACGCCGCTGAAATTTTTGGGCGAAATCCAGGAGTATTATGTGATCATCCCGTTCTGGGACGACATTTTGCACACCCTCAATGGCTTCCTCTTTGCCGCCGTGGGCTTCTCTCTGGTCAATATCCTGAACCGGGACAAGCGGGTGATGCTGCGTCTGTCCCCCTTTTACATGGCGGTCATGGCCTTTTTGCTTTTCCATGACCATCGGCGTGCTGTGGGAGTTCTTTGAGTGGGGCGTGGACAGCCTTATGGCTAAGGATATGCAGAAGGATACCATTGTGCAGGCCATTCATTCTGTGACCCTCCATCCGGAGGGGCGGAATATCCCGGTTCATGTGAAGGACATTGCAGATGTGATTCTGGTTCACTCCGACGGCTCCCAGACCCCCCCTTTGGGGTGGGCGGCTATCTGGATATCGGCATCATCGATACCATGAAGGACCTGTTCGTGAACTTCATCGGGGCGGTGGTCTTCTCCGTGATCGGCTTTTTCTACGTGAAATCCCAGGGAAGGGGAAACTGGCCAGCCAATTCATTCCCCAGCTTATGGACAAACAACAGGAACCGGAAAAAGCAGGAGGAATTGTGATGGAACCCCTATGTCAAAAGCTGTTTCTGTAGCTTTCCCCTCCTACGGAGGAGGACCCACGGGCGGAAAAAAGCAGCGGATTTTAGATGCGCTTCCCCTGTTCCTGGGGCAGGTGCAGATGGCTCTGCCTGTGATGAAAGCTGCATCCCATCCTCCGGGACGCCGGCTGGCAAGTGACGGTCACGTTGGCCTGGACTGGTCTGTGCTGGGAGGTGGTAGGCCTTGCCCCCGGCAATACGGCGGACCGAAATTACGGCGTCTGCGTGGACCTGGGAAGCACCACGGTGTGTATGCGGCTGGTGGATTTGTCCACTGGTGAAACCATCTGCCAGGACAGCGCCTACAACCGGCAGATTGCTTTCGGAGAGGACATTCTGACCCGGGTATTCTACAGCAAGGACAATGCCCCGGCCCTGGAAGAGATCCGCCAGGCGACCCTGGCCTCCCTTTCGGGAGGTGCTGGAAGGCCTGGAGCGGAAAAGCGGCTATCCTGTGGCCAGCTGCGGCGCCATGACCGTTGCGGGGAACACCACCATGATGCACTTTCTCCTGGGCTTGGATGCGTTTGGCGTCTTTGCTTCTCCCTATGCCCCTCGGGCTATGCGTTTTGACCCTTACCCAGCCCGGGACCTGGGGCTTCCTTTGACGGCTATGTGTACTGCTACCCCTGCCGGGCCAATTATCTGGGAGGCGACATCGTCAGCGGCCTAGTGGCCACGAATTTAACCCAGGAATCGGAGATTTGCGTCTTTTTGGACATTGGCACCAACGGCGAGCTGGTGGTTGGAAACCGGGAGTTTCTCATGGCAGGAGCCGGTGCGGCAGGCCCTGCATTGGAAGGCGGCGTGGTGAAAACCGGCATGCGGGCGGTGGAAGGGGCAGTGAGCTACGTCCGCCTGGAGAAGGGGCGGTTCTACCTGACTGTGCTGGGAGGTCGGGGAACCTCGCGGCCTGTGCGGCAGCGGCATTGTGGATCTGATTGCCCAGCTCTACCTGAACGGTATGGTGGACCTGCGGGGAAGCTGATCCCCGAATCCGGCGGCCTGGAGCAGCGGGATGGGGGAATGGGCCGTTTGCTATGCCCCCGGCCTGTATTTTTACCAAAGCGACATCGACGCCTTTCTCCAAACCAAGGCGGCCGCCAACACCATGGTGGAATATATGCTGGACGCCTTGGGCGTTCCATGGACCAGGTGGGGAAGTTCTTCGTGGCCGGGGCCTTCGGCACCTACCTGGACAAGGAGTCCGCCGTGACCATTGGCCTGTATCCGGACCTGCCCAGAGACCGGATTGTGAGCGCAGGCAACACTTCTTTGGAGGGAGCCCGCCGGCTTCTGTGCGACCGGACAATCTGGGACGGACTGGACCGGATTCTGGACACCATGGAATATGTACAATTCGGTGAGGTGGCCAACTTCATCGACCGCATGGCCGCCGCCAAAGCCATTCCCCCACAGATCTGTCCCGGTATCCCTCTGTGCGGAAGAAGCTTATGGCAAGGGACTGTTGTGACCGGGATTGGATGGGGAATGATATGTCAGAAGTAATTCAGCAATTGGGAAGTCAGATTGCATACTATCGGAAAAAGGCCGGCTTGACCCAGAGCGCCTTGGCTGAGAAAAATCAGCGTCTCCACCCAAGCAGTTTCCCGGTGGGAGCGGGGCGGTGCGCCGGATGCGGCCATACTGCCTACTTTGGCCAGTGCCCTGCATGTGACCATTGATCAGCTGTATGGCATCCCCAGTGGGCAGAATACAGATATCCCGCAGCTTTTGACCGAGGCCTTTCAAGGCATTCCCCAGGACCACCTGTTTGAGGCAGCATATCACTATGCCTATGCCATTTTGAAGGCTACCCTGGACTCTTGCGAGCAGCCAGGAGAGGAATTCCACAGGATGCTGGATACCCACGAAAATGTGGACCGACGTGGGGCGGCAATGCCGCCGCCCTACCTGGTGCATGTATCCTCGGACCTTGGGATTATGTCACCTCCTTTGCCAAAGATCTGCACCTATCTGCTTGTGATGCCGGAAACCAGAGGATGGCTTTGCCTCCATCATGAAAAAAAGCAGGGCCGCCTATCTTCAGCTGTTTGAACTTCTGAGCCGGGACCACAGGCTGGATATGCTTTTTGTTCCTTTACGGAGACAGCCGGGAGGGATTTACCGCCTCCAAGGCGGCCAGGGAGCTGGGCATTTCTGAGGAACAGGCGGAAGAAATTCTGGAGGAACTGCATGACCTGAACTTCTTGAAGATTATGAGATTTTCATCTGCAGATGGCGAATTAAAGGTATATCAGCCAAGTGCAAGTTACGCCCTGATCCCATTTTTTTATACTTTGGATCGGAGCTGATGGTTTCCCAAGGCGCCTCCTGGTTGCGGTACGATACCAGGGAGCGGGCATTTTTCCCTGCGCCCTTAGGTACAAACGGAGTTGCCACGGAGTGGGGAACCAAAAAAGCCAGGGGAACGGAGGGAACACGAAGCCCGGACTTTACGGAAAGCTCTGATTTGTTCAAGCATAGATTGTGATGATTCAGGAGACTGCCTCAACGAGTTGAAGCAGTCTCCCGCTTTTTTTCTGGAATGGCAGATGGTAGACGCTCAAATTCTGGTTTTGTTGTACGATTTCCAAGTAATTTCTAATGAAACGGCATCTTCTCAACGCAAACGACATTAGGTCTCGAACGGGACTTTTTGACTCTCTTTTGCCCTGTGGTAAAATGAAATAGCAGACACTCGAAGTGAGGCGTTGCTTCAGTGCCAAAAATCAGAAAGGACCTGAGTAGTTATGAGAAAGATGATGGGAACGTCCGGATTTGGACGGATTTCTTAGCACTCAGCTTGAGGCTGAGGTAGGCTTTCAAACATGGATCAAGAATTGGAGGAGGAGGACCGTATGAAACAAATGAATCGAATCAAACGCCTGCTTTCCTTGGCTTTGACCGCTGCCGTGCTGCTGGGTGTGGTGCTTCCGGTCAATGGAACAGAGCCGGAACTCCAGGCTCTGCGCTTTCAAAAAGGTTGACAGCGGCTCGGTTTCTGCAGAACTGCGGCAGGACGTTGCAGCCGAAATTCAGGATGAGCCGGAATACGCGGACACCGATCTGGTGCGTGTTTCTATTGTTCTGGACCAAAATCCACCCTTGACGAGGGATTTTCCACAATGGACATTGCCGGAAACGCGTCAGCCATGTCTTATCGCGCCGCTTTTGCGCAGTAGCCAGGCCGATGTGACTGCTGCCATTGAACGTGCGACAGAAGAAAAGCTGGACGTTGTCTGGAACCTGACCCTGGCGGCGAATCTCATTTCCGCCAACGTGCCTTATGGCCAGATCCAGGCCATCCAGAGCCTGCCTGGTGTGAAAGAAGTTGTGGTGGAGACGCGCTATGAGCCCTGTGTTGTGGATATGGAGGAAACGGCAGACCCCAACATGGCAACGTCGCACCTGCAGATTGGCAGCAGCAACGCTTGGGCGGCCGGCTATACCGGGGCAGGTTCCCGGATTGCGGTCATAGACACCGGCATCGACACGGACCATCAAAGCTTTTGCTTCAGATGCCTATGAATATAGCATTGCGTATCAAGCCGGATTGCATCAAATTCCGGTAGACGAGTACACAGGCAGTCTGAACCTCCTGGACCAGGGGGAGATTTCTGAGAAGCTGGAGCTTCTCAACATTTCGGGGTGAACGCCGGGCAGCTCTATGTCAATGCCAAGATTCCTTTTGGTTACAACTACATAGATAAGGATCTGGACATTACCCATGATCATGACAGTGCCGGTGAACACGGTTCCCATGTTGAGGGCATTGCAGCTGCCAATGCGTTCCTCTCCAACGGGGACGGCTCCTTCTCCCGTGCCTTGGAGACGGTCAAGGTTCAGGGCGTTGCCCCAGATGCCCAGATCCCTTACCATGAAGGTCTTTGGCAAAGGCGGCGGCGCCTATGATTCCGACTATATGGCCGCCATAGAAGACGCGATTATTTTGGGCTGCGATTCGGTGAACCTGTCATTGGGTTCCGGCAACCCCGGCTTTGCGCGCAACACGACCTATCAGGATATCCTGAACAGCCTGGCTGACAGCGACACCATGGTTGTCATGTCCGCCGGCAACTCCGGGCATTGGGCGGAGAACTCCAAAGCTGGCGCTGGTTACCTCTATGGAGATGACGTCAGCTTTGCAACTTCCGGCAGCCCCGGTACCTACACCAATGCTCTGAACGTGGCTTCTGTGGACAACATCGGCTTTACCGGCAATTATTTTTTCAGTTGCTGACAATCCGGTGTTCTATACGGATTCCTCTGCCAACGGCTATTCTAACGCACCCTTCACCACCCTCTCCGGCGACTATGACTACGTCTGGATAGACGGCTTTGGCACGGCGGAGGATTTTACGGCCCTCGGCGACGCCGTAAAAGGAAAGATTGTTTTCGTATCCCGGGGCAGCACCTCCTTCTATCAGAAGCATGAGGCAGCCGCCAACGCCGGGGCCCTGGCCTGTGTGGTCTGCAACAACCAGGCTGGCGCCATCAACATGGATCTGTCCAGCAGCTCTGCCACCATTCCCTGCGTTTCCATTACCCAGACTGACGGAGCCATGATTCGGCTTCATTCCACGCCGGTCTATGCCGGAGACCAGGAAACCGTCCTTTATTATACTGGAAAGACGAATGTATCTGCTGAGATTGACTCTGTGGTATATGATACAGGTGATTATACCATAAGCGACTTTTCATCCTGGGGAGTTCCGGGGACTCTGGGCATTAAGCCCGAGATTACAGCCCCCTGGTGGTTCGATTTATTCTGTCAACGGCGTAGTGCCCGGCGGCCAGGCCTATGAGACCATGTCCGGCACCTCCATGGCCTCCCCTCAGGTGGCAGGCATGGCAGCGCTGATTGCGCAGTACATCCAGGAAAATCATCTGGATGAGAAGACCGGTTTGTCTCCCCGCCAGCTGGGCCAGAGCCTCCTCATGTCCACGGCGGTTCCGGTGATGGAGGACTTTGGCGATGGCAACGGCTACTATCCGTCCTGCGCCAGGGCTCCGGGCTTGCCAACATCGGAAATGCCCCTTGCGGCAGATACCTATCTGCTGATGGAGCAAGACGCCACCGCATCCTATGCCGACGGTAAAATCAAGGCTGAGTTGGGGGATGATCCGGAGAAGAAGGGCGAATATTCCTTTTCCTTCACGGTGAACAATCTGTCCGGCAGAGCACAGTCCTACACCATGCGTGGGGACTTCTTCACCCAGGATCTTTTTTGAGGATCTGGGTTACACTTGGCTGGACACGCAGACGGCAGCCTTGGCAGCCAATGTGACCTTTACGGTGGATGGCAAGGAGTGCAAGCCGTCCTCCAGGCTGGATTGTGACCTGGACCATGACGGGGATACCGATGCCGGTGATGCACAGGTGATCCTCAACTATGCAGTGGGGGCGCTGGAGGAGATGGATCCCCAGGCAGATCTCAATGCCGATGGAATGATTAATACGTATGATGCTTACCTCCTCCTGAACAGTCTTGAAACCAGCGTGTTTACAGTGCCCGCCGGAGAAACGGCCCATGTGACAGTTCAGATTACACTGCCTGACGCAGGGAAGGAGCAGCTGGACGCCAAGTATGTGCATGGGGCATATATTGAGGGATACGTCTATGTGTCTCCCATCACAGGGGCGGAGGGGCTGTCCCTCCCGAGCATTCCATCCCGGTTTTTTGGCCTTCTATGGAAACTGGACGGATGCTTCCATGTATGATAAAGGGAACCTATGCCAGCCGCCTCTATGGCGACGAAACGCCAACCTACACCGGTGTGACCGCTACCAATTTCTTCACCTATGGTATGGAAGACAGTGGGACGACCCATTATCAGATTGGCAATCCTTACGGTCTGGAAAAAGGAATATCCGGTAGACCGCCTTGCCATCAGCGGCAACGCCATATTGAACCGGTTCCAGACCTCCCTCATTCGAAATGCTGCTGCCATCGCGGCCTTCGTCGCCGATGATAGGGGCAAAAGTGCTTGAGATGTCCACGGTGACCAACAGTCTTCCCAGTGCATATTACTATGTCAATGGTGGTTCCTGGCAAAAATACGACAAAGCCGGTCTGTCCTGGAACAAGCGGCTTGCATCCCTGGACCTTGTTGAGGGGGAGAAGGTGACGGTCGGTCTGGTGGCAGTTCCCGAATACTACGAGACCAGCGGCGACATCACCCAAGGCGCAGCTGGCCGAGCTTGTGGAGTCCGGCAAGCTGGGTGCAGGCGCGTTCAAAACCACCACCATGACGGTGGATTGCACGGCGCCTGAGATCTTGGGTGTTTATAAGGATCTGTCCAATGGCGATCTGCTTGTGACGGCAAGGGACAACCAGTACATGGCAGTCAATGCTGTGACAAATGTCAGCGGCACCCGGAGCTATGGCGCAAAGTTGCCGGAGCAATCCGAGCCCGGTCAGACGGTGACAACCCGCATCCCATTGGACGGCGCCAAGCTGGGCAGAAAATGCCGGATTCTCGTCGCCGATTATGCCGGCAATGAGGCGGTCTTTGAGGTGGACAATGGGAGTGACGGAGAAGAATACGCCGGTATGATGTTCGGCTTTACCTTCCTCCATTACCCGGCCTGACCACCGACACCCGTGGCTCAGATCAAAAAATCGTTGGATGTCCATTGACCCGGAAAAGGTCTACTATTACAACGAAAGTGACTACGGAGGAACAGAGATTACAGCGCCATCAATATGCAGATTGTGGCCGCCGAATATGTAGACGGTTACGTCTACATGGCTACCATGGGCGGAGACCTCTATGTCGCCCCTCACGGCGAATGGGAGAGCTATGAGCTGATCAGCCATTACTTCCAGTATACCGATGAAGATGAAATTGACGATATGGCTTTCAACTACGCGGACAAGAAGCTGTACGCCCTGGACAAGAGCAATCGTCTCTACACCATCGACCTGTATTCCGGTGAGATGGAGCAGGTTGCCAGTATAACCATTGTCAATCCCAGAAACAACTCTGACTCCTATCGAAAGCTCACCATGCTGACCATTGACGACGACGGCAATTTCTATGTGGTGAACTCCGGCGGCACAGGCTATACCTTCCTGTACCGCTTTACAGAGAGGGACATTGTGGATGGAAAAATTGAGGATATGACGCCTGTGGTCAACGATGCCAACAATCGGATTGGCTTCTATGGTACCTATGGCTCTCTGGCCTGGGACCATGACAAAAATGTGCTGTACATGATCGGCAGCAGCTCCGTCCTGTCCAGCAGCGCATCCATTTGCATCACCATAGACACGCAGACGGGTAAGGGCACCAGGACCAATACCACACAGGCCAATGGCCAGGACGTCACCCGGTATGGCTCCAGAGTGCAAAATACCATTTATGGCCTGTATATTGTTCCTGCCAAGACCAGCATCATCCATCCGGCTACAGATTCCAGCGGCATCACACTGGACAGAACGGTGGTGGAGGGTCTGATTGATACGGAATTCACGCTGCATGAGAAAGTAGCGCCGTGGAATCTGGACGATAAGACGGTAACATGGACCACCTCCAATGAGGCCGTCGCCACCGTGGATCAGAATGGCAAGGTCACAATGCTCAGCAGTGGCGAGGCTGTGATCACCGCCACAACCAACGCGGAGCCAAACCTGACGGCAGACTGCGTTGTGCGGGTGAAGAAGCTGGATCCCGTTTCCCTTTCCGCTCTGGTTTACGACAGGGATGAAAACCCCTTACTGGGCCGATTTTACGCGGACAACCGGCTGCGTGGAAGGCTGCCAGCGAGAAGACCACAGAATTCATAGGCGGCACATGGAAGGGCGGGTATATTTACGCCCATGACGGCAGCAATCTGTACAAGGTGGACGCCGACCTGTTCCAGGTGGTGCAAAACTGTGGCCCCGTTGCCGCCGCCTGGCAGTGGTCCGATGCCGCGCCGGCGCCTGCCATAGGCGATCTCTTTGATGCAATCATTGGCGTTTGCAATGAGGGCATGTACCTCGAAATGGTCTATCCCGAGGAGGGCAATCTGAGCTATTGGGATATGTCCTGGGACGTCACCAGCCCCATGGCCGCCATCGCCTACGCCGGGAGCGGCACCTATGATTATGTGTATTACGCCAAGGAATACCCGGATTGCCCTGCGAACTTCTACTACGTGATGACGGAAGACGGCGGGCTTTGGACGATTGTGGTGCTCACCTTTGACGATGGGGAGTCCTATGTCGTAGATTACGACCGCTTAGGCTCCGTGCCAGGCATCCGGCTGACGGGCGTCTCCGGAATTACGGCCGGTCAGTATGCTTCCATGGTGTACGATCCGGTTACCGGCTATCTGATGCTGTCTTCCTATATGGAAGGGGAAGAAAATAATCTGTATGCCATCCATCCTGAGACGCTGCTTGCCACCAACCTTGGCAGCTTTGGCGAGAAGGTCTGGCCGGTTGTCAGCATGTACCAGTATGAACGGGCCACGGAGCTAACTGTCAAGCTCAACATGACGGCTGCGGATATGGATGGGAACGATTCGCTGAATCTGACGGCGAAGGTGGTACCGGCAGCATATCAGAAGGGGGTCACATGGTCTACCAGCAACCCCCAGTGTGGCCACTGTGGATGAAAACGGCGTGGTGACGGCTGTGGCCGAGGGAATGCCGTTATTACCGCAACCTCTGTGGATCAAAATGCCTCCGGCATGGCCGCAACGGCAACCTGTAACGTCACAGTCAGGGGGGCTGGCCGCAGTCGATGCAGACCGGGAAGTGCCGGAGTTCCGCATGGGGACCGGTACGGTTTCTTCCAGCCTGGTTTCTTTCGGAACCTCCCATCTTGCCGGACAACGGGCGGATGCAACGCCAGAAGCTGCCAACGTATCTGGCGGTTCTGTAAACTCCACTGGCACGGTCCAAACGGATTCCATTGGCGAGACTGCTGAGGACGAGAAGACTGTCACCGTGGAAGTCACCGCCAAGGATGCAGCGGGCAAGGACGTTGCATCCACCAACGGCCCTCATCACAGCCCGTTATGATGTGTCCCATCTGGCTCTCCAATCCGTTGTGGTCCATGCAGACTACCAGGCCGTTGCACAGAGCGATGGCACGGTGAAATTTGCCTATGCGGACACCGGGGAGATTCCCGCCGGGTCCTCTGTGGCGACTCTGATTTTCCAGGTCCGGTCTGGGGAAAGACCGGGGTCTCGATCCTGACAGAGGAGGTCAACGCTCTGGCCCCAGCTTACTGCGAGACACTGGAAATCTCCTACGAACACGCTCACACCGAAGTTCGCAACGGGAAGGAAGCCACCTGCACCGAAGAAGGCTATACCGGCGACGTCTACTGTACGGACTGTGGCCAACTCGTTGCACAGGGAGAGGTGATCCCCGCCCTGGGCCACAAAAATCGAACTGCGCAACGCCAAGGAAGCGACCTGCACCGAAGCGGGCTACACGGGCGATGATGTCTGCACCCGTTGTGGTGAGGTTGTGAAGGAGGGGCAGGTCCTCCCGGCCCCTGCTTCTCCCGGGACTTTATCGACCTGGACAGCAGCCAGTGGTATCATAAATACACCGACTACGTGATTGAGCGGGGCCTGATGAATGGCATGAGCCAGGAGAAGTTTGCCCCCAATGGCATCTTAACCCGTGGTCAGCTGGTGACCATTCTCCACCGCTTGGCCGGCAGCCCGACACCCACCGGAGCCAGCCCCTTCACCGACGTGAAGGAGGGACGGTACTACGCAGAGGCGGTGAGTTGGGCAGCAGAGCAGGGCCTGGCTCAGGGCGTGACGGAGACCCGGTTTGTCCCGGAGGCTCCCGCCACCCGGGAGCAGCTGGTTACCTTCCTGTGCCGTTACGCCGCCATGCATGGGGTAGACACCGCCGCAGGCGGGTCTCTAAGCAACTTCCCGGATGCCTCCAGTGTCAGCAGTATGCCCAGCAGCCCATGCTGTGGGCGGTGCAGACTGGTCTCCTGCAAGGTATGGACGGGCGCTTGGCCCCAAAGCCTCCGCAACCCGCGCACAGACCGCTGCGTTCCCTGACCCGCTTTTGCGAGAACATTCTGAAGGGAGAATAGCCTTTTTGAACACATCGGCTGATCCATAGCTGAAAATCTGGCAGGAAATCCGGAATCATTCCGATTTCCTGCCAGAAGCAGTTTTACCCTTTCGCAGCGCCTGTCTTGCACGCAGCTTCCATGGAAGCAGGGGACAGGGCGGATCCCTTTCTCAGTCGCCGAAGCTAATGCCCAACATTTTGGCCTCCTGCACAATGGAGGCATTGGGGTCTACCATTTTCAGCTTGCCCGCCACCTCTTCCAGGGGAACCCGGACGATTTCCCGATTTTTGTAGCCCACCATAAAGCCATATTCCCCATTCAGGATCAGCTTGCCTGCTTCGGAGCCCAGGCGGCTGGCAAAGACCCGGTCATAGGGGCAGGGACTGCCGCCTCGCTGGGTATGCCCCGGTACGGTGACTCGCACGTCAAAGCCCATTTTTTGACCAGCCCTTCGGCAATCTCATAGGAGACAGAAGGATATTTGGTATTTGCCAGCTTCTTTTTGTAATCCTTTTTGGAAAGCTTAGCGTCCTCCTTGGAAATGGCGCCCTCTGCCACCGCCAAAATGGTAAAGCGGCTG
>VOFD01001386.1_pt1 | contig 15549 bp, 26 predicted proteins | sample 5384101 | NCBI WGS metagenome assembly VOFD01 (sample SAMN12384723, study PRJNA508395) | human gut metagenome | isolation source: healthy gut C | host: Homo sapiens
AAGAGCAGCTTCACATCATCATAATGCTTGTTGTTGGACTTCATGACTACGGCTATCAGCCTGTGTCCATTGATATCGGCAGCCTCCCACCAGGGTGTTGCCTGCCTTTGAGGTATATCCTGTCTTTCCTCCGACTATGCCCTCATAGTACTGGGAATTGGAAGGATTTATCATCTTGTTTCCGTTGGTCACGGTAAGGGCTGACCTGTTCTTCGAGGCAGGAGCTTGTAGGTCCTGGTCTGAAGTATGGTCTTTATGGTCTCATTGAGATCGCTGCATGGGCGATGAGTGCCATGTCCCTCAAGCCGTAGTGTAATGGCTTGCACCATTAAGGCCGGAAGCATTTTCAAAATGAGTGCCTGTGGTCTGAGCTGTGAAGCCTCTGGTTCATCTTTTTCTGCAAATGCCTGCTGGCTTCCGGAGACCTTTTCCGCAAGTCCGTTTGCCACCTCACAGGCTGACTTCAGAAGCAGTGCATAGAGGCTGTCCTTGACGGAGAGCATGTCTCCGGTGGTAAGGTTGACATTGGCTGCTCCGGACTCCAGGTTCTGGGTCGCGGTAGCCGTATATACCACTGTATCCTCAAGGCTCAGATTTTCAACTGCAAGAAGGGCGGTCATGAGCTTCGTTATGGAAGCGGGATACATGGGCTTTGAGCCTCCTTGTCAAAGAGGAACTGGCCCGTGGTCGCATCATAAAGCACGCCTGCCTCACTGGATATCTCCGGAGCCTTGACCTGGTCTGCTGGCTTACGGATGTATTGCTTCCTGTCGTACCTGTGGTCCCTGTATTGCTTACGGTTCCCGAAGGATCCACCGCAGTGCCTGTCTGAGGCACCGTGGTCCCATCTCGGGCTGCACCGTGGTCGGATTGCCGAAGGATCTATGAGAGTCATCTGCCCCTGGGCACGCCCTGAGTCCCCGGGGTACTGCTCTGTGTCGTTCCCCTGGGTGCTTCCGGTCACCGGTGTAGTGCTGGTACCGTTCTGGGCAACACTCCCACCGTGCTGGGCCTGAATTGACATAGCCCCTCCGCTCTGCTGATAGGTTATTCCGGAGGATACGGTCTGAGCTACTGCCCTGGTGCAGTTGCCATAAGCAATCTGGCTTGCATAGGCTGTATTGTTGACAGTATGGCCATGGCGCATCATGGCCCCTGTTCTTCTTGCTTTATGGTTCATGTAGATCTGACTCCTTTGGAGCTTCTTTCTTGAATATCCGCCGAAGCCTCCTCCGGCATCCGAAGTTGATAGCATATGGCAGGCCTCTTTTCAAAGCTCTGCCATATTACGATATGGCTTACGACATTTTTATTATAATTTGTTTTAGCCTCACAAAGCCGCATATCATATGGAAGGTTTATTATCCCCGCCCCATGAAGGCCGGTGTCGATATGAAGCCTTGAGGCGTGACCTTCAAAGTTTTCTTCTTTGACCTTCTTCTGTTTTATCTTCGGTACATGTCCTGCTGTCTGGCAAGTCCATTATGAGCCCGAACTTGTCCCCTCATACCATACTGGAGTGATTATGGCCCTTTGCCTATCTGCTCTTGGCGGCCTTCTCTCTGTCCATTTTGGAGGCCCTGCTGCAGTGACGGTCCTGTATCAAATACCAGTTCCTCAGCAGCCCTGCCGCCCAGAGTGGGTGACCAGCATGGCCTGAAGCTCCTTTTTGGTGTTGGAGGCATTTTTCCTCCTCAGGCACCTGCATGACATAGTCCAGGGCCCCCATGGTCCTGGGGACTATGGTGATCTTCTGAACGGGCTCCGCATCCTTCTGTATGGCCGCGATAAGCGCATGTCCCACCTCATGATAGGATACTATGCGCCTTTCCTCCTGTGAAAGTATGCGGTCCTTTTTTCCTTGCCGACCAGCACCACCTCCACGGCCTCAAAGGTCCTGCTCACTCACGGCCCTGCCATGCTTTGACCGCGGTGATGGCCGCCTCATTCATCATATTTGCAAGGTCTGCGCCCACAGCTCCGCTGGTGGCCAGGCCTATCTCTTCACAAGTCCACGGTGCTCGTCCAGCTTCACTCCCTTTGAATGCACCTTGAGTATCTCCATCTTGCCCTCGAAGATCCGGCTTTCGACTATGACCCGTCGATCGAACCTTCCCGGACGGAGCAGCGCCGGATCCAGTATCTCCGGTCTGTTCGTGGCCCGAGCACCATGATGCCCCTTCCCGGGGTCGAAGCCGTCCATCTCTGACAGCAGCTGATTGAGGGTCTGCTCCCTCTCATCATTTGAGCCAAGCCTGTTGTCCCTGGACTTGCCTATGGCATCTATCTCATCTATGAAAAATGATACAGGGTGCCACAGAGTTGGCCTGCTTGAAAGGTCCCTGACCCTGGATGCTCCCACGCCCACGAACATCTCAACGAAGTCCGAGCCTGTCAGTGAAAAGAAGGGCACGTCGGCCTCCTGCCACTGCCTTGGCGAGCAGAGTCTCTTCCAGTGCCCGGAGGTCCCACCAGCAGGGCACCCTTGGGCAGCTTGGCGCCTATCTTCCTGTATTTTTTCCGGATCGTGGAGGAAATCCACTATCTCTACCAGGGACTCCTTTGGCCTCATCCTCGCCGGCCACGTCCGCAAAGGTGACTCCGGTCTGCTTCTGCATGTACATCTTGGCTGTGGATTTGCCCACGCCCATGATGCCACCGGAGCCTCCGCCCATGCGCTTGTTCATATAGTTGATCATGATGACCAGCATAAGTATGGGCAGGACTATGGTGACTATGATGTCAAATATGAGCCCCTGTATTGCTGGGCTTCTGCTGATATGCAGTGACGCCTCTGCTCACAAGATAGGTGAGCAGGGGGTCATCCATCTTCTGTGTATAATCAGTAAGAGCCGATGAATAGCCCGGGGCATCGGGACGCACTCTTATGGATATCTGAGTCTCTCCCACCTCCACGCTGTCCACTATGCCCTCATCCACCATTTCATAAAACTCGGTGTAGGGCACCTCTACTCTGCTCGTATCATTTATGGCGCTCCTCCCCATGTTCATGAGGAAGAAGCTCACCAGCAGTGTGATGATGAGCGCCATCATACTGGAGGAAAATCCGCCTCCCGGTCCGGGGTCATATCCTCCTCTCCTGCCGGGGCCGCGTCTGTCTCCTCCATTTCCGTCTCCTCCGCCGAAGCCCCACTGATCATCTCTGTTGTCTCTGTTTTCGTCCATCAAATACTCCGTGAACCCTTTTTCCTGTATCGCCTCGCTGGTCTGATTTATGCCCAGCTTCTTGAACATCTTCACATCCACATGGGCCAGCATGACAGAGGTATGCACCTGGCATCCCCTAAGCTTGGGAAGCTGCTCCATGGCAAGCCTTGCATTGGGATCCTCCGCCGCACTCATGCTCAGGGCTATGAGAGTCTCATCTGTATGAAGGGCCGGATTCTGTGACCCCAGATATTCTATCTTGAGCTTCTGGATGGGCTCTATGGCCTGAGGTGAAATCACCTTGACCTTCCTGGGTATGCCTGCCAGCTTCTTGAGGGCATTGAGGAGTCCCTGCAGCCGAAGGGCCCAGGAGCGCAGTAGTGCCTCCAGTGACTATCTCTCCGTCCGCCAGCTCTATGGCCATGGATGGCTTGCCCTCCTTCTTTGCTCTTTCAAGGCAGGGCTTTACCACCCTTCTGTATTCAGGGATCTATGTCCGCCTGCTTCATACAGAAGCTCGGTCTTATAGATCGCATTTTCATCGGCGGAGCCCCTTGCAAAAGGCCTCCTTGGCCTGAAAATATCTCCTGATGATCTCCTGCTTTGAGGCCTCTCTGCAGACCTCATCATCTGAGATGCAGAAGCCCACCATATTGACTCCCATATCCGTGGGCGACTTATAAGGGCTCTCTCCGTATATGCCCATCAAATATTGCATTGAGTACGGGGAATATCTCCACGTCCCTGTTATAAGTTGACCGTGGTCTCCATAGGCCGCCAGATGGAAGGGATCTATCATGTTGACATCGTTGAGATCAGCCGTAGCCGCCTCATAGGCCAGGTTGACCGGATGCTTGGAGTGGCAGGTTCCATACGGGAAATGTCTCAAACTTGGCATAGCCTGCCTTTTATGCCTCTCTTGTTCTCGTGATAGAGCTGGGACAGGCAGGTAGCCATCTTTCCGCTTCCGGGTCCGGGAGCCGTGACTATGATCAGAGGCTTCTTCGTCTCTATATATTCATTCCTTTCCATAGCCCTTGTCGCTGACTATGAGGTATGTTGCCGGGATAGCCCTCTATGCTGTAATGTCTGTATACCTTGATCTTCTTGCGCTCCAGCCTCTGCTTGAACTGGGTCACCGCCTGGGAAGGCGTGAACATGGTTATGACTACAGAATTGACCTCCAGGCCCCTCTCGGTAAAGACATTTGCAAGCCTGAGCACGTCCTCATCATAGCCTATGCCCAGGTCCTGGCGCTTCTTGTTGCGCTCTATATCCTCCGCGCTTATGGCTATGACCACCTCTGCCTCATCCTTGAGGGAAAGCAGCATCTTCAGCTTTGAATCGGGCTCGAAAGCCGGGCAGCACCCTGGATGCATGATAGTCGTCATACAGCTTGCCTCCAAATTCAAGGTAGAGCTTCCCCTCGAACTTTCCTATGCGCTCCTTTATCCTTTCAGACTGGATGCGAAGATATTTTTCATTGTCAAAACCGATCTGCTGCATTTTTCCATACTCCCCCTGTTATCCGTGATCAATAAAAACAATATGTTATTTTTAACACATTAAATCTTTGCCGTACAGTATTGAAAGAAAAACAAAGGTTAATTATTCTGTACCAGTCCGGCGCCCAGGACTACACACAGAAGATAGCTGCCCCTATGACCACGGGGATAGAAGCCCCAGTACCCGGTCCACCTCACGAAAGACCGGCTGAGAGCTTAGATGATATGGAGATATGTAAAACATGTCACAGTCCCCATATCCGTGAAGGGCCACATTTATGAGCTCTGCCACAATGGCACAGCACATAAACAGTCCGACAGACCTCAGGAAGCCTCTGAAGGCTCAGATCCTGAGCGTCCGGTCCGCCAGAGATATATGCCAAGAGCTATGAGCAGCACATGCCATATGTAGCCATGAGCCGTGAGCATGGGATGCCCCATGGGTAAAAACCATCATGCACTATGGGGGCGGCTATGCCTCCCAGCAATCCAAAAGTCCTGCATGAAGGTGGCCAGCACAGCCGCCGTCCCTCGTCCTTTTTATGGCCATGGGCCTAAATGGCCATGTACATGGGCATGGAGCAGAGCTGGAAGGGGAGGTACCATACATTGTAATGTCCTCCAAACACCTCCAGATAAAGGAACGCCTGCTTTCCACAGCTCCATGCACAAAAGCAAAGCCCCGTTAAAAGTAGGGGTCCGCGATAGGGCCTTGTCTGAATCTGGTCCCTTTATGGCTTTGTCCTGTCCTGTGGATCATGATCTGCCGGTATGCCTCCGGTCCTTATCTTTCTTTTTTTTTATATCCTACGGAGCTCATGAAGCGGTCAAAAATACCTTCTTCCCTCCTCCGTACACTTATAGACGCCGGCATCCTCCAGCACCCTGCAGAATGCCCTGCCTATCTCCTCATCCATGGCCCTGGAAAGTACCTCCCCGGAAGATTTTCTCCCTTCAGCGTCCTTCTCCACTGATCCAGGCCTCTGCCCAGGGTATGTGGGACGCTATGGGTCATGGGCCTCCTGAAGCCTGCAGGAAGGACTTAGCCATGGCATCGGCCCTTTCTTCAGCACAGGTCTGCAGACACAGATGCAGCGCAGCCATCTATGAGCTCCCTGAAGCTCTGACATCTCGGCCTTCAGCCTTGCAGGAAGCACCGCCAGTCCCATGACCTCGATCAGGCCGATATTTTCCTTCTTGATATGATGAAGCTCCTTGTGGGGATGATATACACCGAGTGGATACTCCTCCGTAGTAATGTTGTTCCGGAGCACCAGATCGAGCTCATAGTGTCCGTCCCTGAAGCGGGCTATGGGCGTGATAGTGTTGTGAGGCTCCCCGTCGGTCTCCGCATATATCAATGCCTCCTCATCCGTATAGCTCCTCCAGGCTGCCAGTATGGGAGGCCTCGCTGACCATCACCTCCGTATCTGCCGCACTGAGCCTTATAACGGACATGGGCCACTTGATCATCTGCGGTCAGGCTTCCGTCCATGTCCATGGCAGCCTTGCGGAGGTATTCATAGGCTGCGCTGTCACAGGCAGCCTTTGCCATGGCAAACTCATAATTTCCGCCCTGAGAAATGGTCATGGGTCAGTATGGAGCCTCCCACTATGGGCAGATCCGCATTGGAACCCAGGAAATAATGGGGAAGAGTTTCACGAAATCAAAGAGCCTCCTGAAGGTGGCCTCTGAGATCTTCATGGGCGTATGCTCATAGTTGAACACTATGCAGTGCTCATTGTAATAAACATAGGGGCTGTACTGGAATCCCCACTTTGCTCCGTCAAGCTTAAGAGGTATGATCCTGTGATTGTCTCTGGCAGGGTGGTTCGTCCTGCCTGCATAGCCCACATTTTCCACACAGAGCTGACACTTGGGATATCCGGACTGCTTCATCTTCTTGGCTGCAGCTATATCCCTTGGGGTCCTTTCCGGCTTACTCAGATTGATGGTTATGTCCAGATCCCCATAGGGCGTATCCGTCTTCCAGCGAAGATCCTTTTTGATCCTGTAGCGGCGTATATAGTCGCTGTCCCTGGATATCTCATAAAAATAGTCCGTGGCCTCCACAGGAGACTGCTCATATCGCTTCCTGAACTCTGCTATGACCTCATGGGGCATGGGCATGAGGCAGTTCATGAGCTTGGTATCAAAAGAGGTCTCTCTGAGTCACCGTATCCTCTATGATACCGGCCTCCACCGCGTATGAAAGGAGCTCCGCCAGTATGCCCTCCAGCATGTCTCCCTTGCTTTCCTCGGTAAAGCAGAGCCTGTCCTCCTCGCTGTCCTCGTACTCATCGAGGCCCAGAAGCCAAAAGCATACGGTTCCTGCAGTATATGGCGTCATCCTTTTGCATGAGCCCGCAGTACAGGCCGTAGTCCACAAGATCTCTTACTGCCCTGGATACATTCATCTCAAATACCTCCCCACTCTTTTTACTGTCTCTGCCCCCAAAGGCCTACCGCCGTACCGGCCAGGCAGCCCGCCAGCAGAAGTGCCGGCAGATAGACCGCCACATAGGGCCCAGCCACCAGCAATGCCGCACATATGAGCTGCCCCATGTTGTGCAGTATGCCTCCGGCTATGCTGACGCCCATGGTACTGAAGCGTCCGGTCTGCCTCAGCAGGACCATGCCTGCGAAGCTCAGCAGCAGTCCTGACAGAGAATATACTACGGAAAACATGTTTCCGAACATGAAGCCCGACAGCAGTATACGCATGACTGACACTGCCAGTGCTCCTCTGGCTCCTGCGGTATAAAGCAGGAAGATCGTGACTATGTTCGGAAGACCGATCTTTGCACCCGGTATCCCCATATTTATGGGGATGATGCTCTCAACGTAGGAAAGTACCAGCGAAACAGCCACTGAAGCTCCATATATGGCTATGCTGTTTTGCGGTACTTCCCATTTTTCATTATGTCTTTTTCAAATGCTTATCCCTGAAGCTTGAGATTGGGATTGATAACGTAACCGTTGCGGTTCCTCTCAGGGCTCCTGGGCATCTCCCATCTGTTGTGATCCGTATGGAGCAGCTCATGGGCCTTGTGGCTCATAGGCTCTCCAAGGAAGTTGTTGTACAGGTTCCATATATCCGGATTCATGTGAGAATGACGTATGGGTGCATTCTTATCCAGGAAATACAGATTCTGACCTCTCTCATAGGCCAGCTCATAGCCGTCATGCTGAGGCTGTCCGCCTCCGCCTACGCAGCCTCCGGGACAGGCCATGACCTCCACGAAATCATAATGCTTCTCGCCGCGCTGTATGGCAGTGATGAGCTTCCTGACATTTGCAAGTCCGCTGACCGCAGCCACACGGAGCGTGATGTCCTTAAGCTTGAACTCTGCCTCCTGGACGTCGAAGTCGTCGTTATCGGCTCTGACCACCTTGAAGGCATCGGGCTCGCAGTTCTCTCCCATGATCTGGAAGTATGCTGTACGGAGAGCTGCCTCCATGACTCCGCCGGTGGCTCCGAAGATCACTCCGGCTCCTGAGCCATCCCTGAACAGCCTGTCGGGCTCCACATCCTTAAGGAGCTGAGGCAGGATGTTGGTGCTCCTTATCATGCGGCAAAGCTCCCTGGTGGTGATGACCAGATCAGTATCATGTCCGGCATACTCACCATAGTAGAGCTCCATGTTTGCCTCGCCCTTCTTTGCCAGACAGGGCATGATGGCAACCAGTAGATGTCCTCGGGCTTCTTACCGATCTGATCAGCAAAATAGGTCTTCATGATGGCACCGAACATCTGCATGGGTGACTTGGCTGAGGACAGCTGAGGCACCAGCTCCGGGAACTGGCTCTTGATGAACCTGATCCAGCCGGGGCAGCAGGAGGTGAACATGGGCCTGTCTCTGAAGCTCGCCCTTCTGATACCTCTCCAGGAACTCATTTGCCTCCTCCATGATCGTAAGATCCGCAGAGAAGGAGGTGTCAAATACATAGTCCACGCCCATCTTCTTGAGGGCATCGAATATCTTGCCTACGGTAGCCTGCTCCCTGGTAAGTCCCAGGCTCTCTCCAAAGGCTGCACAGAACAGCGGGAGCCACCTGTACGACTACTGTCTTGTTGGGATCGGCTATGGCCTTCCAGAGCTTCTCGGTATCGTCACGCTCGCGAAGGCGCCTACGGGGCAGTGGGTTATGCACTGTCCGCAGAGGGAGCAGTCTGCCTCCCTGATGGTCCTGTTGCGGGTAACGTTGATGGTAGAGCGTGAGCCCGTACCCCTCGAAATCCCATATGTTGAGGCTCTGTATCTTGTCGCAGACCTGTACGCAGCGCATGCACTTTATGCACTTCTTAGAATCCCTGATCAGAGGGAAGGTGCTGTCCCAGGGCTGCTCCTCCAGGTGCTTTTCATATATGGTGTCATGTATGTTCAGATCGTTTGCGATCTTCTGAAGCGAACAGTTTCCGCTCCTTACGCAGGTAGCACAAAGGCAGTCATGCTCTGAAAGGATGAGCTGTACCGTACGCCTGCGGTCCAGTCTGACCTTGCGGCTGTTGGTGTAGACCACCATGCCCTCCTCAGCCATGTTGTTGCAGGCTGTGATGAGCTTGTCCTTGCCCTCGATCTCTACCACGCATACTCTGCACGCGGCTATCTCATTGAGTCCCTTCCAGTAGCAGAGATGAGGGATGCCTATGCCTGCGGAGGCTGCCGCCTCCATGATGGTGATGCCTTCCTTGACGCTGACGTCAATGTTATCTATCTTCAGGTTTACCATAGCTTTCACGACCTCCCTTGAATACGCCAAAGCCAAAGTGATCGCATCTCAGGCAGCGGTCAGCCTCCTGCTTGACCTCTCCGGGCTTCATGCAGTTCTCCACCGCATCAAAGTCATGCTTCTTTCTCCGGCTTCTCTCAGTCATCTCAACTCTTCCGCAAGGAAGACGGTCGCTGATATTGGGTATGGGTATCTCCACATCACAGCTTATGTCATGATGATATCCCAGATATTCATCGATGTTGGCTGCCATTGACCTTGGCTGCCGCCACGGCCTTTATGACGGTAGCGGGACCGGATGCACAGTCTCCTCCTGCAAATACTCCGGGGATATCCCTGAAGCCGCCGTTAGGGAGTGTATCGAGCCTGCCCGCTTTACGGGTATGCCTGACTCCTCAAAGTGCTTGGTCTCTATGTTCTGTCCTATGGCTATGATAAGGGTCTGGCAGGGTATGAGCTCATCCGGCTCACCGTTGGGTACCACGGAAGCCCTGCCGTCCTTTATGAGGCTGATCATCTGAGGTGTAACGCGTATGCCCGTTTACATGGCCGTCTTTTCACCACGGATATGCCTGCAGGTGCCTTGAGGGTCTGTACCTCCACGCCTTCGGCTATGGCTCCCTCTATCTCTGCAGGAAGGGCGGTCATGTCAGCGACTCTCCTTCTGTAGACTATGCTTACCTTCTTGGCTCCGAGCCTTATGGCAGTCCTTACGGCATCCATGGATACGTTGCCGCCTCCAATGACTGCTACCTCCTGGCCGCTTAAGATCTATATGCTCTCCCATGCCTACGACATCTCAGGAATCCAACGGCGCTCATCACACCCTCCGCATCCTCATTGGGAAGTCCCAGCTTCTTGTCCGTGGAAGCTCCGACGGTTATGAGCACCGCATCGTACTGCTTGCTTGAGCTCCTCAAGCTTGATATCCGTTCCGACCTTCTCCGTACCTGACCTCAATGCCGGTATCAAGGATGGCATCCGATATCCTCATCAAGCCTGTCCTTGGGCAGTCTGTAATTGGGTATGCCGTAACGCAGCATGCCTCCGAACTGAGGAAGCATCTCATATATGGTCACCTGATGACCCATGAGCTGGAGATAGTATGCCGATGAAAGGCCTGGAGGGGCCTCCTCCGACCACGGCTATCTTTTTTGCCGGTGGAAGGGCCCGCACTTCGGTGCAGGCACCTTGCCTGCATAGTCTGCAGCGGCTCTCTTGAGGGGGCCTCTTATGTTTATGGAAGAATCGACCATGTTCCTCCTGCAGCGTGCCTCACAGGGATGCTCACAGATAAATCCGCAGGTGCAGGGGAAGGGATTGTCTTTCCTGATAAGGGCTATGGCGTCCGCAAAACGCCCCTCTCTTACAAGTGCTATATAGCCGGGTATGTCCACATGAGCGGGGCAGAGTGCCACGCAGGGAACGGGCTGGGATGTCATGCAGGTGCAGCGCTTATGCCTGATATGCTCCTCATAGTCCTCACGACAGTTGAGCACGCTCTTCAGCACCATGTTTGCTGCCTCATAGCCTATGGCGCAGTCCGCCGTCTCCATGACGGACCTGGCAGTATCCTCGATGACATCGATGACTCCATAATCAGCCTTGCCGTCAAGCACAGAGGTGAGGAGCTTATTGAGCTGCATGAGTCCGATACGGCAGGGCGCGCACTTTACCGCAGGACTGAGCATGACACATCTCCACGAACACTCTGGTGATATCTACGGGGCAGAGTCCCGAGGACTTGCTACTATCCTCTGTTCGAGATTCTTGTAGATAGACTCGACCACAAGCTGAGACTTACTCGGCGTAAGTATCTCAAGTCTGCTCATAAAAAATAACCTCCGACAATACATTGCGGGGCGGAAGTGGCCCCGCATGATAAATTGATGTACGTCAGAGATTATATCATTTAATCTACGAGCTTTTCAAGCTCCTTTACGTGCTCTGTCTCATTTGAATTAAAAAAAAAAAAAAAAAAAAAAAAAAAAAAAAAAAAAAAAAAAAAAAAAAAAAAAAAAAAAAAAAAAAAAAAAAAAAAAAAAAAAAAAAAAAAAAAAAAAAAAAAAAAAAAAAAAAAAAAAAAAAAAAAAAAAAAAAAAAAAAAAAAAAAAAAAAAAAAAAAAAAAAAAAAAAAAAAAAAAAAAAAAAAAAAAAAAAAAAAAAAAAAAAAAAAAAAAAAAAAAAAAAAAAAAAAAAAAAAAAAAAAAAAAAAAAAAAAAAAAAAAAAAAAAAAAAAAAAAAAAAAAAAAAAAAAAAAAAAAAAAAAAAAAAAAAAAAAAAAAAAAAAAAAAAAAAAAAAAAAAAAAAAAAAAAAAAAAAAAAAAAAAAAAAAAAAAAAAAAAAAAAAAAAAAAAAAAAAAAAAAAAAAAAAAAAAAAAAAAAAAAATTGTCTCCTCTGCGCTCACGAGCTCCTCCGCCTCAGGGGCTGCCGAGCTCAAGAGCCACAGGGCTGACTTTCCATCTCCACCACCTGGGAGCTCAGTCTTGAGACCGCCTCAGAGAAAAATACCGGAGCTCTCAGCACCTGGGGCACTCTCCACTCACTGCCGCGCGTGGAGTGGACAGGGCTGCCATCACAGGAGCGCTACTCTCCGTAATCCCCTGGCCCTTTCAGGGCAGCACACACAGATTGTCAAAGGACTTCTCCCGAAGCCCTCCATGGAGGTGATCTCATCCTTATGCTCAGAGAGCCTGAACAGATCCCGTGCTCCCTTTATGAAGCCTGCTCCGATGAACTTCTCAAGAGTCATCTCGGACAGGCCCTATATTGAGGGCATCCCTGCTCACCATGAGGCTGAATGCCTTTATCTTCTTTGCGGGACAGGTCGGGGACGTACAGGTACAAGGATCTCCGCATCCTTGTCCTTCGATCTCCCGTAGGTGCTCCACCAGACGGGACAGCGGTCAGGTATCTATGCTGCCGCTTCGTGTCAGGTCCTCGGCGATCTGGGGTATGATCATGTTTGCCTTATATACGGTTATGCGGTCTCCGGCCCCAAGCCCAAGCTCCTTCATGATGCTCAGGTTATGGACACTGGCCCTGGACACCGTAGTCCCCTCCAGCTCCACTGGATCAAATACCGCTATGGGATTTATGAGGCCGGTCCTTGAGGGTGACCACTCTATATGGCGCAGGCTGGTCTCCGCCAGCTCATCCTGCCATTTGAAGGCTATGGAATTGCGGGGGAACTTGGCAGTGCGTCCCAGAGAAAGTCCATACTCCACATCCTCATAGGTGAGCACCAGTCCGTCCGAAGGAAGGTCATTGCTTGACCCTGCTCTTGAACCATTCCATCTGAGGCTATGGAGACACCGTCTGTCTCCTGGTACTCCACCACATCGAAGCCCTGTCCGAAAGCCACTCAAAGCGCCGCTTGAAGGGCCCCCGAAGTCCACCCCTCTGCGGACACCAGCTGGAAGGCTATGAGATTGACATGCCTCCTCCTGGTGACCCTGGGATCCAGCTGCCTTACGGAGCCGGAGCACAGGTTCCTGGGGTTTTTAGAAATGCATCGGCCTCAGGTATCTCCTCATTTATCCTTCTGAAGTCGCTGTACTTTATGACTGCCTCGCCCCTCAGCACCAGCTCTCCCTTATAGGCTATGCGCAGCGGCAGGTTCTCAAAGCATCTGGCGTTGGCCGTGATGACCTCGCCTATCTCTCCATTTCCCTGGTCACCGCCTTCTGAAGCTCTCCGTCCCTGTAGGTCAGCATCACGGTCAGTCCGTCAAGCTTCCAGCTCAGTATGCCCTTTTTGTCTCCAGCCACTCAGAAAGGGCCTCCACTGACTTGGTCTTGTCAAGGGAGAGCATGGGGCTCTGGTGCCTTTCCTTAGGAAGCTCGGACAGCACCTCATAGCCCACATACTGAGTAGGAGACCCGGCCATGACTATGCCTGTCTCCTGCTCAAGTGTCTGAAGCTCATCATACAGAGCGTCATATTCTATGTTTGGCATGATCTCACGACCATCCACATAATAGGCCCTCGCGGCCTCGGACAGACGCTCCCGTGAGCTCTCTTATCCTTTTTTCTTATCCTCAGCTGTCATATCCTGTCTGGCTCTCAGCCTTCTTCTCTGAGTTCTCAGCTGCCTTGTCAGTCTTTTTTTCCCTTGACTGCTGCGGCTCCAGGACTCTGTCTGCTCCAGCATCTTCCTGACCGTAACGAGCTTCACGCAGAGGGTGAACAGGCCTGCTGCCTGCTCTATCTCCTGAAGTGAGGATAGGAGGGCGCTATACGTATGTTTCTGTCCTCCGATCCTTTCCATAGGAAATGCTGCTCCGGCAGGAGTCAGTGTCACTCCCGCCTTCTTTGCCATGGACACTATCTCCTTGGCGCAGCCGGGAAGCGAATCGAAGGAGATGAAATAGCCTCCGTTGGGCTTTTGTCCAGGTGCCTATGTCCAGACCGCCCAGATCATGCTCAAATATATCCTCCACTGCCTCGAACTTGGGACGGAGTCTGCATGCTTCCTCATGTGCTCCACTACTCCATGGATGTCCTTGAAGAAGCGAACATGGCGGAGCTGATTCACCTTGTCATGTCCTATGGTCTGTATGGACAGCTGCTTCTTTATCTCCTCCAGGTTGTTGAGGGATGCGGCACAGGCCGATATGCCCGAACCGGAAAATGTCACCTTGGAGGTGGAAGCAAACTTGTATACCAGGTCAGGATTGCCTGCACGCTTGCATTCTGCAAGTATCTCTATGAGGTGATCCTGATGGTGATCGTAAAGGTGATGTATGGTATAGGCATTGTCCCAGTATATACGGAAATCCCTGGCTGCAGGCCTGAGCCTTGCAAAACGCCTTACGGTCTCATCGTCATAGGAGTTGCCGGTGGGATTTGAATACTTGGGCACGCACCAGATGCCCTTTATGCTCTCATCGGAGCTTACCAGCTTCTCCACCATGTCCATGTCAGGTCCTGTGCTCAGCATGGGCGTTGATCATCTTTATGCCGAAGTACTCGGTTATCTTGAAATGTCTGTCATAACCGGGCACGACGCAGAGGAACTTCACCTCAGGCAGCTTGCACCAAGGCGTGGAGCCCATGACGCCGTGGGTATAGCTGCGGCTTATGAAATCATACATGACATTGAGAGAGGAATTGCCGTAGATGATGATATTTGTGGGGTTGACCTCCATGATATCCGCAAGCAGCTCCTTGGCCTCAGGTATGCCGTCCAGATCTCCGTAGTTGCGGCAGTCCATGCCGTCCTCGCAGGTCATGTCGCTCTCCTCCTGGGGCTGAGCACATCCATCATGCCCATGGACAGATCAAGCTGCTCCGGTGAGGGCTTGCCCTGGACATGTCAAGGCTCAGAGCCTTGTACTGAAAATCCTTGTATGCCTTCCTGAGGGCTGAATACTCGGCATTGAGTTCTCCTCCTGCTCATCTCACTGTATTTCTTCATCAGATAATCCTCCAAAGATATCATGGATCCAGATCAGAATAAGTATAGCACAGGCCGATTTTCTTAGCAAGGAATCAGGCAGGTATAAAAAACACTATTTGTGGCCTATGTTCCTCTTGCCTTTGACCTGCGTTTCAAATATACTATACGTAGCTGTTAAAAGCCATAGATCGGGTCCCGGAGTATTGTCATGAGCTTTTGTATGACCGGGCCGCACATATGAGGAGGTTCTTATGAAGTTTTTCATCGACACTGCAAATGTTGACGAGATCAGGGAAGCCAACGAGATGGGCATCATCTGCGGAGTCACCACCAATCCTTCGCTCATAGCCAAGGAAGGCAGGGATTTCAACGAGGTCATAAAGGAGATCACATCCATAGTTGACGGCCCCATCTCAGGTGAGGTAAAAGCTACCACCACCAAGGCAGGACATGATCGCCGAGGGACGTGAGATCGCAAAGATCCACAAAAACATGGTAGTAAAGATCCCCATGACTCCCGAGGGACTCAAGGCCGTGAAGGTCCTTTCCAAGGAAGGCATCAAGACCAACGTCACTCTGGTATTTTCCGCAAACCAGGCACTGCTGGCAGCAAGGGCAGGAGCTACCTATGTATCTCCCTTCCTCGGCAGGCTTGACGATATATCCACCTGCGGCACCGATCTCATTTATGACATAGTGGAGTGCTTCTCCAACTATCCCGACATAGAGACTCAGATCA
>VOFD01002683.1_pt1 | contig 15536 bp, 31 predicted proteins | sample 5384101 | NCBI WGS metagenome assembly VOFD01 (sample SAMN12384723, study PRJNA508395) | human gut metagenome | isolation source: healthy gut C | host: Homo sapiens
CATGACCTTGGCCTTTCAGGGCCTGCTCACTGATGTCGTAAAGATTGACGCTCCGCCCGCTCATGGCGTAGCGCTGGGCGATGCCGGGCCCCATGGTGCCCGCGCCCAAAACGGCGATCCGTTTGATCGATTCCAGCCTCATAGCAATGGGCTCCTTTCCGCTTTTGTTTAGATGTGTTTGGTCAGGCCGAGGATCTCCGTGCATCGGCGGCGGTGGCGATGGTGCGGCCGGCCAGCTCGCCCAGCTTGCAGGCCCGCTCCACCAGCTGCGCGTTGGTGGCCAGGACCCCCTTCTCCAGGAAGATGTTGTCCTCCAGGCCACCCGCGATGCAGGGCCGTCGAGCCCGTGATGATGGATGAGTGGAGCCTCGGCCAGGCCCAGCAGGTCGGCGTTGCTGACATGCCGCCAACACAGGTGATGATGGATGGGGAGGTGGCGAGCTGCGGCGAATGTTGCCCATCATGCCGTCAAAGACCTCACTCAGGCTTGATGGCCTCGGCTTTGAGGTGGACGGCTGTCCAGATTGGCCTTGGATTTGGAGCCCTCCCGAAGATGGACCAGGTTGACCACGGAGGCAGAAGCGCTCGGCTCCATGTTTTTGCCCTCGTCGTCCCGGACGTGGGATGTGGATGACGGAGGCGCCGGCCTTCACGACGGCCACGGCGTCGGCGATCTCCTCGGGTGTGACGGGCACATACCGGGGGCGTCTGGGATTTCATAAGGTGCCCGCCCCAGAGTGCCGCGGTGATGATGAGTTTTTGCCCATAGTAATTTCCTCCTGAATCATATGTCGAATAAATAGGAATAGGAAAGTCGATTTACGCTGTTCTTGCCGAAATGGCGCCGCCGGCACAGCAGAGCAGACTGACCGCCATACCGAGAAAGAGGGGAGGGAAGGGACAGCAGACTGCCCAGCAGGACGGCCAGCGGGCCGCCGATGACGGAACAGAGCACCCACTTTTTCAGAAATCGGCGCCTTTGCAGAAGAGGGCGAAGGTCATGGGGACAAATACCGCGCCCGCAGCCCCATGGAGAGGAAGCCGAAGTCGTTGATCACAGGGCCGGGGACCGATACGGCAATGAGCGCTGCAGAGCAGGACCACGATAATGGTGATGCGGGTGACCACCAGACCCGTCCTGGGGATTCGTCCAGCCGGCGGGAGAGGCGCTTGAAGATGTCGTTGACCAAGATCGAAGCCACGCCCATGGAGACCGGAACCGCCGCCCACGATGGTGATGAAGAGGGTGCCCAGCACCACGCCGCCCACCAGGGAGGGCAGATGGTTTACCACAAAACATGGGGGAAAGCCTGAGAGGTGGGAGGCCATCTCCGTAAGCCCGGGGGGACGGCCTGCCCGAGGGCGGCCAGGGCCTGTACCTCCGCCGTGGTGATGTAGTGCGCCGCATGGAGGCCGATGAGGGATGAGGCGATACCGATGGGCGGGATGAGAGCGCGGAAGGGCCTTCCGGGCGGCGGAGTCGCTCCTGGCGGACCAGATGGCCTGGGCGTAGGTCTGGGTAGAGCACGCCCAGCAGGGAAGATGCCGGATCCCATCGTCTGAGGGGACCCCGGGCCACCAGACTGAGAAAGCGGGTATGGAAGGCGTCCGCCCCACCGGACAGCCAGGACCGCGTCCATGCCGGGCGCCTGGCACAGGTCGGAGACCCGCCCCAGAAGGGGGTGACGCCCCGCTCAGCGACCAAACGGTGAGGCTGCCCACGATACAGGCCAGATAGAGCAGGAAAGAGCTTGACCACGCCGCCCATGCCCGCGCCGGTCACGCCGCCGAAGACGACATAGAGCGTCATGATGGCCACGCTCACCAGGGCCGCAGCCCCCATGCCCATGGGGAAGATGGTGGTCAGGGCGGTGGCGGAGATGACCTGGGCGATGACGCTGATGAAGATGCCCAGGGAGCAGAGGACGGGCCCCAGTAGCCGGCGGCCTTCCCCATAGCGCTGGGAGACGATGCCCAGCAGGGTGGTGGAGCCGCTGTGCCGCAGCGGCTACGACGTAGCCCACCGCCAGAAGCAGGCAGCCGATCCCGGCGCCCAGTGTGAACCACCAGGCGGCAAAACCGTAACTGTAGGCGAGCTGAGCCGTGCCTACGGTGGCCGCCCGCTGACCAGGGAGCCCATGATGGCGCCCGCCACCAGCCAGGGCCGGGTTCCCGCCGCGGTCAAAATCCGCGGCGCTCTTTACTCCTTCCCGGAGTAGACGCTGACGCCCACGATCACGGCCAGCGTGGCCGGATGCCGATGACGTGCCAAATGGTGAGCGTCCATGTCAATCAGATCATTCCCGATCTGGGTGGGAACGATGAGTTCGGCATCCGTCTTTGCCAGGACCTTCTTCCACGGTGACCCCGGGAGCCAGCTCCTCCAGCACCAGGCCCTGGCCGTTGTAGTGCAGCACGCACAGCTCAGTGACGATGTAGTCCACCTCATGGGCCGCAGTGAGAGGGAGCGTGCATTGTTTCAGGATCTTGGGCGCGCCGGATTTGTTGCAATGCTCCATGGTGACGATGACCTGATTGGCGCCGGCCACCAGTCCATGGCCCCGCCCATCCGGGCACCTTTCTTGCCGGGGATCATCCAGTTGGCCAGGTTGCCCTCCTGGTCCACCTCCAGGGCGCCCAGCACGGTGGCGTCCACATGGCCGCCCCGGATGAGGCCAAAGCTCATGCAGCTGTCAAAGGTGCAGCCCCCGGGTCACGATGGGTCACGGGCTGGCCTGCCGGCGTTGACCACGTCGTGGTCCCAGTCCTCGGCGGTGGGGGTGGGGCCGATGCCGATGAAGCCGTTCTCCGACTGGAGCGGATGTTCCACGCCCGTCGGCAGATGGTTGGCCACCTGAGTGGGCATGCCGATGCCCAGGTTGACCAGGTCGCCGTCCCGGAAGAAGCGGGCGGCGCGGCTGACGATCAATTCTCTGGCCTGCATGCAATTGCCCTCCTTTCACAGCTTGGACGACGAGGTCCACACAGACGCCGGGCGTCATGACCTCGTCCGGGTCAAGCTGCCCCACCTCCACCAGCCTCGACCTCGGCGATCACGAAATCCGCGGCCATGGCCATCAGAGGGTTGAAGTTCTTGGCTGCCCGGCGGTACACCAGATTGCCCGAGGTATCGGCCTTCCAGGCCTTCACAATGGCCACCTCGGCGTGAAGGGGTCTCCAGCAGGTAGTCTTGCCCGTCCACTTGGATCTCCTGCTTACCCTCAGCCACGACCGTGCCTACGCCCGTGGGGGTGAGCACGCCGCCCAGGCCGCAGCCGCCGCAGCGGATGCGCTCGGCCAGCGTTCCTGGGGGACCAGCACCACCTCCAGCGTACCGGCGTTCATCTGCTCCGCCACCTTGGGGTTCAGGCCCACGTGGGAGGCGGTGAGCCGGCGCACCCGGTGCTGGCAGATCAGGGTCCCGATGCCGTCGGCATGGTCGTTGCCGGCATCGTTGGAGATGAGGTCGATATCCGTGATCCCGGCTTCCGCCATTTTGACAATAAACTTGTTGGGAGAACCCACATTGGTAAAGCCGGAGAGCATGATGGTCTGTCCGCTTCTGATGTGGGTGAGGGCCTCTTTCCACACTGGCCGCTTTGGAACCGTGCATTGCGGTCACTCCTTTGCTAAAATGGAATATAAAAGATGAAATGGAATTTTATCTCTGGTAAAGGGTAGAATGAGGCGGCGGCGCAAAAACCAATTTTGCGCGCCGCCTCATTTTCATAGAGGGATGGGATCAGCCGGCGGACTCGAAGTCCACGGTGCTGTAGAGCTCGTAGTACTCCCGGACCAGGGCCTCATATTCGTCGCCGGTCATATAGGCGGGGGCCTGGTTGGTATTGGTCATGATCTCCTGGAAGGCAGGGTCCTCAAAGGCTGTGGCACAGGCGTCGCGCAGGACCTCCACGATCTCGTCGGGGGTGTCGGCGGGGACGCACAGACCCATGTAGGAGTCGCACACGGCGTCATAGCCCATCTCCTGGAGGGTCTCCACCTCGGGAGCCACGTCCCAGCGCTGGCTGTGGGCGGAGGCCAGCAGCGCATGTCGCCGCTCTTCACATAGGCGGCGAAGGGAGGCCATGTCGCCCAGGGCGCAGGGGACGAAGCCGCCCAGCACGTCAGCCACGCAGTCGGTGGTGGAGGGATACTGGACAAAGCTGAACTGAGCGCCGGTCTCCGCACCCAGGTCCTTCATGGTCAGGGGCTGCGGATAGCCGGTGGCGCCGAAGCTGATGGGGGACTCTTTGGCGGCCTCAATCAGGTCATCCAGGGTCTGATAGGGGGATTTGGCCACCACGATGCCGTAGCCGTACTGGCCGAAGGCGCAGAGATACTTGGAAGCTGTCGGGGGGTATAGGTCACGTCCAGCTGATAGGGGGGACCAGGGCCAGCGGGGCCAGGGTGGCCACGCCGATGGTGTAGCCGTCGGCCTTGCTGTTGGCCAGCTCGGTGACGCCCAGGCTGCCGGTGCCGCCGGGCAGGTTGGTGACGGTGATGTTGCACGTCCAGAGCCTTGGCGATGGCGTCGCCAAAGGCGCGGGCGCTCAGGTCGGTGCCGCCGCCGGCGGAGTAGTTGACGATCATGGTGATAACGCTGTCGGGATAGCCCTCGGCTGCGCCGGAAGCGGCGGGCGCAGAGGACGCAGCGGGGCGGAGGTATCCTTTGGAGCGGGCGTGCTGGCGGACTGCCGCCGGAGCAGGCGAACAGGGGGAGGAGCATGGCGGTGCAGAGGAGCAGCGAGAGCAGTTTTGTGCGAGTCTTCATAACATGTTGCCTCCTATCAAAAATATATAAAAAGGGATTGTGCGCGTCACTTACAGGCCATCCTGCAGGTTCTTGTCCTTCCGCTTGCCGCGGACGATGAAGAACACAGAGAGGATGGTGGCCGCCCAGAAGAGCCAGCACAGGGGGGAGCTGAAGAAAATGCTCCAGTCGCCGCTGTTGAGGATAAGGGCCCGGCGGAAATTCTTCTCAAAGAGGGGCGAGAGAATGAATCCGATGAGCAGGGTGGCCATGGGGAACTTGAACTTGGAGAGAACGAAGCCGATGACGCCGAAGAAGAGCATGATCCCACGTCGTCCAGGTTGGAGTTGAGGGCGTACACGCCGATGACGCAGAACGCCAGCACACAGGGAAGATGATGGTGGTCTCCATGCTGCAGATCTTGGTGAAGGCCCGATAGATGAGCAGCGTGAGCACCAGGAGGACGATGTTGCAGAGGATGAGCCGGCATAGACGTTGTACACGGTCTCGGGGACTCGCTGAAGATCAGGGGCCCGGGGGTGAGGCCCTGGACCAGGAAGGCACTGATGAGCAGGGCGGCGCCGGTGTCGCCGGGGACGCCCAGGGAAGCAGGGGAATCATGTTGGCGCCGCATGTTGGCCGACTCAGCCGACGCCACACCTTCGAGCGGCCCTTTCCAAACTGTTCGGTGTTTGGCCGTCTTGTCTGCTAGCAGGCCGCCCCAGGCCCGGCAGGGCGCCGATGCCGCAGCCCGTGCGAACAGCGCTGGGGGGGTGCTTGGCCGTCTTTTCAGGAACCGGGTGTCATCTTTCGCAGGAGGGCGGGGAGCTGTAGCAGGTACTGCGCGGAGGCCCAGGCCTCGCAGGCGCCGATGGCGCGCCGATGAAGGACCACCAGGTCGATGCCGCTGGAGAGCTTTTCAGGCGTGCCGAAGGTGAGCCGGGGATGGTGTAGGAGGCGTCCACCTGCCCACAGCCGAAGAAAAGGCCGATGCAGCCGCCCAGCAGCCCCTTGGTCAGGGACTTGCGCGCCGGCAGCGGCAGGCAATGATGGTGGGAGAAGAGCATCAGCACCGCGTACTCGGCGGGGCCGAACTTCAGGGCGACCTTGGCAATGGGCTGGGCGATGATGACCAGGATGATGCTGGAGAAGAGGCAGCCAAAGCAGGAGCTGAACAGGGCTCCCCTTAATGGCCTTGCGCGCCTTGCCCTGTTTTGCCAGAGCGTACCCGTCGGCCACGGTGGCCGCGGCGGATACCGTGCCGGGGTGCCGATGAGGATGGCCGACATGGAGCCGCCGAAGGTGCCGGCGTTATAGGCGGCCAGCAGCATGATGAGGGACTGGGTGGGGTGAGATAATACGTAAACGGAATGATCAGGGCGATGGCCATGGTAGCGGTAAGGCCGGGAATGGCGCCCAGGATCACACCGATATGAGGACGCCGCCCACCAGGTAGAGCAGGTTTTCCGGCTGTAATACGGCTACAAAGCCGCTAAAGAGCATACTTAATGCGTCCATACATTCTCCTTTAAGGCATGTTGAGCTGAAGCCCGTAGGTGAAGCCGACGTAAAGATGATGATAGGCAGGAGCACCGACGGCAGAATGATTTTCAGCTTGTTGCGCTGCCCATAGAAGAGTGATGAGCACTGCCAGAAACCATCGTGGCGGGAATATAGGGGATGAAGTGAAGGATAATGACATAAAGGATCACGATCCCCAGGGTCAAGGACCAGGCGGGTCTCCTTCTTGCCAAAAGAGTAGGTCTCCTCATCCTCCTGCTTTGGGGCTTTCCCCCTTGCGCCAGCCCGCTGGCAAACAGCACGATGCCAGCACGGTCATCAGTCCCGCGATGATATTGGGGGAAGAAGCGGGGCTGGGGGTAGGCATTTTTGACGTAGGCGATCTGCGTCGGGATGATGACCGCCAGAAGGAGAACGCCCAGGACGGTAAATACCACACCCAGGATTTTTTCTGCCTTTGCTTTCGTTCAGAACCATTCTTTTCCTCACGTCCCTCTGTGATTGAATCGTATCGCGTTGGCGCCGGGAACCCTGCTGGCCCGGCGGACCGGGTATTCTGACACCTCCCCTTCCTTATACACGCTTCCTGTTCCGGAAAAATGGATTGACAAAGATAAATTAAGCAAATGGCATGCCAAAATGGAGAATTGGCACATGGATTGCATGAATAAAAAAAGAGAAAAGCCTTTGGAAGGACGGAATTTCGGCAGGGCAAAAGGTTGAAAATTTGACAGGAGGAACAAAAATAACCGGGATTAAAACAAATTAAAGCGGATTATATTGCCGGATGACGGCTGGGAAGAAATGATTTAATATCGATTAATGCGGATTAATCACGCCTTTTGACAGAAAGGAAAGCAGGATGGAAAAGAGGATACCAAGAAAATTCAAGCGGCTTCTGTGTGTGACGGGGACAGAACAAATGTCCCGGCATTTGCTGTCCCACACCAGATCTGTTTTCGGGGACAGGCTCGGGGTAGCCTGTTTTCCGAAATGTGGACGAGCCCTCTCTTTTCAAGGAGTACTGTGCGCGAAGCCCGGGATCATCATCGGGCTGTCAGAGGAGTCGGTGGAATATGCGCGGGCCCGTTCAGAGGGAATCCCCATCATCAACGCCCGATTTTGCCTCCACGAGCCCCGAAACATCGATAAGCTCTTTCTCCTGCCGCCGGGCAAGGAGGTCCTGGTCATCAATAAGACCAAGCTCCACACGGAGGAGACGATCCGGCGCTGGAGGATATGGGCATCCGCCACATCCGGTATGTCCCCCTATTACGAGGGCTGCGCCGAGGATGTTTCCGGGCTGGACACCGCCATTTCTCCCAGTGTGTTCAACTACGGACCCCAGCACATCACCAACCGGATCGACATCGGATTCCGGGGCATCACCATCGAGACATGCGCGGCCATCGCTGAGGCGCTGGACATGCCCAAGGATTATTTGAACAACTATATCAATATCCAGAGGAACGTACTGACGCAAACCTTCAAGCATCTCAGCGAAGAATACCTACAGGCCCAGCACCTGAAAAAACACGCTGCAGTCCATGATCGACAATCTGGATGAGGCCATTGGCGGTGGACCAAGAAAACCGGATCGTGGCGCTCAACGCTCTGGCCGTGGAGCTCTTTCAGCTCGACAGGGGAGACGGTGCCCGGGAATCCCTTCGAAGTGGCTTGTCAAGCACACAGCTATTTGGAGCAGGACATCCTGGACACGCCGGAGGATTGGAAGACCGTTGTGAACATCGGAGAGCGCCAGTGCTATATGACCTTTGCGTCCGTGGAGCTCTCCGGTATCACCACCGGATCGTACGCTTCCGGGATGTAAACCGTGCCCAAGCCAACGATTCCAACATGCGCCGGCTCCTCTACCAAAAGCATAAGGGACATGTGGCGAAGTACCATTTTGAAAACCTCTGTATGGCGGACAGCGCCATGCAGAAGGTGGTGGGCACGGCCAGAGCCTGGCCGCCACGAATTACACCATCCTCATCACCGGCGAGAGCGGCACCGGAAAGGAGCTGCTGGCCTCCTCCATCCACAATGCGTCCGCACGGGCAAACTGCCCTTCGTGGCCGCCAACTTTGCGGCCATTCCGGAAAATCTCATCGAGAGCGAACTCTTCGGCTATGAGGAAGGGGCCTTCACCGGTGCGCGAAGAAGCACGGAAAGGCCGGGCTCTTCGAGCTGGCCCACACAGGGACCATTTTCCTGGATGAGATCGGCGACGCCTCCCTCTCCGTTCAGGCCCGGCTCCTTCGGGTGCTGGAGGAAAAAGAGGTCATGCGGGTGGGGGACACGAAGGTCACCCCCATCGACGTCCGGTCATCGCCGCCACCAACAAGGACCTCCGGGAACTCATCCGGCAGGGACAGTTCCGGTCCGACCTCTACTTCCGCATCAATGTGTTCCAGCTCATGCTGCCGCCCCTGCGGGAGCGGACAGAGAGCATCTTCCCGCTGATCGGCAGCTTTTCCAGGGGAAGATCGCGCGGGAGAGCTTTACAGAAAACGCGATACATATCATAGAGACCTACGACTGGCCGGGCAACTCCCGGAACTGCGGAACATGGTGGATTACATCTCCATCATGCGCAGCCGGAAGAAAAAGATCGATGAGGATCAGCTCCCCCATCGACATCACGGCGGTGGCCAGCCAGGGCTACCAGCCCTATTGTCCCTCTATGGAGCAGGTGATCAGCCGCTTCGGCCGCCCGCTGGTGCAGACGCTCCTGGAGCTGCTCGCCCAGAACAAAGATGGAGATTCGCTACAGCCGCTCGGGGATATTCTCCAGTACCTGCAGGCGCGGAAGCTGCGCTGCTCCACCACCATGCTGCGCGCCATCCTCTCCGAGCTGGAAGGGCAGGGCATGGTCCTGGCGGGCAAGACCCGGCAGGGGGACCCGGCTGTCCGCATCCGGGCAGCGGTATTTGGACGCCCTATGCGGAAGAGTGAGTCCTTTGCGGGGTTCTCGATTGACAGAAATTGAAGGGAGGAAAAAATCATGAGTCAAACAGTGCGGGAAGTTGTTGTGGCGGCCTACGGGGCACGGGGATCGCCAAGGCGCGAAAGGGGGCTGCACCTTACCCATCCGGTGGATTTTACCGGGCAGCTGCTGGCGGGCGTGGTCCGCAAAGGTGCACCCCAGTTGGCTGTAAGTGAAATCGACGACGTGGTGCTCCAACATCGGCCGCCTGCTGTCGGCGCTGCGGGCGGGCTTCCCGGCCAGCGTACCGGGGCAGACGGTGTCCCGGCTGTGCCTCGGCCTGCAGGCCATCGGGCGGCCAATTCCATCGCGGTGGGGAGGCCGACGTGATCGTGGCCGGCGGCGTGAGTTCCTCACCTCTATCGGAATGGGGACACCCGGAACAGTACCAGTGTAAAGAGCTCAAGGAGATTGACGATGGGCCCTATCTTCCATGGGCATAACAGCGGAAAATGTGGCGCGGTACGCACGGAGTGAGCGGGCCGAGATGGAGGCCCCTTGGCGGAGAGCCACCGGCGGGCCCATGCGGCGCAGGAGTGCAGGCGTGTTCGACGCCGAGATCGTGCCGGTAAACGCGGTCCAGGAGACGGAAGCACTGGCCCTTTTCCGGCGGGACGAGGGAATACGGCCTCGGCACCACGGCGGAAAAAGCTGGCTGAGCCTGCCGTGCTTCCTGAGGACGGGCTGGTGACGGCGGCGTCGGCGGCGGTGGCGATGGTGCGGCCGGACAGCTCACCCAGCTTGCAGGCCCGCTCCACCAGCTGCGCGTTGGTGGCCAGGACGCCTTCTCCAGGAAGATGTTGTCCTCCAGGCCCACCCGCAGGCCGTCGCAGCCCTCGGCCAGGCCCAGTAGCATGCAGGGCAGATGGTCCTTTACCGATGCCCGTGATGGACCAGGTGGAGCCGGGGAGCATCTTGGGCAGCAGATAGGCCAGCGAGTCGGCGTTGCCCGGCATGCCGCCCGACACGCCCAGCACGAATTGATAGTGGATGGGGGTGAGCGAGGAAGCCCTTCTTCATATAGTAGGCGATGTTGCCCATCATGCCGCCGTCAAAGACCTCGCACTCAGGCTTGATGGCCTCCTTCTGGCAGAGGGTGCCCAGACGCTCCAGGAAGGAGGGGCTGTTGGCAAAGATGTAGCTGTTGGCCCAGTTCATGGAGCCGGGGTCGTAGGAGCACATCTCCGGCTTGAGGATGGGCAGGTGGGCAAGGCGCATATCCTCGGAGAACTTGGAGCCGGAGGAGGTGAGGTTGAGGACGGCGTCCAGATTGGCCTTGGCCAGCTCCTCCCGGACCAGGTTGACCACATAGCAGAAGCGCTCGGTCTCCATGGTGTTTTTGCCCTCGTCGTCCCGGACGTGGATGATGAGGATGACGGAGGCGCCGGCCTTGGCGCAGAAGGCCACGGCGTCGGCGGCGATCTCCCTCGGGTGACGGGCTTGGAGGAGATGGCGTGCTGTCCGCGGGCGAGGGCGTCTGGGATTTCATGGTGCCCGCCCCGCAGAGTGGGGCGTTGACCAGCCACTTTTGCCCGCCGGAGAACTCCATCAGGGCGGCCCGCTTCTCTTTGTCTTCCACCTGAATGATGGTATAGGACTGAAGATAGCTGGAGGTAGGCGCCCGCTGCGCGCAGTTCAAAATGGTGTCCACCACCTCCTGGGAGACCGGCTTGTCCTGATACTGGCGGACAGAACTGTGAGCGAGCAAAAGATCGATGGTTTCGTTATGGATCATAGTGATGTTCCTTTCTGGGAAATTTTCAGATTAGTCTTTCTCTGCGGACGTATCCGCACCTTTGGCAGAGTTTAGTTTTGCATCCATGGCATTGGACTGTTTGTTTTTGACCAGCATCCAAGTGGTCAGCACGATGGCAGCGACCCAGATGCCGATGCTTAGGGGCTGGAGAAGAAGCAGAGGGGATCCATATTGCTCCCGATCAGGGCCCGCTGGAAGTTATTCTCGATGATGTTGCCCAGCACAAAGCCCAAGACCATAGGAGCCATACTGAAGCCAGCTTTGATGAGCAGGAAACCGACCGCGCCGAGAATCACGATGAGGAACAGGTTGTAGTAGGTGGAAGCGGCCGCATAGACGCCGCAGATACACATGACGATGACAAAGGGCATCAGGATCTGAGTGGGGACGGAGAGGATATAGGGGAACAGCTTGCTGCCCAAAAGACCAAACGCCCACATAAACAGATTGGCAATGATGAGGACGATAAAGAAGAAGTACAGCATGTCGGCGTAATTGGTGACAAAGGTCACGCCGGGGGTCATGCCGTGGATCATCAGGGCGCCCAGCAGGATGGCGGTGACGGAGTCGCCGGGGATACCAAGGGTGGTAAGCGGGGATCATGGCACCGCCGGTCACCGCATTGTTGGACGACTCGCAGGCGATGACGCCCTCCGGAGAGCCCTTGCCGTACAGCTCGGGATGCTGGAGGAGCGCTTGGCCTCGTTGTAGGCCATCCAGGCGGAGATGGTGGGGCCGGTGCCGGGGATCGCGCCAATGACGGTGCCAATTACACAGGACTTGAAGAGAATCCATTTGATATGGATATAGTCTGCGAGTTTGGGCGGGTAGAATTTGAAGTCGGTGATGGTGCCCTTCTTTTCGCGACCGATCTCTTCCGCCTTATTGAGGACCTCTGTCACGGCGAACAGACCAATGAGGCCGGGGATCAGGGAAATGCCGGAGATCATCTGGACAGAGCCGAAGGTGAAGCGGGTCATGCCGGTGATGGCATCCTGGCCGATCATGGCCATGCACAGGCCCAGAAGGCCGGAGGCGATGCCCTTGCAGAGGTCCTTGCCGGAGACGCCGGCCAGACAAGTCATGCCCATCATGGCGATGGCAAAGTACTCGGCGCGCCGAACAGATAACCCATTTTACCGATCAGCGGTGCAAAAAACAGCAAGACCAGGGCGGAAAAATACCGCCGATCATAGAAGAGGTAACAGAGAGGGAGAGGGCCTTGCCGGCCAGTCCCTGTTCCCGCATGGGATAGCCGTCCACACAGGTGGCCGCGTTGCCGGGGCGCCGGGCGTTTTGAGCAGAATGGCGGGGATGCTGCCGGCATAGTAGCCGCCGCAGTAAATGCCCAGCAGGAAGCCGAAGGCGGGATAGCGGGGAAGCGCAAAGGTCAGGGGGTGAACATGGCGATTGCCGTGGTGGCGGTGAGACCTGGGATGGCACCGAAGACGATGCCGACGGCAACGCCGAGAATAATGAAGAGCCAAACCTCAGGACTGGCCAGGTGGGCAATGCCTGCGGCGAAGTTTTTGCAGTATGTCCATATATGGTTTCTCCTTTCCGATTGATCCAGTTCGTCGGTGTCGCTGTTAGAACCGTACGCTCATGATCTGAACGAAGAACAAGTACAGCACAGCGGTCCCCACGATACTGATGATCACCATGCGAAGCCACTTCCGCTCACCGAACAGCAGCATGGCAAGGAAAAGAAAGACAGGCGTGGTGAATAGGAACCCAAAAGCGCGAAGTGCAAAAATATAAACTAGGGTTAGGACGGGAACCGCGGCGACGTTTACCAAGTGCATGTCGATCATGCGGTCCAACTCAGCCGCAGAGTCCTTCTTGGAAAGGAACATCTTAAAAAGGGGTCCTGCCCAGGATGATAGCGCCGCAGATGAGAATGCAGGTGAATACTGCCCGGGGATAGACTCTGGGGAAAGACTGCCGGATGCCGCAGACACTTTCCAGGTGGACGTCTCATACCAACCCCAAAGGGCAAACAAGTATAAGTACCGTACCTGAGATACAATCCATGTATTTCTTCTTCATAATTCTCTGGTCTCCCCTTCCAACGGACATTAGATTTGACGAAGAACGGGCCTGCCCGGCCACGACGTCTTGATTGGGCTGGGCAGGCCGCTGTTCCTGCTGACTTCAGATGGAATACCGAGAATATGAATCAGGAGAGGACGCCCAGGTCCTTCAGAATCCCCTCGTACAGGGCAAAAGTCTTCCGGGATCCGGGCGGCGAAGTCCTCAGAGCTGGTGAAGCTCATGGGGAACTCAAGCTTAGTAAAGGAGTCCTGCACATCGGCATTTTCCATGGCGGTGCCTACGGCGTCGGAGAGCGCTGTGCAACAGCAGGGTCTATGTCGGCGGGGCCGACGATGCAGAAATAGACAGAGGCGGGGAAATCGTAGCCCAGCTCTTTTAAAGGTGGGGACGTCAGGATAAGACGGGTCGCGCTCGTCGCCGGTAACGGCCAGCAGGCGGACGCTGCCGTCGTTGGTATAGCTCTTGAAGGTGGGCAGGTTGACGGATACGGCGTCAATGTGGCCGCCGATCAGCTCGGCAATGGCGGCGGGGGAGCTGCTGTTGGGGGAGTGGTTCCACTGCACGCCGGCCTGCTGGCCAACGGCGGCAACCAGAAGATGGGGGTGCTGTTGGCGCCGGGGGAAACATAGGTCACGCTGCCGGGGGCGGCGGCGGCCGCGTCAATCAGGTCCCTGCAGGGTCTCATAGGGGCTGCTGGCGGCAACTCCGAGAGCGATGGGAATCTCGGAGACGATGCAAATGGGGTGGTGGTCTCCCAAGTATAGCCCACTTCGTTGATCTCGGGATTGATGAGGTAGCCGCCGTTGGAGCAGATGGCCAGCGTATAGCCGTCGGCCTTGCTGTTTACGGCCTGGGAGGTACCGGTGGTACCGCCGCCGCCCTCCACATTCTGTACGATCACGTTGACACCAAGGTCATCGCTCAGCTGAGTGGTCAGGGCGCGGGCCAGCAGATCGGTGGTGCCGCGGCATAGGGAACGATGAGGGTGATGTCCTGCTTGGGGAAGTCCAGCGTGGCGCCGTCCGAGAAGTCGAAGCGGAGTTCCGGTGGAAGCGGGCTGGTTGGAGCCGCCGCCGGAGCACGCTGCAAGAGAGAAGAGCCATAACCGTTGCCATCAGGGAAACCAAGAGCCGTTTGCAAGTCTTTTTTTCATGATAGTTCCTCCTATATTTCCGCGGCAGCCGATAGGAGCCGCCATAAACGGTAGCGCGAAGGTTTATAGATCTTTTCGGAACGAAGGCCACAACCAGACCAGCTGGCGCTGCCCTGGTAGAGGTTGACGGGGAAACAGGAAATGTAAAAACCCTTTTCGGGGACCTTGTCCAGGTTGCCCAGCTTTCGATGTGGGAGTAGTCGTAATCGATGCCGGCGCAGTGTGCTCCCAGAGGATGGAGTTGTCGTGGGAATCGGCAAATTTAGCCTTTGTCTTGGCAAAGGGAATATCGAAGCCGGGGAGTCGACGCCGATGACTTTGACGCCCTGATCCAGGATAAAGCGTACGGCCTCCGCGCTCGGCCCGGATGCTCGCCCCAATAGGCCGCCGTACCGAAGGTCTTGTCCGTGTCATAGCGGATGCAGACGATGTCGCCATAGCTCAGGGGTATAATCCAGAGCGGCCAGCGCGTCTTTTTACGTCCTGGGCGGAGACGGTCTCGCCGCTCTTTTTTGTGGGTCATATTGAGCACCACGCCGCGGCCGAAATACCACTCGGGGGCACTCGTCGATCCTGCGGGAGGGCTTACCGCCGGAAGCAGGAGCATAATGCCATGGCGCATCCACATGTCCCCGCATGGGTGGAGGTCCTGACACGCTCTGTGGCCCAGCCACAGCCCCCGTGCAGATCCTCCGGACGACAGCCGAAATATCCCTGACCAGGGGGATGGTATCCTCGTGATCCAGATATTCGATCTCAGCCGCCAGGCTTGTGGCCAGTTTCGGGTCCATCTCTTCCGAGTTCGGGGTCTTGATGGGGACGGTCAAATCCACCAGCCTGTAGTTTTCCAACAGTTCCATTGAAAGCATACCCTCTCTATCCCATGAATTTTCTGTTTTGCACGATTTTTTCGGAAAGCTTACCGGCCTTTTCTGTAACTTTCTCTTGACAGGCTCATCATAACACAGGATAATATTAAGTATCAATTTCATTTTTTTTGACGAGTTTTGTTAAGAAATATCTTAACGAAAGGACGGGAGAACGATGGACTTGCTGCAGTTGAAGTACTTTTCCGAGTTGGCAAAACGGCAACACCTGAACAAAACGGCGCAGGAAATGCTGGTGACTCCCTCCGCCATCAGCTCCAGCCTGGCCAGACTGGAGAAGGAAATGGGCGTTAAGCTGTTTGACCGGGTGGGAAGAAATATCCGGCTGAACAATTATGGGAAAATATTACAAAGGTATGTGGATCAGGTCTTTTATGCGCTGGACAGTGCAGAGACGGAGATCAAGGAGGCTCAGAATCTGGGCG
>VOFD01001148.1_pt1 | contig 15512 bp, 16 predicted proteins | sample 5384101 | NCBI WGS metagenome assembly VOFD01 (sample SAMN12384723, study PRJNA508395) | human gut metagenome | isolation source: healthy gut C | host: Homo sapiens
CCCTTCGCGGCCTATGATGCGGCCCTTCATCTCGTCGGAGTCGATGTGGAAGACGGTGACGGAGTTCTCGATGGCCGTCTCGGTGGCCACGCGCTGGATGCTTTTGATGACGATTTTCTTCGCTTCCTTGTTGGCGGTCATCTTGGCTTCTTCCATGATGTCGTTGATGTAGGACATGGCGGCGGTCTTGGCTTCGTCCTTCAAGGATTCCACCAGTTGTTCCTTGGCCTGCTCGGCGGAGAGGCCGGAGACGGTCTCCAGTTGTTCCTGCACCTGTCGGTGGGCGGCTTCGAGCTCGCGTTCCTTGCCTTCGAGCAGGGCGAGCTGCCGGTCGAGGTTTTCGCGCGTGGCTTCGTTTTCGTTGGCCTTGCGCTGGAGCTCGCTGTGGCGTTGGTTGAGTTGCAGCTCGCGTTGTTGCAGTTTGCTTTCGGCGGCTTGCAGCTTGGCGTTGCGTTGCTGCACTTGTTGCTCGTGCTCGGCTTTGAGGGCGATGAAGCGTTCCTTGGCCTCGATCATTTTCTTCTGCTTGAGCAGTTCGAGTTCCTGCTTGCGCTCTTCCTGCGCTTTCTTCTCGTTGATTTTGAACACGGCGTAGCACCCGCCGGCTCCTGCCAGCAGGGCTGCGACGCCCACTATGATTGTCAGTATCATGAGGTTTGTTTTAAAAGGGGTTAATACTTGTTTGTCTTATGTTTGTTCTTCTTTTATATGTGTATAAAAAAACGCATCCCGCCGCGCGCGGGGCGGTGTGCCCGGTGCGGGTGGGGATGCGGGAAACGTTGCCGATGCGCGGGGCCCGTGGGTCACTCGGAGAGGAGGCGGTCCACTTCCTCGGAGAGCTGCCGGAGCTTGCGTTCCACGGGGTCGGCGGAGGTGTGGCGGGCCTGCCTTTGCAGGGCTACTGCCAGCTGGTAGGCCGTTAGCATGAAGATTTCTTCGGCCGAGCGTTGGTCGTGGCGTTGCTGGTAGCGTGCCAGCAGGGCGTTGACCGTTTTTTCGGCGTCGCGGTATATGGCTTCTTCGTCGCGGCTGATGTCGAGCGGCAGGCGGAAGCCTCCTACGTTGACGTGTATCTTGAACTTGTCCTCTTTCATGCGCTCTCCGTTCATTCGTTCAAAAGAGCCAGGCATCGGTCTATTTCCCGCACCAGCCTGTCGATGTATTGCCTGGTTATCCGGCGTTCCCGAGGGGAGACGTTCAGATAGCGGGCCATGCGCAGGTGGTCGTAGTTTTCCTGGAGGTCGAGCAGGGCTTTGTGTGCCTGCATGAGTTCGGCCTGTTTCCTGTCCAGGTCTTCGCGCAGGCGTGCGTTCTGCTCTTTCAATGACCGGTGCTCGGCCGCGAGCCGTTGCAGCTTGCCTTCGAAGGCGGCCAGTGTTTCTTCGTAGCGGTTGGTCATTTTTCAGAAAAACTCCACAAAGATACGTTTTAATGCGGAATGGGGAAAATATCCGGGCGTTTTTTTTGCGGTATTGCGGCCCGGGGGGCGGGGGCTTGGCGGGGCGGGGTGTGCTTGTGGCGGCGTGTTGCCATAAGTATGACAAGTTTTTGCCACACTGTGGCGGGGCGTTGGCTGTAGGTGTGGCGGCGGCGCGGGATGGGATGGAAAAAGGCGCATGTCCGCCGCCCGGATAGGGTCCGGGGGGGCGGGCATGCGCCTTGTTGCGTGCGGGGGCGGAGGGGTTACATCCCCGCCAGGTAGCGCTCGGCCTCGATGGCGGCCTGGCATCCGGAGGCGGCGGCGGTGACGGCCTGGCGGTAGTGGGGGTCGGCTGCGTCGCCTGCGGCGAAGATGCCGGGGAGCTTGGTGCGGGGCGTGCCGGGGGTGGTGAGGAGGTAGCCGGCTTCGTCGGTGGGGAGCCAGGGGCGGAAGACCTCGGTGTTCGGGTGGTGGCCGATGGCCAGGAAGAGGCCGTCGATGGGCAGATCCACGTCGACGTCGCCCCCGGGGGTGTGGCGCACGAGGCGTGCTCCTTCGACGAACTTCTCGCCGTAGAGGCCGCGCACTTCGTGCTGGTAGAGTATCTCGATGTTGGGGGCGGAGGTCACGCGCTGCTGCATGATTTGGGAGGCGCGGAGGTGGGGCTTGCGCACCACGAGGTACACCTTGGAGGCGAGGTGCGAGAGGTAGGAGGCTTCCTCGCAGGCGGAGTCGCCGCCGCCGACGACGGCCACCGTCTTCTTGCGGTAGAAGAAGCCGTCGCACGTGGCGCAGGCCGACACGCCCGCCCCGGCGTACTTCTGCTCGTCGGGCAGGCCGAGGTACTTGGCGCTGGCCCCGGTGGCGATGATGACGGTGTCGGCCTCGACGCTGTCCGTGCCGTCGACGGTGACGGTGTAGGGGCGGCGCGAGAAGTCGACCGCGGTGACGTTGCCGCTGCGGATGTCGGCGCCGTAGCGTTGGGCCTGGAGGCGCATCCGTTCCATGAGCTCGAAGCCGTTGACCGGCTCGGGCTGGCCGGGGAAGTTCTCGATGTCGGTGGTGATGGTGAGCTGTCCGCCGGGCTGCATGCCGGCGTAGAGCACGGGGGCGAGGTTGGCTCGTCCGGCGTAGATGGCCGCCGTGTAGCCCGCCGGGCCCGAGCCGATGATGAGGCATTTGAAATGTTCCATATGAAAGGTGATTGTTACCCCCAACCCCCTGAAGGGGGCTTGCCGTGGTGCTCCCGAAGGGCAGGGTGAGGGGGGAGGTTGGTTATACTATATATTATTGTCGTTGTCCGTTAGGTGTGGTTGCGGCGAAAGCCCCCTTTAGGGGGTGGGGGGTCTCAGGTCGTTGACGTACACGCCGGGGTGGGCGGCGGGGTCGAAGGTGAAGGTGCTGTCGGGCACGTCGCCGCCCAGGCGGTGCCGGATGTGCGGAGGACGAGGGTGGTGCCGTCCGCCATCTCGGCCCGCATGTAGCGGGGGAGGCGGCCGGCCTCGTCGAGGTGGAGCACGATGAGGCGGAAGTCCGACTGCCCGCTGCCCTTGGGGCGCATCTCGATGGCGAGCGTGCCGGGCTGCGGGGGGGCGACGTAGGCGATGTCGCTCAGTATGTAGTACTTTTGCAACAGCACGAGGGGCTTATCGTGGCCAGCTCGTCGGCGTAGGGTTCGGTCACGGACACTTCGCCCGCGGCTTCGGGTGTATGTCCACAGGGTGGTGCCGTCGAAGCGCACGCTTATGCCTTCCAGGTCGATGGCGGCGCGGTTGCCTTGCAGGGTGAAGGTGCCTGCCTGCTCCTGCGGCACGGGTTGCCCGGCGGCGGTGAGGTCAAGGTCGAGGGTGAACGTGCCGCGCAGGGCCTGCCGCTCGATGCGCTGGATGAAGGCGTGTACGGCATCGGCCGCCGGTTGCGTCTGGGCGAAGGCGGGCAGTACATATAATAATAGTACCACCCCCAACCCCTTGAAGGGGGCTTTGGGACGGCGTGATGGGGTAGGGGTCATTATTACCCCCAACCCCCTAAAGGGGGCTTTTGGGCGGCGTGGCGGGGTAGGGGTCATTATTACCCCCAACCCCCTAAAGGGGGCTTTGGGATGGTCGTGGGTAGTTGTCATACCTTTATTTATTTCATACTTTTAATCCCCCTTTAGGGGGCAGGGGGTGGCCAGGGGTGTGCTACAGCGACTCCAGCAGTTTCTCCAGGCTGTACTCGTCCATGATGAGCACCTGCCGTCCCTTGCTGCCGTTGTTGGGGCTGACGATGCCGGCGGCTTCCAGCTGGTCGCTGATGCGCCCGGCGCGGTTGTAGCCGATGCCGAAGGTGCGCTGTATGGCCGAGGTGCTGCCTTGCTGCTGTGCCACCACCCAGCGTGCTATCTCGTCGAACATGGGATCGCGCTTGTCCAGGCTGTTCACCGCCGAGCTTTCGCCCTCGTCACCGCCGCCTTCCGGCTCGTAGTCGGGCAGCTCGTAGGCGCAGGGGTATGCCTGCTGGCGGCTGATGTGGTTGACGATGTTCTCCACTTCGGGCGTGTCCACGAAAGCGCACTGCACGCGCACCACGTCGCTGCCGCCGGAGTAGAGCAGGTCGCCGCGCCCCACGAGCTGCTCGGCTCCGTTGGCGTCGAGGATGATGCGCGAGTTCATGCCCGAGTCCACCTTGAAGGCGATGCGCCCCGGCACGTTGGCCTTGATGATACCCGTGATGATGTTGGACGAGGGGCGTTGCGTGGCCAGTATCATGTGCATGCCCACGGCGCGTGCCTTTTGCGTGATGCGTGCGATGGGCATCTCCACCTCCTTGCCCGCCACCATGATGAAGTCACCGAACTCGTCGATCACGATGACGATGTAGGGCAGGTAGCGGTGTCCGTTCTCGGGGTTCAGCTCGCGGTTGACGAACTTCTCGTTGTACTCCACGATGTTGCGGCAGTGTGCCTTCATGAGCAGGGCGTAGCGGTTTTCCATCTCCACTACCAGGGAGTTGAGGGTCTTGATTACCTGGGTGGAGTCGGTGATAATGATGTTGTCCTCGTCGGGCATCTTGGCCATGTAGTGCTTTTCCAGCGCGGCGTAGATGTTGAACTCCACCATCTTGGGGTCCACCAGGACGAGCTTCAGCTGCGAGGGGTGCTTCTTGTAGAGCAGCGAGGTGATGATGGCGTTCAGACCCACGGATTTGCCTTGCCCCGTTGCGCCCGCCACGAGCAGGTGGGGGGCTTTGGCGAGGTCGAACATGAAGACCTCGTTCGTGATGGTGCGCCCCAGGGCCACGGGCAGGGCGAACTTGGATTCCTCCGTGAACTTCTTCGAGGCGATGACCGAGTGCATGGACACGATTTGCGGCTTTTCGTTGGGCACCTCTATCCCGATGGTGCCTTTGCCCGGTATGGGGGCGATGATGCGGATGCCCTTGGCGGCCAGGCTCAGCATGATGTCCGACTCCAGGTTGCGTATCTTCGAGATGCGGATGCCCGCCTCGGGCACGATTTCGTACAACGTGATGGTGGGCCCCACGGTGGCCTTGATGGAGGTGATTTCGATGCCGTAGTTGCGCAGCGCGGATACGATTTTGTCCTTGTTGGCGTTCTGCTCGTCCATGTCGATGACCGGTGCGTTCTCGTTGGGGTAGGTCTTCAGCAGGTCGAGCGTGGGGAACTGGTAGTGCGACAGGTCGAGCGTGGGGTCGTATTTGCCCAGGGTCTGCACGTTGTAGCCCGGCTTGGCCGCTTCCGTGTCCTGCGGGGTGTCTATTTGCAGTTCCGTGCCGGGTGGGGGCGGATGCGTCTCCGGGCTGGTCGGCGGGTTGGTCGCCGGGGGCGGCCTGCACGATGAAGCCGTCTTCGCCGTCCGGGGCGGGATCGTCGGGGATGAGGGGTTCGTCTCCCCTTCTTCGGGCTGGTCGGGGTCGGCTTCTTCGTGTCCTTCATCCTCTCCTTCCACCCATTCCCCGGGCACGATTTCCATGCCCACGGCCACGGCATCCTGCGGCTTGGGTGTTTTCGCTTTCCGTTTGAAAAGGCCTTTTATAAAAGGAATGGTGCCCCGGAACGACACCAGGCAATAGAGCAGCAGCACGCCCAGCAGCAGCATGAGGGTGCCCGGCACGCCGATGTAGGAGGTGAGCCAGCGGCTGACGGCATCGCCGTGCTGCCCGCCGGGCGAGAAGAACAGCACGTCCTGCAACAGCGGCGAGAGGGTGAAGCCCAGGAACACCGAGCCCCACACGAGCCAGAAGAAGCAATGGAAAAAGGTGCGCACGATGGGCGTGCGGCGCACGTTGACCAGCCGCAGCCCCACGGCGGTGAAGAACCACACGCCCGCAAACACCGGCAGGCCAAACCACCGGTTGATGCACCACTCGGCCATGCAGGCTCCCGTCACGGAGGTCCAGTTCTGGATTTCGTCGCGCATGCCCTTCAGTTCGCTCCAAGGCACGTCCAGCTTGCTTTGGTCGGCGGCACCCGTGAAGAAGTAGGAGACGAACGACAGGCTGACGTAGAGCATGGCCAGCAGCAGGAACAGTCCTGCGGCGTAGCGGGTGCGTTCGTCGCGTGCCAGGCTGCGGGCTTTGTCCACCCATGCGGAGACGTTCCACTGCCGGGCGGGGCGTTCCGGGCGGGGCGTGTTGCCGGGTGCTTCCGGCCGGTGGTTGCTTGCCTGGGTTTTCTTAATCGGTTTTCTGGGAGCCATAGGGCGTTTATTCTGTATGTTGTCTGATGCGAAGTGCAAAAATAGGAAAAAACGTGCGCTTCGGGAGCATCTTTTGTTATAAATTTGCGGCGTGCCTGCGGGGGTGCAGCCGCGTCAGTGCGGAAGTGCAGCCGCGTCAGTGCGGAAATTGAATTGCGTCAGTGCGGAAATTTTCTTCCGTAAGCAGATAAGTGGACGAGTAAACGAGTAAACGAGTAAACGAGTAAACGAGTAGACGAGTAAACGAGTGGACGAGTAAACGATTCCGCAATATCACGGTTCCGCGATTTCACCAATTAAGATTATGAATAAGGAAGAACGTTACGCGCACATCCTCGGCTGGTTTGCCGAGCATGTGCCGGTGGCCGAGACGGAGTTGCACTACGACAGCCCGTTCGGCCTCCTGGTGGCCGTCATCCTGTCGGCGCAGTGCACGGACAAGCGGGTGAACATGGTGACTCCCCGCCTGCTGCACGACTATCCCACCGCCGAGGCCATGGCCGCCGCCACGCCGGAGGTGATTTATGAATACATCAAAAGCGTGTCCTACCCCAACAACAAGGCCAAGCACTTGGTGGGCATGGCGCGGAAGCTGCAGGAGGACTTCCACGGCGAAGTGCCCGAAAGCGTGGACCTGCTCCAGACCTTGCCGGGCGTGGGGCGCAAGACGGCCAACGTGATAGCCTCGGTGGTGTACAACCAGCCCACGATGGCCGTGGACACGCACGTGTTCCGCGTGTCGGAACGGCTGGGGCTGACCACCGGTTCCAAAAGCCCGCTCCAGACCGAGCGCGAGCTGACCGCCCACATCCCCCGCGAAGCTTGTCCCCAAGGCGCACCACTGGCTCATCCTGCACGGGCGGTACACCTGCCTGGCCCGCCGCCCCAAGTGCGGCGAGTGCGGCCTGCGGCCGTGGTGCCGCTACGCGGGTGTGCAGGGAGAGTAGGGGCACACGGAATACACGGATACAACGGATTTACACGGATAGAAAATCAACAGTGACAGCGGTCAATAGTGTTGCCCATTGGGACAATCCGTGTAAATCCGTTGTATCCGTGTATTCCGTGTGCTATTTATTACCGGGAAGCCACTCCCATCAGCCGGCTGATGTACTTGCCGATGATGTCGAACTCCAGGTTGACCCGCGTGCCTACCTGGATTTGGTGGAAGTTGGTGTGTTCGTGCGTGTAGGGGATGATGGCCACCTGGAACGAGTGGTCCGTGGGGTTGCACACGGTGAGGCTCACGCCGTTGACCGTCACCGAGCCTTTGTCCACCGTGAGGTAGCCGCGCCGCGCCATTTCCGGGTCGGCTTGGTACTCGAAGGTGTACCGCCAGCTGCCGTCTTCTTCGCTACGGCGGTGCAGGTGGCTGTCTGGTCCACGTGTCCCTGCACGATGTGGCCGTCCAGCCGCCCGTTCATCATCATGCTGCGTTCCACGTTCACCTTGTCGCCCACGTGCAGGTCGCCCAGGTTACTGCGGTCCAGCGTTTCCTGGATGGCGGTCACGGTGTACGTGCCTTCGCCCTTGCGTACCACGGTGAGGCATACGCCGTTGTGCGCCACGCTTTGGTCTATCTTCAATTCGCCCGCAAACGAGCAGGACAGGGTGATGTGCAGGTTTTCCTGCTCCCTTTCCAACGCGACAACCTGTGCCGCTTCTTCTACAATTCCTGAAAACATGTTGTGTGATTTACTATTTGACAATTTACAATTTACTATTTTATTGTACGCAAAGACGGAAAGACGCGAAGGACATATATTATATGTATGTATGGGCAAGCAATCCGTTTCTTCGTGCCTTTGCGTACTGAAAAAACATTCTTCGCGTCTTTGCGTCTTAGCGTACTGAAAAATCGTAGCGTACTCACGTCCTCGCCACGCTCTTCACGCCTTTCACTTGTTTTATTTTTTACAATTGATTCCGAAGTTAGTTCATCGGGATAAGGGTGGTGATTTCGCGGGCATCGTCCGTTTCTGTGCAGGTGATTTCGCCAGTGGCGATGTCGAGGGTGAGCAGCACTTGTTTGCCATCGGCATAGCGAACGCCGCTCATGGTAGCTTCTCCTCCGGGGATGTTCACGCACGAGCTGGTCTTGAGGAATGCGCCAACTTGTGCGGCCACGTCGTAAAGTGGCCTCGCCGCCTTCGAGGGATTCCGTGTCGAACCATTGCACGTAGAACGAACTTTCATCCGGCCAAACGTACCATGACTTGTTTTGGTATGTGTTGAGCTTGGTCGGTAGGATGACGGCTTCGCTTTGTGCTTCTGTCAAGGCTTGCAGCGTGTTGGACGCAGCTTCCCACAAGAACATATTGCCCACCAGGTAGCCGTTGGCCGTTTCGTGAATACTCGACAGATGGTCGGTGTTATACATAAGTGCGCTTGCCCACCAAGGCACGTTGGGGTCGCTATATTCGGAGAACATCCCGCTTGACAATGAGGCTAAGGGTGCGGACATCGACCAGTCGCCGTAGGAGGTGCCGATGGTGAAGTCGCACACCGATACGGTGTAGTCCCGTTCGTGGCCATTGCCGGTGTTCTCACCCCATTGGGTGTTCAGTTTCACGGCTTTTAATCCGTCTGGCAGTGCGGAGATGTAAAATTTTTCGGTAGAAAATTCTTCGACCGGGAATTTGCCGCCCTGTTCGAATCCGCCGTTGGGGTACAGAGCCGTGAAGGCATATTCGGAATAGCCCGTGAGCAGCACCGTGCCGTTGGGCAGCACGTCTATCTTATTGCCGGGCAGGTACACGTTGCTTGGGTTCAGTTGTTTGACCACGAGGTTTTCTTCCTCCAGGGTGATGCAGCCCACGTTGCCCTGGCAGGCAATGTAGAAGTTGCCCTTTTCGTCCACGGTTGTGGGCATGGATTCCCCAGTCAAGGCTGCCGTCGGGCTTGATGCCGAGCCCTTCTATCCAGAAATATTTTTCGCGGGTTTCCCTCGGCAGGAAGAAGAGCAAGCCATCCGCATTGCGCATCAGGATGTTCAGTTCGTATTCGTCCTGGCTATAGCTCTGCGCGATGTACGAGGAATAAGGGCCGCTGTAATAATTCAAATTTCCTTCGGTGTTGCCCTCGCTGTCCATCAGTTCGCAATTCGTGAACAAGGTGTAGGTGTTGTCGAACGACACCATCTGCAGGGGCAGCAACGTGAGGTCGGTGCGGGTGGTGTAGTTCACCGAGTCCGATGTTTCTACGCAGGTGAGCACTGCGGTGCTTACGTTGCCCTCGGCATCCACTTTGAACAGCCCGGCTTGCCCCACCTCCCCGGTCTTGGTGTTGGAGCGCAAACCGGTGGCCTGCTTGGGCGCGCCGTTGGCTTGCACCATGTAGAGGTACTTGCTGCCTTCTATGTCCAGCTTTTTCAGTTTCAAACTGCCCATGCCCGTAGTCGGGCCATCAACAGGTTCGTTGCAGGCGGTCAAGCCCAGTGCGAGAGCCGCGCCTGCCAGGTAAATCCATTTGTTCATGTTTATATATTTACTATTTGACAATTTACTATTGTTTGTACGCAAAGACGGTTTGTTTGTACGCAAAGACGGAAAGACGCGAAGGACATATATTATGTATGTATGGGCAAGCAATCCGTTTCTTCGTGCCTTTGCGTACTGAAAAAACATTCTTCGCGTCTTTGCGTCTTAGCGTACTGAAAAATCGTAGCGTACTCACGTTCTCGCCACGCTCTTCACGCCTTTCACTTGTTTTATTTTCTTGCAAATGGCCTCCAGGTCCTTGGTGTCGGTCACCATGAGGGTGATGTTGCCTTGGAAGAGGCCCGCGTTCGAGTCGATGGAGATGGAGCGCAGCAGCATGTTCTTCTCCTTGGAGATGAGCGAGGTGATGTTGGCCACGATGCCGATGTCGTCGTGCCCCACGATGCGCAGCGTGATGGGGTAGAGTGACCCGGCCGCCTTGCCGCTCCACCGCGCCTTGATGATGCGGTAGCCGAAGCGGGCGATCATCTGCGGGGCGTTGGGGCAGTCGCGGCGGTGTATCTTGATGCCGCCGTTGATGGACACGAAGCCGAACACGTCGTCGCCGTAGATGGGGTTGCAGCACTTGGCCAGCTTGTAGTCCACGTGCTTCAGGTCGGCTCCGATGATGAGCACGTCCTCTTTCGCGTCGGTCACTTCCGGCCCGGGGGCGGTGTACAGCTCCGCGCTTTTCGTCTCGGCGTCGGCGGTGCCCTCGTGCTTGTCGGCGATGGCCTGGTAGGCATCGCGCACGGTGTGCAGGTCCAGCTTGCCATGCGCCACGTCCTGGTAAAGGTCGCTCACCGTCTTGTAGCCCAATTTCTTGGCCGTGCGCGACAGGTTGCCGTCGTCCAGGTCCACCTTCCAGTTCTTGAACCGCCGCATGAGCGTCTCGCGGCCAATCTCCGCGTCCTTGTATTCCACCTCCTTCAGGGCCTGGCGTATCTTGGTCTTGGCCTTGGAGGTGCTCACGATGTCCAGCCACGAGCGGTTGGGTTTCTGCGTGGGCGAGGTGAGTATCTCCACCTGGTCGCCGTTGGCCAGCGGCTGCTTGATGGGCACGTTGCGTCCGTTGACCTTCGCCCCCACGCACCGGCATCCCAGCTCGGAGTGGATGTGGAAGGCGAAATCGAGCACCGTGGCCCCTTGGGCAGCTTGTGCAGGTCGCCGCCGGGGGTGAACACGAACACCTCCTTGTCGTACAGGTTGAGCTTGAACTCGTCCATGAAGTCGATGGCGTTCAGCTCGGGGTTCTCCAGTATCTCGCGGATGCTTCGCAGCCATTCGTCCATGCCCGTCTCGCCCTGGATGCCTTGTATTTCCAATGGGCGGCGAGGCCTTTTTCGGCCACTTCGTCCATGCGGGTGGTGCGTATCTGCACCTCCACCCACTTGCCTTGCGGGCCGATGACGGTGGTGTGCAGGCTTTCGTAGCCGTTCGATTTCGGGATGGATATCCAGTCGCGCAGCCGGTTGGGGTTGGGCTGGTACATGTCGGTCACGATGGAGTAGGCTTGCCAGCACACGGCCTTTTCGCGGGCGGGCGGCACGTCGAAGATGATGCGGATGGCGAACAGGTCGTAGATGTTCTCAAACGGCGTGTTCTGCTTCTTCATCTTGTTGTAGATGGAGTGGATGGACTTGGTGCGTCCCTTGATTTCGAACGGCGCGCCGATGACCCGCAGCTTCTCCTTGAGCGGGCCGATGAAGGAGGCGATGTACTGGTCGCGCGACCGCTTCGTTTCGTTCAGCTTGCGGGCTATTTCCTTGTAGATGTCGCGGTTGGTGTATTTCAGCGAGAGGTCTTCCAGTTCGCTCTTGATGGCGTAGAGGCCCATGCGGTGCGCCAGCGGCGCGTACAGGTAGGCGCATTCGCGGGCGATGCCCTGGCGCGTGTCGTCGTCCACGGTGTCGAGGTGGCGCATGACGAAGAGCCGCTCGGCCACGATGATGAGTATGACGCGCACGTCCTCGGCGAAGCTCAGCAGCAGCTTGCGGAAGTTTTCCGTCTCGATGGCGGCGTTGCGTCGGTACAGCCCCTCCACCTGCGACAGGCCGTTGATGATGCCGTCCACCGAGGTGTGGAAGCGGTCGTCGATTTCGGCGGCGGTGATGCGTCCCCGTTCCACCTCGTCGTGCAGCAGCACGCTCAGCACGGCGGCCTTGCCGAGGCCTATCTCGTCGAGGATGATTTGCACGATTTGCAGGCGGTCGGCCGGGGAGCTTCCCGGCAGCGCGGGGGCGGATGCGGCTTCCGGGTGGAGCGTGGCCAGCAGCGTGCGCAGCGCACGCCGTTCGTCGTAGCTGAACAGCCCGCCGTGGCGCAGCAGCAGTTGCCGGTAAGTGTGGGGGATGGTGGGGTCCATGACGTTTTTTTGTAAATCCAATGCAAAGCTAACAAGTTAATTTGAATGTGCAAAAAAGCACCTGCCGCCAACTTGGGAAGCCGGCGGCAGGGAAACAGCGGTGCGGGGGCGCGGGTTACGCCTTGAATACCCCGATGGAGGGATTAAACGTCTTTAGTTCGGCTATCAACCGCTCCACGTTGCCCGAATTGCCGGAACACAAGCTGCCGTCTTTCATTTTTAAGGTGAAAGGTTGCGGGCGCAAGCTGCGGCGGGTGCCCTGCCCCACGTATATGGAAGCCATGTCGGCCACCTGCAATTCTTTCTTACCGCGCCCCATGAAGCTACGCACGAGAAGGCGTCCGTCTGCACTCAACGTGTTACGCTGCAAGGCGGACAGGATGGTCAGCACGATGACCAGCAGGGATGTCGACAAAAAGTCCGTCCAATGAACCGGGCCGAAGCCGTTTGCCGCGCATTGCAGGACGCATAGCACCACCAGCAGGGCGAATACGCATAAGAGCAGGTCTCCCAGATGCCATGAGTAATCTTGATACTTGGTTTTCATGTCTCGTATAAGTTAAACATGATGCAAATATAAGCATTTATTGAATGTGTGGTAAACAAAAGAAGGAAAACTTTTAAATTCCCTGTGAAATGATTGCTTTTGTTGCCTATATTTTGCGGAATTATGATTTCAAACTCTTGCACGGGCTACGGGAAAGTCGTGTACCAATGCTGGGAAAGTTATCGTCCCACCTTGGTGGTACACCCGTCCCACCTTGGTGGTACACCTGTACCACCAAGGTGGCACACCTGTACCACCAAGGTGGTACGATAACTTCATGCGGACGAATACGGAACATCGTGCGGGGAAAGACATGACTTGCCGGTAGTTGTTGCATTGTGAGCCTCTTCTCCCCGTGCCACTTGCTTTTGTTTTTCGGACAATTTCCCTTTTGTCCCTGAAACATTCGCCTCCGCCTTTCCCTTGTTCATATAATAATATATGAATGTCCGCATGTTGCCAAATGCCTCACCCCGCCTTCCTCCCCCCGATGATTGTATAAAACCACGAAACAAACCCGCCGTCATTTCGACCGTAGGGAGAAATCCCCTTCTACAACGCCTCCAAAGCCACTGTGAGATTTCTCGCTGCGCTCGAAATGACGAGGACGGCATGAAAATGGTACTTTTTACGCCTCCTCCCTAAGGAGAGAGGCCTGGAGTGAGAGAATAGGCAAATTGCGGATATTCATTAATAATATTACCTTTGCCGCGTCATTGCATTGTTAACAATATTCACATTTCATATGCGTGTATTCCTGTTGACGTTCTGCCTGTGCGTGGCGGGCTTGGCCGGGCTGCGGGCGGAGCAGTACACCGTGAGCGGGTACGTGAGCGACCGGGCCACGGGCGAGTCGCTCATCAGCGCGTCGGTGTTCGACCTGGCATCGGGCAAGGGGATGGTGACCAACCCGTATGGCTTCTATTCGCTCACGTTGCCCGGGGGCACGGTGCGGCTGCGCTATTCCTACGTGGGTTATGCGCCGCAGGTGGTGGAGTTGCGGCTCGACCGCGACACGGTGCTCAACGTGCGCCTGGACGAGGACAACCTGTTGCAGGAGGTCACCGTGACGGGCCACAACGCCGACCTGGGCTTGCAGGGGGCGCAGATGAGCGCGGTGGAGGTGCCGGTGGCGCAGCTGAAGGCGGTGCCCGCCCTGCTGGGCGAGACGGACGTGGTGAAGGCTCTCCAGCTGATGCCGGGCGTGCAGGACGGCACGGAGGCTCTGGCGGGCTTCTACGTGCGGGGCGGCGGGCCCGATGAGAACCTTTTCCTGCTCGACGGCGTGCCGGTGTACAACATCAACCACCTGGGGGCTTCTTCTCGGTGTTCAACGGCGACGCGGTGAAGAACGTGACGTTGTACAAGGGCGGCTTCCCGGCGCGGTTCGGCGGACGGCTGTCGTCCGTGCTCGACGTGCGCATGAAGGACGGCAACAACCAGCGGCTGGCGGGCAGCGTGTCCGTGGGCCTCATCTCGGCCAAACTCAACCTGGAGGGACCGCTGTTCAACCCCAACACCACGTTCAATATCTCGGCGCGGCGCACCTACTTCGACGTGCTGGCGCAACCCGTGCTGTGGGTGATGAAGAAGCAGGAGGACTACGACCGCCTCTCGGCAGGCTATTATTTCTACGACCTCAACGCCAAGGTGAGCCACCGCTTCTCGGACCGTGATCGCCTGTATCTGAGCTTCTACATGGGCGACGACGCGGTGTATACCCGCATGAAGGACGAGTGGGGCTCGTCCACGGACGAGATGCGCGTGGATTGGGGATGGGGCAACCTGGTGGGGGCGTTGCGCTGGAACCACGTGTTCGGCAACAAGCTCTTCATGAACGCCACGGCCACTTACACGCAATACCGCTTCAACATGGACAACCGCTACCGGGAGGAGTCGCCCGGGAGCGGTTACCTCTACGAGGCTTCGGCGGGCTACCGTTCGGGCATACACGACTGGACGGCCAAAGGCGGACTTCGACTACGCCCTGGCCTCGTCGCACAGCCTGAAGTTCGGAGCGGGCTACACGGCCCACCTCTTCCGCCCCGGCGTGTCGGCGGCGCGGATGGAGGAAAACGCGGGCGACGGCTTGCCGGGCGACCGCCTGGAGACGGAGACGGGCGATGAGAACGTGTTCGCCCACGAGGTGTTTGCCTATGCGGAGGATAACTTCTCCATCGGCCGCCTGCTCAAGGCCAACGCCGGGCTGCACTATTCGGCCTTCGTGGTGCAGGGCAAGTTGTACCACAGCCTGCAACCCCGCCTCAGCGCCCGCCTGCTCATCACGGACGACCTGTCGTTCAAGGCCGGGTATGCCTACATGAACCAGTATGTGCACATGCTGTCGAACAACGGCATCAACCTGCCCACCGACCTGTGGGTGCCCGTGACGCGCCGCATCGAGCCGATGAAGGCGCACCAGGTGTCGGCAGGCTTCTTCTACAACCTGCTCGACTTGCTCGACCTGTCGGTGGAGGCGTATTACAAGCCGATGGACAACCTGATAGAATACAAGGACGGGGCTTCGTTCCTCGCCACCGGCACGGGCTGGGAAGACAAGGTGAGCGTGGGGCGCGGATGGGCCTACGGCGTGGAGCTGCTCGTGCAAAAGTCGGTGGGCAACACCACGGGCTGGGTGGGCTACACGTGGTCGAAGTCCGACCGCCTCTTCGACCGCCCGGGGCAGGAACTGAACTTCGGGCGCGTCTTTCCCGCCAAGTATGACCGCCGGCACGATGTGAGCGTGGTGGTGTCGCACAAATTCAGCGAGCGGTTCGACATCTCCGGCACGTGGGTGTTCAGCACCGGCAACGCCGCCACTCTCAACATGCAGACCTACGACCCGCTGCCCGGCTTCGTGGACGATAATGGCGAAATAGGCTACGAAAGCGACGTGCCTTACATCGCGCAGCGCAACAACTTCCGCTACCCGGCCTACCACCGCCTGGACCTGGGGTGAACTTCCACAAAAAGAAGAAACGCGGCACCCGCACCTGGAACA
>VOFD01001331.1_pt1 | contig 15495 bp, 23 predicted proteins | sample 5384101 | NCBI WGS metagenome assembly VOFD01 (sample SAMN12384723, study PRJNA508395) | human gut metagenome | isolation source: healthy gut C | host: Homo sapiens
GGGCATCGGCCTCCGCCGCCGTCAGGGCGGGATGGCCGTCTACTCCCAGGGAGGCGATCCGGCGCTGGATCAGCTCCTTTTCCAGCCGCCGGGCCAGGCCCTCCGTCAGCATCCGGTAGTAAGTGGTCTCCACGGAGGAGCGCACCGGCAGGGGATCTCCCGGCTGCGGGTCCTCCTCTTCCGGGCCCATAGACAGCTGTCTCGTAAAATACATCCGGGGACACAGCTCCTGGAACTTGGTACGGCTCCCCCAGAAGTCCGTATCCGCCGCGCCCTCCAGGTCCGCCAGGTCCACATAGACCGCTCCCTCTTTGGGAGTTCCGTTCCTGTTCGTGTTGTCCCCAGCCTCTCTCCAGGCTGCCGCCGTCGATGGTCCGGCCGCTGCCGAACAGCATGGTCAGCCATATGAACACCATCCCGGCCATCAGCCCCGGGCCAGCCATTTCTGCCGCCGGTAGGGCCGGGGCCGGTCGGGATGCCGGCGCTCAGCTGCCCCACCAGCCGCCAGCCCATGCTCCGGTATGCCTCCACCCGCTCCGGGTCCAAAGCCTCTTTCCACCTTTGGAGGGGCTGGAGCCGGAAGGGCCCGGCACGGTTCGGTTCGTCCAGCAACAGGTCCACCCGGCTGCCCGTGAAGCAGACGGGGTTCTCCCCTTGCGGGCCAGGTCCTCCAGCCAGGTCTCCACCGCCGCCACGTCGTAGATGCTGATGGGGCAGCTCTTCCGATAGGAGCTCTGCCCATGTCTGTTTTCAGCGCCCATTCTCCTCTCCCCCTCTCCGCTGATCTACTGAAATTTCATCAGAACGGCGGCGAAGTAGTCAGTCTGTATCCGCAGGTCCTTGTGCCCGGTATAGGAAAACATCAGCACGCAGTTTCCCCGCCGGGCCACCACGCACTGGCACGGATCCTCCCGCCGGGAGAGCTGCTCATCCCCGGCCCACCAGAAGCTGTCCAGGCCGGGGACCTCCAGCCGCTCCGGCTCTCCGCCGCCGAACCACTCCTGCCAGGTCTTGAGCTCTTCCTCCACCCGAAGGGCCAGCCCTTCCGTCCCCATGCGGTAATACGAGGTGTTGCCGGAGATCAGATTCAACGGGCCGCCGGGGCCTTCCGTGGACTGCCGGGTCCAGTACATCCGGGGTGCCAACAGCAGGGACTTGCGCTCAGCGGAAAAACCGGTCAGCTCCTCCGAGCCCTCCAGCTCCCGCAGGTCCAGACACACCACCTCCGCCAGGGGCTCGCCGTCCCCGCCCATGGCCGACCGGGTGAAATGGGGATCTCCGCCATCCGGGAGCAGCCAGGATATCAGGGCGCCCGCCCAAATCAGGACCATTACCGCCTGCGTGACCCGTTTCTGGAGCCGCCAGGACTGGGGCGTTCCAGAGGGACGCCGGTGCCTGCAGCGACCGCAGCAGGCAGCGCATCCGGAACGCGTCCAGCAGCTCGAACCCCACCGCGGCCGCCACCATCAGCAGCCAGAACAGTCCCTCGCCCGGCAGAGCCTGCTCCAGCTGATCCACCAGAGGCATGTCCCCGGCGCCCCAGAACCAGGGAAGGACACAGATCCCCAGGCACAGCAGCAAAGGATCGCGGGCAGCCGCAGCAGATGGCGCCGCATTTTTCGCTCAAGATACCCATACCCCATGCTCTGGACCACCGGGTCCGTGTCCAGCTCCGGGGCGGCCGGGTCGCTCACACCGCCAGATGTGGAAGGTCCCCGCCAAGGTGCAGACATACTCCCAGCCCAGCTCCCGGTACGCATCCGTCATCTCCTGCGGCGGAACTTCTCTTTGCGCAACAGAGGCTGGAGCCGGTAGCGGCTGGGAGCGACGGAGCAATCCTGATAAAAGATCCCGCTGAGGCACCTCCCTCTCCGTACCGCTCCAGGGCGGCGGCGAACACGCTCAGCTTCCCGCTCAGATCCAGTTCCCCGTCGTACTGGTATTCCATCAGCTGCGCTCCCCGGCGGACCAGCAGCAGCTGCGTGCCGCTTTCAAAGCGGAATAGCCAGGCCCCGTCCAGGTCCGGGTGGGACAGGGTCTCCAGCTCTCCCTTCCACTCCGCTGACTGCTCCGCCCAGGCCTCCGCCATCCGCTCTGCCTGGAAGGGCAGCCACATGCGGTAATACTTGGCCAGAACAAAGACAGGATCATTTTCTATGCTCCCCCCTTCGCTGACCCACCAGGATTCCCGGGCGGTGAAGTTCTGGATCCGCAGGGCCTCCGGCATCCGGTTGGCCGGCGTGTCTCCCAGTTCCGCCAGGGTCACATAAGGCACCGGCTGGCCGAATTCCTCCACCGGATCAAAGGAATGGGAGGAGGGCTGGAGGATGGAGGCCACCCGGGTCAGGATGAGCACCGCCCAGAACACTACCAACACCATGGTCATGGCCCGGGCCCGGCGGTAGGGCCCCCGGTGGGGCTGGGGCAGTCCCTGCTTCAGCGCCCGGATGTACCGGTGGAACACCTGATAGGCATAGACGCCCACCGGGATCAGGGCGGCAACGTTCAGCCACTCCACAACGGTGATCCACCAGGGCGTCCAGTGGTCCACAGCATTCAGCAGGTACGGTCCGGAACAGAAGTTCCAAACCAGCAGGGCCAGGATGGCAGCGGCAAGGGCCCACAGCCACCCCATGACCCTGCGCTCCCGCCGCAGCAGATAGAGGTAGGCGTCGCCTTCAGTCTCCGGGTCCGTGAACAGCTCCGGGGCCGATGGGTCGTCACAACACCAGATATGCCAGCTTTTTCTCACGGTGCAGACGTACTGCCAGCCCAGCTCTTCAAACAGCTCCCGCCGGTGCTGGTCCGGGGCCTTCTCCCGCCGGGCCAGGGGCTCCAGCCGGTAGCGGGCCTCCCTGGGCTCCCCCGGCGTGAAATCGCACAGCCATCCGTACCGCTCCAGAAACTGCCCCTGGGCCGCCCGGTCCTCCAGCCACGCCTGGACGGCGGGGTGTCAAAGCCCATGGCAGGGGCCAGCCGGTCCCAAGTTTTCCTTCCACCGTTTCAAAAGGGCAGCCAGTCGGAAATAGTTCGCTGCATGGTGGTCCCTCCTTTTTTATTGGAAATTTTCCAGAATGGCGGCATAGTCGTCCAGATGGGCGGAAAGATCGTTGATCCCCACCGCGTACACATACAGCACCGCCCGGTCCCGGCAGGCGACCAGGATCGACAGATCCTCTCCTGTCATCAGTGTCAGATGGTCAAACCCCGGGCGGTCCAGCACCGACCAGGCGCCCTGGGGATCACTCTCCCGGGCATCCTCCAGCTGCTCACGATAGAGGGCCCGGGCCAGAGAAGCAAACTGCAGTCGGTCGAAACGGGTATTCACCCGGACCTCCCCGGCGGATTCCGTGATCTGCACATACTCCGGCGCCAGGAAAGTGCTCCTGATCTGGGCGGCTCCGCTCCGCCCAGATCCCGGCAGTGGCGTCCAGAGTGGACAGGGACACGTAAGGCAGCGGCTCCCCCGGCTCGGCCAGGTCGACGCTGCGGGTCGTGACCTTGGGCAGCAGCACCGCCAGCGCCAGCATGACGAGCGCGACCCAGACGCCCCCCACCAGCGCCGCTGTCCGCCGGCGGTTCTTCCGCCAGGGGCCCGTGTGGGGCAGCGTCCCGTCCGTTTCAGCCGCCGGCCGGTGCGGATGGTCCCACGCAGGCGCAGCGCCATCATGCACAGAAGGAAGGGCAGCGCCGCCAGCGCAAAAATCCAAAAGGCAGATCAGATAGTGGACCAGCGCGTCCACCCTTCTCTCCCCCATGCCCCATGCAAAAACCGCCATCGATACCAGCGCCTGGCCTCCCAGCAGGGCCAGATAGCCCCCGGCATTCCACCGGTCCCGGCGCAGCTGCTTCTTCCAGGCCCAGGACAGGCTCTCCGGATCGGTGTAGATCTCCGGCGCCCCGGGGTCGCCGCAGTACCAGACCCGATAGTCCGTCATATCCGCGGTCGAGGTCCAGCCCAGGTCCTCATAGAGTTCCTTCGGGCCGTCTGCTCCTGATCGTCCTCCTCCCAGAGCGGCTCCAGCCGCACCCGGCACGCTCACGGGGCTGACTTCTCCGGAACTTGGCATACCATACGCCGAAGGACACCGGCATCCAGCCCCGGGCCGCCTGGTATTCCAGCCACTCTTCCATGGCTCCGGGATCCCAGCCCTCCACCGGCATGAGGAATCTCCGCGTTTGCTTCATGCGCCTGTCCTCCCTCTATTGAAAGTCCGCCAACACCTGAGCGAATCCTTCCAGGTGCGCCCCCAGGTCCGTATCCAAAGTCGTGTACTCCCACAGCACCGCTGTCCCCCGGCGGCCCAGGAAGATCTGGACGCGTCCGCCGGTGAGAAGTACCGCCTCGTCGAATCTTGGATCCTCCACCACCGTCACTTCCAGTCCCGGGATCTCCTGTTCCGTGGCCGCCAACCGCTCGTCGTACAACAGCCTCCGCCAGAAATGCGAAACCAGCCCGCACCCGGTCGAACCGGGCCTCCAGCCGGGGGCCGAAGTCCCAGCGGAACTGCTCGATCTCACAGCGGTCCGGCACCAGCAGATCCCGGTCCCGTTCGTATTGCTGCCAGTCCATCTCCAGGGCGGCGCTCTCCGGGTCCAGGGTCTCCCATGGTCACATAGGGCAGCGGTTCTCTGAGGCCTCCGTCAGATCTCCCCGCTCCCCGGTGGCGGCCGAGAAAATGCAAAAACAGCGCCAGCAGGGCAATGCCGGCCCAGTCCGCGATCTCCCGGCGCCGCCTCCCGTCTCAGGGCCCCGTTCACATCGCCGGTGTGGTCCGGGGCGACGCCGGCATCCAGCTTCCGCCGGAGCCCGCGGACAGCCCGCAGCTGGCGTACGGTATCCCAGAGGGCCCGGCCGCCCCACCACAGGACGAACAGCCAGATGGCCCACATCCCATACAGGAATTTCTCCACCGGGTGGCCGCCCAGATCTGCCGGAACTGCCAAACCGTCCAAAGCAGGATCAGCAGTACACAGATCAGGCCGTTTCTTGCCAGACCCTGCTCAGCTGTCTGTCCCAGGCCCAGCCCAGGGTGGCCGGGTCGGTGTAGAGCTCCGGAGCGTCGGGGTCGTCACAGTACCAGACCCGGTAATCGCCCAAGGCCGCCGCAGATCGCCACCCCAGCTCGCCATAAGCCGTCTCCCGCTCCTGCCGGGAAGCCAAAGTCTCCGCCCTGTTCGGCTCCAGCCGGGAATCGGACAGTCTGAGGCTCTCTTTTTACAAATTTCCCCCGAAGGCCGCCAAAGGACACCGGAAACCAGCCATGCAGCGCCTTCTCCTCCAGCCACTGTTCCAGAAGGCCCGTGTCCCACAGGTCTCCCGGTATCAAAAAACCGCTTCTCCCCGTTCACGGGATCCCTCCCTCTTTACTGAAACTTCGCCAACAGCGCCGCGTAGTCCCTCCAGGTGGTCCTCCGCTCCGTGCACACCGAAGGCACCCACATACAGCACGATCCGGTCCTGCCACAGCAGCAGGTAGGTGTTCTCCCCCATCCGGGCCAGGCTCACGCCGTCAAAGCCGGGTGCTCCAGCTCTGTGGGCTCCGCCTCCGCGAAGGCGGAGATCCGCGTCTGCCCTCCCGGTACAGCGGCTCCGCCAGGCAGTCAAACAGCAGGATATCGCACTGGTTGATGACCCTACGTTCCCCGGTGTAGCGGTCCCAGACGTCGTAGTGGCCGGGGGTTTAAAAAGGTCGGGTTCATCAGGCAGGTGCCGGAGGTCCGGTCCGCCTCCGTCAGGGAATCGTCCAGCTGCCAGCCCATGAGGCAGGGTACGGGATGCGTCAGCTCATCCAGCCCCTCCCCCCAGCTGGTGCCCAGCCGGAGAAACGGGTAGCCGATGATCAGCAGGTCCATCAAAAGCGTGGCCCCCAGGACCAGACCCACCCGGCGGCGCTCCCTCCGCCAGTTGCCGGTGTGGGACCGGGGCAGCCCCGCAGCCATCTGGCGGCGGAGCAGGCGGATACGACGGAGGGTGGTCACCGTCTCCCACACCGCCCAGACCAGCAGCACCGCGCTCAACGGCGCGCTGATCCCAACGCCCCGGATCGCCGTCTCCACCGGGGTCTCGGAGCTTGCGATCCGCCAGACGGCAAAGGCGACCACGACCGCCAGAGCCAGCCAAGTCAGGAGCAGGTTCCGCCGCCCCTTCCGCAGCAGCCGGTCCCGGATCCAGGCGGCGGCCACCGGGTCCGTCTCCAGCTCCGGGACGGCAGGGTCCCGGCAGATGTAAATGCGATAACGGTCCGCCTGATTGGTGAGATACTCCCAACCCAGCTCCGCATAGAGGGCCTCCCGCTCCTGCCGGGCCTCCAGGGTCTCGTTGGCGGAGGGCATCATCCGGCAGCGAACCTGGATAGGCTCTCCCCGCCGGAACTTGGCCAGCCGGAAGCCGCACTCCGTCAGGTGCCATCCTTTGGGCGAACATGTCCTCCAGCCAGGCCTCCATGGCTCCGGGTGTCCCAACTGGTATCCGGCATCAACAGCCGCTTTTGCTCTTTCATGGCTCCTTCCACCTCTCAGCACAGTCCGCCATCTGCATCGCGTAGTCCGCCACGGTCCCATCATCGGCGTCAGGACCTGCGGCCTCCGCGTAAGCCACCGTGTCTCCCCGGAGGGCCATGGCGGCCCGGGTCTGCCCCTCGGCCAGATGGTCCATTCCCGCCTCCGTCTCCCAGGCGTTCCCCGTCTCCGCCATTTGCAGATGCCGAATGATCTCCGCCAGCGGCTCCCAGCGGACCTGCCAGCAGGCGGCGGTATAGGTGGTCTCCCCCTCCCGCCAGGTGATCCGCAGATATCCGGAGGCCAGGCCGCCGGCGCGGCGGTCCATGTCAAAATCCCCACTGGTCAACGCCGCGGCAACCAGCGCAGGCAGTGCCCCGTCTCTTGCCTTCGCCTGTTCCATCTGGGCGAACATATTTCCCAGCGGAATCAGCAGCACACCCAGGACCAGCACCCGCAGCGAACGCCCGCCCCCACCGGGCGGACCGCCGCCAGTTCCCCCGGGGCGGCTCCCGAAGCCCCGCCGACGCCTGCCGCCGCAGCCGCAGCAGCTTTGGCACTGACAGCGCCGCCCACAGCGTCAACCCCGCTCCGCCCAGTGTCTGGATCGCCAGAAGCAGCAGCGGCTCCGTCACCGCGATCTCCCAGCCCAGCAGCAGCACGCTGGCCAGCAGCGCCAGGCCCAGAATCCCCAGGCCGATGCTCTCCCACAGTCCCCAGGCAAAGGCCTTTCGCCAGACCATGGCCCAGACCTCCATATCTGTATCCAACTCGGGAGCGTCCGGATCGTCGCAGTAAAAGGCCGCCATATCGATCTGCCACCGAAAGGAGGCCCCTGCAGTCCCAGCCCATTTCCAATTTTGCCAGAATGGTGTACAGCGTCCCTGGTCCCAGGGGTACCCGGCCGGCGGTGATGTCATCCACAAACTGCACGATCTCCGTGCCGCACCGCTCCTGCCGCAGCAAGGACAACAGCACATAGAACATGCTCTCCGTCAGGACTTTCAGCGGCTCCCTGGCCATGGTATCCCCCCTAATATCGAAACACGATACTTTCTGGGTTCACTATAATATCGTTGCACGATATTGTCAAAGCTGTCGGGTTCCCCTGTTCGCTTCCAGCTCTGAATGTTTTGAGGGTTGCAGCCCGCCCCCTCCCTCCTGTATGCTCTTGTACAGCAGCGACAAACCAGAAAGGACGAATTTTCCCATGAAACGAAAACTTCTCTGCGGCCTGCTGGCCGCTTACCCTGACCTGGGCCACCGTCAAGGCGGCCCCCAGCCGGGTGGTGCCCGTCCAGGTGGACGGCACCGTTCTGAGTCAGGGCGTCAACTACCTGCAGAGCGGCGTGACCTATGTTCCCCTCCGGGGACTGCTGGATGCCTTCGGCGGCTGGAGCGTCTGGTGGGACAGCAGCCGAAAGGTGGCTGCCGCCGCCTCCGGCAGCCAGTCCGTCACCGCAAACCCGTCCCGAAATACCGTGACGGTCAACGGCCGTACATACAGCGGCAAGGTCTTTGTGGAGCGGGGCCGGACCTACATCCCCCTGCGGACTCTGGTCACCGCCCTGGGCGGCGGCGTGGCCTGGGACCCCTACCTGGGCGGCGCGGCGGTGACCTCTCCCGGCGCGGAGCACGACGCCATGGACCTCTACTGGCTCAGCCGCATCATCAGCGCAGAGAGTCAGGGCGAGGAAATGGAGGGCCAGATCGCCGTGGGCAATGTGGTGCTGAACCGGGTGGCATCAGAGGAGTTTCCCGATTCCATTCCCGCCGTGATCTTCGACCGCAAGCACGACGTGCAGTTCACCCCCGTCTCCAACGGCACAGTGTACCTGCCCCCCACGGCCCAATCCGTGGAGGCGGCCAAGCGGGTCCTGAACGGCGAGAACACCGCCGGCAAGGCTCTTTACTTCTATGCCCCGGCCCTGTCTCAGGGCGTGTGGATCAACGCCAACCGGGCGTATCTCAAGACCATCGGCTGCCACCGCTTCTACCTGTAATTGACATTTCTCAGCCAGGGGGCTAAAATAGGGCCATCAAGAAGTCAAAGGAGCAAGCCACATGCTGTTTTCCGATCACCCCCGGACCCACTACCGTACCGCCCCGGCCCATGAGGTCATCTGCCAACTGCGCTTCCCGCCTATCCTCTCCATCAACACCGTGGAGCCCGCCGATTTTCAGGAGGCCATCCGCGCGGAGTTCCCCCAGTATGCCCGCCGCCAGGACGCCGCGCCGCCCCCATCACCGGGCTGGGCAGCCCCAATCCCAAGGTGGAGCAGCAGCCTCCGGTGACCAATCACAACTTGTCTCCGAGGACAACCAGTGGAAGCTGAATCTCACCCGGGACTTCATCGCTCTGTCCACTCTCAGCTACCCCGGCTGGGAGGCTTTCGCCCGCCATCTGGACAAGCCTTTGGCGGCCTTTATCCGGCTGTACAAGCCCGCCTATTTCCAGCGGGTGGGATTGCGGTATGTGAATCTCATCTCCCGGACCCGGCTGGGGCTGGAGGGTGCCCGCTGGGCGGAGCTGTTCTCCTCCTGCCTACACCGCTCCCATGCAGGAGGCGGAGCTCCCGGAGGACCGGTTCCTCTCCTGCGGCTGTGATATGATCGCTGAAGCTGGATTCCAGCTGTCAAGCCAAGGTCCACGCGGGAACCGGTGTGGTGAAGCGGAACGCCCCCGGGGCGTCGCAGGACCCGGAGGTAAAGTTCCTCTTCGACATGGATCTGTTTATGACCGGAAACACCCCCTGTACCCTGGCCGCCGGTGCGCTGGAGACGCTCCACGGCCATGCGGGCCGGCTCTTCGAGGGAGCCCTCACCGATACCCTGGGACGGCCATGGACCCGGAATAAGGACACCCAGGCAAACAGTAAGCACCCCTGACGCCGTGCGTCAGGGGGCTTTTGTTTCGTCCCGCTCAATCCCGGAACACGGGGTGGAGAGATACCGCTCGCCGCTGTCCGGTAGCAGGGCCACGATGGTCTTGCCCTGTTCTCCGGCGTCGGGCCAGCTGGGCCGCTGCCCACACGGCGGCGCCGGAGGTGATGCCCACCAGAATGCCCTCAGTCCGGGCCAGAGCCCGGCCCGTAGCGTAGGCGTCCTCATCCGTGACCGTGAGGACTTCATCCAGGACGCTGCGGTCCAGATTCTCCGGCACAAAGTTGGCGCCGATGCCCTGAAGGCCGTGGGGGCCCGCATGGCCCTGCGTCAGCAGGGGCGAAGCGGCGGGCTCAAAGGCCACCATCCGCACGCGGGGCTCTTGCTGCTTGAGATACCGGCCCACGCCGCTGACAGTGCCGCCGGTGCCGATGCCCGCCACGAAGATGTCCACGGCACCGTTGGTATCATTCCAGATCTCCGGGCCGGTGGTGTCGGAAGTGGGCCGCCGGGTTGGCGGGATTGTCAAACTGTCCTGCAATGATGCTGCCGGGAATGGACGGATCAGCTCTTCTGCCTTGGCCACGGCACCCGACATGCCCGCCGCTCCCGGGGTCAGGACGATCTCCGCGCCATAGGCGGCGATCAGGCTCCGCCGCTCCACGCTCATGGTATCCGGCATGGTGAGGATCACACGGTAGCCCTTTGCCGGCCAGCTGCGGCGGCCAGACCGATGCCGGTGTTGCCGGAGGTAGGTTCGATGATGGTGCCGCCGGGAGCCAGGCGGCCTTCCGCCTCCGCCCGGGCGATCATGCGGGCAGCCACCCGGTCCTTGGCGCTGCCTCAAAAAAGGAAGCCGCAGGCAAGGCCTCCGGGCACCCCGCTGCCGTGGATGGCAGGGGTCAGCTTCACCCGGCCAAAGGGGGTCACGGCCCATCCGCCCAGGTTCCCGGCCACAGTGGGGATGCCGGCGGGGCTCGAACACAGCCTCCGCCAGCTCCACGGGACAGCAGACCCGTGCCCCGGTGCGCCGGGCGATCTCCACGGCGTCGCCCACATGGTCCCCGTGGCCGTGGGTGACGAAGATCATATCCGCCTCCACCTGATCGGCGGTGACCGCCGCCAGGGGATTCCCGGTCAGAAAGGGGTCCACCAGCGCCTTGCAGACGCCGTCGTCCAGCAGAAAACAGGCGTGCCCCAAGAATTGGATCTTCATGCGTGTTCGTCTCCTTCCGCGTGTTGAGGGGCAGCGCCCCTTTGGGCCAGTATACCAGAATCTCCCGCCGGCGGCAACCGGCAAAAGGCCGCGGGAGCGATGCTCCCGCGGCCTGAACAGGATCAGGTTTTACGAAGTGGGACGCGCCGTCACTTTGGCAGCGGCCTGCTTCTTGGCAGCCTCCCGCTGCCTCGGGGGTGCGCAGCAGACCGAACTGGATGGTGATGCAGGTCACGATGATCAGGGCGAACATGTAGAAGGAGTACTTCAAAACCTCCAGGGGCGAGACCTCCGCCAGAGAGGTGATGATCAGCATGCCGCCGTCGTGGGGCATCACCGCCAGGAATGCGCAGGCGAAAATGTCCACCAGGCTGGCCAGGCGTTTGGGGGCGATGCCATACCGGCCGCCGATCTCCTTGGCCATGGGGCAGGTGACGATGATGGCGATGGTGTTGTTGACCAGAGCCGCGGACAGGATGCCGGACAGCAGGCCGATGCCGTACTCGGCGCCACGGCGGTTGCTAATGCGGGAGGTGATGGCGTTCACCATCCACTCCACACCGCCGTAATGCCGGACCAGACCCAGAATGCCGGAGATCAGAGCCGCCACGATGCTGATGGAGAACATGTCGCTCATGCCGGAGCCGATACCCTGGACCCAGGTGAAGAAGTCCACAGTGCCCTGAGCAAGCCGATGACGCCGGTCATCAGGATGCCGACAAACAGCACCACCGCCACATTGATGCCCATGAGAGCGGTGACCAGGACCACGATGTAGGGCAGCACCTGGATCACACTGTAGGCACCGGCCTCGATGGTGCCGCTGAACCGTGGCCGCCCAAAATGGCGTAGAGAACGATGGCCACGATGGCTGCGGGCAGAGCCATGAAGAAGTTCATGCGGAACTTGTCCTTCATCTCGGAGCCGCAGCCCTGAGCGGCAGAGATGGTGGTATCGGAGATCATGGACAGGTTGTCGCCGAAGTAGGCGCCGCCGATGACGGGCGCCCACGATGGCGGGGATTCAGGCCGGCGCCCTGCGCCACGCCGATGGCCACGGGAGCCATGGCGGCAATGGTGCCCATGGAGGTGCCGATGGCGGTGGAGATGAAGGCAGCACATCAAAAATACGCCGGGGATCAGCAGCGACACGGGAATGAAGTGCAGGGCTCAGATTGACCACGGACTCCTTGCCGCCCATGACGGCAGCGGCTGCCCTGGAATCCGCCGGCCATCAGATAGATTAGAATGATCATCATGACGCCGGAGTTTCCCATGCTCTCACAAAAGACGTCCAGCTTCTTGCCGATGCTGACCTTGGGGGCCAGCAGCAGAGCCACGGCAATTCCGGCCAGCAGCGCCACGTGCCGGGGGAACATACCGAAGGCATCTCAGAACCCATCAGAGTGAAAGCGATGCCGCAGCCAACATACAGGGCCAGGAACACAATCAGGGGCAGGAATGCGGATGCGCCCAGTTTTTTCTGGTTTTCCATCTTTTTTCTCCTCTCTTGACACATGTTTCATCTATGGATCAGCGGCTGTGGACCGCGTGTTCCAACTGGGTCAGGGCCTTTTCGATGGTGGCCCGGGGGCAGGCGGCGTTGAGCCGCAGGAATCCGGAGCCGCCCACGCCGAGGTAGGTGGCCTCGGGGGTGTTGGGCTTCAGCTCCGGCAGGCGGTCGGCGCAGAAGTCCCGAATGAAGCGCATATTGCCGCTGAGGTAGACCAGCAGCTGCTCCAGCCACTCCTCACCCTGCTCATAGGCCTCCATGGTGGCCACCAGGGAGAAGCAGTTGTTGCGGGCGATGTCCATCCGCTTCAGCTCCGCCACATAGGCGTCCTTTTTGGGCCCCTCGTCGTTGAAGACGATGGTGGAGGACTGGAGGCCTGCCAGGTTGAAGGTCTTGCTGGGGGCGATGCAGGTGGTGGTGATGGCGGCGATCTCCGGCGAGACGGAGGCCATGCAGGTGTGCTTGTGGCCGTCCAGCATCAGGTCGGAGTGGATCTCGTCGGAGATGATCTCCACGCCGTTACGGATGCACAGCTCGCCCACCTTTCTCAGTTCCTCCGGCGTCCACACCCGGCCCACCGGGTTGTGGGGATTGCAGAGGATGAAGTAGCGGGCGCCCTGGATCTTCTGCTCAAAATCCTCGTAGTCCATCGTGTAATAGCCGTTCTCGTCCCGCTTCAGGGGGCTGACCACCAGCTGCCGGCCGGTGTTTTCCACCACGTCGGCAAAGGGATGGTAGACCGGCTGCTGGATCACTACCTTGTCCCCGGCTGAGAGAACATGGTCAGCATCATCCGCATGCCCGGCACCACACCGGGAGCAAAGGCCATCTTTGTCTACATCCGGCAGCCAGCCGTTGCGTTTTTGCTGCCAGGCGGCGATGGTCTCGAAGTACCGGGGCGTCCGCCAGGTGTATCCGAAGATACCCTGGTCCGCCCGGGCCTTGATGGCCTCCACGATGCAGGGCGCCGTGCGGAAATCCATGTCGGCGATCCACAGGGGGATCACGTCGTTGGTGCCATAGTGCAGCACGGCCTCCTCAAATTTGGCGGCGTAATTTTGGGAGCGGTCTACGATCTCGTCGAACTGATAGGTCATAATAGTGCCTCCTTCGGCCAAGCCGGTGTATTCGTTTAGGTAATATAGCAAATAACATGCCATTTTTTGTTATGATAAATTTTTTGTTAAAGTCATCTGATTCACGCCAATGGTTCTATGCGAACCAAACAAATTAGAGTTGTATTTTTCAAGAAAATGGTGATTTCAGGAAATAATGGGGTGAAGATTCGATCTTCACCCCATTATTCACCCTTTTTATTCTCCAAGTCCAATCGTTCCCACAGCTCCAGCCCAGCCCGGGTCAACCGGCTGCCGCCCCGGCCCCGGGACACAGACACCAGTCCCAGCCGGTTCAGGTCCCCAGGATATCCCGGACCTGCTGCTCCGTCAGCGGCACGCCCTGCTGCCGGGCCTGCTCCAGCAGAGCACCCCGGCCCGCCCCGCCGCCGCAGCGGCCCAGCGCGCACACCAGGAAGCGGAAGCCCTCTTCCCGGCCCCGGGCCGCCTGCCAGAAGGCCTGGCAGCTGCCCGGCTCCGCTGGCTGCGGCAGGGCCGGGGCGCTGGCCCGCAGATAATCCGGCAGATCCTCCGCCTCCACCGGGTCCCGGCCCAGCAGGGACAGGTATTCCACCAGGTTGGCCAGTTCCCGGACGTTGCCGTCCCAGCGGTAGGCCCGCAGCACCTCCTGCGCGGCAGGGGAAAAGCCGAACATGACGCCGCTCTTTTCCATCAGACGCCGGGCGATGAGGAACAGATCCTCCCCCCTCTCCCGCAGAGGCGGGATGGCGATGGGAAGGGTGTTGATCCGGTAATACAGATCTTTGCGGAAGGTGCCCTGCCGCACCCGCTCCAGGATATCCTCGTTGGAGGCGGCGATGATCCGCACGTCCGTGGGGATGATACGGTTGCCGCCCACCCGCATGAACTCCTTTTCCTGCAGGACCCGCAGCAGCTTGACCTGCAGGGGCTGGCTCATCCCCTCGATCTCGTCCAGAAACAGCGTGCCCCGGTGGGCGTACTCGAACAATCCCAGCTTGCCGCCCTTCCGGGCGCCGGTGAAGGCGCCCTCGTCATAGCCGAACAGCTCGCTTTCCAGCAGGGCGTCCGACAGTGCCGCGCAGTTAATGGCCACGAAGGGCATGTCGTGCCGGCGGGAGGCGTTGTGGATGGAGTGGGCGAAAAGCTCTTTCCAGTGCCGCTCTCTCCGGTCAGGAGAATGGCCGCCTCGGTGCCGGCCATGCGGGCGGCGATCTGCTTGGTCCGCAGCATGACCTCGCTCTTTGGCCCACGATGTCGTCAAAGACATATTTGGATTGGTAGCCCCGGTGATACAGCTGCAGCCGGAACTGGTGCTGGCGTTCCTCCTCCTCGCTGAACCGCTGCAGCAGCAAAAAGCAGCCGATGCTCTCTCCCTGCCAGTCCACCGGCGCGGTGGAAAGATTCAGATAGGTGTCTCCCAGCTGGATCAGCCGGGAGGTCTTTGGCTCCGGTCCCCCTCCTGCAGCTGCTGGTCCAGGGTACGGCAGGCTTCGGACAGAGGTCGGTTCAGGGCGTTCTCCCGCCGCAGCCCCAGCATGGACTCCGCCACAGAGTTCAAGGCGAACACCCGGTCTTCGGTGTCCACTCCCAGGATGCCGGTCTCCAGAGCCCCCATCAGGATATCCAGGTACGTCTCCGTCTTCAGCCGGGCGCTCCACAAAGAGGCCAAACTCTGCCCCGGGTCCGCCAGGGAGTCGGCGTAACTGCGGAAGGCCGGGCTGGCCGGGAACCAGGTAAAGCCCAGGGCCAGCGCGATCTCCAGCAGGGTGTCGGCGGTAAAGACCCGGGGCCCCAGGTCCATGACCCGTAGGGCCGTGGGCGGCACGAACTGGGCCTCACCGGGGTGATGGCCAGCTCCACATCGTGGGGATAGGCGGCTCCGGGGGTAGACCGGAATGAATTCGATCTGGGTGATGCCCAGGCGGTTGAGCTCCGCAATGCTCTCAATGGCCATCTGAACGCTGAGGTTCACCAGCATGGCCCGGGTGCCCTTCGGCAGCTGCCGCAGGGCCTCGATCTCCTTCTTGAAGAAGGGTGATCGCCACAGAACCACCTTCCGTCCCGCCGGAATGGCGGCCATCACCTGGCTGAAGGCATCCGTGGAGGTGGCGGCCACCAGATACAGGTCGGCCTCCCGGCTCATGGCGGAGAAGTCGTTGTTCTCCACACTGTACCGCTCCAGCGTGATGCCGGAGCCAAAAAGTCCCAGGCAGCCACTGGACGTATGTAGGGCCCGTGGAGGCAGCCTGGGTCACAAGAACCAACTTTTCACCGTGCAGCCCTCCC
>VOFD01001104.1_pt1 | contig 15491 bp, 30 predicted proteins | sample 5384101 | NCBI WGS metagenome assembly VOFD01 (sample SAMN12384723, study PRJNA508395) | human gut metagenome | isolation source: healthy gut C | host: Homo sapiens
CACCGATGGCCAGAGCGATAAATACTGGTCGCAATCGCCGCTGTGAAAAAGGGCGCTTGAGATCAGAAGTGCTCTCAGCAGAACAGCCGTCCTCCGCTTCCTCCTCCGGTGCAAACGCCTCCCGCACCATATTTCCGCCGATGATCAGCAACAGGTGAAAACGCCACCCAATGGTCAAAACTCTGGATGTATCGGCAAACTGAGATCAGCAGCCAGCCGATCACAGGCATCAGAGCCTGAAAGCCGCCGAAAAACAGCGCAATGACGGAAGCGTGCCGCCAGTTGAGCGCGGCATGCTCAATCCCTGACACAGCGACACCGCAAAGGCGTCCATAGACAAGCTCACCACCAATGAGCAGCAATTCCAAAATTCCCATATACTCCCTGATTTCCTCTCACAAGATCACCGGAACCTCCCGCCGGATGGCAAGGCTCTCCGGCGTCACATCACAGTCCCAGGCACACGTGCACTCCTGCAGCCGCTGCCTCCCGCAAAGCCTCACCGAAGGCAGGATGGGTGTCGTCATTGGGGCCACACTGCGGACGTCTTTCATTTGTACTACAAAAAAGAGGGTAGCGTCAAGCCCGGAACGCACAGCCTTCTGCAGCTCCCCGGATGTGCCGGACACCCTGCTCCGTAGGCGCATCCGGAAAGCGGGCAGCACCGTCCTCCTCCAGCGTTACCCCTTTGACCTCTACCAGATGCCTTCCATGGGCCGTCTCCGCAGAAGTCCAGCCGGGAATCCCCCACCGGTACTCCGGCCAAAGGGATCGGGTGTCCGGCAGGAAGCGGCCGGCAGCGGCCCATTCCGCAAACACCGGTTCGGGGCCTGGGCGTCCATATTGATCGGGCGGCTGCCCTTTTCCACCGCTATGAGATCATATGCTGTTTCCGGGCGGATTGTCCCCTTTTGCCAGATATACCGTGGCTCCCGGCACCAGCAGTTCCGGCACCTGCCTGTATTTTTTGACATGGACTGTCTCGGATTCCCGCCGCAGTCTCCACGTGGGCAATAAAGCGGTTGGGCCGGGCCAGGAATCGACCCGCCAATGACATTCCGGTATCGCATGGCGCCCCTTTCCTCCGGGATTTCCCCGGCAATGTGATATCTGATAAAGAATAGCATACATCAAGTCTTGCGGGTTGCCAAGATTGAACCGGTCAACTCCTCAATTTTCGCCCTTTTTCACAGTGGATATCCGTCGTCGGTTGAAATGTTAAAAATAATACACAAATATTCCGTTGATTTCATGGTGAAATATGTTAAAATATAACCAAAACTTGTAAAGGAGGCAGCTATGGACTACAGCAGCGCATTTGTATGCGTGATGGGTATGGGAACTGTGTTTTTCGGTCTGGTCTGTCTGATCGGTCTGACAAACTCATGAGCGTGATATGCGGCAAAGGGAAATTCCACGGCCCCTGTCGCCTGCCGGAGCCCCAGGTCCCGCCGCCGGAACCCATCCGACCGGAGGATGGTAGCCGCCATTTCCGCCGCCCGGAAGATCTGGGGACCGATATCACCGGCATCCGAATCCTGTCATCAAGCGGAAAAAACTGGAAACCAGGAAGGGAAAAGGAGAAAGGTCAATGAAAAAGTACAAAGTGAACGGTCAACGGTGTCCCCTATGAGATCGAGCTGGAAGAACTGACGGGACCCTCCCCCTGGCGTCCGCGGCTGCCCCAGCACCCACTCCGGCTCCTTCTCCCGGCTCCTGCCGGCGGTGAACAGGTCACCCTCCCATGCCCGGCACCATTCTTTTCCGTCAATGTGGCCGCCGGCGACAGCGTCAAGCGCGGCCAGGTTCTGATGGTCCTGGAGGCCATGAAGATGGAAAATGAAATCATGTGCCCACGGGACGGGAAGCTGCCATCCGTCAGCGCCGCCAAGGGCGCGTCCGTGGAATCCGGCACGGTGCTGTGCGTCATCCAGTGACAGAACTGGAGGGCGGTATGGAAGCGATCCTGAATTTTATCAACAGTACAGGTTTACCAATTCACCCAGGAGGGCAACTGGAAATGCCTCATCATGATCGGCGTGGCCTGTATGCTGCTGTATCTGGGCATTGTCAAAAAGTTTGAGCCTCTGTTGCTGGTCCCCATCGCCTTCGGCATGCTGGTCACCAACCTGCCCGGGGCGGAGATGTACCATGAGATTCTTTTCGCCGGTGGGCATATCCACTGGGACCTGATCGGCGGCGCTGAGATCACCCAGGCCTTCCTGGACGATGGATTGGCTGCCGAAGGGCGTTTCGGAGGCGGTCCTGGCCACGGTCACAGTGGGCAGACCATCTCCGTGGGGCTCATTGACGTATTGTATCTGGGCGTGAAGCTGGGCATCTACCCGTGCCTGATCTTCCTGGGCGTGGGCGCCATGACCGACTTCGGTCCCCTGATTGCAAATCCCAAGAGCCTGCTGCTGGGCGCTGCCGCGCAGCTGGGCATCTTTATGACTTATGTGGGCTGCCGCTTCCTGGGATTCACCGGGGCGGAAGCCTCCTCCATCGGCATTATCGGCGGCGCCGACGGCCCTACGGCCATCTTCGTCACCGTCATGCTGGCTCCGGCCCTGCTGGGTCCCATCGCGGTATCTGCTTACTCCTACATGGCACTCGTACCCGTGATCCAGCCCCCTATCATGAAGCTGCTGACCACGGAAGAGGAACGCAAGATCGTCATGAAACCTCTGCGGGAGGTCTCCAAAAAGGAGAAGATCGTGTTCCCCATCGTCGTGACCGTCTTTGTGGCACTGCTGGTACCCTCCGCGGCACCGCTGATCGCCTGCCTGATGCTGGGGAATCTGTTCCGGGAATGCGGCGTCACCGAGCGGCTCAGCAAGACGGTCCAAAATGAGCTCATCAACATCGTCACCATCTTCCTGGGGTCTCTGTGGGAGCTACTGCCACCGCCGACACCTTCCTCAATACCCGGACCTTGGCCATCCTGGCCATGGGGATCGTGGCCTTCAGCTTGGGTACTGCCGGCGGCGTGCTCCTGGCCAAGTTCATGAACCTGTTTCTCAAGAACAAGATCAACCCCCTCATCGGCTCCGCCGGTGTGTCCGCCGTGCCTATGGCCGCCCGCGTCTCCCAGGTGGTGGGCCAGGAGGCCAATCCCGGCAACTTCCTGCTGATGCACGCCATGGGTCCCAACGTGGCCGGTGTCATCGGCTCCGCCATCGCCGCGGGCGTCCTGTTATCTCGGGTTTGTTCGGTTAAGGACGAAGCCGGCCCTGGTGAAAAAAATGGAATTCTTATCCAACAGACCCCTGTATATCACAGACACCATCCTCCGGGACGCCCACCAGTCCCAGGCCGCCACCCGGATGACGATCGAGGACATGCTGCCGGCCTGCGAGATCCTGGACTCCATCGGCTACTACTCCCTGGAGTGCTGGGGCGGCGCTACCTTTGATGTGTGCATGCGCTTTTTGAACGAGGACCCCTGGGAGCGCCTGCGGGCGCTCCGCAAGGCCCTGCCCAACACCAAGCTTCAGATGCTGTTCCGCGGTCAGAATATTCTGGGCTACAAGCACTACGCCGACGATGTGGTGGACGCTTTCTGCCGCAGCATTGAAAACGGCATCGATATCATCCGCATTTTCGATGCGCTCAATGATGTGCGGAACCTGGAACAGGCCATCCGATCCACCAAGAAATACGGCGGCATGGTGGAAGCTGCCTCAGCTACACCATCTCCCCCATTCACGACGAGGCGTACTTCGTGAAACTCGCCAGTGGAGCTGGAGAAGATGGGGGCCAAGATGTCATCTGCATCAAGGACATGGCGAACCTGCTGCTGCCCATGGACGCCTACTCCCTGGTCAAGCGCCTGAAGGAGACGGTATCCGTCCCCATCCATCTGCACACCCACAACACCACCGGCACCGGCGACATGGTGTGCTCATGGCGGCCTATGCCGGTGTGGACATTGTGGACACGGCCCTCTCCCCCCTGGCCAACGGCACCTCTCAGCCCGCCACAGAATCCCTGGTAGCCACGCTCCAGGGCACCGTCCGGGACACGGGACTGGACCTGAACAAGATGAGCCAAGCTGCCGCTCACTTCCGCAATGTGGCCCAGCGCTCAAGGATGAAGGCTCCCTGGACCCCAAAGTCCTTCACGTGGACACCAATACCCTGCTCTACCAGGTGCCCGGCGGCATGCTCTCCAACCTCATCTCCCAGCTGAAGCAGGCCGGCAAGGAGGACCAGTACTCATGGACGTGCTGGCGGAGATCCCCGGGTCCGGGAGGACTACGGCTACCCGCCTCTGGTGACCCCCTCCAGCCAAATTGTGGGCACCCAGGCGGTGTCTGTTCCCCCAGGTAGGCCCCCAAGTTCCTCGCCTGGCGGGACGGCCCTCATGAAGCATCGGTATCCCTGCTCCTCTGCACCTTCCGACGCTGACACCGTCCGGGAGCTGTACGTGGAATATCAACCTGAATTTAAAGAGAGACACCGAGAACCGGTGTCTCTCTTTTTGGATAGCAATGTCATTTCAAATAACTCAGCAGCCGTCCGGCCTCCATGGCCCCAGCGCCCGGACTCCGTCAAAGTCCACATAGGGATTGTAAACTGCCTCAGGCGGTCGTGGGCAGCTTTTGGCGTCCATCAGTGCATGCCGTCCTCCTCCCGCAGCAATGCTGCCATACGGGTCTCAAAGCGCAGCCGAGCGCGCTTTTTTCCGCCGTCCCCAGAGCATCCAGCCGGATCCGGCGGAAGGGCTTTTTCCGTAGTCCATTCCTGGCCGGGAGGTCACAAAGGCCAGCCCCAGTCCCGGTACCAGCAGATGCTCCGGCCGCTCCGGCTCCTCAGGGGGCCGGACAGGCGATGACGTCCCAGCCGTTTGCCGTGGCCTCCCGGCGGAGCATCTCCAGCAGCGGCCCGCCTGCTCCCCAGCTGTCTGCGAACTCGTAGACCTTGGGGGCAGAGGACATCCACGCTGTCAAAACGCCAAATGTAGCCCTTGTGGGTCATGCTTCCCAAAAAGCGGCGGAGGGTGCGCCCCTGCTGTCCGCCCCGGCGGCGCAGCTCCCGGGTGATGATGCCTCCCACACGCTTTTCCGCCCGGGGCCGGTCAAATCCCGCGGCCACTGTCCGAACGGCATCCAGCTCCACAGACCGGGCGGCTTTCAGGTGGCGGTAAGCCCGCTCGTAGGCGGCCTTGTAGGTATGGGTGTGGGCCTTTACCTCCTCTGCATCCCGCTTGGCAGCGGACAGATCGTAAAATCTCCCCAAATCCACATACCGATCCACCGCTGCCGGGTATTTGGGCTCCAGCACATGGGGACTGGTACCGTCGGCCACGGCGCAGCGCAGTGCGGGCAGCACCACGCCGTCCAGAGAGTCCGGGTCCCCGGAGCACCACAGATACTCCACCGGCGTACCCGCCTCCTCCATAGCCCGGCCGATCTCCCGCATAAAGGTGTTCTTTCCCACTCCGGGGCCTCCCTTTGAGAATCATCAGATCATAGGTATCCTCCAGGTCGGTCAGTTCCGAAAACAGGTTCTGGAACCCGTTTCCGCTGTTTGCCCCACGAAAAAATTCGTAACCTGTGCCATAATCTCCCTCCAAGTTTTGTTCTCGTTTTCAGATTATGGCGCTCCGGCTTGGCCTGACAGCGTTTTTCCGGTGTTTTTCCTTCCTCCACGGCAAATTTTTATTTTTTCGGAAAACAGGGTGCACGGGCGCAGTTTTCTTGCTATAATAATGTGCATGTACCCAGGCAGTGCCCTGGTGGCGACTCTACACAGCGAGGCAGGCGACAACAGCTATGGACTATCAATTCTCCCACAGCACGGAACAGGAGCGGGCCGCCCGGCGGGCACAGCGCGCAGCACAGCGAAAGCGCAGGCGGCGTCAGCATCTTCGGCTGCAATGCCTGCGTCTGGCGGCGGTACTCATTCCCCCTGCTGGCTGTTTGCCTGATCTGGTATGCCATACAGCCGGAGGAAACGCAGGATCCCACAGCTTCCGTACAGGCGGCGCAGATGGAGGTGCAGACGCCCCCGGCGGAGCCGGAGCCGGAACCGGCATACACGGTAAAACGAACGGCACAGACTGCCGCCATCTCCGCTGAGGCCGACAGCCAATACGCCGTGGTGATCGATCTTGCCAACGGTACCATTCTGGCGGAAAAAGCCGCTGATACCCGCATCAACCCCGCCTCCATGACCAAGATCCTGACGCTTCTTGTAGCAGTAGAACAAATTGAAAAAAAGGATGTCAGCCTGGACGACACCTTCACCATGACGCTGGAGGTAACGGATTATTGCTATGTCAATGAATGCAGTGTCGTGGGGTTTTTGAACGAGGAGGTCATCCCCATCCGGGATCTGCTTTACGGGACTATCCTCCCTCCGGCGCCGATGCCGCCCTGGGCCTTGCGTACTACCTGTGCGGCTCCCACGAGGCCTTTGTGGACATGATGAACGACAAGCTGGAGGAGCTGGGCCTCTCTGACACCGCTCACTTCACCAACTGCGTGGGCCTTTACGATGAAGCCCACTCCTGCACCGTCACCGATATGGCGCTGATCCTGAAAGCCGCCATGAACAACGACCTGTGCCGGGAGGTCCCTCTCCACCCACATTTACCACACCCAGCCCACTGCGCAGCACCCCGACGGGCAGGTCCTGTCCAACTGGTTCCTGCGCAAGATCGAAGATCATGTGCCGGAGGGCCTGGAAGTCGTGAGCGGCAAAACAGGCTATGTGGTCCAGTCCGGCAACTGTGCCGCCAGCTGGGCTGAGACCTCTGACGGCAGCCGCTATCTCTGTGTCACAGGCAATGCTCACAGCAGCTGGCGGGCCATCTACGACCATGTGGAGCTGTACACCCAATACTGTCTTCCTGAAACGGAAAGCACCCCCGTCGTAACGGGGTGCTTTTCTGATTCTCGATACATGAAAAGCCCCGGCACTTCAGATCCGCCGCCAGGTTCACATAGAACTCCCGGACGTCAAATCCGGGGATATTCTCCCGGTTCAGATCCACCACATCTCCGTGGGAAATGCCCACGCTTTCCGGCAGGCTCCAGCAGAGTGAAGCGACTGCCCCACCGGGCCGAATCTACCGCCACCAGCCCGTCGTTGCGGCCGTCGAAGTGCTTGACAATGGGATAGGTCATATTCGGGGAATTTCCCGTTGGGGCCCGCTTGCAGTAGGACATGACGCTCTCATACACCACGCCGGGGTCATCCGGGGTCACCGCGTTCCGGGCCGCGCAGGCAGAGGCCGTCAGATCCGTCACCGCTGCCAGGAAATCAGGATTCTCGTCCCCATCCGGCGCATGGCGGCATTATAGGTCTCCGCGATCTTCCGCCGGGCGCCGCCGGCACCTTTCCCAGCAAGTATTCCGCGAAGATGCAGCCCCGGTGGGGGGTGTTGATGGTAGTCAGGGTGGCCACATAGGGCCCCATCCCTGGTGGGCAATGGCCGCCCGGCTGTCCAGTCCGCCTTTGGAGTGGGCGATGATGTTCACCTTGCCGCAGCCAGTCTCCTCCACGATCTGCTGGATCCGCGACCGCCAGTTCCCGGCCGCTGTCCGGACTGCTGCCGTCCGTAATACACTGTGGCTCCGTTGCGCCGGAGCTCTTTCTGGGATGCGTCCCAATAGTTGATGTAGCGATAGTCCCGGAAAGAAGACCCCGTGAACCAGGAGGAGGGATACTGGGTCTTACAGATCTCATTTTCCGCCCGGGTCTCATCCAGCTCCCACTTCTCCGTCTCAAACTCCACTTCATCAGAGACAATCCGAATGATTTTCAGGAGATACCAGATATTGAGAAACGGGATCCAGCCGCAAAGCGCCGCCAGTACCGGTGCTTCAATCCCAGCTGCACCGGTACAATATACCCGGGGCATGCCCGCCCAGAAAACCGCAGCCTCTGCCACAACCACCGCCAGTATATGGACCGAGACAGACCAGAAACCCCATGCTCCTTCCATAGCCGTCCGCACCTGTTCCCACGGAGAAACAGTTAGCAAAAGCAGGACTGAGACCGCATTGATCGTTGCTGTCACCAGGAACAGCCAAGTTCGGCGCCCCCCACCAGGGTCCGGATACGCCGGGTGGGGAATTCCCCGCCCCAGCGGGCGCACCACCATCATCAGCAGCACCAGCAAATCAAGCGCCAGCAGGAAAATCACGTCTCCGCCATCGGTTCAGCGGCGGCATGCCGTGCCGCCAGGCAGATTGGACGCAGCTAAAATCACCAAAACATATCCGCTCCGGCGCAGCCACTTTCTCAAAGTTCTCGCCTCACTTTCTCCAACCTTCTTACAAAACAACTGATTCTCCTTAGGCTCTGTGAAATTGGCCTCCAGCATGGCTACATGGCTGAGAAATGCGGGGTCGTCAAAATACTTTGCGTGCTTGGTGCACTTGCGGACACAGGCCTGGCACTTGATGCAGGTACCCGGCACCAGGGCGGTATTCTTCGGATCAATGGCTCCCATGGGACACAGGCGGGCGCAGGCGCCGCAGTCGGTACACTTGCCCAGATCCGTCTGGGGCTTGGCCTTCAGGAACTTGGCAGGCTGGCCGTCGATCCCCTTGGGTACATAGTAAGGCGCGTCGGCATCGCCGGGTACGGTAATAAGGGGCCGGAATTTCTGTCAAGGATTTTACCTTGTCAGTGATCTCCCCCGCAAACGCCTCCATGGCCCGCTTGTCATCCCAGTCGGGACGGCCGTCGGCCAGGGCGTCGGTAAAGGCGTGGCGGCAGGCAAAGGCCCCGGCCGCCACGGTGGAAGCCGCCGGCCTCCAGACCGGCGCACAGCTCCGCCAGGGAATTGTCGTAGGACCGGTTGCCGAAGGTGACCACCCCCACCGCCAGGGCGCCGTTCCCGTGGATCTGCTGCTGGACATAGGGCAGCATCTTGTTGGGCAGCTTTCCCGCATAGGTGGGCATACCGAACACCACCAGGTCCCAGAATCTGCAAAGGAAGCGCTTCTCTCCGCTCTCACCGGGCCGGGTAAAAGCTCCTACCCGCTCCAGAGGACCCCAGCTTCCCGGCCAGGGATTCATCCACCGTGTTGACCACCTTGTCCGTGTTGCCGGTGGCGCTCAATACGCAGCCCAGACTTTTTTTTTGTTCCATCTGTCCCTTCCCCCTTTTTCCTTACAGTTGCCGCAACAGGCGCCAGGGAACTCCCGGGCGCCTGTTGACGGTCACAGCGAAAAGTCCGCTTCGTTCAGTTTGTCTGTATCCAGCGCGGCCGGACGGGGCGGCACCCGCTTCAAGGGGTCGTATTTGAATGCCCGGCAGTGGTGCTCCACCGCCACGATGCCCGCGCTTGACGCAGGCCACCTCCCGCTCGTTGATCTGCTGGCCCCGCTGGCTAGTAAACACAGCGGGGGTCGATATCCTTCCGAAACAGCATGCAAGTCCTCCCCCCTTCACAATGCTTTTCTCAGAGCGTATACAGCCGGACAGCGCCGTTCTCCGCCGTGGCCTTCACCTGGGTGATGGGGTGCTCGTAGCTGTCGATGATCCGTGTGGCCATGGGGTCCTCCAGCTCCTTCTGGATGGTGCGGCGCAGATTCCGGGCGCCGTAGGTCAGGGAGTAGGACTTCTTCGTCAACAGCTCCACCAGTGCGTCGTCGTAGGTAGAAGGCGATGCCCTTCTCCTTCAAAGAGGTTGCCAGTTCGTCCAGCATGATACGGGCAATGGACTTGAAATTCTCCTTCGCTGAGGCGGTTGAAGGTAATGACCGCATCCACCCGGTTGATAAACTCCGGCCGCAGGAACTGCTGGAGCGCCTTCATGGCCCGGTCGGCGTCCTGCTCGTTCACGGTGCGGTCGAAGCCCACGGTACCCTCCTTGGTGGCGCTGCCGGCATTGGAGGTCATGACGATGATGGTATTTTCAAAGTTGACCTTCCGGCCGTGGGCGTCGGTGATTTCACCGTCGTCCAAAATCTGCAGCAGCACATTGAGCACATCCGGGTGGGCCTTTTCAATCTCGTCAAAGAGAACCACGGCGTAGGGCTTGCGGCGGATCTTCTCCGTCAGCTGTCCGCCTCGTCATAACCCACATAGCCCGGGGAGAGCCCACAATCCGGGAGACGGAGTGCTTCTCCATGAACTCGACATATCCAGCCGAATCAAGGAATCCGGCGTGTTGAAGAGGTCTTTTGCCAGCTGCTTCACCAGCTCGGTCTTGCCCACGCCGGTGGGCCCTACGAAGATGAAGCTGACAGGCTTATGCTTGGGGGAAATGCCCACCCGGTTGCGCCGCACGGCGGCGGCCACGGCCGACACGGCCTCGTCCTGGCCCACGATGTGGCTCTTGAGCCGCACTTCCAGCTTGCTCAGGCGCTGGAACTCCTGCTCCCGGATCTTGGCCGCCGGGATTTTGGTCCACAGCTCGATAACGTGGGCCAGGTTGTCCATGGAGAGCTGTGGATCGCCCTTTTCCAGCAGGACATTCAGCTCGGTTGTTCAATTGCAGCTCCCGGCTCTTGAGGAAGGCCATGCGCTCGTAGTCCGGCTCGGCGCCCTCCTCCTCCTTCTCCTCCAGCATGTTGCGCTCCTTCTCGTAATCGTCCAGCTCCCGCTGAATCTCCATGCGCCGGGAGATGTCCGGATCCTTCAGGTTCAGGTCGGAACAGGCCTCGTCAATGAGGTCGATAGCCTTGTCCGGCAGGAAGCGGTCGGTGATGTACCGCTCACTGAGGAGCACCGCCTGACGCAAAATCCCCTCGGAGATCTTCACCCCGTGGTACTGCTCATACTACCGGGGGGCCAGGCCCTTGAGGATCGCGATGGAGTCCTCAATGGAGGGCTCGTTCACGGTCACCGGCTGGAAGCGCCGCTCCAGAGCGGTGTCCTTCTCGATGGACTTGCGGTACTCGTTGAAGGTCGTGGCGCCAATCACCTGGATCTCGCCTCGGGAGAGGGCGGGTTTCAAGATGTTGGCGGCATTCATGCTGCCCTCGGCATCGCCGGCGCCCACAATATTGTGAACCTCGTCGATCATCAGGATAATGTTGCCCAGGCGCTTCACCTCGTCAATGAGGCCCTTCATCCGGGACTCGAACTGGCCGCGGAACTGGGTTCCGGCCACCAGAGCCGTCAGATCCAGGATATAGACTTCCTTCTCCCGCAGCTTGAAGGGCACGTCGCCCTTGGAGATCCGCTGGGCCAGCCCCTCGGCAATGGCTGTCTTGCCCACGCCCGGCTCGCCGATGAGGCAGGGGTTGTTCTTCTGCCGGCGGTTCAGGATCTGGACCACCCGCTCGATCTCCTCCGCCCGGCCGATGACCGGGTCCAGCTTGCCCTCCTGGGCCCGCTGCGTCAGGGAGATACAGTAGTTCTCCAGGTACTTGCGCTTGCCGTTTTTTCCTTCGCTTCTTTCTCCCTTTTCCCGGCCCGCTCCCGGCCCTGGCTGTCGCCGCCGTCCGGGGGGCGTCACTGCCGGAAGAAGGCGGTTCAGGAAGGGGAAGGTGGCGGTCTTGCCCTCTTCCTCCTCTTCACCGTCCTCGCCGCCGGGCAGGTCCTCGATATTCTCCACGCCGCTGAAGGCCTGGAGCATCTCATTGTTGAGGGTATCCAAGTCCTCATCGGAGATCCCCATACGCTTCATCATCTCGTCCACCTGGGGATGGGTTTGAGAAAGCTCCGGTCTCAAAGGACATGCCCAGCCGCCGCAGGACCCAGATGGCCAGGAACACCAGCAGCCCCCTCAATGAGCCCCATCACGGCGCCGCCCAGGACTATTGAGCAAAGGTGCAAGCCCCGGCAGCTTCAGCACCAGGTCCATGGCCTTGATCAGCAGCTTCGCAGCAAACAGTCAGGGCCAGGAAGGACACCAGGAACAGCAGGCATAAAATGGTCTGGGCCATGCTCTCCACCACGGCGGTGGCAATGGACACGCCGGTATCCCGCACCGTGTCCTGGACCTGCTCCGTCAGGGGACTCCCGTACGTCGCTGTCCAGTCCGATCAGAGCCAGCAGGCGCCTCGATGCCGTCCGGATCTTCCGTATCCTCCTCCGGCATTTCCACCGTCTGCTGGGCCATGGCCTCATCCACCTGCCGGGTGACTTGTCCCGGAGCAGGGGGAGACCGCCCGGGTCACCGGGGCGGTCAGGGCGCTGGTGATGAGGACGCCCCATCAGTGCCGCCACCAGGATCCCAGCCCGGCCGCGGAAAAGCAGCCCGCGGGCACCGTTGATGACCGCAAAAGCCGACCAAAACCAATGCCACAACGATGTCTATTATAACAGGTGTGGTCATGCTTGCCTACCTTTTCTTCGTGTAAACGTTTTGTGAATTTCAATTTTTCCAAATCACGGCAAAAACACTTTGGCAGAGTCCGCGGAAAGCAGCAAGCGCGAGCCATCCTGGCCGCATCAGAACATCCACGGCGGATCCGTTCCCCCAACGTGGCATAAGTCTCCAGCTCCGGCGTTGTAGATCACCAGACTGATCCGTATACAGCACCGCCAGATAGCGGCCTGCCGCCGAGATCCCCACCACTTCCTCATTGACATCCAGAGAGGCCAGTTCTGCGCCGTCCTCGCCGACGGTGACCAGGCGTCCCACGCTGCCGGGCGGTAGCGGTTGAGCAGCAGCGCGGTAAAGCCGTCTCCCCCCAGGTCGTACTCCCGCAGATAGTTTCTGGCTGATAGGAATAAGTCCACTGGTTCTCTCCTGCCCATCCGTCTGATTCAGGCAGGAATCCGTCACTGAGGTGTCAGGGCCGTCCCGTCCACGATCTCCAGCAGGAGGCCGTTGAAAATATCGTAATCGGCATAGGAGGGATCTCCACCCCGGAACCATCTGCGGTGGTCTGCTCCCCCTTTTCTTTGAGGTCGTAGAGCACCACATTGCTGACGAACACGCTGTTCTCCTGTCCCAGGGTCACTGCCGCCAGCTTCTGTCCGCCGGCAAAGGCGCAGGCATCCACCACAAAGCGCTGAGAGGAATTGAACGCAAACAGCGCTCCCCGGTGAGGTCGTAGACACTGACGCAGCCCTCATATTGTTTTTCTTCTCTGCCGTCACCGCCAGATAACCGTCCTCTGAGGCTGACGGCAGGAAATAATCAGTTCATCCTCCCCGGTCTCCATCTCCAGCACCTGGCCCTCCGGTTTACCACCAGGATCTCATTTCCGCCCACGTCATAAGCTGCCGCCCACTGCCCCCGGCGCATTCCAGCGCGGGAGCACTCATGCGGATGGGAACAGACCAGACGTCTTCCCCATCCTGGCCAACCAGCCGCAGTGACGTGTCCGAGAGAACCACCAGCGTGTCCTCCAGCAGGGCAAACCGATTGGATGGATTCGTCATAGCGGTACTCCGCCTCTCCGCTGCTTTCGGCGCCGCCGTAGCTGAAATACCGGCGCAATGCGTCAAAGCCGGTGCCGTCCCGCCAGGCGGCCAGGGCCACGATCCCCAGCACCGATGACCAGCACCAGCAGGAAAATCAGAAACCGGCGCAGGCGGCGGGGCTTTTGGCAGTCTCCTCCTCCCGCACCGTCGTCGTCATTCCAGATATCATATTCCGCTTATCCATTGAGTCGTTCATCCTCGTACCACAGTTTTGTCAGATACAGTCCCCCGGGCGGCACCGTGGGGCCGGCAGCCGTGCGGTCGCCCCGTTCCAGAATGCCGGGGATGTCCTCCGGGGCGGAATTTGCCCTCCGCGGCGTAGAGAACGGTGCCGGTGATGGCCCGCACCATATTATACAGAAATCCGTTGGCGCAGACCTTCAGCTCCAACAGGTCCCCGCTGCGGGTGACGTAGCAGTAATAGATGGTGCGGACGGTGGTTCTGGACTCCGTCCCCACGGACCGCACTGCTCGAAAGTCATGGGTCCCCACGAACATCTGAGCCGCCCGATTTAAGAAATTCTCGTCCAGGTGCTTCGGGTAAAAGTAAGCGCGGTTGACATAAAACGGGTTTTTGATCCGGGAATTAAAGATGCGGTAGGTATATTCCTTCTTCTCGCAGGAGCCGATGGCGTTGAACTCCTCCGCCACCTCCAGCGCCTCCTTCACGGCGATGTCCTCCGGCGTGTGGGTGTTGATGGCAAAGGGGATGCGGTCCACCGGGATGCGGGAATCCGTGTGGAAATTCGCCACGTACGCCTCCGCGTGGACGCCGGCATCCGTCCGCCCGCAGCCGGTCAGATGGACCGGAGCGCCGGTGATCTTCGCCAGGGCGTTTTGCAGCGTCTCGCGCAGACGGTCACCGCATTCCTCTGCACCTGCCACCCGTGGTAGGCCGTGCCGTTGTACATGAGTTTCAGGGCAATATTGCGCATACAGTTCTCCCTTACTCCGGCCAGGTAACAGTGCGGGATGTGGGACGGGGGCAGTCGCGCATGTCGTCCCAGGCAAGGGCCACCTGTTCCCTGATGGGGAAATTCATAGCGCAGGCCGAACGCGTCTTCACAGGAATACGTCAACAGCATATGGTCTCCAGGAGCACAGGCAAACCGCATGGCATCCCCCGTTCTCCATCCGCTTCCAGCACGTACCGCTCCTCAGTCTCCCGACCGGTAAACACCAGTTCTGCCGTTGCGGTAGACGTGCCGTTGCGGTTTCCGGCCTCCGTCTCTTGACCCGGAGGGATCCAGGAAAAGGCGTACCAGTCAAAATGGGAGGCATCTCCTCCCGACAAAGTGCCAGGAAATCCCCCGCCGGACAGCTGGGCGGCAGCTGCTGGGGCCGCAGAGCTCGCTGCGCAGAAGCATGGAGATATCCGTCCAGCCGCCCAGGTCCAGCCCCGCCTCCAGATCCAGCGGAACCGGTCACGGTTTTGGAAAGCGTCCTTCCATCCGCCTGCCGCTGGAACATCATCGGCCGCTGCAAGCTCGCCCAGATCATCCACCTGCATGGCTGTAACGTGCTTGTCCGGCCCAACCACCCTCCAGATAGACTATCCATGGTCAGCATCCGGCCGGCTGTATCCACCTTTAGGATCGCATCGGCCAGAAGCACAGTTTTTTGCTCCTGGTTGATCCATCCTGGGATGGACCTCCCAATCCTGAATGGGTTTGGCCGCTTCCGCTCTGTCAGGGATTCGTTTGCCTGCCGGCTCTCCGTCAGCTGGGCATTCAGATCGTGGATCGTGCGCTGCTGGGAACGCCGGAGGTCCGCCAGGGCGCACAGGGCTGCCAGCAAGGCCCAACAAAGGACGGCCAGTGCGTGTCCGCGCAGGAATCTCATAGGCACATGCCTCCCTTACCGATACTGCCCTTATAGCGCCCAGCTCAGCTGACAAACTTCCCAGGCAGTGATGAGGAACCAAACACCAGGGCCAGGTAGTCCCGGCGCTGATACCAGCACATGGAGCCGGTCGGCCCTCTCCGCCGTGATAGCAGCGGCACTCCATGGCGTGGCCAGCTCGTCCGCCCGGCGGAAGGCGCTGATGAACAGCGGCACCAGAATGGGATCAGGGCCTTGGCCTTCTGGACGAGGCCCCGCTGTCAAAGTCCGCTCCACGGGCCTTCTGGGCGGACATGATCTTGTCC
>VOFD01001360.1_pt1 | contig 15473 bp, 13 predicted proteins | sample 5384101 | NCBI WGS metagenome assembly VOFD01 (sample SAMN12384723, study PRJNA508395) | human gut metagenome | isolation source: healthy gut C | host: Homo sapiens
TGGTATTACTTCGTTCGGTTACGTATTCTTCATCGAATAAATAGAGTAGCCGCCCTCGTGCTGCCGATCTGCACCGGCCGGTAAACGCATACGGATCATCATACCTTTCGGCTATCCACTTCTTTTTCTCTTGTTCTCTACACGCTGAAGTACCACTCGGATATGCTCCTTCGCTGTTTCCTCGTCATTCTGAACGAGATGAAACGACGACTACCGGTTCGGTTTGCGTAGGCGTTCCATAATCCAGCGTCACTCGCTCTCCCGTGCGGAAGGCCACTTGGCTGTGATACCACTTGCCATTGATGCTCCCACCATACGAAAGCTCTGATTGATGGACTGATACTGATTGCCTTCAGCTGCGATGACCCTTATACTCCAAATACGGAATGTAAAGGTCAATTTGAGGCTCTTGAGCTGGATAAATATTCGGATACAGACCTATCGGCCCTCGAACCAAGTACAGGTGCAGCCACGCTTCCGACGCACAAGGAAAGTCGGCATAGGCAACCGCCGAACACGCTGCGGATCTCCGCGCCAAACCGGAGAAGATTCGCAGTTCTCCCACACACCCCACCATCCAAATCAAAAAATAAGGGCGTTCATCGTTGGGCGTTCTTCGGCTCAGCCAGCCGCCAGTACGCAAGGCGCTGCCACTGACGTCAAGGGATTTTGCTCTACAAACTCCATATAGTCCTGCTCCCCACATCATCGAGCATAATACGCCGCCGGAGCTTCCTGTTCTTCGGCCTGTTCTCATCTGAACAAAGATACACGGCGTTCCGGAAAAAGTCCCGGTTGGCCTCTCCCGTTTTTCATTATCGGGAAACAGCTCACGATAAAACTCGCAGCCGCCTACCTGCTCAAACTGTGCCGACAGATACTCATAGCATCCTCTGTAATTTTCAGTCACGCAAAACCACCTCAAAAGAAAAAAGCAAAAAGAAAAAATCGCTGCGGCGGGAAGGGGAAAAGGGGAGCCAAAGGCGGCCTCCCTTTGGTCCGGCCTTAAAGAAAGTCACCTCCCCGCTTTTCCCTCTGCGTTTCGGCTGTGGGAATGATGGAAAACCTAACGGCGGGTTTCCATCAATACCCTTTCTGGGCATTTTCTGCCTGTTCCAGAATATTTTTAGAAGGCGTATATATACTACGAGAACTTAGATTATCAAACTTTTTTGGGAAAATTTTCTAACCGTATATACCGTGCCGGACTTGCGTTTTAGTCCGGCTTTTTCGTTCCATTCCGCCCATGCTCATGCCTCTGTCATGCCTATGCTCCTGCTTGCCTGGCATAATATGCGCCCTTGCCCGCTGGACATATGGTTGAAACTGTTCCGGCAGCTTCTCCTCCAAGAAGGCTGCATCAGCGCAGATCCTTCTGGCGGTTTCCACTCCAGCGCCATGTTTTCATCCTTCATCAGCCTCCTTCATCCGCTTCTGAATGAGAGCTGCCGTTCCAAGTAATTTTCTATTGGCCTGCTGCTTTACCGCTCGTACTCCAATGCCGGCAAACTCTTTGAGAGCTGCTGCAGCCCGTTCCCCTCCGGCGTCTCGCAGCCGCAGTTGTCCTTGTTGCCGATCTGGAAGATGACCTCATGGAAAAGCTTCTCCTGCTTGCTCTTTTCAATGTGCCGATAGTAGTCCGGGATCTTATCTCTCGTCTTTGTTTTTGGCATTGTACTCCGCAAAGGGCCTCATCGAAAAGCTCGTGGTAGACCTGTTTCAGGTTTTCCCTGCGCAGCGTAATGTTCTGCTCGGTTCTGGCCGATCTACATTCTCGGTAATGAACCGGTTATTATGCCCCATGCTGCCGGTTCCCATCATGCGGATATTTTGACTGCCATACTCGCACCTCCCGTCCCGTTTATTATACCATAGTCTTCCGCTGAAGTCACCTCTTTGTTACTTTCTCGGTGAGAAAGTAACGCCACTTTTTCCCACCGCCGCACTGTTGGTGCAGCAGTAGGAAAGTGCTTTGCGCCCCTGGGGACGACAAACTGGGATTTGCCGAACTGATAAAATCTCTTTAGGAACGAAAGGGCGCACTTCTATACTCTCCTGCGGCCAAAAACGAAAGGGACAGCGCCTCGCCAAAAGGCGAGGCGCTGTCCACGGCTTGTATGGACTGCTCAGTTGCCTGCAAAGAGCTCGTCGGTGGCGTTGAGGATCACCCGGAGGTAGGGGCCGGTGTCGGCGATACCGGTATAGCCGGTCTCAGCGGTGAAACGGTAATAACCGTCACCGAAGTTCCTGCCGTGGATGGGACCGTCAGCCAGAGTGACGGTCAGCACGGCGCTGTTCCCATCCTGACGCAGATCCGCATTTTCGATGAGGGGTGCAGCTTCCCGCCAGCTCCCCCGGCGGGGAAGCTCTCGGGGTAGAGGAACCGTATTCTTCAAAAAGTCTAGGTCCGCGTCCTTGGAGAGGGTGCCGCTGCTGAGGAAGGTATCGTGCATGGTGACGGTGAGGTCATGCCGTCCTCGGAGAGCCCCTACCTCGGTATAGGGGATCTCGCAGTAGGCGGCGGTGAAGTCGCTGCCGTCCGCCAGCGGGGCAAAGGCTACGGTGAGGCCGCCCGCGTCGATCTGGGCGGAGCGGATGGCCTCCCCGGCGGCCCTGCATGCCCATGGGATAGCTCTCCCCGGCCCCGGCCCAGTAGGTGCTGGACCCGGTGGTGCTGGGGGACCCGTAGAGATCATAGGGCAGCTCCCGGCCCTGCTCATCGTAGGCCAGGCCCAGTGCGGCGGTCTCCACGTGGGGAAGCCCGGCACGCCGTTGTAGATGTTGGGGCCGCCGGTGATGACTTTGATGCGGGCCTGCTCCTGGATCTCGCAGCGGATCAGGGGCTCGTCCAGCCACAGCATCCGGCGGCGGATGCCGCTCTGCCCGTAGACCCAGTCCAGGCTGGGGCAGTCCTCGTCCGTTCCCAGTTTCACCAGGAAATCTCCCTGGTACGCCTCGATGGAGGTGATAAGGCTTGCGTCGTCCCCATAGAGAGCGGATCTCCTCCTCCGTGGTGACGGGGCTGAGGACGTCCGTCTGAGAAGATCCGGCGGAAGAGGAGACATCGCCGGAGGACCCGGAGGAGCTGGGGGCGGGACCATCCCCGCAGGCGGCGAGACTCAGCAGCAGAAGGGCCGCCAGAGCCAAGGAGATGAGTTTCTTCATGGGATAGCACTTCCTTTCTTTTGTTCGGGGCGTGGCCCCGGTGATGTTTTTTTCAGCAGGTTCCGCCTCGTTTTGTCCCGATAGGTCGTCATAAAGCAGAAGTGGAGCCGTTTCGATGCACCTTTCCTGTTTTAGAGCGATTTGTATGATGGATTTTCCATTGCTGCCGTCCAGATCTGCTGCTCCGATTTGATTTCAGGTCAAAGAGGATCTTGTAATTGCAAACGGGAAGTTATTGATTCGCAGCACTCTTTTTCACTACATATCTCTAAAGTCGAGGTAGCAAGATAATAATAAGAAGAAGGAACCAAATGAGAGAGAACCATATTAAAAAAATGTTACAAAGGTTTTCGAAATATAGGGTGCTTTTTTATAAGCGGATGATTTACCATTTTAAAAACATCCTTTTTTCGGAAAACAATGCCTACACCACACATAACCAAGGCGATAGCGGCACCTATCAGCAAAGCCTGCATATAGCTCCTCCGGCCCAAATTCCAATTTTTCTAACCACGAAACCACCGACTAAACCATCCTGGTTTTTCGTCTCGTTTCCACTTCCATCACTCAGATCAGCGCCAGAAGTAAGCTGCTGTTGTATCGTTCCGGCGTGGAGTGCCTGGGCAGCCTGTGCCGTCTGCTGCGCCGCCACCAGTGCCGAACTGACTTCTGCCAGCCTTGCGTTCAGATCCTCGATCTGCTTGTCCTTTATCGCAAGCTGTCCTTGCAGCGTATCGATTGTGGTCTGCAATACTGCTATCACACCCGCATTTTCAGACTGCTCCAATACCTCTCCATTGGAGCGCTCCGTATGCGCATACGTGCTCCAACGGAGCACTCGCCTTCGTATGCGCATACGGAGCGCAAACCGTATACAGCTTGCCTTTGTACCGCTTATAAACCGTTTGCTTCGATACGCCTATCTCGTCGGCTATCTGTCGAATCGTTTTCATGGCCTCACACCCCCGCACTATCGCTGGCGGGTGTGTCCAATTGCTTTGCTATGTACTCCCTCAGATCATCATCAAGCTCAAATGGGAGCCTTCCCAGGCGAACAGTTTCCTCAAAAAATAGAATCGTTGCTTCTTCCAAAGTCATTCCATTTTCTGCAAAGACCTTTTCTGCCTGTTCTTTCAACTCGGCATCAATCTCCAGCGTAACTTCAACCAACCTCGCCATTCCCATCACTCCAACAGCCGGCCATAGTCCCGTTTAGCATAGACTACACGGGCAACTGTCACCAGCTTTTCTTCTTCGTCCACCCAATAAAACATCAGATAATTTTGTACCAAAATTTTTCGGTATTCATGTTTCAATGACCGGATCGGCTGGTAGGCCGGAGCAGCATACGGAAATGTCAGCACAATTTCCGCTGCATTCACCAGCTCTACCGCCAGACGATCCGCCGCATCCGGGTTTTGCAGTTCCCTGCTGATATACCGAACAATTTCAATCATATCTTTCCGGGCAACAGGTAAATACTCTAATTTATACAACCCGTTCCCCTCCAATGGCATCTTTCATCGCCTTCAGCACATCTTTGGAAGAATAGCGTTGATCCGTCAGCTCCGCCTCTTTCTCTGCTTCCTGCAGCTTGAAATACACCTCGCTTTCAAATTGCAGGTTCTCAAATGCCTCCATACTCAAAACAACCATATCACCGTATCCATTCTTTGTCAAAAAAAACAGGTTGAGCAGTTTCATGCACGGTCTTTGAAATGTCAGCAAAATTGTTCCTCAAATCAGAAACAGGTCGAATCATATTCATATCATCAGCCTCCTTTGCTTTATTTTATCATAATTATGCTAAAATATCAACTCTGTTTCCTTTCCATATATAACTTTTACCTATGTTACCATTTAGGGGTCGAAAAAGCCTTGATTTATGCGGTTTTCCGGCCTCGAAATCAAAGGGGGCAGTATCCTTACCCTACCACGCCAAAAAACGGCGTAGAGGCCGTTCTGTGGCGTTTACAGCCCCTTTCGCAAATCCTCCTGTATCAGATCGCTCAACGCCTGTGACGGGCGTATTTTGACCGTCAGACCGCCATCTTCAAACCGTATCGCAGGATGGTCATTCCACCACTTCAATACCGTGTGCCGGCTTAATCCCGTCTCCCTTTCACACTCAATTTTCTTTCCATCTGGGTGCTGACTCCGCCAGTCATATACTCGCTGCTGCGCCGTTCCACTACCAACTTTCCTTCCCTGAGACACTTCCCCAATGTCTTTAAGAATAGCGAGTTGTCCTCTCGCAAGCTTCAGATGCTGTTCCTGTTTCCTCCCATTTCTCTTGTTTCTCTCAATACGGACATTCGTCAGCTTCTCAATATCGACAATCGTGAAATTGTAATATTCCCGGTCGTATGCCTCCATCGCACTCCGTATATCTTCTTCGGTCAAAGCGTTCTCGTGCTTCACCATCTGCAAATCCTCAAACGCTGTTCGCATATCCTGCCGGAGCTTCTGCTTCGGCACATCGCATTTATAGGCGTAGATGGCAAGGCACATCAGATAGAAATACCGATGGCCGCCCTCGATGCTGCCGATCTGCCGCAGCCACCAATGGTAGAGCGCATACGGATCATCGCCGTGCACCTTTCCGGCTATATCCCACTTCTTTTTCCTCTTGTTGTCCTCTACTACCACACGCTGATACCACTCCGGATATGCCTCCTTCGCCTGTTCCCTCGTCATTCTAGACGGATGAAACGGCTTATTTATATCTACCCGGTTCTCCGGTTTTGCGTAGGCGTTCAAATAATCCAGCGTCACTCGCTCTCCCGTGCGGAAGGCCACCAGCTCCGTACCATACTTGCCATTGATGCTCCCCACCATACGAAAGCTCTGATTGATGGACTGATACTGGATTGCCTTCAGCTGCGATGTCCCCTTATACTCCCAAATACGGAATGTAAGGTCATATTTGAGGCTCTTGAGCTGGATCTTAATATTCGGATACAGATCTATCGGCTCCTCGAACACATAGTACAGGTGCAGCCCGTTTCCGGACAGCACAAGGAAAGTCGGCATAGGCAACCGCCGAACACGCTGCGGATCTCCGCCAAACCGGAGAAAGAGATTCCGCAGTTCTCCCACACCCACACCATCCAAATCAAAAATAAGGGCGTTCATCCGTTGGGCGTTCTTCAGCTTATTGGCCATCCCACGATACGCAAGGCCGCTGCACAGCGTCAAGGGATTTTGCTCTACAAACTCCATATAGTCCTGCTCCCCACATCATCGAGCATAATACGCCGCCGGAGCTTCCTGTTCTTCGGCCTGTTCTCATCTGAATAAAGATACACGGCGTTCGGCTTGGAAAAGTCCCGGTTGGCCTCTCCCGTTTTTTCATTATCGGGAAACAGCTCACGATAAAACTCGCAGCCGCCTACCTGCTCAAACTGTGCCGACAGATACTCATAGCATCCTCTGTAATTTTCAGTCACGCAAAACCACCTCCAAAAGAAAAAAGCAAAAAAGAAAAATCGCTGCGGCGGGAAGGGGAAAAGGGGGAGCCAAAGAGCGGCCTCCCTTTGGTCGGCCTTAAAAGAAAGTCACCTCCCCCCTTTTCCCCCTCGTTTCGGCATGGGAATGATGGAAAACCCTAACGGGTTTTCCATCATTCCCACAGCCTCCACTCACCCCCTCCCCTCCGACTTTCTCCTGTTCCAGAGAGAATATTTTTTTTAGAGAAGGCGTATATACTACGGGGGCTTAGATTATCAATAGATTTATTGCACATTTTTCAAAACCATTATACCGTGCCGGACTTGCGTTTGCAAGTCCGGCTTTTACCGGCTCATTCCGCCCATGCTCATACCTCTGTCATGCCTATGCTTCTGCTTTGGCTCCGGCATGATATGTGCCCTTGCCCGCTGGACATATGGCCGAAACTGCTCCGGCAGCTTCTCCTCCAAGAAGTTCAGCGCAGCCTCTACTCGCTGCATCAGTCTCGCCATACGATCCTTCTGGCGGTTCAGTTCGTACTCCAGCGCCATGTTTTCATCCTTCAGGTCAGACAGCTCCTGCGCCTCCTTCATCCGCTTCTGTATGGATGGCCGGAGCTGCCGCTCCAGCGAAGTGATCTGCGCCTTCTGAAGCTCTATGGTATTGACCTGCTGCTTGACCGTCTGCTCGGCCTCTGCGCCCCGTACCCCCAATGCCTTTAGCTGCTTGACCTCTTTCAAGGTAACACCCTTGATATTGCCCATCATGGTTTCTTCCGGCTTTATTCTGTCCAGATCCAACGACACCTTTTTTCGCTGCCTTTAACTCCTTGACCGTGCCTTGCAGCGTTTCCTTTTCCGCCTGCAGCTCCGACACTTCCGCCCTCGCTGCTTCAATTTCCTGCCTTGCGGCCTCCAGCTCCCTCGCTGCCTCTTTGTATTCCGGAAGCGACATATGCGGTCGGCCTCCGTCACCGTGGATCACTTCAAAGCTGTGCTGCTGGGCGATCTGCTCCAGCACCAGCTTCTCACTGTTTACCCAGGCGTTCCATTCGGTCTGCCGTTTTGACTGTCCTGTAAAGCCCTGCTGCGCCAACGCCTGTTTCAGCGATACTCTTTTCGCAAGCCCTCGCTTCTGCTCGGTTGCCACCGGCACGAAATCGATATGGATGTGCGGCGTGGCCTCGTCCATATGAATGACCGAATTGAACACCCGCAGATGTGGGTTCCGTTCTTGAAATGCCTCGGCAAACTCTTTGAGAGCTGCCGCAGCCCGTTCTCCCTCCGGCGTCTCGCAGCCGCAGTTGTCCTTGTTGCCGATCTGGAAGATGACCTCATGGAAAAGCCGCTCCTGCTTGCTCTTTTCAATGTGCCGATAGTAGTCCGGGATCTTATCTCTCGTCTTTGTTTTCTTGGCATTGTACTCCGCAAGGGCTTCATCGAAAAGCTCGTGGTAGACCTGTTTCAGGTTTTCCCTGCGCAGCGTAATGTTCTGCTCGGTTCTGGCCGGATCTACATTCTCGGTAATGAACTTACGGTTATTATGCCCCATGCTGCCGGTTCCCATCATGCCGGATATTTTGACTGCCATACTCGCACCTCCCGTCCCGTTTATTATACCATAGTCTTCCGCTGAAGTCACCTCTTTGTTACTTTCTCTGTGAGAAAGTAACGCCACTTTTTCCCACCGCCGCACTGTTGGTGCAGCAGTAGGAAAGTGCTTTGCGCCCCTAAAGGGAGGGTTGCCGGAGCAGCCCGCCTCGACGCTTGTGCGCCTTTGGCCGGACTGCTCCGGAGGGGCGCTGCCCCCCTGCCGCCTGCGGGCGGCTCCCCCGTCCACCGACAAACTGGGATTTGCCGAACTGATAAAATCTCTTTAGGAACGAAAGGGCGCACTTCTATACTCTCCTGCGGCCAAAAACGCAAGGGACAGCGCCTCGCCAAAAGGCGAGGCGCTGTCCACGGCTTGTATGGACTGCTCAGTTGCCTGCAAAGAGCTCGTCGGTGGCGTTGAGGATCACCCGGAGGTAGGGGCCGGTGTCGGCGATACCGGTATAGCCGGTCTCAGCGGTGAAACGGTAATAACCGTCACCGAAGTTCCTGCCGTGGATGGGACCGTCAGCCAGAGTGACGGTCAGCACGGCGCTGTTCCCATCCTGACGCAGATCCGCATTTTCGATGAGGGTGCAGCTTCCCGCCAGCTCCCCGGCGGGGAAGCTCTCGGGGTAGAGGGAACCGTATTCCTTCAAAAAGTCTAGGTCCGCGTCCTTGGAGAGGGTGCCGCTGCTGAGGAAGGTATCGTGCATGGTGACGGTGAGGGTCATGCCGTCCTCGGAGAGCCCTACCTCGGTATAGGGGATCTCGCAGTAGGCGGCGGTGAAGTCGCTGCCGTCCGCCAGCGGGGCAAAGGCTACGGTGAGGCCGCCCGCGTCGATCTGGGCGGAGCGGATGGCCTCCCGGCGGCCCTGCATGCCCATGGGATAGCTCTCCCCGGCCCCGGCCCAGTAGGTGCTGGACCCGGTGGTGCTGGGGGACCCGTAGAGATCATAGGGCAGCTCCCGGCCCTGCTCATCGTAGGCCAGGCCCAGTGCGGCGGTCTCCACGTGGGGGAAGCCCGGCACGCCGTTGTAGATGTTGCGGCCGCCGGTGATGACTTTGATGCGGGCCTGCTCCTGGATCTCGCAGCGGATCAGGGGCTCGTCCAGCCACAGCATCCGGCGGCGGATGCCGCTCTGCCCGTAGACCCAGTCCAGGCTGGGGCAGTCCTCGTCCGTTCCCAGTTTCACCAGGAAATCTCCCTGGTACGCCTCGATGGAGGTGATAAGGCTTGCGTCGTCCCCATAGAGAGCCCGGATCTCCTCCTCCGTGGTGACGGGGCTGAGGACGTCCGTCTGAGAAGATCCGGCGGAAGAGGAGACATCGCCGGAGGACCCGGAGGAGCTGGGGCGGGACCATCCCCGCAGGCGGCGAGACTCAGCAGCAGAAGGGCCGCCAGAGCCAAGGAGATGAGTTTCTTCATGGGATAGCACTTCCTTTCTTTTTGTTCGGGGCGTGGCCCCGGTGATGTTTTTTTCAGCAGGTTCCGCCTCGTTTTGTCCCGATAGGTCGTCATAAAGCAGAAGTGGAGCCGTTTCGATGCACCTTTCCTGTTTTAGAGCGATTTGTATGATGGATTTTCCATTGCTGCCGTCCAGATCTGCTGCTCCGATTTGATTTCAGGTCAAAGAGGATCTTGTAATTGCAAACGGGAAGTTATTGATTCGCAGCACTCTTTTTCACTACATATCTCTAAAGTCGAGGTAGCAAGATAATAATAAGAAGAAGGAACCAAATGATGCCAGCCTTGCATTCAATTCTTCAATCTGCTTGTCCTTTACGAAAGCTGCCCTTGTAGCGTGTCAATGGTGGCCTGTAAAACTGCCACCACACTGTCCTCTTGCGATTGCTCCGGCACCGCTCCATTGGAGCGCTCCGTATGCGTATCCGTATGTGCTCCAATGGAGCGGTCATCCTTCAAAAAGTCTTGTTTTATCAGGGTTTCAGCCTGCTCCGATAGATACAAGACCCCCTGTTCCGTATGCGCATACGGAGCGCAAACCGTATACAGCTTGCCTGTCCCTCTCGCAAGCTCTTCAGATGCTGTTCCTGTTTCCTCCCATTTCTCTTGTTTCTTCTTCAGCTACGGACATTCGTCCAGCTTCCTCAATATCTGACAATCGTGTAAATTGTAATATTCCCAGATGGTCAGTGGCCTCCATCGCACTCCGTATATTCTCTTCGTCAAAGCGTTCTCTGCTTCACCATCTGCAAATCAAACGCCGTTTGCATCCTGCCGTGGAGCTTGCTCGGCACATCGCATTTATATAGGGCGTGTAGATATGCTGCTATCATCAGATAGAATATTCTGATGGCCGCCCCCGATGCTGCCGATCTGCCGCAGCCACCAATGGTAGAAGTGCAATATGATCATCGCCGCACCTTTCCGGCTATATCCCACTTCTTTTCCTCTTGTTGTCCTTCTACTACCACACGCCTGATACCTCACTCGGATATGCCTCCTTCGCCTGGCCCCTCGTCATTCTAGACGGATGAAACGGCTTATTGCCGGTTCTCCCGGTTTTGCGTAGGCGTTCAAATAATCAGCGTCGCTCGTATATACACGTGCGGAAGGCCACCAGCTCCGTACCATACTTGCCATTGATGCTCCCCACCACGAAAAGCTCTGATTGATGGACTGATACTGATTGCGCCTTCATTGCGATGCTAAACCCCTCTATAATTCCCCTTAAATACGGAATGTAAGGTCATGTTGAGGCTCTTTGAGGCTGGATCTAATATTCAAAGGATACAGATCTATCGGCTCCTCGAACACATAGTACAGGTGCAGCCCCGTTTCCGGACAGCACAAAGGAAAGTCGGCATAGGCATCCAAACGAATCGCTGCGAATCTCAACCGAAGATTCACGGTTCTACACCCAACAAATCAAAAACAAGGTTCATCACGGGCGTTCTTCCAGCTTTTGGCACGATACGCAAAGGCCGCTGCACGGCGTCAAGGGGAGTTTTGCTCACCATAAGTTCTCCCACATCATCATACATAACCGGAGCTTCCTGTTCTTCAGGCATTCTCATCGAATAAATACGGCGTTCGGCTTGGAAAAGTTGGTTGGCCTCTCCGTTTTTCATTATCGGAAGCAGCTCACGGTAAAATAAGCCACCACCTGCTGAAACTGTGCCGACAGATACTCATAGCATCCTCTTTCGGTTGCAAACCACCTGACAAAAAGCAAGAAAATCGCGCTGCACGGCGAAGGAAAGGGGAGCCAAGAGCGGCACTCGCGGTCGGCGGCAAAAGCAAAGTCACCACACTCTGTTTTCGCTCGTTTCGGCTGTGGGAATGATGGAAAACCTAACGTTTTCCATCATTCCAACCCTGCTCCCTCCGACTTTCTCTGTTCCAGAGAATATTTTTAGAGAAGGCGTATATACCGCGACTTGTATCATAGATTTATTGCACATTTTCAAAAGCAGCTCGTATACCGTGCCAGAGACTTGCAAGTCTTTAGTTCCATTCCGCCCATGCTCATGCCTCGGTCGTGCCTATGCTTCTGCGCTCCGGCATGATATGTGCCTGCCGGACATATGGCCGAAAACTGCTCCGGCGCTTCTCCTCCAGAAGTTCAGCGCAGCCTCACGCTGCATCAGTCTCGCCACATGATCCTTCTGGCGGTTCAGTTCGTACTCCAGCGCCATGTTTTCATCCTTCAGTCCAGACAGCTCCTGCGCCTATCCGCTTCTGAATGGACGGACGGGCTGCCGTTCCAGCAGTGATCTGCACCTTCTGAAGGCTCTATGGTATTGGCCTGCTGCTTTACGTGCAACAAACTCTGCGCCCATACCGCCAATGCCTTTAGCACAGCGACCCTCTTTCCAAGGTAACACCCATGACACCGCCCCATCATGGTTTCTTCCGACTTATTCTGTCCAATCAACGACACCTTTTTTCGCTGCCTTTACTCATGACCGTGCCTTGCAGCGTTTCCTTCCCGCCTGCAGCCCGACACCTTACGCCCTCGCAGCCAATCTCCTGCCTCCGGCCTCCCGCTCCCTGCTGCCCTTTGTATTCCGGAAAGCGACATGCGGTCGGCCTCCGTCACCGTGGATCACTTCAAAAACAGCTTTCTGCTGGGCGTCCCTTTCACTGTTCCCAGGCGTTCCATTCGGTCTGCCGTTTTGGCTATCTAATAAGCCTACTGCGCCGGCGCCGCCATTTTCAGCGATATATTTCTTTTTCGCAACCCTCGCTTCTGCTCAGTTGCCACCGGCGCAAAATCAATGGATTGGTCATATGGCCGATTGAACACCTGATGTGGTTCGTTCAAAGCCTTGACTCTTTGAGGCTGCGGCCGTTCTCCCTCGGCGTCTCGCAGCCGCAGTTGTCGCGCTGTTGCCGATCTGGAAGATGACCTCATGGAAAAAGCCGTTCTGTTGTTCTTTTCTCAATGTGCCGATAGTAGTCCGGGATCTTATCTCTCTTCGTCTTGTTTTCGGCATGTACTCCGTGCGCTTCATCAGAAAAGCTTCCGTGTGACCTGAGCCAGGTTTCTCCCCTGCGCAGCGTACCCTACCTTCCGGTTCTGGCCGACCCACATTCTCGGTAACTTTACAGGTTATACCATGCTCCCAGCAGTTCCCATCATGCCGGATATTTTGACTACCATCTGCCTCCACTCCGTCCGTTTATATACCATAGTCTTCCGCTGAGTCACCTCTCTTACTTTTCTCTGTGAGAAAGTAACGCGCACTTTCCACCGCCGACTGTTGGGCTGCAGCAGTAGGAAAGAGGTGCTGCTAAGGGAGGGTTGCCGGGCAGCCCGCCTCGACGCTTGTGCGCCTTTGGCCGGACTGCTCCGGAGGGCGCTGCCTCCGCCGCCTGCGGGCGGCTCCCCGTCCACCGACAAACTGGGATTTGCCGAACGATAAAATCTTTAGGAACGAAAGGGCGCTTCATACTCTCCCTGCCAAAAACGCAAGGGACAGCGCCTCGCCAAAAGGCGAGAGCGCTGATACTATGGACTGCTCAGTTGCCTGCAAAGAGCTCGTCGGTGGCGTTGAGGATCACCGGAGGTGGGGGCCGGTGTCGGCGATCCGGTATCGCCCGGTCTCAGCGGTGAAAGCGGTAATAACCGTCACCGGAGTTCCTGCGGATGGGACCGTCAGCCAGAGTGACGGTCAGCACGGCGCTGTCCCATCCTGACGCAGATCCGCATTTTCGATGAGGGTTGCAGCTTCCCGCCAGCTCCCCCGGCGGGCTCTCGCAGAGGAACCGTGATTCCTAAAGTCTGGGTGCGTCGTCGCTTTGGAGGGTGCCGCTGCTGAGAAGGTATCGTGCATAGGTGACGGTGGTCTGCCGTCCTCCCGAGAGCCTACCTCCCGGTATAGATCTCACGGTAGGCGGCGGTGGGGTGCACTGTGCGCGCGCCAGCAGAGGGCAAAAGAGCGGCGGTGAGGCCGCCGCGTCGATCGCGGGCGACGGATGGCCTCCCGGCTTGGCCCCTGCATCGCCCATGGGATAGCTCGGCTCCCGGCCCAGTAGGTGCTGGGCCCGGTGGTGCTGAGGACACGTAGAATCGCCGGGCGCTCCATTTTTCACTCATCGTAAAGCCAGGCCCAGTGCAGCGGTCTCCGCGTGAAGCCCAGCACGCCGTTGAATCAGAGCCGCGGCGTGACGGGCCTGCTCCTGGATGCCGCAGCGGATCAAGCTCGTCAGCCAGCATCCGGCGGCGGTTTGGTCGACTGGGGCGATCCTCGTCATTCCCGGATTTCGCGAGAGCGATGCCACCACAAATGGAAGAGGTGATAAGGGCGTCCGCAAGAGGCGGGATCTTTGACGGGACGTCTGTGAGATCCGGCGGAAGGGGCATCGCCGGAGGGCGGAGGAGCTGGGGCAGGGGCCAAAACACAGCGGGCTGTGGCGAAGGAGATTTGCCCGGGGCCGAAATTTCTTCTTTCTTTTCAGCAGGTTCTGTTTGTTTAGATCAAGGATGTTTTTTAACTGATGCAAACGGAAGTTATTGATTCATGGCACTCTTACTACTTCCCCAATATCGGTGTGGATGAAGGAAGGAACAAATGAGAGAACCATAGTGAGGTATTCCCAGGTTTCGAAATGTATAAGCGGATGATTTACTTTTTTCAAAACAATAACACCACTATCAGCAAAGCCTGCACATGCTCTCCTCGGCCCAAATTCCCAATTTTTCTAACCTTTTTCGGCTGAAGCCATCCTGGTTGCTGTTCGCTTCATCCGGTCGGCGCAAAGGCGAGCTGCTGTTCCGCGAACTGACTTCTCAGGTTCACTCAATCCCTGCAAACGTCGCTGCTGAAAGCTGCCCTTGCAGCGGTATGCGATTGTGGTCTGCAATACTGCTACCACACCCACCATTTTCCGACTGCTCCAATACCGCTCCATTGGAGCGCCCGTATCTTGCATACGTATGTGCTCCATTGAACACCCTTGCCAGAAAGTCCTGTTTTATAAGGGTTTCGCCCTGCTCCTCTATACAACCCCTGCTCCCATGGCGCGCCGGCGCAAACCATGCAACACGCTTGCGCTTATAAACCTTTTGCTTCGATACGCCTCTCGTCGGCTATCGAATCGTTTTCATGGACTCCACACCCCCACTATCGCTGGCGGAGTGTCCAATGCTTGCTATGTACTCCCCTCAGATCATCATCAAGCTCAAATGGGAGCCTTCCAAGGCAGAACAGATTTCCTCAAGGCCAGGTGTTCAGTCATTCAGTGCCCTTTCTGCCACCAGCAACCAAATCTCTTCATTTCTTGATTCCCCATCACCAGGCGCTTTGGTTTCAACGCTGTCGTTTTCTTCTTCGTCACCCAATAAACATCAGATAATTTTGTACCAAATTTTTCGGTATTCATGTTTCAAATGACTTGGGATGGTAGGCCGGAGCAGCACTTCTGGAAATGTCAGCACAATTTCCGCTTTTGCGTTCACCAAACTCTACCGCCAGACGATCCGCGCATCGTTTTTACGGTTCCTGATATACCGAACAATTTCAATCCGTATCGCTGCCGGGCAACAGGTGATAACCTAATTTAGCAACCCGTTCCCCTCCAGTAGCTTTCATCGCCTTCAGCACATCTTTGAGAGAATAGCGGTCGCAGGTCGATACCATATAACCGCAAGAAGGCTGCCTGCGCAGCTTGAAATGCACCTCGCTTTCAAGTTACGGGTTCTCAAATGCCTCAAAAGCCGCCGAAGGCAGCCATAGCCATAAAATTCCAAATCAACGGTTCTTTGATGTCAGCAAAATTGTTCGCCTCGATACTTCTTT
>VOFD01002351.1_pt1 | contig 15463 bp, 29 predicted proteins | sample 5384101 | NCBI WGS metagenome assembly VOFD01 (sample SAMN12384723, study PRJNA508395) | human gut metagenome | isolation source: healthy gut C | host: Homo sapiens
GTCCATGCCGCATTTTTGCATATTACTAAAGTCTTTTTTCCCAGTTCTTATCCGTCCTGTCCTGTAAGCGGAATATTTTGTTCCGATCGGAAATATTTCCTGCAATTTCATTTTATCCATGCTGCTTCTCCTTTACTTTATCTGACATATACGAAATGGCCTGCCCTTTCCATTACGGATCCTGATCGTTTTCTCTTCTCCAGGCAAAAGATCAAAATAATTATCCGAGCATTCCATATGATCCGGTATATACACTCCCTATATTGTTTCTCCGGCTACATTTTTTATCTCTTCCAGCAATACGTCCGCAGTTTCCTCATCGATCAATAGTATATTGGCATACCCGGCATGCAAAATTGCCTTTAGCGGTTCTAATCTCTGTTTTCCAAGAATTACTGCGATCCGGTAATCACATCGCTGAAGCTGCTGAAATGAAATAGCCATCGTCCTGTCATCCAGTGTTTCTGATACACACTGCCCATCCTTATTAATAAATCGTGTGCAGACCTCTCCAACCGCACCTTCCGAGATCAGTGTTTTAATCTCCTTTTCTGTAATAAACCCTGATTTAACCAGTGAGCTTTCCATGCTGCATTGTCCCACAGTAAAGACTGCAACATTAATATTATCCAGCATCTTCACGACCTGACTGATACACTGTTCCTGGAAAAAAATCTCCTTATATTGTTTACTTTCCACAATTGCAGGAACCATCATTGCATACACATTTGCCTTGTAAACATCTGCAAAATTTTTAGAAATTTCATCGGCATACGTCCGTTTCTGGTTTGGGTCACACCTCCGCAGATCTGTACGACCTTCACATTTTTAAGAGATTTATCTGTCCGCAGATATCTTGAACAATCATAGATCGTCTTACCCCAGGCAACGCCTATCACATCTCCATCTTTCAAAATACTGTTCAGAAGAGGCCAAGCTTCTCCCCAACTGCTGTGTATACGGATAAGTATCCTGCTGATAGCTGCTCTTATCGTCGGCAATGACTACCTTGTCCAGATGGAAATGCCGTTTGAGGATTCTTTCCTTCTCATTCTCCATCAGCCATATATTATTGCTTCTGAATTCAATCAATTTCTCTTTTCTTGCTTCGACCAGCAATTTGGATACATAGGAACGTGAAATTTTTTTAGTTCCGACGCAATCTCATTCTGATTTTTATCTTCAAAATAGTATAAACGCGCCACTGCAATCTTTAAATTTTCTTTCATTGTTATCCTCTATCCTTTCACAGCACCTGCAACCATGCCCTCCATAATCTTTTTATGAAAAATAAAGTACACGATAACGACGGGCAAAGTTGCGATCGCCAGCCCGGCCATCATGGGAGTATAATCTACAGAATACTGTCCGGTAAAATAGGTCAATGCTATCGGCAATGTTTTTAATTCCGGCTTTCCCATCAGGACAAGAGAAAACGGAAATTCATTCCAGGCATCCAGAAAGCTCAGTATGGTAATCGTTGATAAAATCGGTTTTGAGATCGGCAGAAAGATCCGGAAAAAAACATCATGGGTATTTCCACCGTCAATAATCGCAGCCTCCTCCAGTTCCCTTGGTATTGTCGATGCATAAGTGGTCATCAGAAAAATTGCCTTCGGCAAACCAAATGCTGCATAAATCAAAGCCAGAACAAACCGGTTGTTATTTAACGAAAATGTTTTTAGTTCAATAAATACCGGAACCAGAAGACTATGCACCGGGATCAGCATTCCCATCAAAAACATCGTATAGAAGTTTTTTCCCTTTAAAAACGTACCTTCCAAATATTGTTCCAGCCAAAAAAGCAATAAGCAATAAAACGACTACTGCCGTTACACTGACCAGCACACTGTTTACAAATGCTGTATCCATTCTTCCTGTCTTCACCGCTGTCTGATAATTTTCAAAATGAAGCTGTGTCGGAAGCGAAAGAAGATTTCGCTTAAACTCCGATTCTTCTTTCAGAAGAATAAAGCATCCATACAACCGGAAACAGACAAAAAAGAGAAAATGCGCTGATTATCACATTTACAAGCAGTGAGCCGAGTTTTTTAATCCAGATTCTATTTTACTCATATCTCTTTTTACCCTTTCCAAAAATTATATTAACCAGCAGCACCAACACAAGACTTGTCAGCATGATCCCAACAGATATTGTCGAGCCATATCCAAACTTCTGTTTTATAAAAGATGTTTTATACGCGTACATCGCGCCGACCATAGAAGCATTTCCTGGACCGCCGCCTGTAATAATGTAAATATGCTCAAACAGTTTCATACAGCCTGATACCGCAAGAATAATAGATATTTTTACCGTATCGAGAACCAGCGGCCAGGTAATATAAAGCGTCCTTTGAATGCCATTGGCACCGTCAAGTACAGCACTTTCAATAATTTCCTCCGAAATTTTTTTCATGGCGCCTACAAGCATAACAACATACATACCGATCCACTGCCAGACAATGGGAACCGTAATCGATCTCATTACAATATCCGGATCATCCAGCCATGCCTGTATCAGCTCTTCATGGCCAATTAATTTTTAAGAAAAAATTTAACAGACCGTAATCTGCGTTATAAATAATTTTCCATAAGAATCAACTACAACCGGCGCCAGAATCACCGGCATAAAGATAGCAAATTGATGGAACGCTTTCCCCTTCAGCATTTTTGTACATAACAGAGAGGAAATAACAAAAGCTATTCCCACCTGGAGAACCACGCAGAAAAATGCCAGAATTAAATTGTTCCAGATCGCCTTGGCAAATACTCCGTCCTGCAGCAACCGGATATAGTTTGTTATTCCGATAAATTTCATAGTCTTCCCGCCGGACCAGTTGAAAAATGAATAATATATTGCCATAACAACCGGTATCAAATTGAATATCAAAAATAATGCAACACTCGGGAACATATATAGAAACAATATTTTCGTTTGGGAACCAATGTTCATTTAAAAATAAGGTTGTCCGAAGACAACCCCCTATTTGTACTGCTTATTCTAAAGTCATCTCATATTCATCCTGCACATTTCCGCCCCACTCTTCAGCAGAGATCTCTCCCAGTAAAGTTCCTGAAACCAACATTCATCGCGTCAATAACAGAAGTATCAAAATGGCAGTCATACTGTTGTGAATTCGTAATCGTTTCCTTTAAAGCAACATATTCTGCTACCAGCGGAGAAATCTGGCCGTAATCATAATCAACACTCATTCCTCCAAAATCTCCTTTTTCAGCCAGGTCCATACACCACTGTTCATCCGAAATATACTTGATAAAAATACGTGCCGCCTCTTTTTTTTCGCACCTGTCAGCTTTGCATTATATGCCTGTCCCCATCCAGCTCCGCCCGGAGTTGTGGTTCCTGCCCTAATCCGCCTTCGAAAGCCGGAAATACTGCTACACCAGATTTCTCAACCACGCTCTGATCCTCACCTGCAGTTGCGATCAGCGTTCCAAATGTCCAGCTTCCATCTACATAAGATGCATACTCTCCTCTCAGATACGGCGGCATTACTTCAAACTGGTCAAGACTATTCATATTTTCATTCATAAATTGTGATAATTCTGCCATTTTTTCTACGCCCTGCAGCATATTAGCATCCAGGAATCCATCGCCGGTCCCATTCATGATATCTGAATACCAGCTATCCCCTGCTCCGCGATATCCAAGCGCGCCAAATACACAGGAATTTGCTACCCACTGTCCGCTGTTGCCCATGCCGAGCGGCACATATCCCTGCCTCCTGCAATTTCGTAAAGCAGTCGATTAATTCATCCCAGGTCTGCGGGGAAGGTATCATAGCCGACGGAGCTGTAAATTTCTTTTATTATATATGATTAACGAGCAGGAAAGATTCTGGAATGGAGCTCCATAATAATGCCCGTCATATTCCATATCGAAAAGAATATTGTTTGTAAATCCGCTTGCCCACTCTTCATCTGCCTCAGGAACTCATCGATCGTTCCAAGCTGTCCGTTTGCCACCATATTCGGGATCCAGGAACCTTTTACATTAAAAACATCCGGAAGAGAATCTGACGCCATATAAGTCATCATGATCGTCTGATAATCATCGTGAACAGAACCATCATAGTTGATCGTGATATTCGGATAGTCCTCTTTCAATCTTTTCCAGTGCATTATTCAATGCATAAGACTTTGCATCCGTTGTGCTGTCCAGCGACCACATCATTGCCACATCTAATGTAACCTCTTCCGTGAACCCGGTTTCCTGCTGCGCTTCTGTCAGTCCTTCTTCTGCATACACTGCAGCCGGCGAACATGCTAATAATACAGACAATAAAACAGCTATTTTTCTTTTTCATAGTTTTTCTCCTTTCGTTCTTACATCCCTATCGCGTTTAACGTTTGATAATATAATTCGTTTTTAAACTCATCTTCTGACATATCTTTGCTTAAATCACATTTTTTCACATATACTGTTTTTGTCTGTCCTGGTGACAGATCAAAACAATTATCCGAAAAGATACCATCTGATTCTGTAAAATCCAACCGGATACATTTTGTGTATACCGATGTCTGCAGATTTATGACAAACCGTTCTTTTTTTCCTCTGATACAGAAAGCTCTATCTCCGGTTTCAGGGAACTGAAAATGTTTGGGTTTCACAAAAAGGTATGTATCACTGCTGATAAGCTTCTCGTCCTCATCCACAAGCTCCATATCCAGATACAGCATATTTCGATTATCCTCATTTACTGCTTCTGTCATATCAATATCACAGATCAGCGACGAGCTGTTTTTTTTCAATAGCAGCCTTTCTGCTTCTCTGCAGAACACAGGAACCGTCATTTTTTCTTTAAGCTCCAGCGAATTTCTGCACTGACTTCCTCCTGCCCATCATGTATCACATATATTTCCGCTTTCTGATCCTTTCCGTCAGCCCATATCATGGTTTTCTGAAAAAATCGTTTTGCATAATAGTGCAGCATTTTCCAACGGCCAGTACAGGCTCCCCATGCATCTGGGCTTCTGTTTTCTGAACCAGCCCGTACCGTATTTAATTCCTTCTGCCTGCGCATACTGTGTCGCAAAAACATATTCTTCAAAATTTTTCGGCGGCCGCACTTCCTGGAAAACATAGCTCATGATCTTCCCATTACCCATGTAGCAAAATTATCGCTGCATTTCTGCATGAAATCCATAACTTCAGAATTGGGCGTCATATCTTCCGGTTCCATATAATGTCTGAGTGTCTTAATATCCTGAAAAGATTCCAGACCGTATTCACTGACAAATCTTGCCTGACATTCCTTATAAAATGTATACGGCTTTGCCGGAAGGTACCAGACATACCAGCAGTGAACATCGCCTTTCTCATATCCATTGGGATCAGCATATCCTCCCCCGCTTGAAGGAGTACTCGGCCAGAACAGACGATCCGGATCATATTTCTTTACTACGGAGGCCAGATATACTTCATACTGACGCAGATTGTCCATCCGCAGTTTATAATTTAACCCTTCAAGATCATGTTCAAAATCATGAAACCATTCATTTTCATTGTTTCCACACCACAATATCACGGACGGATGATTTCTTATACGAATAACATTATCTTTCGTTTCTGCACAAATATTTTCTATAAATTCATCTGTTAAATGATACAAGGCACATGCAAACATTAAATCCTGCCAGACAAGGATCCCATATTCATCACACAGGTCAAAAAATTCATCATCTGGATAAACTGCTCCTCCCCAGACGCGAATGCAATTATAATTGGCTTCTGCGCAATATTGAATGAGCTTCCGGTGGCGTTCTCCCCTGCATAAAGCCAGAAATTTATCCGGCGGGGTATAACATCCTCCCTTGGCAAAAACAGGAACATCATTGACATAAAAAGCAAATGATTCGCCCCACTGATCCTTTTCACGCCTCACTTCCGCCTTACGCAATCCTATTCTCTGCGATTTCCGGTCAATCTCTGCAGACGCAGACGTACTTTCTAATATAACATCAAGACGGTACAGCGGCTGATCGCCATAGCCGTTAGGCCACCACAGGCGTGGATCTTCCAACCGGATCGTCCATACTCCTTTTTCGCCTGTTATCTGCAGATCCGCTTCTGCTTCCAGAAGCTGATCCGGATTCCACAAATCAATATGGACCCGGCTCTCTTCCTGTGGTACTTCTCAAGACATATTTCTACAGAAAGCTCTGCCTCTTTACCGGAGTGTTTTTGTCTTACATAGATATGATCTATTTTTTCCGCATCATATGCTTCCAGATACACATCTCTCCATATGCCGGAATCCGGCACACACGGCTCTGCATCCCAGCCAAACGAACTGTGTATTTTTCTGATTTGTGAAAATCCGTGCGGTGAGGCTGTATTCATTTCCGGAATCGGATGTGCTTTATGCTGTTCTGCAATATACCGCACAGGAGAATAAAAAAGTAATCCGAATTTCATTTTCACCCTTTTTCAGTCTGTTTTTCACATCAAACCGGTATGTACGGTGCATATTGTCGGTATTGGCAAGCAATTCCCCATTTATTTCTATCCTGGTAATAGTATCCAGACCTTCAAATACCAAAAACAGCCTTTCTTTTTCCAGCAGTTCTTCCCGCACATGGAACAGGGCAATATATTCATAATCATCCTCAGCCAGCCTGGAAAACTGTCTCTCGTTAAACCTGTAATACGGATCTTTTATCAGATGATTATTCATCATATCCAGAAACAAACTTCCCGGCACCACAGCAGGATACCATTGTTTCTCACCAACACGATGAAATTTCCATTCGGCACACTCCAAATTTTGAATCACCATAGTACTCCCCCGACCGAATCAGTCTTCTTCTATTGTCGTAAACCTTGTAATAGCCGGATCCGTATAAACATCCGTCCCATCATCACTGTATGAAGAAAACTCAGAGACGATCGCTCCCTCCGGTCCAGCCTGGAACCAATGTTTTGTGTTCGGCGCCAAGGTATACTGCTCACCCTTTTTCAGTACAATTTCATGCCAGACTGTATATACGTCATCTTTTTCCCTGTGGGATCCTGGCTTTCGGATTTGCAGTCGGCTCTCCCGGAACATGAACATACACTTCTCCATACCGGCAGCGGAAGGTTTCTTCTTTTCCAGGATTTTCCGGGCTAAGCGGCGGATGCCTGTGCTCCGCACAGATCTGACCCGGTAACATCGGAAGTTCTTTTGCGCAGCATCTTTTTCGTGTTCACATACACATGCAGCATCAATCCTTCTTCATACGGATTATTCAGACCAAAATCTGTAACCTCCATTCTCTCCTCCTCTTCCGGAGTCAGATATAAGCCGGCCTTTCGCATAAGTTCCAGACCTTCTTCTTTAATTTTGTTATACTCACTGCGTTTCATAATGCCCTCCTTTTCTTTAGTGTCATTTGACACTTCTATTTGAGATTTTTGTTCACATTTGCGCATCCGTGATCAATTTTGTTTGGTGATTTCATGTTATCATATTTATTTTGCACTGTCAACACTATATTTTATATACTTTTTGTGCATATTTCTTTCTTTAGGGCATTTTTTCAAGTGATATTTGCTACTTAAGAGAAGTGTCATTTGACAATTTTGATTCCGGTATTTCAGTTTCCTTCATTGTAACTTTTCGAAAAAAAATCGCTACACTGCCCATATTTTCAGGCATTGTAGCGATTTTATCTTTCCCAAACTGTCTAAAACAGGATTACGATAGCATCAGACCTTTATTTTGTCAGACTGCTCTTCTCCAGCTTCCCCAGGTACTCCTCAAATACCCTGAGCGCAGCCGCCACAGGCTCCGGAAGGACATATCCACGCCGCATATCTTCAGGAGGTCGATCGGGTCCATGGAGCTGCCGCCGCTTAAAAAATTCCTTGTATTTTTTTCCACAATACCCGGCTCGCCTGCCAGTATTTGCTGCTGATCGCGATTGCCGCCGCAAAACCGGTCGCGTACTGGTATACATAAAACGGCGTGTAAAAATGCGGGATCCCGCCCATTCATACTGGATCTCCTCATCCGAAACCATCTGTTCGCCAAAATAATCCTTATTCAGCTTATGATAGATGCCGCAGAGCTTTTCGGCAGTCAGAACGCCTCCCTCCTGCACGATATCGCGGTGCGTCATCATCTCAAATTCCGCAAACATCGTCTGGCGGTACATCGTTCCCTTTAAACTGATCCAGGAAATAATTGATCAGATAATTCCGCTCCGTCTCATCGCTGCTGTTTCCAACAGATAATGGATCAGCAGGGCCTCGTTGCAGGTGGAGGCCACCTCCGCCACAAAAATGCGGTATCCGGCGTAACGGTATGGCTGCCTGTGGTCAGAATGCCAGCTATGCAGGGCATGGCCCATTTCATGTGCCAGCGTAAACACCGCATTGAGTGTCCCCTGGTAGTTCAGGAGAACATACGGATGCGTTCCGTAAGCGCCCCATGAATAGGCGCCGGTGCGCTTCCTTCGTTCTCATAAACGTCGATCCAGCGGTTGTCAAAGCCCTCCTGCAGGAGCGCCGTGTAATCCTCTCCTCCCAACGGAGCGAGCGCCTTTTTCACAATCTCCTTTGCCTCCGCAAAGGGTATTTTTCTGCGGCATCTCTACGATCGGCACATAATTGTCATACATATGCAGTTCATTAAGCCCAAGCATCTTTTGCGAAGCCCGGTATAGCGGTGCATCAGGGGCAGATGCTCACGGATGGTTTTACAAGATTTTCGTAAACCGCCATCGGAATCGCATTTGCGTTAAGCGCCTGCTCCATCGCTCCGGCAAATTTGTGCTGCTTCGCAAAAATATCCGCCTGCTTCGCATTTGCGTAGTAGGTTGCCGCAAGCGTGTTGCAGTACTGCGCATATACGCCGTAAAGCGCCGTAAACGCCGATCTGCGCAGCACCCGGTCGCTGTCCTTCAGCATGGGAATGTAGTTTCCCTGCGTGAGCGGATGCGCATTTCCAGCGCTGTCCACCGCGTCCGGGAAGCGGATGTCCGCATTATTAAACATGGAGAAGATATTTGCCGGCGCCTGTCCAGCTCCGAAAGCTTCGCCAGCAGCTCCTCCGTCTGCACATCCAGCACATGCTCCCGCTGACGGACGATCTGCTCCACCACCCAGCGGTAATCCGCAAGCTCCGGCGTCTCTGCAAAAAATACCGCAAGTTTCTGCTGCGGCAGCGCAAGCAGCTCCGGTTCCAGCCAGGCAGTACACCCTGAAAGCTCTGTTCCAAGAATCTGCATCTCGCCGCTCAGTCTCTGGTACTTCGCCTCCGCCGTGTCCTCATGATATTTCTGATTCGCGTAGACATGGGCTTTTCATACAGGCAGTTCATTTCTTCCTGCAGCTTCAATGCCCGCAAAAAAGCTGTTCTCCGCTCTCAGCCAGGCTATTCTGCCGGGACGCAAACTCCTTCATCAGTTCCCGCAGCTTCTCCACATCCTGCGCCATTAATTCTTCATTTTTCATACATATCCTGCATATTCCAGGTATCTTCGATTTTCTGCTCACATCGCTTCATTTTATAAGACCCTCCGCTGATAATAATCATAAAGTAAGCTTTGCTGATAATCATAGCATTTCATGCCTGTTTTGTCAAAATTTACAGTTTTCCGATTTTTTCTGCGCTACTTTAGTTTATGTAATATCTATTATTTATATGTTGATTTATATCGGTTTATGTGATATATTTGTTTTACATTATAAAATTCAAGCCGCTGTACGGACATGTCATGATATGTGCCAGAATATGGAGAAGATTATGGGATTATTTTCAAAAAGAATTGCAGGAGCTCGACCGCAACACGGTGCAGTACATGATTGATGAAATGCAGGAAGAAATCAATCAGCAGAAAGAGCAGCTTGCACAGAAGGAACAGCAATTATCGCAGAAGAACCAGCAACTGACGCAGAAAAACCAGCAACTGACGGAGAAGAACCAGCAACTGACGCAGAAGATCGCCGAGCTGATGCAAAAAAGCTGGAAAATCAGAAACTCATTCTATGATACTGGCAGAAAGGGCACCCCGGATCAATCCCCTACGTGTGCCCTTTTGCAATGTCACTTTTTATTTTTTGCGATTTTCTTTCCACAATTTCCTCTGTCAGCCTCCGCCGCCCCGCGGCCGAAAAGCTGTTCATGGATTCGTGGTTTTTCCGTGCAAACGACTGCTCATCCGCCTGTTTCTGCGCACCGTTCACCATCTGCACAACAAGCGTATCCTCATACGCCGACTGTTTCAATCTCTGCGGCCGTCACACGGTTCAGCTCCGGCTTCACGCCGACCGCCAGCATATTTTCCGCCAGCTTCATGAAAATACTTCCGTTTCCGCCTCGCCGTCCGGGATACTCTCAAAGGTTTTTGACGGCACCGGGAAGCCTTCAAACTGCTTCTTCTGCGCCGCGCAGGAAATCTTCCGGCTGCTCATGGACAATATCGGATGCTCGATTTCTGTCAGTCCGTATTTCATAATCTGCAAAACAACCTGTCCGAGCTGTCCGCCAAAGGGAAGCGATCATCTCAAACCCTTCGCCTCTCCCAGGTCCTTTTTCCACAAGGCAGTTTTTCGTCGTCCGTCGTCCAGTATCTTGCGCGCTGCTTCGGCACCTGGTCGCCGCATGCGCCCAGAAGGCACAGACACACTGGCCCGCCAGCCTGGCTTTCTGACGCTGCGCTGCACATCCCATCCGCCCGGCTCTGCGCTGCTGTATGTAAAATGCAGTCCGCCAGATTTTCTTCCACTACGCGCGATGCCGCGCCTGTCAAGTCGGAGGTAATCAGCCGTCCGCCCGCCCTGTCAAATACATTGTCCATAATGGAGGATTGTACACCATAGTGATACAGCACAGCGATAGCATTTCCCGCCAGATCCTCAACCCGGATTACCCGCAGCGTCTTATCGGACGGTCCTCCGGGTTCATGCCGATCCACCAGCCTTCCTCCGAGGGAATATCCCGGTTAATGTTCACATCACACTCGCCGCGCCCGAATAAGAGTCTTGCCGGACGCATATTTTCCGCCGCCGCTCCGGCTGCCCTGCGCACCGCTTCATACAGCGCCGTCTTATACATCGCTCCCCTGATAATTTCTTCCTTCGAAGCGCGCTCCAGCATCGGTCCGCCCAGAAGGTGCGGCGCCGCAAAGGTGTGCGTCGCACAGATCCAGATATTCTCCCGCTCCACCTGCCCGCTCTCTCGCAGACAATATCCTTCATTTCCTCTATAGCATCCGCCATGATAGAGGTAATCTCCACCGACACGATCGCAATGCGCGCTTCCCGCTCAAACAGCACTGCCCTCACCTGCTGGCAGTCATGAATGCCGACAAATTTCTCCAGCGGGAAAAATTCCTCCGGGATTGCAACTGCGGCTCTGCCCGCGCCCGCCAGAATCTGTTCTCTGCTCATTTTAAACCTCACTTTCGTTTTGCCCGATAATAACTAGCGCCGCGCTTTAAAATCCACTCCCGGATGGCTTCAATATCATACGCCTTCTCCCATGTTTTTACATGGGTACATCCACGGCGGAGTATCCGTGTCTTTCGTTTCCGACAGGACGCTGTCTCCGAAAAACCACGTAAACATGATATGGTTCCCGGTGTCCGGCAATCTCCTGCATTCTGCGATTCTGCTTGGCAGCAGATGCGTTTCCGTCCACAAAGCCATAGCTTACCTTTCCTCCTGCCTCCTCGATATTTTTCATGCAGGCACCCATGATCGGAAACGCCTTAATGTCCCCTTTTCTGAGACAAGCGCCCAGATATTTTCGTCTTTTCACCGCCGCCATGGTGTCCGGGTTCCACTGCCCCGCGACCAGGAAGCACGCCGCAAAAAATTTCGGATGACGGATCATCAGCTCGCAAAAGCATCATGCAGCCCATCGACTGACCTGTTCCGTAGATCCGGGAAGCATCGATCGGATACTGCTTCGCAAGCTCCTTTATTAGCTCAGGGTAGCGTCCGCCTCCCAAGTGACGGTGAAATCATCCTCTGCCGTCTTCTCCGGATAGAGCGCGTGCCAGCACAAAGCAGGGACGTTTTTTCTGCTCCTCCTCAGACGCCCAGATAGTGGCGCCTTTTTCCCTGCGTCAGCGGTACATTCAGATCATTGCAGCAGTTGCCCGCGTCGTGCATAAACAGTACCAGCGGGTACGTATGTCCCGGCTCACAGCTTTCCGGGATATACAGATTGTAGCAGAGCCTTTTCCCGGTTCCGACAGTTCAAACATGCCCCTTTTGAAGCGCTCCGTCGCCTTCTCGTCCGCCGTCTTAAAAATTTTGCGGGTATCGTAGATCACGCGGCAGCCAGCATGCTCCATCACGCGCTTATACTTATTTTCCGACTGATCCTTGTTTCTCGGCAGATCGCACGGACGCGGGAAACGACGACGGTATACCACCGGTTTTCGTCCCCGTTCAGCGGCGGGAAATGCTCGCCGGGAAACGGCGCGCCCTCGTTACCTTCCAGAATATATTTCATATTTTCCAGATATTTTTCCACGATCGAGCCGTCCACCAGACCGCCGCCCGCACAGATTATATCAAACTCATCGCGGTGTGCCATCAGTGTCTCAGGTAGCCCGCAAAACGCTCCACACTGCCGTTTAACGGCTTTCCCATCGGCATTCCCAGCTCGTCGCCCGCAAACAGCAGACGTTCCTTCCGGTCCAGAAACAAAAGGCTGCCCACAGCGTGATCCGGCATTTTAAAACCTCCAGGTCACGATTCCCCAGATGGAACACATAACCCTCATCGATCACTTCTATCTTATAATCACGCGGAAAATCAATGCCCGCAAAGCTGGGAAACGGGCGCGTCGCCAGCGGCACTGACTCCGCCGCCATAAATGCGCAGTCAAAATACACATTGTTTGCCGTGTGATCAAAGTGGTCGTGCGTATTTGCAATATAGCGCACCGGCTTTTCCGTAAGGCTCTGACAATATTCGCGCACATTGCCGCAGCCGTAGCCGGAATCGATCACCAGCGCCTCCTCATCGCCCTCCACCAGATAGAAATAGTCTCCGTCGCTCACATTCTTCCATGTGCCCGGGCGATTTTCTCCGACTGGAAGAACGGCACGTCCATCGGCTGTCTGCTGCCATCCTCATTCTCGATCAAAATGTCATGTTTACAGGAAAAATCAATTTCTTTTACCATAGTCTCACTCCTATACCATATCCCTGATGCCTTATGATTTTCCCTGCATCAGGCGTTTATCTCATTCACCCGGCAGCAGGAAACGTAATGTCCCTCGCTCACCTTCGTCAGCTCCTGCGGCTGATGACATTTCTCGCAGGCATACGGACAGCGCGCCGCAAAGCGGCAGCCCGGCTTCGGCTCCACCGGAGATACGATCTCGCCCTCCAGGATGATGCGCTTTTTTCGGATTGTCGATGTCGATCGACGGAATCGCGGAGAGCAGCGCTTTTCGTGTACGGATGCAGCGGACTGGCAAACAGCTCCTTTGAAGATGCAGTCTCCACAAGCTGTCCTAAGTACATTACACAGATGTCGTCGGAAATGTGTTGACGACAGACAGATCATGCGTGACAAACATGTAGGTGACGCCCGATTTTTCCTGCAGATCCTGCAGAAGATTAAAAGTACCTGTGCCTGGATGGATACGTCCAGCGCGGACACCGGCTCGTCGCACACGATGAACTGCGGGTTCAGCGCGCCAGCGCGCGCCCGATGCCGACTCTCTGGCGGCGTCCGCCGTCCAGCTCATGCGGATAAGCATAGCGCAGGCGCTCATCGATGCCAACCATCTCCATAATGCGGTCCGTCTCGTCCTGCAGCTCGTTTTTCTTAAAACGGCGGGACAGCTCCAGCGGCTCACGGATGGTATCCTCCACCGTCATACGCGGATTTAAGGAAGCAAACGGATCCTGGAAAATCATCTGAATATCTTCTCTCAGCTGATGCATTTTTTCTTATTTACGCGGGTAACATCCTCGCCGTCAAACAGAATCTGTCCGTCTGTGCTCTCATAAAGGTGGATAATGGTACGCCCAAGCGTCGATTTTCCGCAGCCGGATTCTCCCACAACGCCCATTGTTTTTCCTCTCCCGATGGAAAAGGTAACGTCGTCTACCGCGTGCAGCGTCCCCTTCGGGGTATCAAAATATTTTTCAGATGTTTTACTTCTACTAACGGCGTCGCCATTTCAATCCTCCTTCCCGCTATTTCTGATGCAGCGGCACTGATGCGTTCCGCCCAGATTCTTCATAGAAACCTTCCCCTTTTGGCGCTCCTCCGTGGCATACGGACAGCGCGGCGAAAATGCACAGCCCTGCGGCAGATTGCTCGGATCTGGCGGCATACCCGCGATCGGGGGAAAGCCCGTTCCGTATCGGCGTTGACGTCCGGCAGAGAGCCGAAAAAGTCCTGCCGTATACGGATGCGACGGATTCTTAAAGATTTCCCTTTTGCTTCCGTACTCCACGATCTCACCGGCGTACATGACCGCCACATTATCGCAGACCTCCGCCACGATGCCAAGATCATGCGTGATCATAATCATCGCTGTATTCAGTCTGGTCTGCAGATTCTTAATGATATCGAGCACCTGCGCCTGAATGGTAACGTCCAGGGCGGTGGTAGGCTCATCCGCAAGCAGCAGATCGGGACTGCAGGCAAGCGCCATCGCAATGACAACCCGCTGCTTCATGCCGCCGGAAAACTGATGCGGATAATCGCGGTAGCGGGAGCCTGGGATACCGACCATCTCCAGCATTTTCTTTGCCTTTTCCTCCGCCTCTTTTTTGGAAACTTTTCTCGTGAAGCGCGATGCCCTCCGCGATCTGTTTTCCCACGCGCATAACCGGATTCAGCGCCGTCATCGGATCCTGGAAGATCATGGAGATCCGTTTTCCGCGGATTTTCCGCATCTCATCATTATCAAGCTCCAGAAGATTTCTCCCTCCAGCTTAATCTCGCCGCGGTCTACATGCGCGGGCGGCTCGGAAGGATGCGCAGGATCGACTTCGCGATCGTCGTTTTACCCGCGCCGGTCTCACCCACCAGACCGAGCGTTTCGCCTTTGTTTAAGCAAAAGGAAACATCGTTTACCGCATGAATTTCTTTTCCCTCGGAGGTGTAATGAACAACCAGATTTTTCACTTCCAGAAAAGAAGATGTCGTTTTATTTTCAGCCATTCCTTTGTCCTCCTATTTCTTCAGCTTCGGATCCAGCGCATCGCGCAGACCGTCGCCGAGCATATTCAGAGACAGCACCACCAGCGCGATCGCAAGACCTGGAAATAATACCATGTGCGGATAGTCTCTCATGTAGGTTCTCGCTGCGGAGAGCATTGCGCCCCACTCCGGCGTCGGCGGCTGTACGCCAAGTCCAATGTAGCTGAGTGACGCTGCCATCAGGATCGTATTTCCGATGCCCATCGTAACGGATACAATGATCGGGGAGATACTGTTCGGCAGGATATGTTTCATAATGGTACGCGGAACCGAGC